>Ga0209938_1000153_pt1 | contig 35809 bp, 28 predicted proteins | sample SalPonR2_C_D1_MG_FD_185708 | JGI IMG/M metagenome (GOLD analysis project Ga0209938, IMG submission 185708) | Salt pond soil microbial communities from South San Francisco under conditions of wetland restoration - Salt Pond MetaG R2_C_D1_MG... ... | reverse complement strand
GTTATGAGTTCCATCCCCGAGCGCGAAGGCGCACCCGAGGCCGATGCCGGGGGGCTGGCGCCGCGGGCAGTCTCGTCATTCTGGCAGCGCCTGCTCGGCCGCTGACCGGCCAGCCCCGCCGCAGGCCATCGCCTCAGCCGCTGCCCATCACCGAGACCCCGATCCATGCGGGGTGCAGCCAGAACGAAAACACGACGTATAGCACCAGGCCGCCGATTACGACGATCGCGTCGTTGAACCGGGTCCGGGGCAGCGCCAGAGCGCTTCCGCCGGCCGGCCGGTGCTTCATCGAAACCCGGTCGGCCACCGCCCAGGCCAGGAAGCCGCCGAACAGCAACACGTCGGCGAGCGTGCCGTTGACCAGCAGGTGGGACAGCGCCCAGGCCTTGACGGCGACCAGCATCGGGTGCTTCAGGGCATCGCCGATGCGGCCGGGCAGGTAGGCGGCGAGCAGGCCGGGAAACACGATCAGCATCAACAGCATGTTCAGGTGACGCAGCCAGTCCGGCGGCGAGTACAGCACTGTGGGGGTCAGCCGGGCCTCGCCGTAGCCGATCACGATCAGGACCAGGCCGACCGCCGCGATGACCGAGTACACCAGCTTGAACGGCCATTCGCCGAGACGGGCGGCGAGTCGATCCCGGGTCGGTCGGGCGACGATCGAGATCGAGTGGATGCCGAGAAACACGATCAGTCCGATCACCAGCTGGGTCATGGGGAATCCTCGAGGGTGGGGTGGCGCCATTACAGCGCGTTCGTGCCCGCACGTCAAAGGTAGGGCGAAAACAGCCAGCAGACGGCATCGCGCAGCCGCACCGGCAGGGGTCGGCCGTCGACCTCCTCCAACGTTACGGCGCGACCCTCGCTCCAGGCCGCGTCGAAATGGGCGCGCAGGCGTTGGGTCAGGGCCACGTCGAACAGTTCGACCTGCAGTTCGAAATTGAGCCGGAGGGATCGGCAGTCCCAGTTCGTCGAGCCGATCTGGACGTAGGCGTCGTCGATCAGCAGCAGCTTTGTGTGAGCGAAGGGTGGCGCCTGGTAGACGACCTCGATGTTGTGGAACAGCAGCTCCCACAGCATGTTGCGGTTGGCCCAGTGGACGAACGGGAGGTTGTTCTCGGCCGGTAGCACCAGCCGGACCTCGATGCCGCGGAGCGCGGCGGCCTGAAGCGCGGCGATCAGTTCGCGCGGTGGCAGGAAGTAAGGCGTCATGATGTCGATTCGCCGGCGCGCCGCGGAAATCGACGAGAACAGCAGCTGGGTCAGCTGGTCGAGGTCCTCGTCCGGCCCGTCGGTGATCACGCGGCCGGCGGCGGTGCCGCGCTCCACCGCGTTGACCTCAGGGGGGCGGACATCGTCGCCGGTACAGAATGTCCAGGTCCGGAGGAACTCCGCTTCCAGCTGGCCGGCGACCGGCCCTGCGATCCGGAACTGCAGGTCGGCGGCACGACCGCGGCCGGCTCCGTCGTCGATCACGTGCCGCTGGCCGATGTTCATGCCGCCGGTGTAGCCGGCCTCCCCGTCGACGACGAGCATCTTGTGGTGGTTGCGGAGGTTCAGCGAGATCTGCGGCGGCAACAGGCGCGGCGGCAGGAAGCGGGTGAACGGGATGCCGGCTCGCTTCAGGGCGCGGCCGATCCGCGGCCGGCCGTAGAATTCGCCGACGCCGTCGACGATGACCCGGACATCGACGCCGCGTCGGCGCGCCGCCGCGAGTCGAGCGACGAAGGCCTGGCCCGCCTCGTCGCTGTCGAAGATGTAGGTCGACAGGTAGACCGAGCGGGCTGCTCGATCGATGTCGGCCAGCATGCTCGGATAGGCCTGGTTGCCGTTGAACAGCGGCTCGACCCGGTGGCCGAAGACCAGCGGATGCCGGCTGAGACGCTCGCCGATCGCGGCCAGCTCCCGGAGCGGCCCGGGCAGCCGCTCGGGCGCGACGGCATGGCGACGGCTGGGCCGGCCGCGCTCGTGGCCGATACGAAGTGCCGGCCATTCCAGCTGCGCGGCGCGGCGTCGGATCCGGTTGATGCCCAGCAGCAGGTAGAGGATCGGGCCGGCAATCGGCAGCAGCACGCACAGCGCGATCCAGCCGAAAGCGGCCCGGGCATCGCGCTTGAACAGCAGCGCGTGGATGCCGGTGGCCGGGGCCAGTACGAGATGGAACAGCGCCGCCACCAGGCCCAGGTCCAGTAGTCGGTCCGGCTCGACCATGCGCAGTCCCCGTGGCTCCGGCGGTCAGCATAGCGCCGAAGGGTGCACCGCTGCCCGGGATGCAATCACGCGGCGGATGCGTTAGACTCCATATCTTTCTATCCCGATCAAGAGATAACCACCCGATGAGCGAGTACCTCTTCACCTCCGAGTCCGTGTCCGAGGGACATCCGGACAAGATGGCCGACCAGATTTCCGATGCCGTGCTCGATGCGATCCTCGCCGAGGATCCCAATGCGCGCGTGGCCTGCGAGACCTTCATCAAGACCGGTGCAGTGGTCGTCGGCGGCGAAATCTCGACGACCGCGTGGATCGATCTCGAAGACCTGATCCGCCAGGTCGTCGTCGACGTCGGCTACGATTCCTCCAACGTCGGGTTCGACGGCCGGACCTGCTCGGTCATCAACATGATCGGCAAGCAGTCCCCGGACATCGCGCAGGGCGTCGATCGCGAGGCGCCGGAAGAGCAGGGTGCAGGCGACCAGGGTCTGATGTTCGGCTACGCGTCGAACGAGACCGAGGCGCTGATGCCGGCGCCCATCTTCTACGCGCATCGCCTGGTCGAGCGTCAGACCGAACTGCGCAAGTCGCCCGACAATCCGCTGCCGTGGCTGCGCCCGGACGCCAAGAGCCAGGTCACGCTGCGCTACCGGGACGGCAAGCCGGTATCGATCGACGCGGTCGTGCTGTCGACCCAGCACGACGACGGCATTTCGCTGGACGAGATCCGCGCCGGCGTGCGCAAGCACATCATCGAGCCGGTGCTGCCGGCCGAATGGTTGCACGACAAGACGCTCTACCATATCAATCCGACCGGCAAGTTCGTCATCGGGGGTCCCGTCGGTGACGCCGGGCTGACCGGCCGCAAGATCATCGTCGACACCTACGGCGGCATGGCCCGTCACGGCGGCGGCGCATTCTCCGGCAAGGATCCGTCCAAGGTCGACCGTTCGGCGGCCTACGCGGCGCGCTACGTGGCCAAGAACATCGTGGCCGCCGGCCTGGCCGAGAAGTGCGAAATCCAGGTCAGCTATGCCATCGGCGTGGCCGAGCCGACGTCGATTTCGGTGACCACCTTCGGCACCAACGCGATTCCGGAAGAGAAGATCGAGTCACTGGTGCGCGAACACTTCGATCTGCGCCCGTACGGCATCCTGAAGATGCTCGACCTGTTGCACCCGATGTATCGGCAGACCGCGACCCACGGCCACTTCGGTCGTCCGCCGGAGGAGGTCACGGCAACGGTCAAGCGCAACGGCCAGCCGACCGAAGAAACGTTCACGACCTTCAGCTGGGAGAAGACCGACCGGGCTGAGGCGCTGCGCGAAGCGGCCGGGCTGTAACGAGCGCGGCCGAGTCACGGGAAGGAGTCGAGGGGCCGGCATGGCCGGCTCCGCACGAAGGATTCATCGCAACATTCACGACAGAACACATCAGAGGTTGTACCCAATGAGTGCCAAGCCAGAAGACGTTCGAAAAGGCGTGCTGTTCGACTCGAACATCGCCTCCACCGATCACGACTACGTGGTTGCCGATCTTTCCCAGGCCGCCTACGGCCGCAAGGAGATCGCGATTGCCGAAACCGAAATGCCGGGTCTGATGCAGACCCGTGAAGAGTATGCGGCCGACAAGCCGCTGGCCGGCGCCCGCATCGCCGGTTCGCTGCACATGACCATCCAGACCGCGGTGCTGATCGAGACGCTGATCGATCTCGGCGCCGATGTTCGCTGGGCCTCGTGCAACATCTACTCGACCCAGGACCATGCCGCGGCCGCGATGGCCGAACGCGGCGTGCCGGTGTTCGCGTTCAAGGGCGAGACGCTGGAGGAATACTGGGAGATGACCCACCGGATCTTCCAGTGGCCGAACGGCGAGACCGCCAACATGATTCTCGACGACGGCGGCGACGCCACGCTGCTGCTCGAACTCGGCGCCAAGGCCGAGGCCGACCCGTCGGTACTCGACAACCCGGATGGCGAGGAAGAAACCGCGCTGTTCAACGCGATCAAGAAGCGCCTGGACAGCAACTCCGGCTGGTACACCGCGGCGCTCAACAGCATCCAGGGCGTGACCGAGGAAACCACCACCGGCGTCAACCGCCTGTATCGCATGCAGAAGGACGGCACGCTGAAGTTTCCGGCGATCAACGTCAACGACTCGGTCACCAAGAGCAAGTTCGACAACCTGTACGGCTGTCGTGAGTCGCTGGTCGACGCGATCAAGCGCGCCACCGACGTGATGGTCGCCGGCAAGATCGCGATCGTCTGCGGTTACGGCGACGTCGGCAAGGGCTCGGCCCAGTCGCTGCGTGCGCTTTCGGCCACCGTGTGGGTCACCGAAATCGATCCGATCTGCGCGCTGCAGGCCGCGATGGAAGGCTACCGCGTGGTCAGCCTGGAAGACGAGGGCGTGCTGGAGCAGGCCGACATCATTGTCACCGCGACCGGCAACTACAACGTCATCCGCCACGACCACATGGAACGGATGAAGGACCAGGCTATCGTCTGCAACATCGGTCACTTCGACAACGAGATCGATGTGGCTGGCCTTCGCCAGCACGAGTGGGACAACATCAAGCCGCAGGTCGACCAGATCACCTTCCCGGACGGCAAGCGCATCACGCTGCTGGCCGAAGGACGCCTGGTCAACCTGGGTTGCGCGACCGGGCATCCGAGCTTCGTGATGTCGAATTCGTTCACCAACCAGACGCTGGCCCAGATCGAGCTGTTCAAGTACCCGGAGCGCTACGAAAACAAGGTCTACGTGCTGCCGAAGCACCTCGACGAGAAGGTTGCCAGGCTCCACCTGGAGCGGGTCGGCGCTCGCCTGACCGAGTTGACCGACAAGCAGGCCGACTACATCGGTGTGACGGTCAAAGGGCCGTACAAGCCGGAACACTACCGCTACTGATCGCGGTCTTTCGCATCCCGGGGCCGGCCACCGGCCCCGGGCGTTTCCTGCCGCCACGGTCGGCAACGACGGTTCGCGGCATTCGAACGCTCGCCCGAGCAGGCAACGAACCATGACCCACGCACCGCAGCTCAGCTTCGAATTCTTTCCGCCGAAGAACGACGACCAGCACGCCACTTTCTGTCGCACGCGCGACCGGTTGGCGGCGCTGAAGCCGGAGTACATGTCGGTGACCTTCGGCGCCGGGGGCTCGACCCGGGCCCGGACCAAGGACACGGTCCTGAACATCCAGAACCAGACCGGCATCGCGGCCGCGCCGCACATTTCCTGCATGTCCGAAGATACCGACGGCATCCGCGAGCTGCTCGACGCGTACCGTGAGGCCGGCGTCCGCCGGCTGGTGGTGCTGCGCGGCGACCGCCCCTCGGGCGGTGGCAGCGGGGTGTTCGAACACGCCGTGGACCTGGTCCGATTCGTGCGTGAGCACTACGGGGACGCGTTCCACATCGAGGTCGCCTGCTATCCCGAGGCCCACCCGGAGTCGACGTCGCCGAACGCCGATCTGCGCCATTTCCGCGAGAAAGTCGATGCCGGCGCTGACGGCGCGATCACCCAGTATTTCTTCAGCTTCGGGGCCTGGGAGCGATTCATGGACGACTGTGGCCGGCTCGGCATCGCTGTACCGATCACGCCGGGCATCATGCCGATCACCAACCATGCCCGCCTGAAGCGCTTTTCGAAGATGTGCGGCGCCGACATCCCGAAGTGGATCGGCAAGCGCATCAAGGCCTGGGAAGAGGCCGACGACCTGGATTCGCTGCGCACCTTCGGTGAAGAAGTCGTCACCGACCTCTGTCGACGCCTGCTGGACTCGGGCGCGCCGGGCATCCATTTCTACACGCTGAATCGGGCCCGGGCCACCGAGCGGCTGTGCCGCAATCTCGGCTTCGATGTCCCGGAGGCGAAGGCGGCCGCCGAGCGCGCCGTCTCCTGACAGCGGCGGGTCAGTCTTCGGCCGGCCCGTCGAGCAGCCGGCACTGGCCGCCGCGCACCGCCGCGCCGAGGTCATGGGGGTTGATGTCCGTCCGTCCCTCGGCCGGCCAGATGCCGTAGCTGCGGTTCCGACCGGCCTGCTTGGCGCGGTACAGCAGTTGGTCGGCGACCTGCAGCGCCGGTTCCCAGCGACTCTGCCCCGAATGGCGATGGAGCCCGACCAGCGGCGCGTGGCCGATGCTCGCGCTCAATTCCACGGCCCGGCCAGATCGATCCTTCACGTCCATGCGCGCCACTGCTTGGCGCAGCGTCTCGGCAATCCGCCGCGCCGATTCGGCATCCTCCACCGGGCCGGCAAGCACGAACTCCTCGCCGCCCCAGCGCGCGGTGCGGACGCCGTGATTCGTGCCGAAGCGCAGCAGCAGCCTGGCCAGCTCGACCAGTGCCTGGTCACCGACGTCGTGCCCGTGGCTGTCGTTGACTCGCTTGAAGTGGTCGAGGTCGAGCAGCCAGATCACCGTCCAGCCGGCGTCCGAGGACTCCGGCATTGCGTCCAGCCACTCGGTCGCCTGGCGACGGTTGGGGAGTCCGGTCAGCGGATCGGTCCGGCTCAAGCGGCGCAGCCGCAGGGTATGCCGGCGTTGTCCGAGGAATGCGCCCAGACCGACGAGGACGATGGCGGCGGCCACCCCATAGAGCACCCACTGTCGCGTCTGCTGGCGCCGCAGCGCGAAGTCCTGCTGCTGTCGGGCCTGGCGCAGTTCGGCCAGTTCGCGGGCCTGGCGTTCGTTGCCGAAGCGGACCTCGGCGTCCTCCAGCCGGGCATCGAGCTGGTCCTGCCAGTAGCGGTCCGAGACATCGATGTAGCGCTGCTGGACTTCGAATGCCTCTTCGATCGCGCCCTGCTCGGCGAGCGCCTGGGCGAGGACCTGTAGCGCGCCGCGGATGCTGGCCACGAAGTCGGAGCGCTCCGCTTCGACCAGCGCCAAGCGTGCACGTGCCACGGCCTCGTCGATTCGCCCGCGCTCGAGCGCGATTTCGGCGCGTTCGATCAGAAGCGCGGTGCGTTCGGCGGGATTGTCCAGCTCGGCGTGGAGGGCCGCCGAACGGGCCACGTAATCTTCGGCCGCGTCGAGGTCGCCGCGCTCGCGTTCCAGCGAGCCGAGCACCGAGTAGAGCGAGGCCAGCCGGATTTCCAGCCCCGGCGCCCGGAGCGGGTCGATCAGCTGCAGCAGCGTGTCGCGGGCCTCGTCGATACGTCCGGCCCCTCGCAGCGTGAGGCCGAGGTTGTACAGCACCGGCATCCGGCGCGGGTCATCCGGCCGAGCCTCGATCGCGGCCAGCGCGCGCTGGTAATGGCCAATCGCGGTGCCGTGGTTGCGCGCTTCGGAGTGAGCGATGGCCAGGTTGATCTGCAGGCTGATCCGCTCGTCTTCGAGTTCCGGAGACCGGGCCAGTGCCAGCGCATCGGACAGCACTTCGATCGACGCCGACGGCTGGTCGGTGCGCTGCAGAAGACCGGCGATCCGACGCATCAACGGAACGCGATCGGCCGGTTCGCTGATTTCGGCGAGCACGGTGCGCAGTTGCTCGGTCGTGCTGCGGGCCGCCGCGGTGTCGCCCGACTGCGCCTCGGCCCAGCCGCGACAGCCCAACGCTCGCGCGCGCAGGACCGGATCGTTCGCGACGTCATCTCGCTCGAGTAGCGACCGGGCCAGGGCCAGCGCATCGGCCGGTTGGCCATGTTCGATGCGCTGGCAGTGTTCCAGCATCGCCTCGGCCGATGTCGTCGAGTCGAACGACTCGACCGGGGCCTGACCGAACGCGAATGCGCTCGCGCCGACGGCAAGCGCGATCACGGCAGATCGCGCGATCGAGTGGGTGGCCGTTCTCATGCGTCGCCCTCCTGGCGAACCAGTAGTTCCGAGTCGAACTCCGAGGGCAGCCGGAGTTCGATCGGCCGACAGCAGACGGCGCAGTCCTGGACGATCCACTGCGCCGCGTCGCCCGGCTCCTGTTCGACGTAGTTCGGTTCGCCGCACCACGGACAGTCGAAGCTCAGCGAAGAGGTCAGCACCGCGCGCTACTCGTCGCCGTAGATGGCGACGTGCAGCGTACCGTCGGTGTCGATCCGGGCCCGGTACATGCCCGGCGTATTGAACGGCATGGCGATCCGGCCGGCACCGTCGATCGCGATCACGCCGCCGTCGCCGCCGGCCTCGACCAGCACGCCGTTGACTACGGCCTCGGCGCTGTCGGTCAGGGTCTGTCCGCCCAGGGCCATGCCGGCGCAGATCCGGTAGGCGACGACGTGACGGATGAAGAATTCTCCGTGGCCCGTGGCCGAGACCGCGCAGCTGGCATTGTCGGCATAGGTGCCGGCGCCGATGATCGGGGAATCGCCGACGCGGCCGAAGCGCTTGTTGGTCATGCCGCCGGTCGACGTTCCGGCGGCCAGATTGCCGTGGGCGTCCAGGGCGACGGCCCCGACGGTCGAATACCAGGGCGCCGCGTGGCCCACGGCAGCTTCCCGGGATCGGGCCCGTTCAAGTTGCTCGGCCCGGAATGGCGTAACGAACCAGTCTTCGTCCATGAATTCCAGCCCGGCATCGCGCGCCCAGCTCTCGGCGCCGCGGCCGGTCAGCATGACGTGCGGCGAATCGTCCAGTACGGCCCGGGCGGCCAGGATCGGGTGGCGGATGCCGCGCACGCTGGCCACCGCGCCCGCCTGCAGGTCGTGGCCGGTCATCAACGAAGCATCCATTTCGACACGCCCTTCGCTGGTCAACACGGCGCCGCGGCCAGCGTTGAATTCCGGCGCATCCTCCAGCACGGTGATCGCGGCGGTCACGGCGTCGAGCGCGGCGCCGCCCTCGGTCAGCACCGCGTGGCCGGCGCGCGCGGCTTCGGTCAGTGCGGCGCGAATCCGCGCTTCGCGCTCGACGGTCATGGCGTCGCGCGAGATGGTGCCAGCGCCGCCGTGGATGGCGATGGCGATTGGCGATTCGATTGGCGATTCGATGGGTTGTCGGCTCGGGCCTCCGGACGAGTCGTCGGCCCAGGCCAACAGGGCCAGCGACGACAGCGCCAGCAGGACCCAGGCCGGCCAGCGGCGTCGGACCCGATGAGCGGGACGGTCGGACAGCAGGGCAGGGATCACGGGCGTTCTCCTCGGTCGGTCGGGTGATGTCTTCGGGAAGTGTAGAGCACGTTCGGCACGATCGCGAACGCGCAGGTCGCGCATCTTGCGTACACTGGCGCGCAAATCGATTCGAGCGAAGGTTCCATGACGCCGACCATCACGCTTCTCTACGCCGGCCTGTCGGCGCTGATTCTCATTGGCCTCTCGCTGCAGGTCGTAGCGCTGCGTCGAAAGCACCAGGTCGGGATCGGCACGGGGTCGATCAATACGCTCGAGCGCGCCGTGCGGGCCCAGGCCAATTTCACCGAGTACGTTCCGCTGTCCCTGCTCGCGCTTGCGCTGCTGGAAATCAACGGTCTGGCCGGCTGGGCCGTGCACGCCTTCGGCGCCGTGCTGGTCCTGGCGCGCCTGCTTCATGCGCTCGGGCTCAACCGCTCGGCGGGCACGTCGATGGGCCGCCTGGTCGGCACGCTGCTGACCTGGTTGGTGCTGCTTGTCGCAGGCATCCTCGCCATCGTCATGGCGCTGGTTCAGCTGTCGGGCTGAGCCACGCCCGACCAGTACAGCGCGAACCAGATCTTCGGATCGACTGCGTCGCCGGCCGCGACGCGACCGAGCAGCCAATCGTGGACCCGGGAGCGGGGAACCCGGTGGACCGTGATGTCCTCACTGCCGTCGCCGCCGCCCTCGGAGACGCGTTCCAGCCCGCTGGCCCGGAAGAAGATCGCGCATTCGTCGGTCATTCCGGCCGAGGTCGGGCAGCGCATCAGTTCCTCGAAGTGGCCGGCGCGGTAGCCGGTTTCCTCCTCGAGTTCGCGAGCCGCGGCTTCGCGCTCCGGTTCGTCGGCGGCGTCGGGCTGGTCGCCGACCAGCCCGGCCGGCAGTTCGATGCAGCAGCGGGCGACAGGTTCACGGTACTGCTCGACCAGAAGCAGTTCGTCGTCGTCGGTCCAGGCGATCAGGACGACGACCGCCGGGTGGACGCGCGTGGCAAACTCCCAGCCGGCGCGCTCGACCAGTCGCAGATAGCGACCGGAATGCAGAATTTCGGGGTCGTCGGTCATCGTCGGGTCCCGGATCGATCCTGAACGGTCGGTACTGATCGGTACATGCCAGGAACATTGTCGCACGCGAAGTGTCGCAGCATCGTCCGCAGCCGCCCGTACGGGCAGGCTGCTCCTGAATTCAAATCAACGAGGACGACCGTTGAACGCATCCAAGACTATCCAGATTCTCTTTGTCCTGTTCCTGCTGCTCGGAATCGCAGCGGCGAGCCCGGCACCGGCCCAGCTCGCCCCGACGGCAACCCCACCGAAGCCGCTCCAGGCGCTGGGGCCGGCCGGTTCGCAGGTCGAGATCGGTCGCTGGTTGACGCAGGCCGCGGCGGCCTACCAGCAGGGCGAGTACACCCAGTGGGTCCGAGCCCTGGAGCAGCTCCACGCGCTGCGCCCCTACAACGCCGATTTCATGCGGCAGCTGGTCGAAGGCTATGCCCGGATCGGCGACCGGTCGAGCGCGTTCAACATGATGTTGCGCATGCAGCAGCAGGGTCTGAGCGTGGACTGGTCCGAGGTCGAGGGACTGGCGTCGATCCAGCCGTATCCGCTGTACGGTCACCTGAGCCAATTGATGACCGAGGCCGCTCGGCCGTTCGGCAGCGCTGAAGTGGACGTCGAGATTCCCGGCGAGATCGCGATGCCGGAGGCGCTGGCCCACGACCCGAACACCGACCGGCTGTTCGTCGGCACCGTGCGCGACGGGCTCATCAAGGTCCACGGCCCGGACGGCGAGACCTTCGAGACCTTTGCATCGCCGGAGACCGTCGACGGCCTGATGGCGGTGTTCGACCTGGTCGCCGATCCGGCGCGGGGCCACCTGTGGGTGGCGACCGGCAGCACCAGCCAGTTCCGCGGCGCGACGTCGACCAACTTCGGCCGCACCTCGCTGATCCGCCTCGACCTCGCGACCGGCGAGAAGCAGGCCGAATTCCGCGTGCTGCCCGACGGCAAGCCGCATCTCCTCGGCGCCATGGCCCTGGCCGAGGACGGCACGATCTATGCTGCCGACAACTTGACGCCGTACGTCTATCGGCTGGCCCCCGGGGCCGAGCGCCCGGAAGTGATTCTCGGCAACCCGGTGTTCACGGGGCTGCGCGGCATCGCGCTGTCGCCGGATGCGACCAAGCTCTACGTCGCCGACTACGAACTCGGCGTATTCGTGTTCCAGACCGAGGGCGAGCGTCGCGGTCTGCCGCTGCCGGCTCCGGACACTCTGAACCTGGGTGGTATCGACGGCCTGTACCGCTGGGACAACAGTCTGGTCGCGATCCAGAACGGCATTGCGCCGCAGCGCGTGATCCGGTTGGACCTGGACGCCAGCGGAACGCGGGTGGAAAGCGTCGCGCCGCTGGTCGTGGCCGATCCCCGGTTCGACATTCCGACCTTCGGCACGCTGGTCGATGACGAGTTGCTGTTCCTGGCCTCGAGCCACTGGGACAAGGTCGCGGCCGATGGTCGACCGGCTGGCGGAGCGCTGCCGCCGGTGCCTGTGTTGCGATCGCCGGTCGACGAGGCGCAGAACCTCGTGGTCGGCCAGGAAATGCTCGAGCAGATGAAGCGACAGTACGAAGCCCAGCGCGCGCGCGAGGGCGCCTCGCCGCAAGGTTCCGACGAGGGCTGATCGCGCCCGGCGGCGTCAGCCGTCGCGCGCGAGGCGGTGCAGGCGCTGGCGCAGCGTCTGCCCGAAGCCCAGGCCGTCGAGCAGCGCGTCCATCGCGTCCGGGTCGGCCCGGCGGCGCTCGACGGCCGGGTCGGCCTCGACCCGCTCGATGACCGCCTCGAGGCCGGTCAGCTGCCGGGCCAGGCGCACCGTATCCTGGTGCGTGCGGAGCCGCGGAATCAGCGATTTCGCGCCGCGCAGCTTCAGGAACTGCAGCTCGTCGATGCGGGTAAACAGCGCGTCGAGCGACTCGAAGTGGTTCAACAGGGCTGCCGCGGTCTTCGGTCCGATGCCCGGTACGCCCGGAATGTTGTCGACCGCATCCCCGGTCAACGCCAGGAAGTCGGCGATCTGGTCCGGCCGCACGCCGAAGCGCTCGCGCACGCCCTCGGCATTCAGACGGTTGCGTCGGGCGTAATCCCACCAGGCGTCGTCGGGGCCGACTACCAGCTGCGCGAGATCCTTGTCGCCGGTGACCACGTGAACCGGGTGTCCCCGCTCGCGCCAGCATCCGGCCAGCGTGGCAATCAGGTCATCGGCTTCGAAGCGGCTGTCGACGTAGACCGGCAGGCCGAGGCTGCGGCTCAGATCCTTGCACCAGGCGAACTGTTGTTCCAGCTCCGGCGGCGCCGGCTCGCGATTGGCCTTGTACTCCGGATAGAGTTCGTTCCGGAACGACGAGGCCAGCGATTCGTCGAATGCGACCGCGACATGCCGTGAGGCCGTTTCCTCGAGGAATTCGCACAGGAACTTCGCGAAGCCGTAGACGGCATTGGTGGGCCGGCCCGATGCATCGCTGAACGCATCGGGCATGGAATACCAGGCGCGAAACACGTAGATGCTCGCGTCGATCAGGTGGACAGGGGGATTCGAAGCCGGCATCCGATCATTATGCCCGCCCCGACGGCGTTGTCGGCTGCTTCGCGCAGGCCCGGGTAGCGTGTCCGACAGTCAACTGGAGCCGCAGATGAACCCGGACAAGAGCAGAAACGCGAGCGGGCCCGGAGCGGCCCCTCCCGCGCGAACCGGATTCGGCGCCAAGGCCGGAGCCGATGATCCTCAAGCGAAGCCAGAGCGATGAGCGATACGATGAGCGATAAGCCGACGAGTTCGTTCCCCGGCGACGGGGCCGCGCTGGTGCAGGGCGCCAGCCGCGGCATCGGCCTGGAATTCGTGCGGATGCTGCTGGCCGGCGGCCGGTTCGAACGGGTCGTGGCGACCTGCCGCGATCCGGACGCCGCCGAGGCGCTGACCGCGATCGACGATCCGCGCCTGGTGGTCGTCGCACTCGACGTGACCGACGAGGCGTCGATTCGTGCCGCCGCGCAGACCGTCCGCGCACTGGCCGTGCCGATCCGGTTGTTGCTGAACGTGGCCGGGGTATTGCACGATGACATCGCGGCCCCGGAAAAGAAGCTCGAGGATCTCGACGCCGATGCCCTGCATCACGTCTTCGCGATCAACGCGATCGGCCCGGCACTGGTGCTCAAGGCCTTCCGTCCGTTGCTGGCCCGTCGCGGCCGGGTCGTGGTCGCGGCACTGTCGGCGCGGGTCGGATCGATCGGCGACAATCGCCTCGGCGGCTGGTATGCCTACCGCGCCTCCAAGGCCGCGCTGAACCAGTTGCTGCACACCGCGGCGATCGAGCTCGGCCGGCGCAATCGCAACGCGATCGTCATCGCGCTGCACCCGGGCACCACCGATACCGGTTTATCGCAACCCTTCCAGGCCAATGTGCCGGATGACCAGCTGTTCCCGACCGAGCGCTGCTGCCGCCAGTTGCTGGCGGTGATCGATGGCCTCGGCGAGGACGACAGCGGCGGCTTCCGCGCCTGGGACGGCGCGCCAATTGCCTGGTAGACCCGCGACGGGCGCGCGCCCGCCGTCCGGCCGGTCAGGACAGCGGGTCGCTTTCCGGGGGCGGCGTGGCGCGATCGGCCGGGCAGTGGAATGGCTCGGAGCCGCGGCGGCCGTGGTAGACGTACCCGGTGCCCTCGACCGACAAGTGAATCCAGACCCCGGGCACCAGCGCCTGGGTGTACATCATTCCCGGCTCCGGGCAGCCCATTGCGCCGTCGGACCAGGTGACCCAGCGTTGCTCGATGACCTCGACACGCTCTTCGGGCACCTCGAGCCGGCCGGCGAGGTCGGCCCGGGCCGACTCGACGGCGCGGGCCATCGGCCCGCTCGGCGAAGGCGATCCGTCCCGTGTTTCGGTCATCGGCGGCGGCTCGTCGGTGCAGGCGGCGAGCAGGAGCACGGCCGAGGCGGCCAGGATTCTTGGAACCATGCGGGTCTCCGAAAGGTCGGCATCAGGACGGTTTGTACACGGCCAGCGCGGCGACCGCAACGTAGATTCCCAGCGCCAGCAGGTAGACCAGGACCGCGCGCTCGCGGTTCTCGATGCGGAACGCGGCCAGGCCGACGACGATGTAGACCAGCACCAGCACCAGTTTCAGGCCGAGCCAGCCGGTGTCGAGCAGAGAATATCGATAGTGCAACCAGAGACCGACGCCGGAGGCGAGCAGCAGCGTGTCGACCAGGTGCGGACCGACCCGGATCAGCGGGTGGCTCAACGGCCGATCCAGCACGCGGCGGACGAAGCCGCGCAGCGCGAAGCCCAGCCCGCTGAATACGGCCAGCAGCAGGTGGAGCCCTTTCAGCAGCTCGATCGTGGGCATGGGGTGCTCGAAGGTCGGCGGAGGACGGAATTCTAGCCGAACCGGTTGCGGCCACCGGTCCGGTCCGGCGCGGCCAGGCCCACGCGCGGCGGCATCGTGGGACAATGATCGTCCCTGGCCCAGGACCTCTCCGTGATGCCGAGCGAAGCCGCCGCCCCCGATCCGGTTCTCGATGCGCAGGTCGACGAGATCGTCGATCGGGTCGGCACCCGGCTGGTCGTCGGGCTTCCGCTCGGGCTCGGCAAGCCCAATCGCCTGGTCAACGCGATCTACCGCCGCGCCTGTGCCGATCCGACGATCGATCTGGAGTTCGTGACCGCGCTGTCGCTGGACCCGCCGCGACCGGGGCACTGGCTCGAAGCCCGGCTGATGGACCCGATCGTCGAGCGGCTGTTCGGCGCCGATTATCCACGGCTGGACTACCTGGCCGACGCGCGCGCCGACCGCTTGCCGGCCAATGTCCGGATCACCGAGTTCTACTTCCAGTCCGGCGCGGCGCTGGGGAAACCAGCGTTGCAGCGGCACTACATTTCCGCCAACTACACCCACGTCGCGCGGGACCTGGTCGACCGCGGCGTCAACGTGGTCCTGCAGCTGGTCGCGCGAGACCCGGCCGGACGGCTGAGCCTGGCCTGCAACCCGGACGTCACGCTGGACCTGATGGCCCGCCTGGCCGACCGTCCCGACCATCGGGTCTTCGCGATCGGCCAGGTTCATCCCGAGCTGCCGTTCCTGCCCGGCGATGCCGTGGTCGACGCGGAGTTCTTCGATCGCCTGGTCGAGCACGATCCGGATCAGCGCCTGTTCGCGCTGCCGCGCGGGCCGGTCTCGATCCAGGATCACGCGGTCGGGTTCCACGCCTCGCGGCTGATCGAGGACGGCGGCACGCTGCAGATCGGCATCGGCAGCCTGTCCGACGCGCTGGTCCATGCGCTGATCCTGCGTCACCGGCGCAACGCGGATTACCGCGCGCTGATCGCCGACTCGCCGGCGGTCGACTCGGCCGCGCTCGGCGACGATGCGCCGTTCGAACGCGGACTCTACGGCGCCAGCGAGATGTTCATGGACGGCTTCATGCATCTCTACCGCGCCGGCGTCCTGAAGCGCGAGGTGTTCGACGACCTGACCACGATGCGCCGGGCCAACGCCGGCCTGGCCGGCGAGGACGCCGGCCGCGGCGCGCTCATGGACGGTGGGTTCTACCTCGGCAGCCGTTCGTTCTACGAATTTCTCGCCGCTCTCGACGACGACGAGCGCCAGCGATTCCGGATGCACGGGGTCGGCCGCATCAACCAGCTCTATGGCGGCCGCGAGACGCTGGAAATCGAGCAGCGCCGGCACGCGCGGTTCGTCAATACCTGCATGATGGTGACCGCGACCGGCGCGGCGGTCTCCGATGGCCTGGCCGACTACCAGGTGGTGTCCGGCGTCGGTGGGCAATACAACTTCGTGGCGATGGCGCACGCGATGGACGATGGTCGTTCGGTGCTGATGCTGCGCGCGACCCGCGAGAGTGCGGGTCGAACCACCTCGAACATCGTATGGCAGTACCCGCACATCACGATTCCGCGCCACCTGCGTGACCTCGTCGTGACCGAATACGGCATCGCCGAGCTGCGCGGGCGGACCGACGAGGAGTGCATCAAGGCGCTGCTGGCGATCTCCGATGCGCGCTTTCAGGACGAACTGGCCGAGCAGGCGCGCCGGGCCGGCAAGCTCGACCGGAACTGGCGCATTCCCGAGGCCTGGCGAGCCAACACGCCCGATGTGCTGGCGCGACGGTTCCGCGGCGTCCAGGGCGCGGTGCCGACCTACCCGTTCGGTAGCGATTTCAGCGACCACGAGCAGCGCCTGATTCCGGCACTGCAGTGGATCAAGGCGAGGTCGGGATCGAAGCTGTCCGTGCTGGTCGACGCCCTGCGCGGCGGACGCGGTGAACACTCGGCGCTGCTGGCCCGGCTGGGCCTCGAGTTGCCGGGTTCGCTGGGAGAGCGGATCATGGCCCGGCTGGTTTCCCGGGCTCTGGACGCGACCGCCGACGAACTACGCTGAGCCTTCTCGGTCGACGGCCGCCTCGTCGTCGGGTGCCTCGTCATCGGCATCACCCAGCGTGTCGCCCGGCGCGAACGCCAGCACGGTCCAGTCGGTGGCCGGCTCGAAGGCCTGTTCCTTGGAATACAGCCGGAACTGGCCGTCGGGGCCCAGCGCGCCGAGCAGGAGCCAGTCCTCGACCGGTTCGCCCATCCGTTCGGCCAGCTCGTCGAGGCCGTGCTCCTCGGTCAGGCGGGTGGCCTGGATCGTCCACCCCTCCTCGACGCACCGCTCCAGCGCCTCGAATCGGGCCTCTTCGTCGAAGGCGATCTGGCCCCGCTGTTCGACGTTCAGCTGTCGCGATTCGTGTTCGCCGGCCTCGTGGGTGGCCAGCTGGAAGGTACGGTGGCGGCCGAATTCATGGCCCAGGGCCTTGCAGACCAGCGCATTGTAGAAATCGTTGTCGGTCGCGCACAGCAGGTGGCCGAGGTGCTGGTCCTCGAGCTCGAGTTCGGCGTGCTCGGACAGGATTTCGCCGTAGTAGGTCTCGATGCCTTCCATGCGTGCCTGGCGCAGCCGGCTGAAGGAGCCGTCGACGATCATCACGTCGTAGTCGCGTTGTTTCAGCGTCGCGGCCAGCGCCACCGACCAGCGCGAGGCGCCGACGATCAGCAGGCCGTTGGCGTGTTTCGCGGCCAGGTCGAGCTTCTGTCCCAGCCAGCCGACCGTGAAGCCGTGCGCGAGGACGGTCACCAGGATCACCGCAAAGACCACCGGCAGCAGCAGCTCGGCGTCGGGATAGCCGGCGCCGACCAGGTCCGGGCCGAAGATGCCGGCCGTGGCCGCCGCCACGATGCCGCGTGGTGCCACCCAGGCCAGCAGCCAGCGATCCTCCTTCTCGAGCGGTGCGCCGATCGTCGACAACAGGATGGTGACCGGCCGGAGTACGAACAGCACCACCAGCAGGAACAGCACGATCCGGAGGTCGATCAGCGCCAGCTGGTCGAGGGTCAACTGGCTGGGAATGATGATGAACAGGACCGACAGCAGGATGACGGTGAGGTTTTCCTTGAACCGCTGCAGTTCGGCCCGCTCGCCGAGCTGGAGATTGCCGAGCACCACCCCCATCGCCGTGACCGACAGCAGTCCGGCTTCGTACTGGTAGGTGTTGCCGGCCCAGAACACGATCAGCACCAGTACCATCAGCATCGGCGGTTTCAGGTGTTCGGGGACCCAGCCGCGCCGGAACGCCAGGCCGGTGATCCAGCCGGCGGCCGCGCCCAGGCCGCCGGCCACGACCAGCGACGAACCCAGTGCGAAGGCAGTCTCGGCCAGCGTCTCGCCTTCCACGGTGAAGTACTGGAAGGCCAGCACCGCCAGCAGCACGCCGACCGGGTCGTTGACGATGCCCTCCCACTTCAGCAGCGAGGCGGTCCGGTTGTTCAGTCGGGCCTGGCGCAGCATCGGCGCGATCACGGTCGGTCCGGTCACCACCAGGATCGCGCCCAGAACCCATGCGACCGGCCAGCTGATGCCGCCGACATAGTGCGCGGCGACGGCGCCGAGAATCATCGCGATCGGCGGACCGATCAGGGTCAGGCGGCCGATGCCGTGACCGACCCGGCGGAATTCGCCGAGCTTCAGGTCCATGCCGCCTTCGAACAGGATGATGGCGACGCCTAGGCCGATCAGCTTGGTCAGTGCTTCGGTCGACATCGCCAGCTCGATGATGCCGAACACCGGTCCGAGCGCCAGGCCGGCGGCGATCAGGACCACGATCGCCGGCATGCGCAAGCGCCACGCCAACCACTGGCTGGCCAGTCCGGCCGCGAGGATGATCAACGTCAGCGTTGCGGTCTCCATCGGGCGGCTCGGAGCGCTCGATTGGCGCGTGCAGGGGGATGGCTTAGAATCGCACGATCTTCGCGACGGATGCAAAGCCCCATGATCTTCCTGCGCATACCGCTCGTCCTGCTGCTAGCCGCAGCCGTGATCGGGTGCTCGGAGCCGACCGAACCGCCGATGCCGCCGGCCGCCGCGCCGACCACCGAGGCGCCGACGAATCCGGCGACCGTTCCACCGGCCGGCAACGGGCCGGAACTGCTCGTCGATCGCGACCGGTTGGGGATCTATCACCCGGTCGAACTGACGGCCGATCTTTCGGGCCTCAGCGCCGACCAGCGCGAGATGCTCCGGGTCCTGATCGAGGCGTCGACCCTGATGGAGCGCCTGTTCTGGCGCCAGGCCTTCGGAGATCCCGGACCCCTGCGCGATGCCATCGACGATCCGGCGCTGCTGCGCTTCGTCGATCTGAACTTCGGTCCCTGGGACCGCCTCGACGGCAATCGGCCGTTCCTGGCCGGCTTCGGGCCGAAGCCGCCCGGCGCCCGGTTCTATCCCGAGGACATGACGCGCGAGGAATACGCGGCCTGGGGCGCGCCGGACAAGGATGACCCGTACAGCCTGGTGCGCCGGAACGACGCCGGTGAACTGGTGCTCGTTCCCTACCACGAGGCGTTTCCGGTCGAGCTCGGCCGGGCCGCGGCGCTGCTGCGCGAAGCCGCGTCGCTGGCCGAATCCGAGGCGTTCGCGAACTACCTGAACCTGCGCGCCGACGCGCTGCTGACCGGCGACTACCGGGCCAGCGACATGGCCTGGATGGACGTGCGCGACAACGACGTCGAGCTGGTGTTCGGCCCGATCGAGAACTACGAGGACCAGCTGTTCGGCACCCGGACCGCGTTCGAGGCCTTCGTGCTGATCAAGGACCGGGCCTGGTCGGAGCGCCTGGCCCGCTATGCCGGGCTGCTGCCGGCGCTGCAACGCGGCCTGCCGGTCGACGCTGCTTACAAGGCCGAGGAGCCGGGCACCGACGCCGACCTGAACGCCTACGACGCGATCTTCTACGCCGGCGACGCGAACGCCGGCGCCAAGACCATCGCGATCAACCTGCCGAACGACGAGACCGTGCAGCTGGAAAAAGGCACCCGGCGGCTGCAGCTGAAGAACACCATGCGGGCCAAGTTCGACCACATCCTGGTGCCGATCGCCGAGCTGTTGATCGACGAGGCCCAGCAGGCCGACATCACCTTCGACGCGTTCTTCGCCAACGTCATGTTCCACGAAGTCGCGCACGGGCTCGGCATCAAGTTCACCGTCGACGACGGTCGGCCGGTGCGCGCGGCGCTGGCCGAACACCAGTCGGCGATCGAGGAGGGCAAGGCCGACATCCTCGGCCTCGACATGATCGAGCAACTGGTTGTCATGGGTGAATGGGACGGCGACCTGATGAACCACTACGTGACCTTCCTGGCCGGCATCTTCCGCTCGACGCGCTTCGGCGCCTCGTCGGCGCACGGCCGGGCGAACATGGTCGCGTTCAACTGGTTTCGCGAGAACGAAGCATTCCAGCGCAACGAGGAAACCGGGCGCTACACCGTCGATCTCGCGGCCTTCGAACGGGCGGTCGACAGCCTGTCCAACCGGATCCTGACCCTGCAGGGCAACGGCGACTACGAGGCGACCGGCGCGTTCCTCGCACAGTACGCGGTGATGCCCGAACAGCTCGCCGAGGACCTGGCGCGGGCCGAGGCCTCCGGCATTCCGGTCGACATCCGGCTGGTCCAGGGGCCGGACGTGGCCGGGCTATGAGCCGCATGGCACAGGATTAGTGACGGGGCACACTAGCGGTGGTCGGAGCGCGACGGGCATGAAGCGGCAGCGCAGGTTCCGCGACGCGTTGCTCGCCGCCGTGCTCTTGAGCGGTTGTGCCGCCGCGCAGGCGCTGACCGGTCAGCCGATGATCCAGCGATTCGCGCCGGATCTCGACGTCTATCCGTCCTCGTTCGCGGTGGCCCAGGACGCCGACGGCATCGTCTACGTAGGCGGCGTCGATGGCCTGCTGTCGTTCGACGGCAGTCACTGGTACGCCCACACCGCGGACTACGACGACTTCGTCCGTTCGCTGACGCTCGATCCGGACGCCGGCCGGCTGTACGTCGGCGGCTACGACGCATTCGGTTACTTCGAGACGCCGCTGGCGCCCGACGCGGACTTCGTCGACCTGACCGGGCGGCTGGATCCCGCCGACGCCGGCTTTGCCGACGTCTGGGCCGTACTGGTCGCTCCGGAAGGCGTGTTCTTCCAGGCGCTCAACCACGTGTTCCGCTACGACCCGATCGGCGACACGCTCGAGACCTTCCGCCATCCTGGCCGGTTCGGCGCGATCGCGCGCATCGACGACGAGGTCATCGTCCAGTATCGCGGCGAGGGATTGCGCCGCTGGAGCGGCGAGGCCTTCGAGCCGATGCCGGGCACCGAAGGGCTGCGCGAACAGCTGTTCCAGCTGGTGCCGCTCCCCGGTGGCGGTGCGTTGAGCTTCGGCCGCGACGGCCGCTGGCAGCGCGTCGATGCCTCGGGCGTGCTGCCGTTCACGGTGCCGGAAGGTCTGCCGGCCTCCAGCGAGTTCAATACCGCGGTGCCGACGCCCGAGGGCTGGATCGCGATGGGCAATCGCTTCGGCGACGTCTGGTTTCTCGATCCTGCGACCGGCCGGAGTGAATCGGTGCGGGTCTCGACCGACTGGATTTCCGGCCTGGCGCCGTCGCCGGAGGGTGGGCTCGTCGTGCAGACCGATCACGAGACGCTCCATCTTCGCTGGCCGTCGCGCTGGACCCGGCTCGGACCGGCCGAAGGGCTGACCGGAATGATCCACGAGGTGCTCGAGTGGAACGGCCGGTGGATCGCGATCAGCAATGCCGGCGCGCTGGCTCTTTCGGCCGATGGGGCAGGCTTCGAGCCGCTGGACTGGACCGACTTCGAGGCCTGGGACCTGCAGCCGCTCGATGACGGTACGGCCTTGTTCGCCGAGTCCTACGTGCTCAAGCACGTCGCTGCCGATCGAGTGTTGCGCAGCTTCGACGAGATCCAGTACCCGCGCATCATCGTGCCCAGCCGCGAGGAACCGGGCCTGTACTACGTCGGAACCGAGTCCGGTCTCGCCGTACTTCGACGCGAAGGCTCGTCGTGGACGGTGCTGAAAGGCAACGACGAGCGGACCCGGTTGATCGCCTCGTTGTTCGAGCTCGGTGCTGGCGACCTGCTCGTCGGTACCGATTCCGACGGCCTCCAGCGTCTTCGGCTCGACGCGTCGAAGGCCGACTACGCCGAAGAGATCCTGTTCGGCGACGAGCAGATCAGCTACGGATCCTATGCGACGGCCGAGGTGGTCGCCATCGACGACCAGCCGCACGTCGTGACCATGGGCGGCGTCTGGCGCTACGCGGACGGTGAACTCGTCAGGCGCGATCTCCCCGGTCTGGATGATCTTCGCGGCGATTCGTTCCTCGTCGTCGAGCAGGCGCCGGACGGCACGCTGTATGCCTGGGACGATCGTCGCCTGCATCGGTATCGGCCGCCCAACCTGTGGCAGGAGCTGGATATCGCGCCGCTGCTTCGCGGTGCCGTGGGGTCGCTGAGCCACGATGTCGACGGTCGCCTGCTGATCGGCATGCTCGGCAGCCTGGCGCTGCACGACCCCGACGCGCCGGAGTCGCGGCATCCGGGCCTTGCCTCGATGCTGCGCAGCGTGGAGTACCGTCCGGCCGACGCGCCGGCGCGCTATCTCGATCTCGCCGCGTCGCCGTCGCTGGAGCCCGAGGGTCGCTTCGCGCTGCACTTCGAGTTCACGCTGGCGGGGCTCGACGGGCGGGACGACATTGGCTACCAGGCCCGGCTGGTCGGGTTCGAAAACGCGTTTACGGACTGGTCGAGCGCCGATCACTGGACGTACTACGACCTCGAGCCCGGCCGATACGCGTTCGAGGCGCGTGCCCGCGATGCGCTGGGCCGGGTCACCGCCATCGAGCCGTTCGAATTCGAGGTCGTTCCGCCGTGGTACCGGACGGCCTGGGTCGAAGCGCTGAAAGTGCTGATTGTGGGCCTGATGCTGGCCTTTCTGGTCTGGCTTTTGATGCGCGCCCGCGTGTGGCGGCTCGAAACCGAGCGCGAACGGCTGAGCACCATGGTGGTCGAGCGCACCGAGGCGCTGGAAGCCGCCAATCGGCAGCTCAAGATGCTGGCGGAGGTCGATGACCTGACCGGCGTGGCCAACCGCCGCCGGCTGGATGCCTTCCTGCGCCAGGCAGTGGCCGAGAGCGCGCGGCGCCACCGGCCGATCGCAGTTGCACTGATCGACCTGGATCGATTCAAGCCATTCAACGATCGCCATGGACACCTGGCCGGCGATCGTGCTCTGCGCCAGGTCGCCGGGGCGCTCGATCGCGTGTTCGGTGCCGAAGACCGGCTGATCGCGCGCTTCGGCGGTGATGAATTCGTCGCGGTGATGCCAAGCGTCGATCGCGACAAGGCCGTCGGGCTCGCGGAATCCGCCCGGGCCGCGCTGAAGAGACTCGGCCTGGACCTGAAATTCTCGATCGGCATCGCGATTGCCGGCATCGGCAGTTGTCCGGAGCCAGGCGAGCTGATCGACGCGGCGGACCGGCAGATGTACGTGGCCAAGAAGGCGGGCCGGGACGGCATCGCGGTGACGACGATCGAACGGTCCTCGTCGGGTGGCGCCGCGCCCTGAATCGTCTGTGCGAGGCGGACCGTCAGCGTCGGGGTGGCTACAGCATCCGCCGCGCCACCGCCTCGGTGGTCGCGTCGGGATCACGCATCCACGAGAAGTGATCGACGCGCAGGCCGGATTCTCCGGCAGTGATCGTTTCGTGCACTACCGCAGCGTTCGGCATCTTGCCGAGCAGCCACTCGGTCGATGCCGCAGGCACCCACCAGTCATGCTCCATCGCGAGGGCGAGAATCGGCGTGTCCAGTGCCGCCAGTGCAGGGTCCTCGTCGCGTTCGGGTCGACCCCAGGCATAGCGTCCGCTGCGCCCGGTCCGGGCCCAGTCGATCATCAGCTGGCGCGCCTCGGTGCCGGCGAAGCCGACGCGACGGCCCGGGTAGTGGCCGAATGTCCGGGCAATCGCCGGCAGCACATGCAGCATGCCGAGCAGGCCGTAGCGGATCGACCGCGGATACCGGCGCCAGTAGGGCGCGCCGCCGGCGATGATCAGCAGCCTTTCGATCGGAATGCGGGACGAGCGGGCGGCCGCGAGACAGGCCAGCTGGGCACCGAGGCTGTGTCCGCCCAGCCAGACCGCCGAACGACCGCTGGCCGCTCCGGCGGCGTCCAGGGCTGCGGGCAGGTCATGATCGAGAAGTTCGTCATACCCCCAATCGACGCCGCGCCGGGCACGCAGCGACGAGCTGCCGTTGCCCCGCCACTCATGGATCATCAGGCGCAGGCCCCGCTCGGCCAGGGTCTTGCCGAACGGGATCAGGTTGCGGGCGCTGATGCCCATGCCGGGCAGGAAGACCAGGACGGGCCCATCGATCGGGCCGACGTCGATCAGCTCGAAGCGATGGCCGTCGGCGGCCTCGACCGCGAGGGTTCGTTCGTCGTGTGCCATGGCGATTCGACGGGGCTACTGGACCAGCGAAATGCCCAGGCCGATCGTGGTCTGACGATGGTTGTAATCGATCAATGTTTCACCGTAGCCGCTGAAGACCTGCAGATAGGCCTTCAGGTCGCCGTACAGCGGATAGTGCCAGTCGAACTGCATCGCGCCGCGCCGCTCGCCGGGTGCCCAGCGACCCATCAGACCGAAATCGTGGCGGCCGTTCGACCAGTCCAGCCGGATGTCGCCCCAGCCCATGTAGTCGTCAATGTCGGGGTTGTCCTCGCTGCTCTTGGCGATTTCCCACCACGGCCGGACCACCAGGCGGAGGTTGTCGCGCTCGAAACCGAACGCGGCGTAGATCCGGTTCCAGCTTCGCGAAAGCGGGTCGGCGCGTCCGTTCGACTGGTGGACGAAGCCGAGATTCAGCATCTGCCAGCGCCAGCCCAGCAGGTCGAGCCCGGTCCGGACGCTGGCGAAGACCTCCGGCGCGTAATTGGTCTCGCGGAACGGCTCGGACTCGATCGAGTTGTAGGCCTGCCAGTTCGACTGCTGGGTGTAGGCGGCCCACAGGTCGACGTTGTCGCCGATGAGGTTGTCGGCAAGCTTGGTCTTCAAGCTGAGCTGGAACTTGATCTCCACCGGGTCGAGACTGCGCTGGTCGGGCGGCAGCGCGCCCGGCAGGTCGACGAACGGCCGTTCGTTGGGGCGTGACGACCAGCGGCCCGGCAACAGGTAGACCGGCTCGTGCCGCCGCACGTGCAGCAGGCCGCCGTGGGTGGCGTCGTCAAGTTCGTGGTAGCGGGTCATCCAGCTGCGCGACAGCGGCGTTTCGTCGACGGCCGTGAACGCCGATGTCCCTGGCCGACCGGCTTCTTCCTGATCGGCGGCCGGAGACTCTGCGTCGGCCATGTCGATCCGGTTCGGCGCGGTCGGCGGCTCGGTCACGCTCGCGCCGGGCAGTCTGTCGTAGCATGCCAGTCGCCGCGGGGCGTCGTCGAGCCGTCGGCAGGTGTCGATGGCCTCCTGGAGCTCGGGCGCGGGCGCGGCCGGTGCTTCGAGGGCGATCGAAACAAGGACCAACGCTGTCACGAAACCGGCACGCCCATTGCAAATGGAGTGGCGCATGGCATATTCTCGGGGAACTAGCGCTATATTCTGCACGAATGTCACGATCCAATCGAGGGAAAACATCATGATCTACAAGGGACTTTTCATTGCCGCGGTCACCGCAGCGGCGACCGTGGCCTGGGCGCAGGAACCCAAGGATGCGCCTTCGTCCGGCAACAGCGTCGAGCCGCAGCCGCGGGGCGTGATCTCGGACAACTTCGGCTATACCTTCACCGACTCCGCGGCCGGTAACTGCGCACTGGATTTCATCGACATTTCCGGCACCGGAGCCGAAATCGTGGCGGCGGGAGTCGATGACGGTGCCTCGGCGCCGATCTCGATCGGGACCGATTTCGATTTCTACGGCACTGCGGTCACCCAACTTGTGATGGCCTCCAACGGCTATCTCTCGACCGATCCGACCGACACCGGGCCCGATCTGTCCAATGATTGCCCGTTGCCTGCCGTTCCGAGCAGCGGCAGCGGTGCTCGGATCTACCCGCTCAACGACGATCTGATCGCCTCTGGCGGTGGCTTCTACGAGTATTTCGCGAGCTGCCCCCGATCATCGGACCAGTTCCCGTTCAATGATCTGGGCTGTCACGTGTTCCAGTGGGAAGGCGCGACGCACTTCGGCGGCGGCGGCCCCTTCACGTTCCAGGTCGTGCTGTACGACGAAAGCTACGAAATCGTGGTCCAGCACCTGACCGGCAATCCGGAAACGGGCAGTGGCTCGACGACCGGGATCCAGAACGCTGCGGGCGACGACGGCCTGACCTATGCGTGTGATTCCGCCGCGTCGATTCCGGAGAACTCCGCGCAGTGCTTCATCCACCCGGCCCCGGCGGCCGTGGGCATCGGTGAACAGGCCGTTCCGACGATGAGCCGTGGCGGCCTGATCCTGATGGTGATGGTCCTGATGGCGCTGGGCGGCATCGTGCTGGTGCGCCGCGCCGGCTGAACCGCTGCTCGACTCGATCGGGCATGAAAAAAGCCCCGACCGCCACGGTCGGGGCTTTTTCTTGTCTGGTGGGCGATGCTGGGTTCGAACCAGCGACCCCTGCCGTGTGAAGACAGTGCTCTCCCGCTGAGCTAATCGCCCGAGCGACATAGTGTACCTCAACGACCCGCGTTGGAAAATATCGGGCATCGGCGCCCGGCCCGTCACTCGGCCTGCATGACCAGCCGATACAGCGCCGGGATCACCAGCAGCGTCAGCGCGGTCGAGGCGATCAGGCCGGAGATGATCGCCCAGGCCATCGGCGGCCACAGCGTCGACTCGGTCAGGGTCAGCGGCAGCAGGCCGAGCACGGTGGTGGTCGTGGTCATCAGGATCGGCCGGGTGCGACGCTCGACGGCGGCGCGGATCGCGTCCTCGATCGAGCGGCCCTGTTCGACACGCTCGCGCTGGGCCCGGTCGAGCAGGACGATGGCGTTGTTGACCACGATGCCGACCAGAGCGACCACGCCGAGCATTGCGGTGAAGCCGAACGGCTGGCCGGCCAGCAGCAGCCCCGGCACCACCCCGACCGCGGCCAGCGGGACCGAGACCAGCACCAGCGCGGTCAGGCGGAACGAGTTGAACTGCCACAGCAGGAAAGCCAACAGCAGCACGACGCCGATCGGAAGCGCCGAGAACAGCGCGGTGTTCGCGTCGCCGGCCTCGGCGGCGGCCCCGCCGATCGCCAGCTCGACCCCGTCCGGCAGCGATGCATCCCGCATCCGGGCCTCGAAGCCCTCGAGTACGGTGTAGACCGTGGCACCTTCGCCGGTCTCGGCCAGGACGGCGGTCAGGCGCCGCAGGTCGCGATGCTCGATGACCGCCGGCTGGAAGGTCAGCGCCGGGCGGACGAACTGCGCCAGCGGCACCCGGCGGCCGTCGGCGGCCTGGACCTCGAGACCGGCCAGCGCCTCGGCGGCGAAGCGCTCGCCCTCGGGGGCGCGGATGCGCATGTCGATCGGCTCGCGGCCGTCGCGCCAGACCGAGAACGAGCGGCCGAGCGTCGCGTCGGCCAGCAGGCGCGCGACCTCGGCCCGCGAGACGCCGAAGCGTGCGGTCTCGGCCGTGTCGATCTCGAAATCCAGCGACGGCATGCCGGTTCCGAGACGGTGCCGGACGTCTTCGGCGCCGGGCACGTCGCGCAACGCGCGCATCACGGTCATCGACGCCTCGTGGAGCGCGTCCGGGTCACGCCCGAACAGCCGGATCTCGACCGGTGCCTCGATCGGCGGGCCTTGGCCCAGGCGGTGGGCGATGACCTGCGCCTCGGGAATCGCCAGTGGTCCGTCGCGGCGGATGTCGTCCATCAGCGCCGGCAGGTCGCGCTGGTCGCGCGAGATCACGACCAGCCGGGCGCGATGCGGCGAGGCCGGAATCTCCATCAGGTTGTAGAAGAAGCGCGGCCCGCTGGCGCCGGCGAACACGTGCACGGCCTCGACATCGTCCCGGCCGCGCAGGGTGTCGGCCAGTCCGCGCGCCTGCAGCGCGGAGTACTGGGTTCGCGTGCCCTCGGGAAAGTGCAGGTCGACGATCAGCTGGTTGCGGTCGGTCGACGGAAAGAAATCGCGCGGCAGGAACTGGGCCAGCAGCCCGGCCCCGATGACCAGGGCCAGCGCCGTGAGCAGCACCGTGGTCGAGCGACGCGTGGCCCAGTGGCCGAGTCGCTGGCCGAACGCCTCGAACACGGCGGAACGGCGATCGGCGCCGTCGCGCGCCCGGAGCACCAGCGCGCCGGTCTGCGGCGTCACCAGCAGCGCGTAGACCAGGCTGACCGAGAGCACCAGCATCACCATGATCGGGATGCCGCGGGTGAAATCGGCGGTGTCGCCGCGCGACAGCAGCAGCGGCATGAACGCGGCCAGCGTGGTGCCGGTGGCGGCGGTCAGCGGCCCGGCCAGTTCGCGCACCGAGGCGGCGGCGGCCGCGGCGCGGCGGAGGCCGCGGTCGAGATGGTATTGCAGGTTCTCGGCCATGACGATGGCGTTGTCGACCAGCATGCCGAGTGCGATCACCATGCCGGCGATCGCCATCTGGTGAAGCACGCCGCCGCCCATCGCGAACAGGGCCAGCGCGCTGAACGTGACCAGCGGCAGCAGGCTGGCGACGAGCAGGCCGAGACGCAGCCCCATGAACAGCAGCAGCACCAGCGCGACCGTGGCCACGCCGATCCCCAGCGATCGGCCCAGTTCCGACAGCCGCTGCTCGACCCAGCGCGGTTGATAGAACATTTCCTCGATCGCCAGCGGCGCGTAGAGCGGGCGTAGCTCGTCGAGCAGCGCCCGGACGTCCTGGCCGAAGGTCACGGCGTTGACGGTATCGTCCGGAATCACGATGCCCAGCCCGACCGCGGCGCGACCATCCATCCACATCCGCTCGGTGGCCGGCTCGCGCGGAACGATCCGGACCGAGGCCAGCTCCGACAGCGGCACCAGGCTGGCGTCGGCGAGCCGGATCGGCGTGCTCCGCAGTTCGTCCAGCGACTCGAAATCGCTGACCGGGTTGATCAGCAGCGAGCGGCCGTCGACGTCGAGGCTGCCGCCGGCGACTGTTTCGTTGCGCTCGGCCAGTTGCTGGATCAGCGTGCCCGGCGTCAGGTCGGCGGCGGTGGCCCGGGCCGGGTCGATCCGGACCAGCAGCTGTTCGCCGGGGTCGGCCAGCAGCTCGATGCGGGCGATGTCGGTGATCCGGAACAGGTCGCGCCGGAGCTGGCGAGCGGCGTCGAGCAGTTCGAGCAGGTCGTCGGAGCCGGTGATCGCCAGCACGATGCCGTGCGCATCCATCGAACGATCGTCGAGCTCGGTCTCACCGGCGTCGGGCGGGAAGCGCGCCTCGGCGTGATCCAGCGCCACCCGGACGCGTTCCCAGGCCGCGTCGGTGTCGTAGATCGACTGGTCGAGGCCGACGGTCAGCACGGCGACGCCCAGCCGCGCGGCCCCGACCAGTTCGACCACGTCCTCGACCTGGGCCAGCTCCTCTTCGACCGGATCGAGAATCAGGCGCTCGACTTCGGCGGGTTCTGCGCCCGGCCACTGGACGACCACCTGGGCATAGCGATACGGAAAGAACGGGTCTTCCTGGCGGTTCATCGTGAACCAGGCCAGTGCGCCGAGCAGCGACAGTAGCAGGACGGTCGCCAGCACCAGCCGCCGCCGCTCCAGCGCGGCGTTCAGCCAGCTCATTCGGCCGCCCTTGCGTCGAGAACGCGAACCGGCTCGCCGTCGAGCAGCTGCGCGTGGCCGCTGACGACCACCCGGTCATCGACCGCGAGGTCGCCGAACACGGTGGCGTGAGATCCCTGGAGGCGCCCGACTTCGACCGCGACGTGATCGGCACGGCCCTCGCGAACACGGACCACGCGGCTGACCCGGGTACCCGGGTTCAGGATCGCCGACAGCGGCACGCCGAAGCCGGCGGGCGCGGCGAAGGCCAGCTCCACATCGACCGCGTCGCCCGGTGCCAGGCCGCTGTCGGCATCCAGCGCGAGGACGGCCGGTGCGGTGCGTCCGGGCGCGGCCTGACCGAGCCCGAGCAGCCGTGCGTCGAACCGGCGGCCATCATCCACGCGCCGGACCGGGCGCTCCAGCGGTTCCAGCAGCGATGCCGCGCGTCGCGCGGGCAGCCGGATTTCGACTTCGAGCGCGTCGGCATCGGCCAGGTCCAGTACCGGCTGGCCTGCTCCGGCGAAATCGCCGGGCTCGAGATGCAGTTGGCTGACCCGGCCGGGGAACGGCGCCCGCAGACCGGCCTCGTCGAGCTGGGCCACGGCCTCGTCGAGCCGCGCCCGGGCCTGGTCCAGCGTCGCGGCGGCCGCGTCGCGTTGTGCGCGGACCTGTTCCAGTTCGTCGGTCGCGACCAGCTCGCGCTCGACCAGCCGGGCCAGCCGCTCCGTGTCGCGCTGCAGCTGGTCGCGCCGCGCCTCGGTTTCGGCGACTGCGGCCCGGGCGGCGGCGACGCCCGGCTGCAGGGCGGGATTGTGCAGCACGGCCAGCAGCTGGCCGGCCTCGACCCGGTCACCGCGCTCGACGCGCCGCTCGGCCAGGTAGCCGGACTGCAGGAAGGCCAGCGTGGCGCGTTCGGTCGCTCGAACCACACCGGGGAACCGCACGGTTTCCTCGGCCGGCAGTTCGACGACCGACGCCAGCCGGACCGGCCGGGGCGGTGGTTCGTCCGACGCCGGCGGTGCTTCGGAGTCGCCACAGCCGGCAAGCAGCGCGAGCACGGCCGCGATGTAAAGCAGTTTTAACAAACTGGCCGACCGGTCAGTTCTGTGCCGGTCGAACAGGGAACGAATGGGTCGAGTCATCAAGGAGCCTCGGGAACTTACGCGGTGGTCGACGGCTTCAGGCCGTCCATGTAGATCGCGAGGAAATCGTTCAGGAATTCCTCGTCACTGCCCATCCCCGGCCACTGGGCGTGGTGGGAACGGGCCTGGAACCACTGGGTGCAGACCAGAATGAACAGCGTGACGACGTGAACGGGATTGACGTCGGGACGGAAGATGCCGGCCTGCTGGGCCTGGTGCACCCGTTCGGCGCCCAGCCGAACCAGTTCGGCATCCATTTCGCCGCAGCTGGCATCGCCCTCCATGTGCGTCCAGGCCAGCAGGCGGACGACCTGCGGGTTGGCCTGGAGGAACCGGAAGTAGTTGACCACGCCGTCGTGCAGCAGTCGCCCGTCGGCCACGGTCCGCTGTTCGAGTTCCTGCTTCTGTTCGGCGGCGTACTGGGCAAGCGCCTGTTCCTTGGTGGCTTCCCAGAGCTGCTCCTTCGACCCGAAGTGATGGTGGATCAGGGACTTGGTCACGCCGCTCTTCTCGGCGATCTGGCGCATCGAAACGTCGGCGAAGCCGTGCTCGACGAACAGGTCGAGCGCGGCGGCGAGGATCTGGCGTCGGGTCAGGTCCGGATCGCGGGTGGCGGCAGTGATCGTCATGGGCGGATGTTCTCATGAACTGGCCGGCCGGTCAATTATGGGTTCGCCGCTCGCGACACCGGTGTGCAGCTTGAGTAGACTGGCCTGCCGTCTTTCCGGACCCGATGAGACCGAATCCATGAGTCGCAAGCGCAAGACCGCCGCACCGGCCCGCTCGTCCCGAACCCCGTCGACCCCGGCGCCGACCCGTCAGCCCGACCTCGTCGTGGCGGGGCTGGCCGGGCTGGGCGTGCTGATCACCGCCTTCCTGACCTTCACCGGCCTGACCGCGCAGGCACCATTGTTCTGCGGCCCCGACTCGGGGTGCGACCTGGTCCAGAACAGCCGCTACGCGACCCTGCTCGGCCTGCCGGTGGCCCTTTGGGGGCTGGTCTTCTATGTCGCGATCCTGTGGTCGGCCACGCTGCTGCCGCCGCGGTTGAAGCGCTGGCGGCGACTCGCCTGGTTGACCGTCATCGGTTTCGCGATCAGTGTCTATTTCACGTTGACCGGCTGGCTGGCGCTCGACGCGTGGTGCGGCTGGTGCCTGGCGTCGCAGTTCGTCATGCTGGCGCTGGTGGTCGTGGTGTTCGCCCGCCGGCCCGAATCGGCGCCCGGTGAGCCCTGGCCGCGTTTTGCCGGTGCGCTGCTGCTGGTCGGCGTGTTCGCCGCCGGCGGACTGCACGCCTGGCAGAATGGATGGCTGCTGCCACCGGAGGATCCGCAACTGCGCGGCCTGGCCGAGCACCTCGAGGAGCGCGGTGCGAAGTACTACGGTGCGTTCTGGTGCCCGAACTGCCAGGATCAACGCCAGATGTTCGGCCGCTCTGCCGACCGCTTGCCGTACGTCGAGTGCTCGCCGAATGGCCGTCGCGGTTCGGTGGCCGTCGAATGCGTGATCAACGACATCGACAGCTATCCGACCTGGGTGATCGACGATCGCCAGTACCAGCGCGTGCTGACGCTCGACGAACTGGCCCGGCTTTCGGGTTACCGGGACTGGAACTCCGACCGATGAACGCCGTCCGCCGGGTGCTTTCCTGCGTGCTGATGCTGGTGGCCGCCGGCCTCGCCGTCGACGCGCCCGCCGCCACAGATGCCGAACGTGCCTTCGATCGACTGGTGGCCGACTACGAGACCTGGCGACTGGCAGAGAATCCGATCGAGGCCGGTCGGCGAGGTGACCTGGAGGCCCTGGCGCGATGGCCGGACGCCGGCCCGGCCGCCGTGGATCGCCGCCGCACCCGCACCCGGCAGTTCCTCGCCCGGCTCGACGCGATCGATGCAACGGCGCTGCCGGCCGGCGCCCGAACCAGCCACGCGGTTCTCGCCTACCTGCTGGACTCGGCAGTCGCGCGCGCGCCGTTCGGCGAGGAGCGGATGCCCTTCGTCAACGATTCCGGCTTCTTCACCACACCGCTGTACGTGGCCGCCTCGGCGCGCCCGAAGACGCGCGAGCAGGCCGAGGCCTGGCTGGCCCGGCTCGACGCGCTGCCGGACTGGCTGGACGCCCACGTGGACTGGATGCGCCGCGGTGTCGAGACCGGGTTCGTCCAGCCGGCCCCGGTGGTCGAGGCCGTTCTGGCGCAGATCGACACCATCACCGCCACCGCCCCGGCCGACAGTCCGCTTCTGGCGCCGATCGAGGCCCTGCCGCCGCGCCTGGCCGAGGCCCATGGCGAGGCGCTCCGGGCCGGGGCGCTGACGCGGATCGAGTCTGGAGTGATGCCGGCCTATCGACGCATCGCGAGCTTCTTCCGCGACGACTACCTGGCCCGGCCACGGGCTTCGATCGGGATTTCCGAGGTGCCCCACGGCCGCGCCTACTATCGCGCGCTGGTCCGCCATCACACTACCCGGGACACCACGCCGGAGGCCGTCCACCAGAAGGGCCTGGCCGAAGTTGCACGTATCCGCGCCGAAATGGAAGCGATCGTCGCCGAACTCGAATTCGACGGCAGCTTTGCCGATTTCCTGCATTTCCTCCGTACCGACCCGCAGTTCTATGCCGAGACACCCGATGAACTGATCATGCATGCCTCCTGGATCGCCAAACGTGCCGACGACGCGATGCCGAGATTCTTCGGCCGGCTGCCGCGCCTGCCCTACGGCGTGCGGCCGGTTCCGGGCCATCTGGCGCCGACCTACACCACCGGCCGCTACTGGCCCGGCGACCTGGACAACGGAGTAGCCGGGGGGTACATGGTCAACACCCATGCGCTGGACCAGCGGCCGCTGTATGCGCTGCCGGCTCTGACCCTGCATGAGGCCGTGCCCGGGCATCATCACCAGGGCGCGCTGGCCCAGGAGCTCGAGGACCTGCCGGACTTCCGCCGAACGACCTACATCACCGCGTTCGGCGAGGGCTGGGCGCTGTACACCGAGTACCTCGGCATCGAGATGGGCATCTACCGCACCCCCTATGAGCATTTCGGTCGCCTGACCTACGAAATGTGGCGGGCCTGCCGCCTGGTCGTCGACACCGGCATCCATTATTTCGGCTGGACCCGCGAGCAGGCCGAAGCCTGCCTGCTCGAGAACTCGGCGCTGGCGCCGCACAACGTCAGGACCGAGGTCACCCGCTACATCGCCTGGCCCGGCCAGGCGCTGGCCTACAAGACCGGCGAGCTCCTGATCCGCGAGCTGCGCGCCGACGCCGAAGCCCGGCTCGGCGATGCGTTCGACCTGCGGGCCTTTCACGACCACCTGCTGGCCCAGGGCACGATGCCGCTGGACTCGCTGGAGGCGAGGATGCGGCGCTGGATCGCCGACCAGGCGGCCTCCGGGGGCTGACCCAGGCGCCGCTCAGAGGCCGATCGCGAACAGGCCGAGGCAGAGGATCAGGCCGGCCAGCGGCACCAGCACGGTCAGGGCGGCCATGGCCGGGTAGGCCGCGGCGTGGGTTTCGCCGCAGATCGCGCGAATCGTCGTGACGACGTAGCCGTTGTGCGGCAGGGAGTCCAGCGCGCCGGAGGAGATCGCGACCACGCGATGCAGTTGGTCCGGATCGACGCCCTGGTCGATGTAGTGTGGCCCGAGGATCGGCAGCGCGATGGCCTGGCCGCCCGAGGCGGAACCGGTCATCGCCGCGATTGCCGAAACGGCCACCGCAGCACTGACCAGTCCGCTGCCCGGCAGATGCGTGACCCAGTCGACGGCCACTTCGAAGGCCGGCGCGGCCTTGGCGACCGTACCGAAGCCGACCACGGCGGCCGTGTTGCCGATCGCGATCAGGGCCCCGGTTCCGCCTTCTGCCAGCGCTTCACCGGGAGCGTGCAGGTGGCGCAGGTTGATCGCGGCGGCGGCGAGGCAGCCGGCCAGCAGCGCCACGATCAGCGCCGAGGTCCCGAGCGTATCGTGGGTCGAAAACGAGATGCCCAGCACGACCACCAGCGGAATCGTGGCCAGCGCCGGGTGCGGCAGGTCGCCGCGTCCGGATTCGGGATCGAAGGGTCGGCTCGCGAAGGACTCGCCGCGCGCGACGGCGCGATCCAGCATCCATTTCAGCCAGATATATCCGAGCACGGCCATGAAGATCGCGACGACCAGGCTGGCCTGCCAGGCCGCCAGTGGGCTGGTGCCGAGGAATTCCACCGGAATCCAGTTCTGGATTTCCGGCGACCCGGCCGAGGTCATCGTGAAGGTCACCGAACCGAACGCCATCGTGGCCGGGATGAACCGTCGCGGCAGGTCGGCGTCGCGGAACAGCGCCAGTGCCATGGGGTAGACCGAGAAGGCGACGACGAACAGGCTCACTCCGCCGTAGGTCAGCACCGCGCAGGCCAGCACCACGGCCAGCGCGGCGCGTGCGCTGCCCAGCCGCCCGATGATCCAGTGCGCGACGCTCTCCGCGCCGCCGGACGATTCCATCAGCTTGCCGAACAGCGAGCCGAGCAGGAAGATGAAGAACCACGAGGCGATGAACCCGGTGAACCCGGTCATGTACTGACCGACCAGGTCGACCCCGCCGTCCTCGGCCAGCGGCGGCAGCAGCGCGATGCCGCTGGTCAGCGCGACCAGCAACGCACACAGCGGCGTGGCGACGAACAGGCTCATGCCGCGCATCGTCAGCACGATCAGCAGGGCAAGGCCGCCGAGCAGCCCGATCAGACTCAACATGTGGCGCGTCCGTGTCGAATGGGTCGATGCCGGCGCGGACGTCGATCGATCGCGCGACCGTCCGGCGGGCTCCATGGTGCGCAGGTCGACAGGCGCCGGCCACTGTACCAAGGTCCAAGCGCGCCGCCGGCGGCCCTGTACCTTGGTCCAATTCCCCTTCGGCGGGTGGATCGTAGACTGCGATGAACCGTGCCGGATCCGCGCCGAATGCGCCTGCGATGCGGACACCCATGACAAGAACATCGATCCCGAGGTCGCCATGAAGCCTTCCGTTACCGAATCGACATACCGTCGCCGCGCACTGGACCGGGCCGTTCGCCTGGCGCTGGTTTCCGGCCTGAGTCTCGGCCTGGGCCTGAGTTGGGCCCAGGAAGCCGACGACACCGACAACGAGACCGCGACCGAAGAGGCCGCCGACCTGGGCGCCGTCGAGGTCACCGCCCGGCGCCGCGCCGAGACGCTGCGCGACGTGCCGATCTCGGTGACCGCGATCAGCGGTGAGGACCTGGAGGACCGCGGCGCG
>Ga0209938_1000148_pt1 | contig 36196 bp, 35 predicted proteins | sample SalPonR2_C_D1_MG_FD_185708 | JGI IMG/M metagenome (GOLD analysis project Ga0209938, IMG submission 185708) | Salt pond soil microbial communities from South San Francisco under conditions of wetland restoration - Salt Pond MetaG R2_C_D1_MG... ... | reverse complement strand
ATGCTTTGGCAGAGCACTATCTGGGCCGGGACCAGCAACTGCAGATAATCGGACTCTGCCGCGATCCGGCGGCTGTCAGCTTTGATCCGGCTGTGGCTGACCGGGTGTCTCTGGTCCCATGGGATGCGGCCTCCTCAACTGACCCCGGCGAGACAGGGTCTGAAATTGCACGGGTACTGGCAGCGGAGAAGGGGCTGGACCTGGTGATTTATGCAGCGGGTTTCCTGCATGGCGCGGGAATTCAGCCCGAGAAGCGACTCGAGGACCTGAATGCGGAAGCGCTTGCCCATGCTTTCGCCGTCAACGCGACGGGTTTCGCGATATTGATGCGGGCAATAGCACCCTGGCTCCGGCATCGGCGTTTCAAGATCGTGGCGGCTGTTTCCGCAAAAGTGGGTTCGATCGAGGATAACGGCTTCGGAGGCTGGTACGCCTATCGCAGTTCAAAGGCGGCGCTGAACATGCTGGTGCGGAATCTGTCTGTTGAATTACCCCGGAAATGCCGGCCCCTGGCCTGTGTTGCTGTCCATCCGGGTACCACCCTGTCACCGCTGAGCGAACCTTTCTCACGATCCCTGGCGCAGTTAAAAGTGCATCAGCCAGCAGAAACGGCGGAAAACATCGCAACCGTGCTCGAAGGACTGACCGAAGATAGCAACGGCCAGTTTCTGAGCTGGGATGGCTCGCAGATTCCCTGGTAACAGTGCATTCAAAAAAAAGGCCGGGAAATTCCCGGCCGGAAAGCCAGCCTGACTGACAGGCAATGAGGGTTGGGGGCAGTACCGCTCAGCGAATAAAGGGATTGAGCATGCGACCGAACATGCCTGTCAATTTGACCGGAGCGCTAAGCACCGAGAGCGTTATGCAGTCTTCGCAACCCACTGCCACGGGTTTGTGATCATCTTCCTGGTTCAGGACCACAAAATCCCACTGGTTAAAGACGCCTTTCTGATCGGCAAACGCGCCCTGCAGAACAATCGTTGTCTCCTCACCACGGTGGGTGTGGGATGGCGCCTTGCCGCCAGCTGCCAATTTCTGCAACACAACCTGTTCCTGCTGTCCGGGGAAACGATCCGTTATATCCAGAACACTCACATCACCTAACTGGCGCTTCCAGGGCAGGCTGTTCAGATCGTCGCCCAGAAGCTTTGCAAGCGGGCTGATCCGTTCGCTGCCTTTTGCTGCCGCACCGACAGAACCGCCTTCGATGATTTCGTCGCTGTCTATGCGCGACAGAATCGAATCAAACATATCAGCAGACAGTTCAGATTTGGGCTGGCTCTCCATAAGCACGGCACCCAGGCTGTCGAGGGTTTCAACCCGGCTGCAACACTCAGCGCATTTATCAAGATGCAGCCTGATACACAGGGCGTGCGGGTCGCTCAGGTTGCCAGCACTGAACTCCATCAGAGTCGTTGTATCGGGGTGATGCGGTTTCATACGTTTTGGTCCTGCAGAATCACTTTCAACTTGTTCAGCGCCAGACGAACCCGGCTCTTGACGGTGCCAAGCGGGATATTCAATTCATCCGCCACCATCTGGTGGGACTTACTTTCCATGTAAACCTTGGCGATGACGGTAACCTGCTCTTCCGGCAGGTGCCTGAGCGAGTCGCGGACCCGGCGCTCTGACATCAGGCGGTGTAGTGATGTGACCGGTTCATTTTCATGCTCGCCGGGAATCTGCCACAAATCTTCTGTTTCTACTGGCATCTCGGCACTGGTGCGCTGCATCTTGCGCAACATATCGATACGCTGATTCCGGGCAATGGTAAATATCCAGGTCGATGCGGCCGCCTTCTTCCAGTCATAAAGACAGGACCGGCGCCATATCGAGACGAAGACTTCCTGAACCAGTTCTTCAGCGTGGTTTGCCATGCCGTTGGCCATCGCGTAATACTTTATCTGCGGGCCAAAGTGCTGAAACAGCGCGTGATACGCTTCACGATCCTGGTTTTTACCAACTTTTTCCAGCAGTTGGCTCCAGGGATCTTTTCTGCCCTCGGCCCGTGCTGGCTTTTGATCCAGTGTGGACACCGGACGCTCCTTGACTGTTGCATAACTGGAAACTGTTTTGTTTATCATTCTATGCGCTCGTCCCGAATTTGTCAGACGCTTATTATTACGATGGCATGGTCCGGTCGGATCGCTCAGATTCAAAAAATGGAGAAAGGCCTGAAAGGTGGTTATTCTTCCAGGTAGGTGTAGCCGCTTAATCCGCTTGTCAGCTCTGCCAGCAGCTTCTCCCGGCTAGCCTGATCGAATTCGCTGGTTGCAAATTTGCTTTCATAGGCCTGCATCAGCGCGTTGGGCTCAAAGTTCACGTACTGGAGCACCTTGGCCACTGTGTCGCCGTTGATCGGATCGCTTATGATGTAGCCACCGCCTTTGTTGCCGCGCACATCCACGGAATGGGTATCGCCAAACAGGTTGTGCATGTCCCCGAGTATTTCCTGATATGCGCCGGTCATGAAAAAACCCATCAGCAGGGGCTCACCGGGCACATCGGCGGGCAGCGGCAGGGTGGTTTCGATGCCCTGGCCGTCGACATAGCGGTCAATACGGCCGTCGGAATCACAGGTGATGTCCTGAATCACCGCGCGCCGGTTCAGCGGTCGGTGCAGGCCGTTTATCGGCATGATCGGAAAGATCTGGTTTATGCCCCACACGTCCGGCAATGACTGGAACAGCGAGAAATTGACAAACAGCTTCTCGGCCAGTTTCTCGTCCAGCTCGTCGATGATTTCCCGGTGTGCCCGGTTGGCCGGGTTCAGCTGTTCCTGAAGCGCACGGCAACAGGCTTTGTAAAGTGTTTCTGCCTGGGCCCGGTCGGTCAGCGACAGTACGCCGTGGGCGAACTGGGCGTGTACGTCTGACATGGCATGAACGGTGTCGTGATAGATTTCCGCCAGAGACCGGCCAGAACTTTGCTCCTGAAGATTGTCCAGATCCCGCTGCAGAGCATGCAGCGGCTCGGGGGCACTGGCCTTGAGCGGTCTGGTTTGCTGTCGGTCCGGTACCTCGCGGTCAATTACATTGGCAATCAGCACGGCATGGTGGGCGGTGAGTGCTCGCCCGGATTCGCTGATCAGATCAGGATGGGGAATAGCTGATCGGTCACACTCGGATTGCAGGATATGAACCACATTATAGGCGTACTCCCGAACGCTGTAGTTCATGGAGCAACTGCTCCGGGAGCGTGTGCCCTCATAGTCCACTCCCAGGCCACCGCCGATATCCACGGTGCGGACAGGCGCGCCCAGATGACGCAGTTCGCTGTAAAAGCGCGCGCACTCACGCAGGCCGGTCTGAATGTCACGGATATTGGCGATCTGTGAGCCCAGATGGAAGTGCAGCAACTGAAGGCAATCCAGTGCGCCGGCTTCCTTCAGGGTATTGACCACAGCCAGAACCTGGCTGGCGGACAGCCCGAACTTGGATTTCTCGCCCCCGGTGTTCTGCCAGTTGCCCTTGCCGATGGTCGCCAGCCTTGCGCGCACGCCAATCAGCGGGGTAATACCCAGGTCCCTGGCTTCTTCGAGAATCAGCGGCAGTTCCGACTGCTTTTCAACCACAATATACACCTGATGTCCCAGCTTCTGGCCAATCAGGGCCAGCCGGATGTATTCGCGGTCCTTATAACCATTACAGACGATAACCGACCCCTGCTGGCGGGATAATGCCAGCACGACCATCAGTTCGGGTTTGCTGCCTGCCTCCAGGCCTATCTGTTTATTGGTCGCCGCCGGTTCTGCGTTCAGCAATTCTTCAACGACCCGGCGCTGCTGGTTGACCTTGATCGGGTATACCGCCGTGTACCGCCCCCGATAGTTCTGTTGTGCAGATACCTCGTTGAAGGCATCGCAAAGCGCATTGACCCGGTCGTGAAGAATGTCGGTGAAGCGCACCAGCACCGGCAACTGAATACCCCGGCTGGTCAATGACTGCGCCAGCTCCGGCAGGCTGATGCTTTCGCGGCTGTGGCCCCGGTCCGGGCGAATCTGAACGTCGCCGGTGGCGGAAACGCCGATGTAGCCGTCGCTCCAGTGGGCGATGTTATACACCTCATAAGCTGTGCCATTGCCGGATTCGCTCATAGTGCCTCGACCTGTGCTTTGACCCGGGCGGTTATTCGCCGGAAACTGGCGCTCATTGTAGGGATTCCTCGACGCTGCCGAAAGCCAGGTCAGCAGATTTAGCCAGCCCGGAGCTTTAGCTACCGGCAGCAGGCACCTACAATAACCAGTTGATCAAACCATCATTCAAAACGAGCATCGCCCAGGCGCGCTCATCGCCCTTGGAGAAACATCATGGCAGAACTGAACGACGGCTGGTTTACCGAGATATTTCAGGACCACGGCACCGCATTTTCGCTGAAAGTGACGAAAAAACTGCACGAAGAGCAGACCCGGTTCCAGAAACTGGAAGTATGGGCGACTGAAACCTTCGGCAACCTGATGGTCATTGACGGTTGTGTGATGCTGACCGGTCGTGACAACTTTCTTTACCATGAAATGATGACCCATCCGGCGCTGTTTACCCATCGCGACCCGAAGAAAGTTGTCATTGTCGGTGGTGGTGACTGCGGCACACTGAAAGAAGTCCTCAAGCACCCTGGCGTAGAGGACGCCTGGCAGGTGGAAATAGACGAGCGTGTCACCCGCGTGTCGGAAGCTTACTTCCCCGAACTGTGCGAATCCAACAGCGACCCCCGCGCCAATTTCTTCTTCGGTGACGGCATTCAGTGGATGCGCGATGTGGTGCCGGACAGCCTGGACCTGATCATCATCGACAGCACCGACCCGGTGGGCCCGGCCGAGGGTCTGTTCGCCCTGGATTTTTACCGCGACTGCATGCTGGCACTGCGGGATGGCGGCATTATCGTGCAGCAAAGCGAATCCCCGCTGCTGCACACCAACACCATCATCAAGGACATTCACGAGGATATGAAAAAAGCGGGCTTCGACCACGTCCGCACCCTGCCATTTCCGCAACCGGTTTACCCCACCGGCTGGTGGAGCTGCACCATGGCTGGCAAGGAAAAGCCGGTGATCTACTTTCGGGAGGAAGACGCCGACCAGCGCCCGTTTGTAACCCGCTACTACAATGCCGATATCCACCGGGGAGCGCTTGCCATGCCGCAGTTCATGGTGGATGTACTGGAAGATGAGGTGATGTCCAGCGAGCGGTAGGTAATCCGGGATAGGATGCAGGGAGATAGCGAAGGCGAAGGGAAGGACGCTTTCCGGGATCGTCAAAAACATGGATGTTTTTGTCGAGCGTACAGGGATGTATTTACAGCGTATCCCGGAAAGCGTCCTTTCCTTCGCCGACAAACTCCAGATCAAAAAAAGGGCGCCTGCAGGCGCCCCTCTTCTTGTCCAGAATCTCAACCCATATTACTTGGCGCTGAGAAACTCCGGGTAGGCTTCCATGCCGCACTCGGCAACGTCCACACCCTCGTACTCGATCTCGTCGCTGACACGCAGACCCATGATCGCCTTGATGATGCCCCAGACAATCAGGCTGGTGCCGAACACCCAGACGAAGATGGTCAGGGTACCGACCAGTTGACCCATGAAGGTCGCACCGTCGTTGGACAGCAGTACCGCGAAGATACCCCAGATACCCACCACGCCGTGGACCGAGATAGCGCCGACCGGATCGTCAATGCGGATCTTGTCCAGGAACACGATCGAGAACACAACGATCACGCCGCCGAGGGCGCCGACAATGGTAGCCAGTAGCGGTGACGGGCTTGCCGGATCAGCCGTGATCGCAACCAGGCCGGCCAGAGCACCGTTCAGGGCCATAGTCAGGTCGGCTTTGCCGAACATGATGCGGGCAACGAGCAGGGCCGCAATCAGGCCGCCGGAAGCGGCAGCGTTGGTGTTCAGGAACACGTTGGCCACTTCGTTGGCAACACCGATGCCACCCAGCTTGAGGGTAGAGCCGCCGTTGAAGCCGAACCAGCCCATCCACAGGATGAACATGCCGAGGGTTGCCAGCGGCAGGTTGGCGCCCGGGAAGGCCTTGATCTGGCCATTCGCACCGTACTTGCCTTTACGGGCACCCAGCAGGATGACACCGGCCAGGGCCGCTGCAGCGCCTGCCATGTGAACGATGCCGGAACCGGCGTAGTCACTGTAGTTCAACTCATAGAGCCCAAATACAGAGTCGCCGTTCCAGGTCCAGGCGCCTTCCATCGGATAGATGAAGCCGGTCATCACAACCGCGAAGATCAGGAAAGCCCAGAGCTTCATGCGTTCGGCAACCGCACCAGAGACAATCGACATGGCCGTTGCCACGAACACGACCTGGAAGAAGAAGTCAGAAGCACCGGCGTACTCGCCCATGTCAGCGAAACCGGCATCATTGGAGGCCGTCAGAACGGCCGCAACAGCTGCGTCGTCCATGCCGGAAACGGTCGTGATGCCGCTCAGGAACAGGCCGCCGCCGTACATGATGTCGTAACCGCAGACCAGGTACATGGTACAGGCGATGGCAAACAGCGCGACGTTCTTGGTCAGGATTTCAGTGGTGTTCTTGGCGCGGACAAGTCCGGCTTCCAGCATTGCGAAACCCGCCGCCATCCACATGACCAGGGCACCGCAGATAAGGAAGTAGAACGTATCCATTGCGTATTGCAATTCAAAAATATGATTGAGATTACTTTCCATTGGTAAGCCCTCCGCACGAGGCTAATCTTTTGGCATTAAAAAATTTTTGCGTTGGCTGAGTCTGATCGTGTTACCGGTTCAGACGGCTTCTTCGCCGGTCTCGCCGGTCCGGATACGGACGGCCTGTTCCAGTTCAGTCACAAAGATCTTGCCGTCACCGATCTTGCCGGTGTTGGCGGCCTTGGTGATGGACTCGATAACCTGGTCCAGAAGGCTATCGCCGATGGCGACCTCAATCTTGACCTTTGGCAGGAAATCCACGACGTATTCTGCGCCCCGGTAGAGCTCTGTATGGCCTTTCTGGCGACCGAAGCCTTTGACTTCAGTGACCGTTACTCCTTGAACGCCAATCTCGGATAGTGCCTCACGGACATCATCCAGTTTGAAAGGCTTGATGATCGCTGTCACAAGTTTCATGGGTTTCTCCTTGGTAAAGCCGTCTCAAAAGTCAGGATTCTCAGGGTCCCGTTGATTGAGTTCGGGATGCTGCCACCTCGCACACCAATTGTGCGGATTGCGTACAAGGCTTTTAGCATCGTGTGTGCCAACGCAAAAAAAACTCTAAAATTCAGAGAGATATCAATCGACCGGTCCAAAATGGATCGTTTGGACGCACTATAATGGTGCCGCGCATGGGCCAATGAACCAAAATGGTGCGCAGGCTCAATGTGTGTTTCCATGCTCTTCAGTCTCCATTATAGGGTGTACCGGGCTCAGTATGGCAGGGGTCATGGTGTGATACACTTTTGACCATTCAAGCGGAAATGATTGTGAGGTGCAATGTGAAAGGTCCCCAGGATTTCTTTGCCCAGTTGCAGGGACAGCTCGGCCATTTCGTACCCGATATGGCACGGGCTGCCCGTGATGATTTTGAGGCGCAGGCGCGGGCCACCGTGATGACGGTTATGTCACGCCTGGAACTTGTGACGCGGGAGGAATTTGACGCCCAGCAGGCGGTGCTGATGAAAACCCGTGAGAAGGTTGAAGCCCTTGAAAAGCGGGTTGACGCCCTGGAAAAACAGGCGGCTTCTGCAACGTCTATCAAGGAGAGCTAGGGAATCGTGATTCCCATGCAGTTGGCATAGAAAGTTGTAGTTGCAGGCCAGTCCGAAAAGATTCCGATAACCCCGACATCCTGTGCCAGTACATCAATCACCCTGAGCACATCGCCATCCCTGTTGATGGCATCGGTAATGGTCTGGAAATACCAGCCACCGCCATCCGCCAGCGGGCCACTGCGTTCCACTGTCCAGGCAATCAGACCGAGCCCCGCCAGGCGGGCGTTGTCGGCGTAGGCAGAAGGAACGATTTCGCCCTGACCATCCAGCGCCAGCAATTTCCAGAGCGCCGGTGCCACAATGTTCACGCCCCGGGCTTTCAGACCTTTCATGTAGGCCAGTGAAGAGTTACCCACTGTCGGTTGTGCCTGGTCAAGCAACACGGCCTGACGGCCAAACCGGGGCATTTCCTTTACCCAGAACAGCACATCGTCCAGGTTGAAGGACTGGGGCCATACCTGTTCCGGCTTGACGCCTGCATTGATATAGTCCCGGATCATCTGGGCCGCATAATCCTGGCGGCTATAGTCACCCTCAAATGGCATTGCTACCACCGGAGATTTCAGTTCAGGGCTGAATTTCACGCCGAGAGGCTTCAACAGCTCGATATACTCGCGATGGGTCATCAGTGTGCCGCGGCTGGAGTAGAGGTCCGTGCGCCAGGCAGCGGTGCCACCCAGGTATTCTTCCGGTGTTGTCGCCATCGGCTCGAAGGCATCCATTTTGCCGCTGAGGCTTTTGAATTCAGCCAGGCTGATATCGCTGGTCCGGCATTGTGCCTGTGCCGGGGTTCCGGTGGCGGGGTCGGCAGGCACAAACGGCTGGGTGCATTTGGCGTTCAGCTCGGGAATGGCAACGATGTTGGTCGTGGTGTGAAGGTCATTCTGGGCATGCCGGCATACCAGCTTACGGTCTTTGGTGAAGGTGACATCGCACTCGACTATGCCGGCACCCATACGGGCTGCGGCCACATAGGATTCGCGGGTGTGTTCCGGAAACTGCAGGGGCGCCCCGCGGTGCCCGATGGAGAAGTCCGAAGTCCGGAAGCTGGCGGTCTGGCATGATTGCAACTGTTCTTTCAGTGCGCCCTCATCCATGTCGGCCACCAGCCAGAAAGGGCGTGGTCCGATCTGGACCGAGGCCGCCTGCCGGTCCTGCTGATACCGGTCACGGGAGGGGGTGTCCCACTGCTCTTCAGAGCCGTTGCCGGGAGAGGCCTGAGCCAGGGAGGCAGAGATCAATGTGAGTGCGCACAGCAGCATGCCCGGGACTGGCTGTAACGTCATCACCGGCTCCTTGTAAAATGAATGATACTACTCATCCGGTATCTGACCACATGGGTAACGCAGGATGAGGTACGGAATAGCTCCGGGTTTTCTCGAGTGGTTGCACATCGAGTTAAGCCATACATAATAGAGTCTCTTGAGTTTTTTTTGAAACCATGGAAGGTTGTCATGTTAGCCATCGTTCATACCCGCGCCTGTGTTGGCGTGTCTGCGCCGTCAGTGACGGTGGAAGTCCATCTTTCCGGCGGCCTGCCGGCGCTGGCAATCGTCGGCCTGCCTGAAACCGGGGTACGCGAAAGCCGGGAGCGGGTGCGTAGTGCCCTGCTCAATTCCGGTTTTGAATTCCCGGCCAAGCGAATAACCATCAATCTTGCTCCGGCAGACCTGCCAAAGGAGGGAGGGCGTTTCGATCTGCCCATCGCTCTGGGCATTCTGGCCGCATCCGGTCAGATTCCTCCTGAAAGTCTTGAAAAAGTGGAATGCCTTGGGGAATTATCCCTGGATGGCGCATTGCGCCCGTTGAAGGGCGTACTCCCGGCCGTTCTGGCTGCCCGCAGCGATCAACGCCAGTTGCTGATTCCGCTGGCCAATGCCGATGAGGCTGCGCTGGCCAGCGAGGGCGATGTGTTTGCTGCCAACCATTTGCTGGCTATTTGTGAACATCTTTCTGAACGGGCACGGCTTCGCCCGGTAGCAACCCTGGAATTTGATGGCGGACCCGCCAAAGCCCCGGACCTGGCTGACGTCCGGGGCCAGAAAGTGCCAAGGCGGGCGCTGGAGGTGGCTGCCGCCGGCGGGCATAACCTGTTGATGTTTGGCCCACCGGGCACTGGCAAAAGTATGCTTGCCAGTCGCCTGCCCGGCATTCTTCCGCCCCTGACCAACGAGGCCATGCTCGATGTCGCCAGCATCTATTCGGTTGCCGGCCTGGCCATGCCCGACGGTTACTGGCATTGTCCGCCCTATCGCGCACCCCATCATACCGCCTCAGCGGTGGCTATGGTGGGTGGCGGGGGCAGCCCCAGGCCGGGTGAAATTTCCCTCGCTCATCGGGGTGTCCTGTTTCTGGATGAACTGCCGGAATTTGGTCGCCAGGTGCTTGAAGTGTTGCGGGAGCCCATGGAAAGCGGCGAAATCGCGATCAGTCGGGCGTCACGGCAGGTGACTTTCCCGGCGAGGTTTCAGGTGATTGCGGCGATGAATCCATGCCCCTGCGGATATCTTGGTCATCCCTCGATCGAATGTCAGTGCACACCACCGCAGGTGCTCCGTTATCGCGCAAAGGTTTCTGGCCCGCTGCTGGACCGGTTCGATCTGCATGTCGAAGTGCCGGTACAAAGTCCGCAGCTGCTGATGACGTCCGCCAGTAACAGTGAAAACAGTGAGTCGGTTCGCCGGCGGGTGGGTCGCGCCCGTGACCGACAGCATAGCCGGGGTGTGGTGAATGCCATGCTCAGTGGCCCCGAACTCGACCGTCATTGCAGCCTGGATCCGGCCAGTCAGGCTCTGCTGACCGGGGCCATGGAGCGGCTTGGCCTGTCAGCCCGTGCCCTGCACCGGATTCTCAGGGTTGCCCGGACGCTGGCAGATCTCGAGGGTGCGGAATCGGTAACCCAGACCCACCTGGTGGAGGCGTTGGGCTATCGCAAACTGGATCGCCAGCAGTCCCGCAATGCTCAGGCATCCGTATAGATCTGATAAACTTACTGTAAAATGAATTCAGCAAGCTTTACTAAGCTGAATGAAAGCAGGCGGACACGTCTATTCAAGACACGCCGTAGATACATCCATGTAGGCTCGGATGCAGCATCCCTGCTGCATACGGTCCTGAATAGACGTGTCCGCCTGCTTTCCTACTCATTATTAATTACGGCGGTTGAGGATATCCGATGAGCGAACAGAATAACGATCCCGGCGATGCGCCGGTTGTCACCCGCAAGGGAGTGCGCAGTTTTGTGCTGCGTCAGGGCCGGATGACCGAGGGTCAGAAAAAAGCCTATGATCGCAACTGGTCCAAATACGGGTTGACCCGCGAGCAGGGCATGATTGACCCCCGCGAAATATTCGGCCGCGACAATATGCTGAATCTTGAAATCGGCTTTGGTATGGGCCAGTCACTGGCGGAGATGGCGGAAGCATCGCCGGAACAGGACTTCATCGGAGTGGAAGTGCATCTGCCAGGGGTGGGGGCGCTATTGAAAGAGGTCGAGGACCGCGGCCTGGAGAACATCAGGGTGTATGCGATTGATGCCAATGATGTGGTGGATTTCTGCCTGCCCGATGCAGCACTTGATCGGGTGATGGTGTATTTCCCGGATCCCTGGCCCAAGAAAAAACACCACAAACGCCGTCTGGTTCAGCACGACTTCGTTCAGCGACTGCGCCACAAACTGCGGGTGGGCGGGGTTCTTCATCTGGCCACGGACTGGGAGAATTACGCCGAGCACATGATGGAAATCATGGGTGAATCCGAAGGCTTCGAAAACGCAGTAGAGCCGGGTGCTTTTGCGCCGCGCCCCGATGAGCGGCCCATGACCAAATTCGAAAAACGGGGGGAAAACCTCGGCCACGGGGTCTGGGATCTGCTGTTCTACCGAACCAACTAGTCAGATACTAAGCTGAATGACATTAGGCGGACACGTCTATTCAGTACACGCCGTGGATACCCCTGCGGGGTCCAGCCAGCAATCACAGATTGCTGTCGTTCAGCCGTCGCATGAAGCTTTGCTTCATAAGCGCTCGGCTTCACCCATGTAGGCTCGGATGCAGCATCCCTGCTGCATACGGTCCTGAATAGACGTGTCCGCCTACCTTCCTACTCATTAGTAAGTGTATCGCTCAGCGACGGTGTAGCCCATGACGCCGGGCTGCCCGGAGAATCACCAGCCCCGCCAGACCCAGAATCAGGCCGGTGAATTTTGCCAGCGCACAAAGGGCGGCCGCCAGACTCGTGGCCTCATTGGGGGAATCCAGATTGTTCAGCAACAGAATATTCTCCGCCACATCGGCAGCGCCGGCCGCGATAAACAGGCCTCTTACCCACCGTGACACGGCACGCGCCCGCCTTCCCGGCCGGTCCCGGGACAGGTGTATGGTAAGCAGCAACAGCGTCAGAACGTAAGCACCTGCGAATGCAAAATCCAGCCAGAGTGATGTCCGGGCAGAGGCGACTGCACTGCTGTCCCAGCTTTTCAGAATTTCCGAGGCATGGTCCAGGGTGCCTGCCATCTGGAAACTGACAATGCCTTTGGGCGCAGCGCTTGTCTGCAGCGGCTCATTGATCAGCAGCAGGGCAATAAACAGGCTCAGGCTGGCCAGCAAGCCAAGAGCGAGGGCTTTCGGGAAGTCAGAACCTGGCATTAACATTATAAAAAGCGCTCCAGCAGGCTGTTCAGGTAGCGCTGGCCAAGCTCCGTAGCCTGAAGCCGGTCACGCTCCAGCAGGCGATCCTTTCGCAATGAATCAAGTTTTACCTTAACCAGGCTCAGGGGTAAACCTGTACGCTCTGTGAACAGTTTTTCCGACACGCCGGCGCTTAGCCGCAGTGCGTTCATCATGAATTCCAGCGGAAGCTCGCCGGTTTCCACCATTTGATAGCCTGCCGTGCGGCTGCCAATGCGTTTCAGATAGGCTTCGGGCTGGCGGGTTTTCCAGAAACGCCGGACCTGCCCATCCGCCTGCGTTACCTTGCCGTGGGCCCCGGCACCGAGGGCCAGATAGTCACCAAAGGTCCAGTAGTTGAGGTTGTGGCTGGAGGCGGCCCCTGGCTGGCTCCACGCGGAGACTTCATAGTCCACATAGCCGTGGCGGCGAAGCAGGTCGGCTCCCCGACAGTATATCTCCCAGAGCCGGTCGTCGTCGGGCAGGTCCGGCGGGCGCCGGTAGAATTCGGTGTTGGGTTCCAGAGTGAGCTGGTACCAGGACATATGCGGCGGTTCCCAGGCAATCGCGGCCTCAAGATCCGCAACAGCTTCCTCTGGCGTCTGGTCGGGCAGGCCGTGCATCAGGTCCAGGTTGAAGTTGTCGAAGCCCGCCTTGCGCGACGCCGCAATGGCCTGATGGGCGGCCTTGTCATCATGAATCCGCCCCAGTGCTTGCAGTTGACGGGGCTGGAAACTCTGAATGCCCAGTGAAAGCCGGTTAATTCCGGCGGCCCGAAAACCGTCGAATCGTGCCTGTTCGACGGTACCTGGATTGGCTTCCAGGGTAATCTCGGCGTCGCTGGCCAGAGTCAGGCGCTGGCCGAGCCCGTCAAAGAGCCGGAAGTAGAACTCTGGCGACATAAGTGAGGGTGTTCCACCGCCAATGAAAACGGTCTCTATTGCACGATTCCGGATCAGGTAAAGGTCCTGCTCCAGATCTTCAAATATGGCGTCCAGGTAGGCCTGTTCCGGAATGGCGCCCACCAGAGCGTGGGAGTTGAAATCACAGTAGGGGCACTTTTTCACGCACCAGGGCATGTGCAGGTACAGGCTGAGAGGGGGCCTGGCCAGAACAGGGGAATGGGTCAATGGGCGCCCAGTTGATCGATCAGAAGTTCCAGCGCAAGGCCGCGGTGGCTGATGCGTGCTTTCTCTTCAGGTGTCATTTCTGCCGCGCTGGTGCCGGTTTCCGGCGCGAGGAACACCGGGTCATAGCCAAAGCCGCCATCACCGCGCGGCTGTTCCAGAATCCGGCCGGGCCAGCAGCCATGGCAGATAACCGGTGTGGGGTCATTGGCATGGCGCAGGTAAACAAGCACGCAGTGAAACTGGGCGCTTCGCTCTGCCGGCGGAATGCCTTTCAGGGCCACCAGCAGGGCGTCGATATTGTCCTGATCTGTCGCGGCGTCGCCTGCAAACCGCGCCGAGCGCACACCGGGTCTGCCGCCCAGGGCATCTACTGCCAGCCCGGAATCGTCTGCCAGAGCCGGCAATCCGGTCGCTCTGGAGGCGTGCCGGGCCTTGATAATGGCGTTCTCGACGAAGGTGACGGCGGGTTCTTCCGCCTCACTGACCCCCAGCTCTCCCTGAGCAACCGGTGTAAGGCCAAGGGGCGCCAGCAGAGTCCCCAGCTCGGCAATTTTCCCGCGGTTGTTGCTGGCAATAACCAGCCGGTTATCCTGGCTCATAAAGACTGATCAGCTGATTATTCGTTGAACAGCGTGTGGGAGAAGCGCACAGGCAGGTCGCTCTGACCGCCGGTAGGCCGGGCGGTGATTTCAAAGGTCATAAGCTCGGCGTTCGAGTACTGATACTCGGCGATAAAATACACGGCATCGCCTTCCTGAATGCGTCGAAAAGCCAGAAAGGTGGGCTGTTGAACCTCATTCAGTACCTTGCCCTCGACCTGGCCGGAAACAGTATCCATGCCACCGTCTTCTGCCGCAGACATGATGACGATATTGACCACACCGATACCCCGGCTTCGGTTAAGGTCGTTTTCTTTGGCGACTTCGGGGGTAAGGAAAGTGCTTGGAAACACGCTCCACTGCACAACGTACTCGCCAAAATCCTTGGATCCCGCCTGGCTGGTACTGGCGACCAGCAGCAGGATAACGACGGTCAGCAACTGGCGGATGTTGTTTGGTTTCATGGTTGACGCTCCTCTGGGTTTATCCGTCTTTCCGGGTGATTCGGTAAATGGCTATCTGTCCCAACATATTAGGCCAGAGTCGGCTGAACCAGTGATCCTGATGTTCGCCGTCCACGACCGTGCGGTTCAGAATCATAAAGCCCTTGCGGTAGCAGAGCGCTTCAAAATCCTTGAAAGTGCATAGGTGGATGTTGGGAGTGTTATACCATTTATAGGGGAGAGTTTCTGATTCGGGCATGCGGCCTCGGCGAATCAGGAACCAGCGCAGTTTCCAGTAGGCGAAGTTGGGGAAGGTTACAATGCCTTCGCGGCCCACCCTCATCATTTCGTCCAGTACCAGATCGGGGCGCCGAACCGCCTGCAGCGCCTGTGTCATCAATACCGTATCGAAGGTACGATCCTCAAAATTGCCCAGACCCTGAGTGTCCAGATTCTGCTCGATGACTGATACCCCGCGGCCCATGCAGGTGGTAATGTGATCGTGGTGGATCTCCAGACCAAAACCGGTGACCTGTTTTTCCCGCTGCAGACAGTCCAGCAGGGTGCCGTCGCCACAGCCCAGGTCCAGCACGTGGCTGCCCGGGGCGATCCACTGCTCGATGATTTTCAGGTCGGTTCTCATGCCCCTACCTCCCGGGCTACCCGGTCCATGTAAGCCCGGAACACGGCATTGTAGCGGGGTGTGGGAATCAGAAATCCATCATGCCCCCAGGGCGCATCGATTTCGGCATAGCTGACTCTTTTGCGTGCCGAGATCATGGCGCTGACCAGTTCTTCCGACCGCGCCGGAGTGAAACGCCAGTCAGTGCTGAAAGACAGCACCAGAAATTCGCAGCGGGCCTTGCGCAGTGCCTTGGCAAGGTCATTATCATACTCGTGGGCCGGGTCGAAATAATCCAGGGCCTTGGTCATCAGCAGGTAAGTGTTGGCGTCAAAGGTTTCGGAGAAACGCTCGCCCTGATAGCGCAGGTAGCTTTCCACCTGGAATTCAGCATCAAAGGCGAATTTGTAGGCCTGGTCCCGCAGTTCGCGGCCGAATTTTTCCCCCATCGAGGCATCGGAAAGATAGGTGATGTGGCCGACCATGCGGGCCAGCATCAGGCCACGGCGGGGCAGGGTGTGGTGTTGGTAATAATGGCCGTCGTAAAACTCCGGATCGGAGGTAATGGCCTGCCTTGCCACTTCATTAAAGGCAATGTTCTGTGCACTGAGCCTCGGCGTGGAGGCAATCACTGCGGCGTGCCGGATGCGATCCGGGTAGTCCAGACTCCACTGCAGCGCCTGCATGCCACCCAGCGAGCCGCCCACCACGGCAGACCAGCACTGGATGCCAAGCCGGTCGGCAAGCAGTGCCTGTGATTTGACCCAGTCGCGCACGGTAATAACGGGGAAATCCGGGCCGTAGGGTTTGCCGGTTTCCGGATTGTTGCTGCCGGGGCCGGTGCTGCCATGACAACCGCCCAGGTTGTTGGCACTGACAACGAAAAACCGGTTGGTGTCAATGGGTTTGCCCGGACCGATACAACTGTCCCACCAGCCCGGTTTCCGGTCTCCGGAACTGTGGAAACCGGCGGCGTGGTGATGACCGCTGAGGGCATGACAGATCAGCACCGCATTGCTGGCCTGGGCGTTCAGGGTACCGTAGGTCTCGTAAACCAGGCTGTACTGATCCAGCGTCCGATTGCACGCCAGGCTGATGGGCGTGTCGAAATGCAGTGTCTGTGGGGTGACTATCCCGACAGAATCCGTTGGCAGGGATTCGGACATTGGCGCGACAGGTTCCTGGTTGGGTCCATCATCTGAAGATCAGTATTGGCGGCAAAAATGGGCAATTTCCCAATGCCATTGCGAACGGGCCAGTTTAAAGTCCGCTCTTCATGGCTGCAACCGCCGTTTGCTTCCTGATCAGCTGGCGCCGGAAATATTAACAACTTTTTGCTGAAGCATGGTCGGCGCCGGTTTGCGGATCTGTTTATGCATGGCGTCTGCCAGTTCAAGCTGTCGGTGCAGGTCGGTGATGGTATTCTGTAGCCGCTCGCGCTCGGCCCTGCCATCGCGGTCGCTACGGGCCATATCACGCAGGCGGCGGATCTGGTGTTCAAGCAACTGCTTCTGTTCCATGGAATACTGCAGGATTGGCAGCATGGCTTCGGACGGCCAGCGCTCAACCTCCGCGCGTACCCGCTGATTCAGGGTGCGGGCCTCACTGACGATGACATTGAAGAAGCGCTTGACCAGCGCGGACTGCTCCGTCAGCAGATTGGTGGGGCTGATACGGAAGCGCCGGGCTTTTTTGCGTAGTTCACGAATGGCAACAATGTGGCGACCTGTGCGTAAAGGGGTAGCCTCCAGGTGGCGCGTGCGATTGTCCTCGTTATAACGGCGATAGATGGCGTTGACCATTTTTTCGGCCAGCCTGCCCTCATTCATCAGGTGGTTGAGGTCAACTTCAAGAAGCTCGAAAAAATCCTCCATGCTGCGGTTCATGCCGGCGGTGGTCCAGCTGCTGGCCATCTGGCTGCGAATGGTCTGGGCGTGGTTTTCAAATCGTTCTGCGCTGACGAACTGCTTCAGAGGCTCGCCCTGGGATTCCATCAGGCGGCGGCTGGAGCGCAGGGTGATAAGCTTTCTGCAGTAGTAGTCGTAATCTTTCTGGGCACGATCGGCCAGCCGTTTCAGGGCCTTTTTATCAACGGTGGTGCCGGAACAGGCCTGTACTTCTTCCTTCAGGGAATCCAGCCGGGTTCTCATGGCCGCCTGACTATTCTGGAGCATGCCCAACAGATCATTGATCAGGCTCTGGGTAATCAGTTGTTCCTTGTGGGTCAGAATTCGCCTGATAATCAGTTGTTCAAGCTGGGCCAGGTTGGAGCGCTCGAGCAGTCCGTCGTCTTTTCTGACCCGGGCGGTCAGGCCCTGCTTGGCGGACAGAGGGATTACGTCTCTTTCACTTATGCCCAGGTGGTCGGCGGTATAGTTGCGGATCCGGCTGATGGCGTCACTGGTGTATTTCTCGCCCTGGAGGTCGTCCCACAGCACATCAATCTTGTTCAGCACTGCAAAGCGACCGGCACGGTGGTCGGCATGTTCGGTGTCGATGTGTTCCGTCCAGATCGTCATGTCGCTGGCGGTCACACCGGTGTCCGCACTGAGCAGAAATACAATGGCGTGAGCGCGTGGCAGCAGGCTGATGGTGAGTTCCGGTTCAGAACCCAGGGCGTTCAGGCCCGGGGTATCCAGAATGCGCAGGCCGCGCTCGAACATCGGGTGACGGATACTGATCCGGGCGTTGCGCCAGGCTGGAACCAGCACATGGCCGGGGCGGGAGCGATCGCTCTCCAGCATGTCCTCGGCAAAGCCGAGGTCGTTGGCTTCAGCGGTGGATATGCTCTTGACTCTTGCAACTTCTGCCAGTACCTCGCGCATGACATCCGGATCATGCTCGTCCAGTTCATGCCTGATCCATTGCTCGGACTGTTTGCCGAGCTGTTGCAGAGAAAGCCCGCTGGTGCGGGTTTCAATCGGCAGAAGTAGCAGATAATTCTGGTGGGTGTTGCGGTCAAAAAACAGCTCAGTCGGGCACATGGTGGTGCGCCCCGCACGGGATGGCAGCATCCGCTGGCCATATTCCGCGAAGAAAAGCGCGTTGATCAGTTCGGTTTTGCCCCGGGAATATTCGCCCACAAAGGCAATGGTGAGCTCGTCTTCAACCAGCAGCTCCAGACCATGGCGGATACGTTTGCTGACATCATCTGAAAACAGGTTATTGTCCTGAAGCCACAGGCGATAACGGCCAATCTGCCGGATCAGTTCCTTTTTCCAACTGTGGTAGGCCTCAACCTGCTGTGAAAGAGTGCCCTGGAGAGAACTCTGGTTTTTCATCTGAGAATCCCTCTGCGCGACTAGCGGGCGACGACAACGATCCTGGAATCTGTGACCGGTTAAAAGAGTGTTTTAAATATAGTCAGAGTTACGGATTTTTCATCAAAAGTCTGTAATCCTTCTGTAAATCCGCAATTCCGGGATAGTGGCTGGCTGATAATAAAAAATGCGGCCAATTCAATAAGATAAATTGGCCGCTTTGAATTCTGGCTGCTCAGGCTGGCAATGTAACAAAGCGTATTTCCGGGCGTTTTACGATCTTTTACATACCTGCAAGGGCGCCCATGCCCGCGCTGCGCTGCAGATTGTCGATTACCACCTGAAGCACGTTGAGGATCAGGAAGACGATAATCGGTGACAGATCAAGGCCGCCCAGGGATGGTATCAGGTTACGGACCGGTCGCATGACCGGCTCGGTGATCTGGGCGACCAGCTGGATCGCCGGATGGTTGCTGCCCGGGGCAATCCAGCTCACTATGACCACGGCAATGACGGACCAGAAATAGATGGTCACAATCAGGTCCAGCACGTTGAGCACTGACCATGTCAGCAATGTGAGCGGATTGAGGCTGGGCACGCCGCCATTCAGTGCGATCAGAATCAGGAAGAAGGTGATGGCCTGAATGATAACGGCAAGCACCAGCGATGCCCCATCCACGCTGCGCCATCCCGGAATGATCTGCCGGATCGGTCGCAGTAACGGATTTGTTGCCTTGACCGCGAACTGGGTGATCGGATTGTAGAAGTCCGCCCGGGCCAGTTGCAGCAGAAACCTCAACAGTACGATGGTCAGGTAAAAGCTGGAGGCAATAAGCAGGATGGTAATCAGAATGTCGGCCAGCATGAAGCTGTGTCTCCCGTTACGTTGTGACTGTTTTGGCTACAAGGCTACTGTTTGGCTGCCAGTTCTTTCGACATCTCGCCGGAGCGGTCATAGGCCGCGGAATAGGCCTTTTTCACCAATTCGCGCAGGCCGCCATCTTCAAAAGTATGGATTGCCTGCTCGGTGGTGCCTCCCGGTGACATCACATTGCGCTTCAACTGGCCGGGATCGTGCTCGCTGCGACCCGCCATTTCGGCGGCACCGGCCATCGTCTGAATGGCAAGTTTTCTGGCGGTCTCAGCAGGCAGGCCTGCACCGGTAGCGGCTTCCTCCAGCGCCTCCAGCATCAGGAAGAAATAGGCCGGGCCGCTACCCGAAAGCGCGGTGACCGCGTGCAGAAGCGATTCGTCCTCGACCCAGAGCGCTGATCCAATGCTGCTGAACACCGATTCCACCATGGTTTTCTGTTTGTCCTTGACCTGATCATTGGCATAAAGGCCGGCTGCGCCTTTGCCCACCAGCGATGGCGTATTCGGCATCACCCGGACCATCGGCATGCCGCCGCCCAGCCATTGGTCCAGCGTGGTAGCGGCAAGCCCTGCTGCGATCGATACCATCAAGGGCCGGGTGTTCTGCACAACCGGGGCAATGTCCACACACACGTTCCGCATGACCTGGGGTTTGACCGCAAGTATGACCATGTCTGCCTGCTGGGCGCAGTGGCGATTGTCGGTGGTGACGCTGACTCCGAATTTTTTGCGGATTGACTGCAGATGGCCGTCATCAGGCGCACTGACCCAGATCTTACCTGCCTCAAAGCCGCTCTCCAGCATGCCACCGATGATGGCGCTTGCCATATTGCCCGCACCGATGAATGAAATGGTTGGTGATGTGCTCAAGGTATACTCCCGCTGGTGACTGATGGCGGCCGATAGCCGCACTGAATTGGATAATAGCAGGAACTGTTCCTGTGGGCTTCCGCTTAGCCCGCGGGACACTAGTCCCTGGCGCCGAAAATCGCTGTACCGACTCTGACCCAGGTTGCCCCGGCTTCAATTGCCAGCTCCAGATCAGCCGACATGCCTATGGACAGAGTGTCCAGAGCGGTATCCGGTGTTTTGCCATGGTATTCGTTCTGCTGCAGCGCCTGCAGGGCATCTGCCAGTTTCCGGAAACTGGCCCTCAGGTCAGCCTCTGGCTGGTCCGGATCGGGAATCGCCATTAACCCCCGCAGGGATATATTTGGCAGTGTCATGACCTCCCGGGCGAGGGCTGGCAAGTCGCCAAGCAAGCAGCCTGCCTTGCTGTCCTCTTCGTTGATATTGACCTGAAGGCATACATTCAGTGGCGATCCCGACCCGCCACGCTGCTCGCTGAGCCTGCGGGCTATTTTCAGGCGATCAACACTGTGGACCCAGTCGAAGGCCTCCGCAAGCTGTCGGGTTTTATTGGACTGGATGGGACCAATAAAGTGCCATTCAATCTCGGACAGGTCGGCCAGGGCGTCAATTTTTGTCAGTGCTTCCTGCAGATAATTCTCACCAAACGCTTTCTGGCCAGCCTCGTAAGCTGCCCGCAAATCGCTGGCTTGGCGGGTCTTGCTCACCGCCATAAGCCGCACAGAGCCGGGCTCCCGACCTGCTTTCAATGTTGCTTTTTGTATGCGTCGGGTTACGGTTCCCAGGTTGTCTGCTATGCTGCTCATAGTGCAATTCCGCCAATGCCGGTCCGCCTCAGATACGGTGACACATTACCCGTAGGTTACTGAAATGCCAAGTGAAGGCAGTAAGGGCTAGAACTCGTCGCGGGCGGAAATCAGAACCAAAGCAAACCGCCTTCCGAGGACCTCTATGGATATTACTGAACTGCTTGCCTTCTCAGCGAAGCAGGGTGCGTCTGACTTGCACCTGTCTGCCGGCCTCCCTCCCATGATACGGGTTGATGGTGATGTCCGACGCATCAATCTGCCACCGGTGGAGCACAAGGAAGTTCATGGTCTGATTTACGACATCATGAACGACAAGCAGCGCAAGGACTACGAGGAATTTCTGGAGACAGACTTCTCATTTGAAGTGCCGGGCGTTGCCCGCTTCCGTGTCAACGCGTTCAACCAGAACCGGGGTTCGGGCGCGGTTTTCCGTACCATCCCGTCCAAGGTTCTGACCATGGAAGACCTGGGTATGGGACAGGTGTTCAAGGATGTTTCCTCGGTGGCTCGCGGGCTGGTGCTGGTCACCGGGCCCACCGGCTCCGGTAAATCCACGACACTGGCGGCGATGATCGATTACATAAACGACACCCGGTACGAGCATATTCTCACCATTGAAGACCCGATAGAATTTGTTCATGAATCCAAAAAGTGCCTGCTGAACCAGCGGGAAGTCCATCGCGATACCCTGGGTTTCAGCGAAGCGTTGCGGTCGGCACTGCGGGAAGACCCGGATATCATTCTGGTGGGCGAACTTCGTGACCTTGAAACCATTCGACTGGCACTGACCGCGGCCGAGACCGGTCACCTGGTGTTCGGCACCCTGCACACCACCTCGGCGGCCAAAACCATCGACCGGGTGGTGGATGTGTTCCCGGCGCAGGAGAAGTCCATGGTTCGCTCGATGCTGTCCGAATCCCTGCAGGCCGTTATCTCCCAGACACTGATGAAAAAAATGGGTGGCGGCCGGATTGCCGCCCATGAAATCATGATCGGTACCGCTGCCATCCGGAACCTGATCCGCGAGGATAAAATCGCGCAGATGTACTCCGCCATACAGACCGGTGGCTCTCTGGGCATGCAGACGCTGGATCAGTGTCTGGAAAAGCTGCTCAAGAAGGGTCTGATTTCCCGCGATGCAGCCCGCGCCAAAGCAAAAATACCGGATAATTTCTGAACCGGATGTGTTTTAGGGGCTTGCAACACACTGGGAGGGAGTCGGGCATGGCTGCCCGGGGACGTCAAAAACATGGATGTTTTTGTCGAGCGTACATGGACGTATTTACAGCGTGCCCCGGGCAGCCATGCCCGACTCCCAGACACCGATAGTCAGCTACACGGGTGAAAAGATGGAATTTGACAAGTTATTGCGTTTGATGGTTGAAAAAGGCGGTTCGGATCTGTTCATTACCGCCGGTGTGCCACCCTCCATGAAACTGAATGGCAGAGTGCACCCGGTGACCAAGAATGCCCTGACCCCGGAACAGACCCGGGAGTTCGTATACGGTTCGATGACCGAGAAGCAGCAGCAGGAGTTCGAGGAAAGTCACGAGTGTAACTTTGCTATCAGTGCCCGGGGCATTGGCCGTTTCCGCGTCAGCGCATTTTTTCAGCGCAATATTTGCGGCATGGTGCTGCGCCGGATCGAGGTCAAGATTCCCCAGATTGATGAGCTCAATCTGCCAGGAGTGATCAAGGATCTGGCGATGACCAAACGTGGTCTGATCATGTTCGTCGGGGGTACCGGAACCGGTAAATCCACATCGCTGGCGGCAATGCTGGGGCACCGTAACAGGAACAGTCGCGGCCATATTATTTCCATTGAAGACCCGATTGAATTCGTGCATCAGCATCAGGGCTGTATCGTGACCCAGCGCGAAGTGGGTATCGATACCGAGAGCTTCGAGGTGGCACTGAAAAACACCCTGCGCCAGGCGCCGGACGTAATTCTGATCGGTGAGGTCCGTACCCGTCAGACCATGGAATACTCCATGCAGTTTGCTGAAACCGGTCACCTTTGTCTTGCAACTCTGCACGCCAACAACGCCAACCAGGCGCTGGACCGCATTATCCAGTTCTTCCCGCCGGAGCAGCACAACCAGATCTGGATGGACCTGTCCCTGAACCTCAGGGCGATGGTGGCCCAGCAGTTGATTCCAACCCCGGACGGGCAGGGCCGAAAGGCCGTCATCGAAGTGCTGCTCAATACACCACTGGTTGCGGACCTGATCCGCAAGGGTGAGGTTCACCGGCTCAAGGAGCTGATGGCCAAGTCCCGGGAGTCAGGTATGCAGACATTTGACCAGGCGCTTTATGACCTTTATGCCGAAGGTTCGATTACCTACGAAGACGCTCTGGCCCATGCTGACTCTGCCAATGACCTGCGTTTGATGATCAAGCTGGGAACCGACTCACAGGGTGCCGACAAACTGAGTTCGAGTGTCGATAAACTGTCTATTCAGAATGACTGACGTCCAATCAGATTACCAAGCTCCCTGCTAGCAGGCTTTTTGCCAGAGGGGCTGGTTGATTGATGCCCGCGGTTCGGCCTGTCTACACTTGCCGGTTTTTATGGAGAATATGGAATGCAGCAAAGGAAAAGCAGCTTCGCAAGCAGACTCGGTTTTTTTGCGGCAGCGATGCTGGTTCTGACCCCGGCCACCCTGGTGGCTGGAGGCTACGGTCTCAATGAGCAGGGCGCCAGCGCGTCCGGAGTTGCCAATGCCGGTGCCGTAGCCAATCCCGAGAACGCCTCGACCGTCTATTTCAACCCTGCAGGCATGACCAGACTGGAGGGCACTCAAGTGTCTTTTGGTGCCGCCGTGCTGGATGTCACTGGTGACTTCGAGGGAAGTGCAGTCCGGGACAACGGTACCCCAGTGTCCGGCAGTGACGGCGGCAACTTTTTGCCCACGGCAGTGGTCCCCAATTTTTACATCACCCACAAGCTCAATGAAACTGCCTCCGTTGGCATCGGCATCAATGCGCCTTATGGCTTGGCAGCGGATTACGACGACGATTTCGTCGGCCGGTTCTTCGCGGATGAAACCGATCTTCAGGTGCTGGGTTTCAGTCCGGCTGTGGCTTTCTCCAGCGACAGTGGCCTCGCGATTGGTGCCAGCGTCAATCTGCTTTATGGCGAAGGTACATTGACCAAGTTCCAGGACTTGCGCTCACTGGGTTTGCCCGAGGATGGCTATTTTGAAGTGGAAGGTGATGACCTGGCAATAAATTATACCCTTGGAATCCAGCTGCAGCCGACAGAATCCACCCGCCTGGGCATGGTGTTCCGGACCGGCACCGAGCTTGAGCTGGAAGGGCGCGCCCGGCTCACTAACGCTCCGGTATTCGGTCCGGCCGGGCCCACCGGTCAGACCCGGACCCTGACGGAAAACACCGTTGTGAAACTGGAGATTCCGGATCAGCTCAGCTTTGGTATCAGTCACAGAGTGGTGGATACGGTTACCCTTCTGGTGAGTGCCACCTGGACCAAGTGGAGCCGGTTTGAGTCACTGGATGTGCGCAGCACCCAGGCAAACGCAGGTACCCCGAATGAGACCATTTCCTTTCTTGGCGAGAATAAATACGGAGAGCCGGGGGTGATCGGGCATGTGCCGGAGAACTGGAAGGATACATGGTCGGCTGCGGCCGGTGTTTCCTGGCAGGCTACGCCAGCGGTTGCCCTGAAAGCCGGCTACGCCTTTGACTCGTCGCCGATAAATGCAAGCTTCCGCACGGCCCGCGTGCCTTCTTCAGATCGTCAATGGCTGACCCTGGGTGGTCAGTACGCCCACACCAGCTCGGGCTGGACGATGGATCTGGCAGCGGGCTACCTGATTATCGAGGATCCGACAGTGGATGAACAGGAATACACTTCTGATGGCCAGCCCACACCCGGTGGCGCACGATTGACCGGTAAATATGACATAGATGCCTGGGGCGCTGCTGTCCAGCTCAGCAAGACATTCTGATAACGGCAACGGATGGCTGCGCCTGGTTACTGCTCGACAATCTGGCCCCGGTAGATGAGTTTCTTCCGCTGTTCCGGGTTGTTTCTGCCGGGCGCAACATCCTCAGCAGTGGGTTGCCCCCGGTACATCCGCTTTGACCGGTCCGCTGAGTTTCGGTGCCCATCGTCTTCCTCGGCCGCCATCTCCAGGGTGGGGATCTGCGGTTTCAGAGCCTCCCAGATTTTTGCCAGTTGGGAAGAGCGGGTCTTGCCCGCATATTCTGCCAGTCGATGCTCCAGTTCCTCGTCCGTGGTGCGGAGTTTGACTCCGAATTCTGACTGGATCAGCCGCCGACACTGATTAAACAGTTTCAAAGCGCCAGGATTCAACAGCCAACTGCGATCGGATGCCATAGTGGACATGTTAGGCGCCTCGATAGTAGGGGTGTTCCAAAGTGGCCCCTGAACCGGGAGATAAAAGGGCCGACCAATTGCCGTGCGAAATTCATGCCGGCCCGCGAATTCCCGGCGCATGCCCGACTGGCAAGGCCCCAAGCTCGAATGGCCGGGTCTACGACAGGGCCGGGCGGCACAATTTATGGGCACGACTCCATCTTATGCACCAAAAAGGTGCGTTTATGGCGCCGCGGTCATTCGTCAAGGACGCGGTCAGTGCGCCTGGTCCCAGTTATCGCCCACGCCTGTTTCCACCAATAGCGGGACGTCCAGACTGGCGGCGGCAGACATCCTGGATTCCAGCCCCGGGCAGATGGCAGCCAGCGCGCTTTCCTTTACCTCCAGTATCAGCTCGTCATGGACCTGCATGATCATTCGGGCTTCGTCCGCATGATCATGTAACAGCCAGTCTTCCACGCTGAGCATGGCGAGCTTGATGATATCGGCGGCGCTGCCCTGCATGGGTGCGTTGATCGCAGTGCGCTCGGCAGCCTGCTGGAACTGCTTGTTGCGGGCGTTGATTTCCGGCAGATACAGGCGTCTGCCAAAGAGGGTTTCGACGTAGCCGTCGTCGTGGGCCTGCTTGCGGATGTTGTCCATGTACCTCAGGACGCCCGGGTAACGTTCGAAGTAACGGTCAATGTAGGCCTGAGCCTGGTTCCGCCCGACATCAAGCTGGCGGGACAGGCCGAATGCAGACATGCCGTAAATCAGACCAAAGTTAATGGCTTTGGCGCTGCGGCGCTGGTCGGCGGAGACGTCGCCAGGACTGATACCGAAAACCTCCGCTGCCGTGGCTTTGTGAATATCCTCACCATTTTCAAAAGCGGTCAGTAAGCCCTTGTCCCCGGAGAGATGCGCCATGATGCGCAGCTCGATCTGTGAGTAATCCGCCGCCACCAGCTTGTAGCCCCGGGGCGCCACAAACGCCTGCCGGATGCGCCGCCCCTGCTCACTGCGGACGGGAATATTCTGCAGGTTGGGCTCGGACGAAGACAGACGCCCGGTGGCGGTTACTGCCTGATGGTAAGACGTGTGAATCCGCCCGGTACGGTGATGAATCAGCTCTGGCAGGGTGTCGGTGTAGGTGGATTTCAACTTGCTGAGGCTTCGATGCTCCAGGATAAGGTGGGGCAGCCGGTGGTCGTGGGCGAGTTCCTGGAGCACGGGCTCTGCGGTGGACGGCGCGCCTTTCGGAGTCTTCTTGACCACGGGTAGCTTCATCTTTTCATAGAAGATGACCTGAAGCTGTTTTGGTGATCCCAGGTTGAAGGCTTCACCGGCTTCCTCGTGGGCTTCCTTTTCCAGCTCCGCCATACGTTCTGCCAGCTCGTGGCTGTGCTGGCGCAAGGTGCTGGCGCTGATCATCGCGCCCCGCTGTTCCATCCTCGAAAGCACCGGAACCAGCGGCAGATCGATTTTTTCATAGACGTCCCTGAGACGCCCGGTTTCGGCAAGCCTGGGCCGCAGCACCTGATGCAGTCGCAGTGTTATATCCGCATCTTCGGCGGCGTAGGGGCCGGCCTGCTCCAGGTCAATCTGGTTAAAGGTAAGTTGTTTGGCATTCTTGCCCGCAATGGACTCGAACGAAGTGGTGTGCTCACCGAGATACTCCAGTGCCAGCGCATCCATGTTGTGGCGTGTCGCCACCGAATTGAGCACGTAGGATTCCAGCATGGTGTCTTCAGCAATGCCCTGAAGGTCGATGTGGTGATTGGCAAGCACGTTTTTATCATACTTGAGGTTCTGGCCGAGTTTGGGCTGCTTCGGGTTTTCCAGCAGCGGCTTCAACTGCGCCAGCACATAGTCACGGCCCAGTTGCTCTGGCGCGCCCAGGTAGTCGTGCCCGAATGGCACATAGGCGGCTTCGCCCGGCTCGATTGCAAATGAGACTCCAACAACCTGAGCATCCATGTAGCGCAGGCTGGTGGTTTCGGTATCGAACGCAAAAAGGCTCGCTTTTTTCAGGCGTTCAAGCCACCGGTTCAGTGACGCCTCATCGGTTACCAGGCTGTAGTTCTTCTCAGGGCTGGTCTTCAGGGGTTGACCCGGGTTCTGTATCGGGTCCGGATTGCCTCCGCTTTCGCGGCCCTTGTTATCGCCCTGTTCACTGCTGCTTTCCAGTTCATTGATCCAGGAGCGGAATTCGTATTCACGGAACAGTTGTAGCAATTCATCATCATTCTGCTCGCGCAGTTGCAGATCTCCGAGACCGAAATCCAGCTCCACGTCGGTACGTATGGTCGCCAGCTCATAGCTCAGTGGCAGAGTCTCTCTGGCCTCCCGCAGGTATTCGCCGATCTTGCCCTTGATCTCGTCAGCGTGGTCGATCACCCCGTCGAGGCTGCGCCAGGTCTGGAGCCATTTAACCGCAGTCTTGGGGCCACATTTATTGACGCCCGGGATGTTGTCGACCTTGTCTCCCACGAGAGCCAGGTAATCAATGATCTGCTCCGGTTCGACACCGAATTTCTCAACTACACCTTCCCGGTCCATCCGGGTGTCCGTCATGGTATTGATCAGGGTGACATGATCACTCACCAACTGGGCCATATCCTTGTCACCGGTGGAAATCACCACATCGATACCCTTGCTGGTGGCCTCGTGCGCCAGGGTGCCGATAACATCGTCAGCCTCCACACCCTCTTCTATCAACAGCGGCAAGCCCATGGCCCGGACAATCTCATGGATGGGCTGAATCTGGACACCAAGATCCTCCGGCATGGGCGGGCGGTTGGCCTTGTAGTCTTCATAGATGTCATGACGGAAGGTTTTCCCCTTGGCGTCGAAGACCACCACCATTTTGGAGCCGGGAAAATCCTGTTCCAGCTTGCGAATCATGCTGATGACGCCCTTGATAGCGCCGGTTGGCTGATTGTTGCTGGTCATCAGCGGTGGCAACGCGTGATAGGCGCGAAACAGGTAGGATGAACCGTCTACCAGAACGACCGGAGGAGTCTTCTTTTGTGTCATGTCAAAACGGACCCGGATTGTGATTGAAGCGCAAGGTGGCTTGTGCAAATCTGTTGGCAACAGTAAACCGTTGGGTCCAGAGGGTACCATGAAACCAAAAACGATCGCCTGTTCTGCTCTGTCGCTCAGTCTTCTGACCTTTGCGGCGCCGGCTCAGGAGTCCGCCGAGCCTCCCCGCGAACCGGTGGTAATTTCGGATTACCAGCCCCCCGGCTCGGAAGCGCAGATTGTGATCCGCCCCGGTGAAGATAACGAGGTGTTCTATGAATACCGGGTCAACGGCGAGCTGGTTGAAATCAAGGTGGTGCCTGAAATCGGTCCCGAATACTACCTGGTGCCCGCCGAGGGAGGAGGCTGGATCCGCGAATCGGAAACCGACCTGCTGGTGCCAAGTTGGGTATTGTTCCGCTGGTGACCAGATGTTTTCCGCTACCCGAATTGTTTTCGCGATTAGTATGATCATTCTAATTTTTAAGCATATTCTGCATTTGTCGATTCAAAGAACGGTCCCCGAAAAGCTGGACCGGACGATGCAGAATTCAAATTCGTAAACATGCATTAAAATCTTTAAGGAGAAAACCATGGGTAAACTTAAAACATATCAGGAACAGCTCCAGGAAATCGTAGAGAACGGTATCAACGCAGCTGAAGAGCAGCAGAAGAAGCTGGCTTCCAAGCCGTTTGAGTACGCCGAAAAGCTCGAAAACGGTGTTCGTGAGTACAGTGTTACCACTCTTCGCACCCGCTACTACGGCTACAGCGAGAGCCTGTTCGAGCAATTGCGCTCACTGAACAGCCGTTTCGGTAGCTTCGCTGCCGACCTGGTTGCCAAGCTCGAGAAAGAAGTCGTTGAAGGCGCTGAAGAAGTTTCTGACGTTGCTGACGCTGTCAAAGAGTCCGCAGAAGGTCAGAAGCCAGCAGCCAAGAAGCCGGCAGCCAAGAAGCCGGCAGCCAAGAAGACCACAACTGCCTCTGCCTGATAGGGCCGGATTCAGTTGTCGAGAGGCCGCCTCCGGGCGGCCTTTTTAATGCGCACCTGTTACCGTTTTAATCGCTCTCTGATGGTACTTCGAGGGGGAGTGTGCGGGATTTACCGGTGATCACTTCCAGGCGCTCGATATCAGTGATGAACTGACGCTTCACCGCGTCGATCTCGGCCTGTTGCGCCCTGATCTCACGTTCCAGTTCGTCAATGCTGGTTTCAAGCCGGCGGATCTTTTTAAGCGTTGCTTGCGGTATCTCGCGGCCCGCACGTTCGAGGTCGGCGGCTCGCGCCTGCTCCGTATCGAGTTGATTTTCGATGATCGAAATGTTGCGGCGTTTGAGCCCGGAAAGCTCCCTGAGTGCGCCAATCTGTCGGTGCAGGGCGCGAACCGCGTCATCGGGGTGGCGGAAACGCTCGAGCAGTTTGCGATCCAGCTCCAGCTGCTGCGCCTGCATTTCTTCCTCGCGCTTTTTGGACTCCCGCGCGGCAATTTCCTCGGCCGTAGGTGCCGGATCAACGGTTTCGATAACGCGACCCTTGTTATTGAGTATGTCGTATCCACGCTTTGATGCGGCTTGCGGAATGGTATTGCTGATCACCACCTGCCCGTTTTCGTCGATATAACGGTAGATACTCGCCGAAGCTGATGCGGTAACAAGCAGCAGCGCCAGGGTAGAGGTTAGAATGGCAGGCTTAAACAGATCGTTCATGACAGAAAGACGCACTCCGTGCAACGGTTGATGCTGTCAGCAGCATACCAAAAGCAGGGCAATATGCCATGCAGCTTGATCAGATACCGTAACTGTGTCGATAGGTCGCCACCCTTGCGGCGTGATGTTCGAAACCCGGGCGGGTGTTGAGGTAGTCCAGAATTTCGTCCAGTTTGATGATACTGATCACAGGAATGCCAAAGGTCGCCTGGACTTCCTCGATCGCGGAACTGGCACCGGTACCACGCTCCTGGCGGTCCAGCGCGATCAGGACACCGGCGGGACGGGCGCCTGCAGTTTTGATCAGATCCATGGATTCGCGAATGGCAGTGCCGGCGGTAATGACGTCGTCGACGATCAGAATGTCGCCCTCTAATGGGGCGCCGACAATATTGCCACCCTCGCCGTGATCTTTCTTTTCCTTGCGGTTGAAGGCAAAAGGTTTGTTGGTGCCGCCGGCAGCAAGGGCCATGGCAGTAGCGGCAGCCAACGGGATGCCCTTATAGGCTGGTCCGAAAATGACGTCATAACATAGTCCGCTCCGGCTGAGCGCGGCGGCATAAGCTTTGCTTAGTTCCAGCAGGTCATTGCCGGTATTGAACAGTCCGGCGTTGAAGAAGTAAGGGCTGATGCGACCGGATTTCAGGGTGAACTCGCCGAAGCACAGGGCGTCACGACGAATGGCAAATTCGATGAATTTCTGCTGATAGTCATGCATGGCAAGGTGTCTGGCGAGTCTGGAACTTTAACTGAAGCGTAAAAGCAGTATGATACACACAAACAATACCAGGGAACACGTATGCGTGTCGTAACAATCAGCGTCAATGGCCTGGCCCAGGCGGTTGAAAAAGGTTTTTTTGAATGGCTGGCCCGGCAGGATGCCGACGTGGTCTGCGTTCAGGACCACCGTATGCGCGCCTACGAAGTTGAAGATTACAATCTGGTTCCCGAGGGTTATCAAGCCTACTTCATTGACGGTGAACACAACGAGGACGGCGGTGTCGGCATCTATACCCGCCACTTTCCCAAAGCCATCATGTACGGCTTTGCCAGCGAGCAGGCGGACCGGGAAGGGCGCTTTATTCAGGCGGACTTTGACCGGGTGTCGGTAGCATCGGTGCTCGCTCCCTGCGCGCTCGGTCGCGAAGAAGAACTGACCGGCAGTGACGATCTGACGATGCTGGATCATAAGGATGAGTTTATGGAGTCTTTCGGGCTCCATATGCAGAAAACCTTGCGCAAACGCCGCCAGTTCATATTCGGTGCCAACCTTCAGACTGCCCATCATGTGACCGATGCCAGCCCGTTGTACCACAAACTGGATTTCTCGGGGTTCCTGCCCCACGAACGAGCATGGCTGGACCGTCTGTTTGACGAAATGGGCTGTGTGGACGCTTTCCGGGATCTGAACAAGCAGAGTAACCAGTTCACCTGGTGGCCGGAACAGATAGAAGGTTCCGACAAAAAAGCTGGTATCCGGGTGGATTACCAGTTGCTGACCCCTGGTATCCGCAAGACGGTGGTTGACGGCTGGATTGATGATTCAACCCGGTTCTCGGATCACGCCCCGGTGATTATGGATTACGACATCGAAATCGGGATCTGATTTTGGGGTTTGGGAGTACGCGCTCCCGATAAGAGAGGCTTTCCCGGACACGCTACAAGCACATCCCTGTGCGCTCGGCTTCGGCCATCCCTGGCCGGAGACGTCCCGGAAAAGATACCCTCTCCGGACCAGCGGAACAGCGGCACCTTAATCAGACAGTGCCGCTTTCTGGACCTCAAACAGTTGATTGATGCCCAGCTTCGCCAGCTTCAGCATCCCGTCAAGTTGTTCCTGCTCGAATGGCGCAGCTTCAGCCGTTCCCTGAATCTCGATGAAACCGCCCTGATCCGTCATGATGACGTTCATATCGGTTTCCGCCTCTGAGTCCTCGGGATAATCCAGATCCAGCACCGGGGTGCCTTTGTAGACCCCTACCGAAACCGCCGCAATCATCTGCTTCAGCGGTGATTTTCTGAGCTGGCCGTCCTTTACCAGATAATTCAGTGCATCCACCAGCGCCACGCAGCCACCGGTAATGGCAGCAGTACGGGTGCCGCCGTCGGCCTGGATAACGTCGCAGTCGATGGTGATGCTGTGCTCACCCAGGGCCTTCAGGTCAACGGCGGCCCTTAGTGAACGGCCGATCAGCCGCTGGATCTCGACGGTGCGGCCACCCTGTTTGCCCCGGGCGGCTTCCCGCCCCATGCGGCTGCCGGTGGAGCGCGGTAGCATGCCGTATTCGGCCGTGATCCAGCCCTGGCCCTGGCCGCGAAGAAACGGCGGTACCTTGTTTTCCACGGACGCGGTGCAGATGACTCTGGTGTCCCCGAACTCGACCAGCACCGAACCTTCGGCGTGGCGGGTGTATTGGCGGGTAATCCGGATATCGCGGGGTTGATCGGGGCTTCTTCCGCTCGGTCTCATAGTGAATCCTGATGATGGTAGTAAGGGTGCGGAGTATAACACGCGCAGACAAACGAGGTGTTCTGCTAGACTGAGTGCAGAACCCGCTGTCAGGGCAGGGTGCCTTAAAAGGAGCGCTTTATGATTCGAAGTATGACGGCATTTGCCCGCCGGGACGCCCAGGGCGACTGGGGCGCGCTGACCTGTGAAATTCGTACCGTCAATCATCGTTATCTGGAGCCGTCTTTTCGTCTGCCTGACGCACTCCGTGAACTTGAAAGCCGGTTTCGTGAGCAATTGCGAGCCGGACTTCGCAGGGGCAAGGCCGATGTGGCGTTGCGCTTCCAGTCCACTGAAACCAGCCCGCGTCTGGAAATTGATCAAGCCATGGCGCGCGCGGTGAACGAAGCAGCCAATCATATCAATCGAATTCTGGACAACCCTGCTCACGTGGGTGCGCTGGATGTCCTGCGCTGGCCCGGTGTGCTGGCATCTCCCGAGCAGGATTACAGCGGTGCCAGAACGGCGGCGGTAGAACTGTTCGAGCAGACCATGGCAGAGCTTGTGTCAGCCCGTGAGCGTGAGGGCGAGCGCCTGCGGCCGCTGTTTGAAGAGAGGCTGGCCACCATGGGCACGCTGGTTTCCGAAGTGCGCGCGCTGATGCCGACACTGCTGAAAGCCCAGAGCGAAACCATCGCCAACCGGTTCAAACAGGCAAAAGTTGAGCTCGATCCGGATCGTCTGGCCCAGGAAATGGTACTGCTGGCACAGAAGTCCGATGTGGCGGAGGAACTGGACCGCCTGGATGCTCATATTGCGGAAGTCACCCGCGTACTTGAGAGTGACGATGGTATTGGCCGCAAACTGGATTTTCTGATGCAGGAGCTTAACCGTGAAGCGAATACTCTCAGCAGCAAAAGCATAGATGCCCGTGTCACCCGCGCAGCTGTGGACCTCAAGGTCCTGATAGAACAGATTAGAGAGCAGGTGCAGAACATCGAATAGCTGTCGCGGGGTGTTGCATCGGGTCAAAGGCCCTATAATCCCGCCTTTGCAAGTCATTCTGGAAAATGGGCGCTGTTGATGAACCACCCGATAGAACACGGCACTTTGTACGTGATTTCCGCACCTTCAGGGGCCGGGAAGACCAGCCTGGTGGCGGAAATGCTCAGGCGGGACCGGAAGCTGAGTGTTTCTGTGTCGCATACCACCCGCCCGCTACGTACCGGCGAGCAGGATGGCGTAAATTACCATTTTGTCGGTCGCGCGCAATTCGAGGCCATGATTGTCGCTGGTGATTTTCTCGAACATGCTGATGTGTTCGGAAATTATTACGGCACTTCACAGGTCTGGGTAAAACAACGCCTGGCGGCCGGTGAGGACGTTATTCTCGAGATCGACTGGCAGGGTGCCGAGCAGGTTCGTCGGCTGATGCCGGAATGCGTGGGGATTTTTATAGTGCCGCCCTCGCCGGAGGTACTCCGGGAACGCCTGACCGGTCGTGGAACGGATACCCCGCAGGTGGTGGAGCGTCGCCTTGATGAGGCTGCAGACGAATGCAGCCACGCGGGAGAGTTTGATTACCTGGTGGTCAACGATGATTTTGATACTGCGCTGGAGGGCCTGTTGGCCATCGTCAGCTGTCACCGCCTGCGCATGCGCGTGCAACAGGTCCGGCACTCAGAACTGCTGATCCGACTGTCCGAACGCTGTTGAGCGGTGCTCGATACCTGTATACAAATCGGTCCGGCAGCATTAAACTACGCGGTCTGCTGGAATCAGCCATTTTTAAACGTCGGGGAAATCATGGCACGAGTTACTGTTGAAGATTGTCTGGAACACGTTGATAACCGCTTTCAGCTGGTAATGCTGGCTACCAAGCGCGCCCGTCAGATTGCCACCAAAGGCTTTGAGCCGCTGGTGCCGGAAGAGAATGACAAACCAACGGTTATTGCCCTGCGTGAAATTGCCGAAGGCAGGATCGGCCGTGAGCTGCTTGCCGAAGACGACGACGAATAAGCGTCGAAGGAATTCAGTAAAACGTTGAAATCTGTCGCGCCGGTTTTATAGTAATGTATATAGAGGGTGCGACGAAAATGCGCTAACGGCGCATTGACGCAATAGCGTTGATGGAGTGACGTCACGGAAACCCGGATCTTTGCATTCGGGTTTTTTTATTTCTGAATATCCTGTTCTGGACGGAGGCCCGGTGTCCGCAGAGGCAACAGTAGAAGTGCTGGCTGGTGAGCTTAGCGCCTATCTTGATTCCAATCGCATCAATCAGGTGCGACGCGCCTACTATTATGCCGAACAGGCTCACGAGGGACAGATGCGTCGAAGCGGCGACCGCTATATTACGCACCCGCTGGCTGTTGCCCATATCCTCGCCAGCCTGAGGCTGGACCATCAGAGCCTGATGGCCGCCATGCTTCATGACGTAATTGAAGACACCGGTATACCCAAGGAAGCCCTGGCGGAACAGTTCGGGGAAGACGTGGCCGAACTGGTCGATGGCGTCAGCAAGCTGACCCAGATTGAATTCCGCTCCCGCGCTGAAGCCCAGGCCGAGAACTTCCAGAAGATGACGCTGGCCATGGCCCGGGATATCCGGGTAATCCTGGTGAAACTGGCGGACCGGCTGCATAACATGCGCACCCTTGGCCCCATGCCCTACGAAAAACGCCAGCGTATTGCCAATGAAACCCTGGATATATATGCGCCGATCGCCAACCGGCTGGGCATGCACTCCATCTGTACCGAGCTGGAAGACCTGGGGTTCGCTTCCCTGTACCCCATGCGCGCGAAATACATTTCCAAGGCGGTGGCCAAATTGCGGGGCAGGCACCGTGAGATTATCGATGATATTCGCGGAAAGCTGGACGAAAAACTGGAAGAGAGAGGGCTGCCGGGCCGGATTCAGGGACGCGAAAAGCACCTCAGCAGCATCTACAACAAGATGAAGTTCAAGCAGAAGTCCTTCCACGAGATCATGGACGTTTATGCTTTCCGCATCGTTACCGACACGGTAGATGACTGTTACCGGATCCTTGGGGCTGTTCACAGCCTCTACAAACCTCTGCCCGGGCGCTTCAAGGATTACATCGCCATGCCCAAGGCCAACGGTTACCAGTCGCTGCACACCACGCTGTTTGGTTTGCATGTGAATATCGAAATTCAGATCCGCACGGAAGAAATGGAGCATATTGCCAATAATGGTATTGCTGCCCACTGGATGTATAAAAATGAGCCGTCGGACATTAACTCCGCAAACCAGACCCGGGTGGACAAATGGGTCAAAGGCCTGATGGAGATGCGGGAGCGGGCGGATGATTCTCTGGAATTCATCGAGCACGTCAAGGTGGATCTGTTCCCGGACGAGATCTACGTGTTCACTCCCAAGGGCCGGATTATGGAGCTGCCCCGCGGCGCAACGCCAGTGGACTTTGCCTATGCGATCCACACCGATATCGGCAATGCCTGTGTCGCCTGCCGGATCAACCGCAACCTCGGCTCCCTGAGCCAGACATTGCAGAGTGGTCAGACCGTGGAAATCATCACGGCGCCCGGCGCCCGGCCCAATCCGGCCTGGCTGAGCTTCGTTACCACCGGCAAGGCCCGGAGCAGTATTCGCCATGTGCTGAAGAACCAGCGCCGCGCGGAATCG
>Ga0209938_1000146_pt1 | contig 36257 bp, 32 predicted proteins | sample SalPonR2_C_D1_MG_FD_185708 | JGI IMG/M metagenome (GOLD analysis project Ga0209938, IMG submission 185708) | Salt pond soil microbial communities from South San Francisco under conditions of wetland restoration - Salt Pond MetaG R2_C_D1_MG... ... | reverse complement strand
CATTAAACAAAACTTTAGTTGAAAAAAGCATTTTCCATATTGATGATAATCGCAATAATGCTGCCCAGTCTGGCAAAGATTGGGATATTGATTGACTTTAAAATCAATCAAGATTTTATTGCGGAGGTGCTATGTATCAATAGAGAGAAACCGATGACGATGTGTAATGGAAAATGTTACTTATCCGAACAACTACAAAAAGTTAAAGACCAGGAGGAAAAGCAAGCCCCTAACAGCAAAAAAGAACGATTAAAAGTGGTTTACTATTTTTCGAAAAGTTCTTTAGATTTCCTTCTTAGTGCAGACTGCTTCGAAAGCAAAATAAATCCAGCTTCTAGCGAAGAACTTTACACATCCTCTTTCATAGCTGGTATTTTCCGCCCACCGAAACTCAATTTGGTTTAGTTGCTTTGATTGGTCGAGCACCAATCTGTTTTAGGGCAAGCTGCTGAAAAGAGCAGACCTTGCTGATTATGCTATGTAAATGGCATATGCCCTTATTTATCAATTTCAAATCAAATTCAAAATGAGTTTCAAAACTATTTTGATGCTGGCATTTTATATGCTTTCATCAACACTAATTGCCCAATCTGAGCAAAAAGAAATCAGATTACTTGATGCAGAAAGCACCTTACCTATAGTAGGTGCTACTTTCGAATACGGTGAACAAAACGGTATTTCCGATAAGAATGGGGTTATTCTTTTTTCGCATGCCCCAGGAAAAACCCTACAGTTATCACACGTAAATTACGGATATTGGACATTATCTGAAGAAGTGCTTACTACAGCTATAAAAGATCAAGTACTTTACAGAAAGGAAGCCACGGTAAATCTATATCCCATCACCGTCATTGCAGTTAAACCGCAGAATGCTCAACCTGATGGCGAAATCAAGATTGAGTATCAGGACCGCTTAGAACATGATGCTGCCAGCATACTCAATCAAACTCCTGCATTTAACAGCATTCGTAAAGGAGGTAACTACGGATTTGACCCTGTTTTCAGGGGATTTAAGTATGATCAACTCAATGTAGTAATGAATGGGGCGCAAAGTGCGACGGCTGCTTGTCCAAACAGAATGGATCCGCCCACAAGCCAAATGGCACCTAACATGATGGATCGCATTGAGATATTGAAAGGCCCGCATGCCCTGCGATTTGGAACTGGTTTTGGTGCTACCATTAATTTTATTCCCGCAAAATTGAAATTCAGTAGTGAGCCGGACTTTTATGGACGCTTGTCTAGTGGCTATGAAAGCAACGGAAATCTCCTAAGAGGAGAGAGCCAAATTGGGCTTAGTGGGAAAAAATATGATGTGAGCTTTTTTGCCTCTTGGTCCCAAGGCGATGATTACACCACAGGGAATAACGAAACAGTCCAGGCAGACTTTACAAGAGGTAGTTTTGGAACGAATATCGGCATCAGATTGGCAGCTAATCAACAATTGCGCGTATCCACAACCTATAACAGGGCTAGAGATGCAGACTTTCCGGCCCTTCCCATGGATTTACGCGAAGATGATACCTGGATGTTTAATGCCAGACACGATATCCAATTTGAAGGTAAAAAACTGCAAAGTTGGAATACCACTGTTTTCGGTTCATTTGTGGATCACCTGATGAACAACCTGCTTAAACCGTTAGACCCACGCATGCTGAATGCCGAAACATTTGCAACAACCTATAATTATGGCGGTCGTACGGAAGGGATTTGGAAGCTATCAAATGCTAAAGTTTATGCTGGTGCCGACTTAAGAATTGAAGGTGCTCAAGGAACAAGAGTCCGGGAGTTTCTGATGGGTCCAATGGCTGGAAATACAGTAGAAGACAATGCCTGGCAAGATGGACGTATTAGCAAAACGGGCCTCTTTGCGGAATACCAGATCAATGGTGAGGTGTTTGACTACATGGCTTCTGGAAGGCTGGAGCTGAATACTGCTGACGTCAATGACCCTACTCAGGAATTTACTCAGGTCAACCCTGAGACTCAGATAACCCAAGTCAATCCAAGTTTAAGTCTGGGAATATTAAAAGACTTTGGAAATAAAATTCAAGCGGGCTTATGGCTGGCAAGAGCGCAACGAAGCGGAGGTTTAACCGAGCGATTTATCAACTATTTTCCGGTGGGTCAAGACCCCTTCGAAATGCTGGGTAATCCACAATTAGCCCCAGAAGTGAACTATCAGGCTGATTTAACCTTTAAATGGCTTATTTCTGAAAAGTCAATCCTTAATATCGATATATTTGCTGCATATCTGCAGAATTACATCTCTTCAGTAATTGATACTAACTTAACCCCAAGATTGCCTATGAGCCCGGGTGTTCGGCAATTTATAAATATTGACGAAGCCTTTAAGACGGGCTTTGAAGTTAGCTTGGATCAGAATTTATTTGCAGGTTTATCTCATAATTTCGGTATTGCCTATACCTATGGGCAAGATTTGGAACGAAATGAACCCTTGCCCGAGATCGCTCCATTGGACATCCGCTATTCTATTAACGGCAGCTACCTCAAAAACCGACTAAAACCCGAAGTAATTTTCCGTTACGTAGCAGAACAGTCCAGGGCTTCTGGCGAATTTGGTGAAACGGCAACACCCTCATTTAGCTTATTAGATGTAAAACTTGGATATCAAATCACCTCTGGCTTATCTGTAAATGCAGGAGTAAATAATATGCTGGACAAAAACTACTTTGAGCACCTCAACCGTTCCGTAAGGGGTGCTAATGCGCCAATATTTGCGCCGGGAAGAAATTTCTTTATGAACTTGAATTACGTATTCTAATTCGACCATAAATTGGCAAATAACATTGTATAAGAACAGTAGCGGTTTGGGTACAAACTCGAATCGCTACTGTTTCAATTTAAATACCTTACTTTACGAAAAGTGAGTATCTTGAAACCCACTACTACTCATATACTAACCGTTATTCCTTCTCGCCTCCCTTCGGTCGCCACGAAATGAGTTCTGGCGGGGATACACCATTCGCCTCCAAGTACCCATATCACCAAGGGGTTATAGAAAAGTCGAAGCAGATTTTTGTTCAGATCAAAGCGAGCCGAAGGAGTGTTTTTTAAGCAACGATGAGATGAACAAAAAGATCAAGGCTTGGTCTGTAAGATTTTGGAGGTGTGGGCACCAAATACTTCGTATCTTTCCAGCGGACCGACGTATAGCCGGCCGGCCGTAGTACATAATTTTATAAAAACCACACAATGAAATATATACAGTCAATTTTCCTTATTCTTTTCACTTTAACCTTACAAGCACAAGATTTTGATCTTTTGTTGAAAAAAGAATTAATTACTGATTGGTCAAAATATCCAGTATTTCCATATTTGATAGATTCGACAAGCACTGAAAAACAATGGAAACCAGAATTTAAATATCTCGACAGTATAGAAGTTTATAGTATAGCTTATTTGAGTGATGGATTGAAAATTCGTGGATTAATGGCTAAACCTAAAAAGGAAGGCAACTATCCTTGTGTGATATATAATCGTGGAGGAAATAGAGATTTTGGCTCATTAGTAGTTGCTCATGGTGCCATAACTCTTGGTAAAATAGCTAAAGAAGGATATGTTGTAATAGCAAGTCAATATAGAGGCAATGGCGGAAGTGAGGGAAAAGAAGAGTTTGGGGGAAGAGATGTGAATGATGTAACCATACTACCTGAAGTCTTAGAAGAAATTCAAGGAGCGGACACCGAAAGAATTGGCATGTTTGGTTGGAGTCGTGGTGGGATGATGACTTACATAGCATTATCAAAAATGGAAAAAATTAAAGCAGCTGTTGTAGGTGGCGCACCTTCAAATGCTTATAGTATTATAGAAGATCGGCCTGAAATGGAAACTAAAGTAATGGCAGAGCTGATTCCAAATTATACCGATAATAAGGATATCGAACTTGAAAAAAGGTCCGCCATAAAATGGGTAGATATCTTTCCTAAAAATGTTCCAATTCTTATGTTACATGGAAATGCTGATTGGCGTGTAAAACCAGAGCAAAGTCTAAACTTGGCCTTAGAATTTGAAAAATATCGAATACCGTACAGACTAATTATGTTTGAAGGTGGAGACCATGGAATATCTGAACATAAGAAAGAAGTCGACAAACATGTAGTCAATTGGTTTAATCGGTTTTTAAAAAACAACGAGGAATTACCAAATATGGAATATCATGGAAGATAAAAACTGTGTTCAACAATAGGTAACAGCAATTGCGGGAGTTCGTTAATCAAATGAAAAAGGTTACAGAAAATCAATATGTTTTAAACTGATAAAAACATATCCGTAAAGACCGCATCTGCGGCTATATGGTACCATTACCATTCCTAAACCAACAAAAATGAAATACAAATTAATACTGACCATCGTTTTATTCTTGTCGCTGACTAATTCTTATTCACAAAAACAGACATTTTCATTCGCTGCTACTGTTGAAATAAGTGAAGACGTAAAAGAACTATTTAAAAACACAGGGAGATTTTACCTTTTCCTTTCTAAAAATCCATATGCAGAACCTCGCACACAGACATGGCCATCACCATTCAATAAAACATTTGTATTTGCAAAGAACTGTAGTGGATTAAATTTTAACGCACCCATTAAAATAGGAGATGACGGTGATTGGATAACAACTGCAGATTGGTCCTTAAATAATGTTCCTGAAGGGGAATATTATGTCCAAGTTTTATGGGATCAAGATTTTAAGGAATCGAGAATAGACGCTCCTGGTAATTTGTATAGCGAGACAAAAAAAATTGTGATCAACCAACCAACTGAGATAAAATTGTTGCTGAACAGATCCATAGAAGCTAGGACAATAAAGACACATACCTTATCAAAGGAAGTTAACTTTAAAAGTGAGGTGCTTTCAGCTTGGTGGGAAAAACCTATGTATTTAAAAGCTTCTGTATTGCTTCCTCACAACTATGACACTAAAAAAGCATATCCAATACGATATAATGTTGCTGGATATGGAGGTAGGTACACGAGAATAAATAATTTACTTAATAATGAAGACTTTATGAAATGGTGGGAATCTGATGAAGCCCCTCAAATCATAACTGTTTTTTTAGATGGTGAAGGACCTTTCGGAGACTCTTATCAAATGGATTCAGAAAATAGCGGGCCATACGGTAAAGCTTTAACTACTGAATTGATTCTACATATTGAATCCAAGTTTAGAGGAACAAATTCATCAACTACCCGATTTGTGGATGGTTGTTCAACGGGTGGATGGGTTTCATTAGGATTACAGTTATATTATCCAGATGTCTTCAATGGTGTATTTTCTTATAGTCCAGATGCGGTGGAGTTCGAGAATTACCAACTTATCAATATTTATGAAGACAATAATGCTTTTGTAAATGAGTTTGGCTATGTTAGACCGGTTATGAGAAGTACGTCTGGGGAGCCTATTTTATCTCTCAAAGAATTTATTCAATACGAGAATGTATTAGGGTATTCTAATTCCTATCTTAATTCAGGTGGACAATTCAGTGCACATACCGCTTTATATAGTCCAAAGGGAAAGAATGGCTTGCCCCAACCATTATTTGATCCAGTAACTGGCGAGATCGATTCTAAAGTTGCCGACCATTGGAAAAAATATGATTTCAAAATACACACTAAAGAAAACTGGGAGGTATTAGGTCCTAAACTTCAGGGCAAAATTTTTATTTGGATGGGCGATATGGATAACTTCTATTTAAACCCTGCTACCAGAATGTTTGCAGATTTTTTGAGCAGTACTACAAATCCTAAATCTGATGCCGAAGTCGTTTTTTCACCAATGGAAGGACATTGTTCCCAGTATTCTCACAAAGAAGTTTTGCTTAAAATTCAAGAAAGGATTAATAGTATAAATAAGAAGTAAACGAATGGTAAAAATGTATATAAGCCATTAAAACGGCTCATATACTAAACGTTAGCTTATTCAAACCATAAAGATGAAAGTGCTGACTTCAAAACTCTCCTCTTCTTAATTTATTAATCGGAGACATCCTTCTGTTTTTAAAGCTATGCCAAGTACTGTAAAGGAAGAGAATACTCGCACCAATTAATGCTCCATACACCACCAAACTATTCATTTCCCATTGTTTTACTGCAATAGCAATGAATGCCCATACCCCAACCATGGCTGCCTCCCTCATATTTCGATTAAAAATGAGATAGACGTAAATGGCCGTGGCCATGCCTATCATAAAAAGAGCCCAATAGGTTTCGCTTATAAAACCTCCTCTCCATCCTATACTCACCAGCCAGGCTGAAAAATTTGCGACTGTAGCTACAATAATCCATCCTAAATAAATGCAAATCGGCCACCAAACAAAAAATATAATCCGTACTGGAGCATCCCATATTTCGAGACGTAACCGCAAAGTCAGGACGATCAATGAAAAAAGTAATACGAACATAATGAGAATGGAAAACTCAAGTTGTAAGTGCATCCACGCATAAATCCAGGCTCCGTTGGCTACATTTGATAAGGTAAACCAGATCCCAACTTGGGTTAGGACTTCATCCTGTTTACGTTTAAACCATACATTCCATTGATACCCTACAAAAGCAATCAATAATAGATAAATCAAGCCCCAAATGGTAAAAGCATACCCGGCCGGAGTAAAGAGGTTTTCATAGTTGGCACTTACTTCTCCTACCGTCAACCCATTTATTTTTCCCGTTCCTGATAAATAGTTCATAAGTAATGCAAACAGGAAGCTAAGAGTATTTAAAATTAGAAAAATCAATTGCTTCATGAGGATGTATTATCTGCTCAAGTTATAAAGATTTCTCTAATGTTCATTAGACTCTTTAATATAAGGTATCACAACAGCTCAAAACAATTTTGGTGCACAAAAATGTAGCCTCGTTTTCAAGAAAAGTCCTGAGTGTCGTATTTCCACATCAGTCCTATGATTATAAAAATATCTGGCTTGGCGGCGGCAAATTTTTATTTTATCCGCCAGTTCCTCTAAGCAGTTTCTTAAATCTTCTATGGGCAGACCAACCAAAATGCGTGGGACAGTGACCTCATGAATATACGCTTTTGAGAGTCTAGTGAGTATTTTTTTCTAAGAGAGAACATATTTATCAAATTGAACGAAATAAAGCCCAACAAACACCTCATACCGCCGACTCCTGATGTTGCCGCTATTAAAAGGTTTACTCGTTGTTTTTCCTATCGCTAATCTGTTGTAAATTACCTGTGACCCATGGAAGTGGCACAATGACCTCCGGAATGAGTGGCACAACATCACCGGAATAGGTGGCACAATGGCCTCCGGAATATGCAATGGGCACCCCTAGAATTTGAGCGATCTTTCAAAATAATGCAGTGTGAATAATAAGCTCTGACTTTCACTCTTGAGCGTAATTGTAGTCAAATAAGACAAAGCGAAAGCTTCAGCTTGCAAGGCGAAAAATGCATGATTTTTTCGGATACATGAATCCCATTATTAATTCCCATTGAAAGATCATCAAATTGATGCTTAGTTTATAACCATTTTAACCGAAACACACTCTAACAACTGGGACTTATAATAAAAAAGAGTTATTTTTGGTCTTGGCATGGTAGTTTGTTTGATCACCCCTAATTTATGATAAATGTCCATATCATTTTTCTAATCCTTAATATCGTTTTGGACGGGTAATGATAAAATAATAATCTACATCAATGAAGATTCAGGAATACCTTGCAAAGAATACTTCTCTGTCGGCTCAAGAGTTAGCTGATTTAGGCCTCAAATTCAAGGAAATGACTGCAGAGGCTGGGGAGTATATCGTAGAACAAAAAACAGTTTGTAGAAAACTATTGTTTTTGGAAAGAGGATGCGTCGCTATGTTATACGAAAGAGAAAATAAGACCTTTATCAAGGATTTTATTTTCGCTTACAGTTTTGCATCAGTTTACGAAAGTTTCATCACCTCAAAGCCTGCTAGGTATTCTTTGAAAGCCATAACGGATTGTAAGTATCAATCCATTTCATTTCATGATTTAGAAAAGTCTTATCGTTCTATACCAGAATTAAAAGAATTGGCGGCTCGTCAAACAGAGGCGGCCTATTTAAATATTACAAAAAGGTTGGAATCATTAATTACATTATCTGCCGAACAACGATACCTGGAATTATTAGAACGCAGACCCAAACTAATTTCTGAGGTGCCTCTTTATCTCATTGCTTCTTATTTGGGCATTACAGATGTTGCACTGAGCAGAATAAGAAAGAAAATCATGTCCTGAGATGTGACAAGCAATACCTTGCCTCACTGCTGGCTCGGACTCTATCAAAACATTGCTAATTGATCTACTAAAAAAAGTAGCGCATTGCTTTTTTATTATAACAGTCAACTTTTTATATGCTTATTTGACTTTTTTCTAGGATCAGATCTTTCCTGAACTCCTCTCTTTTAATATATTTTTTGCAAGTTCAAGCCTGTTCTTCCTAACTTTTACTATTTATGCAGGTTAACCTAACCCGAAAAAATTCAAGCAATTTTCGCCCTACGGGTCAATTTTTATTCAAATCATTCATTTATAATGACTTACATGTTTTACAAGTGAGCAAATTTGGAATTTGTAATACTCAAATTTGTTTTTTTTTAGATTTTAATGAGTTCGAGGGTTACGTCTTGGATAAAAAGTTTACTTCTAGTTAATTACCATTTTAACATCCCTTAACTTATGTGAGCTTTATGAATAATTCCGGCCAATAACTATTCGCACTCATTTCTTAACATAGGTTCAGAAAAATAGAGGAATAATGTTATTTCTTTGTCAAAAGAAAAACAAAATCTATGTTCTTTAAATACAACTTGTTCATCGCCTTTCTATTTTTAATAGCTCTGGAAGTAAGCTCACAGTCTGTCGCCGGCCTTAGTGTTGGTGTTAGTAATAATGATGAGCACATGGAAACGGTATGGTTGCAACATCAGTGGACAGATAAATTTAGCGCAGGTTTACAGCTTCGCTATAGTCAAATCAAGTACCGGTTTGTTGATGCGATAGCAATTTCTGAAGGTAGCACCTTCTTTGGTGGCTTTGTGTTAGGATTTAAGATGAAAGAAACAGAAAAGTATAGTCTGAACTTTAACTTAACGAGTAGTTACCGTTATTTATCTAATGAAGAAAATCCTGAATTGGCCGAGTCTACAAGCGGACTAGAATTTGATCCAAATATCCTTGTCGCCCTGAAATTATCCGATAGATTAACACTTCATACTGGCGCCATGTTCAGGACTGCTATGCAGCTTCAAAAAAATCAAATACTAGACGAACAATTACCTTCCGCAATCGTTCTTGCCGGCTTATCCTACAACATAAATAATCACTCTATCGCGCTGAGAGCATACTCAGGGCCCATGAACGGAGCTAGTGGTGATACCATGAAATATTTTAACCAAATATCCTTAGGTTATCAGGTCTTTTTTGGCCAACCGTCTGACGGATTCTTTTCCTTTTTTAACTTCTAAGACCATCTAAACTAAACATTATGAGGTTCCAAAAAACAATAATTGTTTTATTTCTTGCGTGTATAAATACCCCCGTCTTTTCTCAACAATCTGATGATCCGACGGGTAAGAATGTAGGGTTTTATTTCCAACCCGAATATTCTGCCATGTTGTTGAAGAACAATGTCGGCAATGCTGTTGGTTTTAGTTTAGGCATTCGTTCTAATAACGGGAAGTGGGATCTGGGAATCAGATATTATGGTAGAAGCGGCCCTATTAATGCCCATGATGATTATTTCTTAGAATTACCCGAGGGCGAAACTTACAACGGTAAATCGACTTTAATCTTGGGTGCAGATCACGGGTATCTTGGCTTAGAAGCGGCATACTCCATGAAACTGAAAAACAAACGAATAGCGCTTAGGTTTCCAGTGTCTTTTGGTCAACTTGGTGCTGGATTTTACCTGAGAGGAGAAGACCGCTTTACTCCGGATGGGTCAAGGACAAGTGTTTGGGAAGATCTGCTCCAAGAAGGAAATGATGCGGGTTTTGCTCTTTGCTCGGAATTGGGCTCTCAGATTTTATATCAGGTGAGTAAAAAAAATAAACACATCCATATCATGTTGGGAATCACTTACATTCAAACATACGGCTATGAAAGTTTTTTGGGAGATAAAGATTTTTACAACAATAAAGTGAGGGTTTCTACTGGGTTCCGTTTTAGCTTATAGCTATCTTCCTTTTGTTATAACAGATAAAAAGCAGCGTGTGCATAGATCAATTTCTTATGATCTTACCTTCGACATACCTAGTAATAGTTACCTCCTCCCTCGGGGTGAGTTTTACACCTATCTGTCCCCTTAGAAAGGTCAATCCTTTATATTCGGCCGGCGAATCGTAAATACCCGACTCACATTAAATCCAAAATGAACTCCTCCACCTCCCCAATCTCCGGTCGTTTCCGTGATAAAACCTTTCTCAATCATTGAAGTGGAATTGGTAAAGTGCAATTGAAAAACGTGACCGCCTGTTTCTATATCCAGACCAATAGATAGTGAATTTCGATACCCCGGCTCAAGTTGATCGGGAAACACATAAATATATTCAAGGTTGAGGGCCATGCGTTTGGTCAACTTTAAGCGCGTTCCCATACCCAAGGAAAAAACGTCATGCGCTTCTTGTTCCGTTTCTACCAGATTTCGATGAACTAGTGTAGGACTTAATTGAAGGCTAAATGCTTCGCTAAATTTACGCCCGACGATGAGCTGATGGGTATAAAAAAGCCGCGAGGAAAAGTAATTTTCTCTGGCAGGATTGGGCCAACGTGTTCCGGTCACCGCTATACTTGTAAAGTAGGATAGCGTAATGGGCATTACTTTCGCTCCGGAACTCTGTCTCAGAAGGCGATACTTCACATAACCATCATAGGTCTTTTCAAAACTACTTCGACCGATACCGATCATCATATTTTCAGTCAAGCCGTAATCCCCTCCAATCCGTATACTCGCGGCATCCAGACCGAAGAGCTCGTAAAAGCCCGTGTTTACCATGCCAAAACGATGTGAAATTTTGATATCTAGCACCCCCGCCGAGGTGTTTTCAAGCGAATGCAAATTGATCACCCGATTGGTCTTAAAACTCGCAAAGGCATAATCTACTGTCTCCTCGTCTTCACCTAAAAGAGATAGTAAATCTTCCTGTGCCAATATCGCCGAGATTGAAGTCAGCGTGGTAGCAAAAATTAAAACAATGCTCCGCAATGTCATATTCATCTTTTATTTTAAAGGCTCGAGATTGGCCTCCACTGTAATTTCTACCTCCTTTGCTATATTTTCACGTACGACTGCAGGAATTTCAATTTCGTAGTCTTTTACCGCGACGACAAAGGTCGACGAGACCGATACTTTATCACCAGTGAAGAGAATTTTCCCTGGCGCTGTAATTTCTCGCTCCACGCCATGAATAGTCATTGTCCCTTTCACTTGTACATCCTGAGCTTCGGGCTTCATTTCTATATTTTCAGGCTCAATAATTTGCCCCTTGAAGGTCGCCTTTGGAAATTTATGACTTTCCATATAGTTTTCATTAAAGTGCTCCTGCATCAAAGCTTTCTCAAATTGAAATGCTTTTATAAGTACAGCAAACTCCATGCGTTGCTGAGAAAAATCTACGACGCATGTCCCGGTTCCGTTATGTGCTTCTATTTTTTCCATAGGGGCCTCACTAAAAAAAGAGACCTGGGCTTCTCGCGTAAAGTATTTTTGGGCTTCTACTGTGGATATACTTCCAATAAGGATGAATATCCCGCTAATGATTATTGTTTTCATTTTGTTTGTTGTTTTAGGAGTTCATTATAATGCAGCGCACCAGCACGACGTCCATCAGCTTGCCGGTGCAAATTCCGCGTACCGTAATCTTTTCCCCTTCTGCTGGGATGTTTTTTAATGCGCCGGCTTCGAATTCACAAATAATACCGGCCATCATATCTTCAGTTTGTAATTGTAAGGTTGATTTTTCTTGTTCTATATTTACTCTTTCAATGGTACCCGTAATTTCCACCATTTCATCGAGGTATTGCTCGTTAGCCTGGGATTCATCTTCTTCGTAAGCAGAAAATAATTCCTGTGCGGTCATTTGAGCGCTCACCTTCTCTGACATCAAATCTCTATGTGGCTTATTGTATTGTTTGTACCCAATAATGCCGCCGATCACGACAGCTACAAGAAGTATAATCAGTACATTTCTTATTTTCATCATTCTTAGTTTTGTGGATAGCCATTATCTATCCAGGCTTCAATTTGTCGAATTTGACATTCTGGAATTTTAGGATTCCCCTGCGGCATAGGGGAAAACCCAGGATCGTGCCGTACCACACCCAATAATGTTCCACTTTCAACCTGAACAGACACCTGCTCATAAGTTTCTAATTTAACATTACCAAAATTACTCGATGCATTATGGCAAATCATACAATGATTGTCCAAAATAAGACGGATATCCCCTTCATAGCTCACATTATCCACATTGCATTCTTCACCTGCGTAAAGCACCTCCTCAACATCGTAGTAACAGGAGCTCAAAAGGAATAGGGGAAATAAAAATAGGACGTATCTTATCATGTTTTAATTATTAGGCATTCCGTCATCTATCCATAATTCCATTTGTTCGATAGCACAATCACTAAGTTGGACCCCTCCAAAGGGCATGTTGACATACCCGGCTTCCCAGCGAATCGCTCCCAACAAACGCCCCCGATCTACTTGTTGAACAACTTGATCATAACTATCTAAACGTATTCCTGCAGATGGTAAAGATGCATTATGGCACGAAATACAACCACTTTCTAAAATCGTCTGGATTTCCACACTAAAGCGAATATTGTCGGTATTACAATCTATTTCATAATCGCAACTATCATTGGTTGCACCCTGTAATATCCAATTTGAGACGAGCTGTATCTCTTCTACAGAGAGTCTCTGAGCTGGTGGAGGCGGCATGCGATCATCTTCGTCCTCATCCGTTAACACTTCGTACAAATCGCTGTTGTCCAGACGAAAAGGGGTAACCACTCCGGAGTTTATGACTTGTTCATAAGTAGTCAGAATCACCCCATCTTGCGCACTCTCCTCATTATGACATCCACTAAAGGCGCAATTCGTTTGGAGTAAAGGTAAAATATCCCGCTCAAAATAGACTTTCCCCGGATCACAAGGATCTCCCATCATTGTTGTATCGGTATCTGTGGTATCTATATCCATCGTGTCATTCATGTTATCATCGATATCATAAATGGGATCGTGAACGCATGACGGCATCATAAAAAGCAAAACGCCGAGCAATAGTCCTATTAATAGGGTACATAATCGCTTCATACTACAAGATTACGAATAATACAGGCTAATCATTTGATTTCTATCCTTTAAACGATGTGAATGGGAATATTTTACATTGAATGGGAGCAGGGAAAATACCGGAGAACCAAAAGGAGCTGTATCTTCGTTATATAGCTGGACATAGATAAAGCCGTAGGGTATGATGTTTCATAGATTTTACTTCCTTGCTTTTTTTTGCTTGATGATGTTTAACCTGACAGCCCAGGAAAATGAATCATCTATTCTTTCCTTTTCTGGTGACGTTAATTTTCACTCCGATGCACCACAGGAACAAATACGAGCTCAATCTACCAAGGTAGTTGGGGTCATAGATACCTTGCGCAATACCTTTGCTTTTCAAGTTCCTGTAAAAAGTTTTGATGGCTTTAATTCAGATCTCCAGCGACAACATTTCAACGAAAACTATATGGAGTCAAATGTTTATCCCCAATTAACCTACACTGGTAAAATATTAGCTCCTATAAACTATCAAAAGCCGGGAATATATCAAGTAAAAACCAAGGGGTCTTTTCGTATTCATGGCGTGGAAGGGGAGGAAATTATAGAAAATACCATAGAAGTTCAGGAAAATCGTATTTCTATTTTATCTGACTTCTACATTAGGCTGGCGGACTATGATATCCGCATTCCCCGCATTGTTCAAATGAAAATTGCTCCGCTTATTCATATACAACTTGAAGTGAAAAATACGCCTAAACCGTGATTCGCTGGAGTATCTTTTTGTTTTACTTTCTGTCCTGCTCAGTGCTTGCTCAGTCTTTGGAGTTGCGCTACGATTTGCCCAGACAGCTTAAAGCCAGTCAGATTTCTTGTCTGTACAAAGACCCTGCAGGAAGTGTCTTTTTAGGTACAGAAAAGGGTTTATTTAGCTTTGATGGGCGTGATTGGAATGTTTTTTCTCTTCCTGATAGCCTGGAAAAGAAAGAAATTTTAGCCATTACATCTTATCATCAAAACCAGCTTATCGGCTTAGATAATGGTACTTTACTCCTTTTTAATGGGTATTCATTTAAACCCTTTTTCCCGCAAGTCTTATCTCTATCCCACCCGATACAGAAATTTGTTTTCTCACCAAATCAGGATCTTCTGATCGCTACCTATGGAGATGGCCTTCACATCCTTCATACCGATTCTTCCGTCACTCATTATTCATTGAAACAGGGGTTTCCTTCGCAAGACATTTATGATGTATCCATCACTCGGACAGGACTCATCTGCCTGGCTACGGATAGAGGCTTGGTTCGCATCCCTTCCTCATCTTCACCCGAGCTTATTCTTCCCTCTCATTTCCTCTTGCATCTGACCCATCCCTATGACACAGATTCTACGATTCTGGCCGTCGATTATGAGGGAACTATATTTTCCATTAGTCCCACAACGGTAGACACACTATTCTCAAAATCCTTATCTGCAAGAGGAATAGTAGCTAGCGCTTCGAAGGATGTATTTGTGATTGATAAAGATACGATTTGGAAAACTTCAGGTCCAAATTATACGGATATCCAAGCTGTCATGACTCATCCTAAAGATGTTTGGCAAAATGTATGGATAGATCAACAAAATCAAATGTGGTTAGTTAACACCCAGGATCAACTCATTGTGGTTCCCACCCATCTCAAGCAGTATCAACCTCCTACACCTCCGGTTCAGTGCATAGCTGCTGTCGATTCTCTACTTTTTTTAGGAACAAATAAGGGGTTATTTACTTATCATCCCGGGAAAAAGACCGTTTTACATCATTATTTATCCAATTATAATCTGTTGGACCTGGAATGGATTCCTGAAAAACAAGAACTCTGGTGCGCTTCATTTGGTCAGGGTATCTTTGTAATTAAGGTGAAGCAGGACCGAGTGGAACACCTAACGGAGTCTCAAGGTCTGATCAATGACAATGTACTCAGTATACATGTTCAGGATAGTATAGTTTTAGCTGCAACACTGGGCGGCCTTTCCATTCTTGATGTCAACACGCACCAAGCCATTGTTAACTTATATGATTCTATTCCCCAATCCCAATACATTTATGACGCAGCTATTGATAAAGATAGGATTTTGTGGTTAGCCAAAGATCGCCGTGGCTTACTTCGCGTGGACCAAAAAGGTAATATTTCTTCCTTCTTTGGAAAGTCTACGATCTATCAACTGATGCAGGATGATAAGGGTCTATATGCTGCAAGTTCGGAATCAGGGGTACGGTATTTGGATCGAAACACTTTGGATACGCTGCATTTTTTAGATGACCGCAGTTGTTTAGCCATGACAAAAGACAAGTGGGGATATCTATACTTTTTGATGGAGGATGGCATACATATACATCAGCCCGAAAACCGTTATTCTGTTCCACTTTATCCCCAATACACTTCAGAATATCCCTATCTTTTTACTCATGCTTATGACTTGGATGATCAGGATCATCTCTGGTGGGCTCAGGGACCCTCGCTCTTTCATTATATCCCTCAGAAAAGCCATCCTTTTCAGGTTTCCCTGCGTATTCTTAATTATTCCCTGGGCGATGAGCTTTTTACAACCGGTTCCAATGAGGTTACTGTTCCCTTTACAAAAAACACCTTTCGGATTCTCTTTAAAGGACACTGGATGAATGATCCCAGCGCGATTTCTTATCGATATCGCATAGAAAATTACGATATCGGATGGCAGTATAGTCAGGATCACAGTGCGGTTTATCCCAATCTCCCTCCCGACGACTACACGTTTATCGTTGAGGCAGATTTACATTCGTCTTTTCTTCAACCAACCATAAAAAAAATACATTTTACGATCGAACCCGCTCTTTGGCAACGGCTGTGGTTTCAAATTTTAATAGCCGTATTAACATTAATAGTTATCACTTTAATCTCGCGTTATATTATTCGTAGAAATAAAAGAATGGAGGAGCTTAAAGCGGCTCGAATTCGCTCTGAATTAGAAACGATTAAGAGTCAGATTAATCCCCATTTTATGTTTAATAACTTTAATACCTTACTCAATATCGTGGAAGAAGATCCGGAAGAGGCAGTAACCTACATCGAGCATCTCTCTGATTTCTACAGAGATATGTTACAATTTAGAAAAGAATCAGTAATTACCATTCGGGAAGAACTAGATATAGTAGAGCGCTATTTTTATTTACTAAAGCATCGCTTTGGGAAGGCCTTATTCTATCGTATCCATGGAAATGTATCTAAGCATAATTATGTAATCCCCTTTAGTATTCAATTGTTGGTGGAAAATGCAGTCAAACACAATGTCGTTTCGCTCCAAAGGCCGCTAGAAATTGATATTTATATTCAATCAGATTATATAATTGTAAGCAATAAAAAGCAAGCAAGAACTCAACTTGAAGATTCTACGGGCTTTGGCCTTGAATCTATTCAAGTACAGTATAAAAATATTACCGGTAAATCCGTAGCGATAAGGTCTGATGAAGACACCTTTGAAGTCAAACTTCCGATCATAAAAGATAAGAAAATATGAAAGTGGTTATAGTGGAAGATGAAATGCCTGCAGCACAACGCTTACAACGTTTAATTCATCAAACAGACCCAGAAGTGGAGGTCATAGCTGTTCTCCATAGCTTAGAGGAAGCGCTGTCTTACTTTGAGCATCCCAAAAATATAGATCTGGTCTTTCTGGATATATCCCTGGGAGATGGCGATAGTTTTAATTTGCTAGAAAAGCGGGATATCGAAGCGCCCATCATTTTTGCCACGGCTTATAATGACCGCAGTTTGGAAGCGTTCAAATATTTGACGGTAGACTATATCTTAAAACCGGTAAAAAGGGAGGTGCTGGCAAGAGCATTGTCCAAGTACAAGCAGCATTTTATTTCAAAGGAGGATACAAATGGTCAACATCCCATTAGCGGAAACCGGCACCTTATAGAAATACGCGGGCGTTTTAAGGTGGTTCCTTACGATCAGGTCGCCTATTACTTTATGTACAATCATCTTCCTTTCCTCATGACTTTTGAGGGAAAGAAATACCCGGTATCCATGAGTATGGATGAATTAGAAACGACCTGCGTGAATGAAGACTATTTCCGTATCAACCGTCAATTTATTATTCATAGAAAAGCCATTTCAAAATTGCAGCGAACAACCAAATCGCGGCTTCAGCTCACGCTGAATCCTCCTCCTCCTCAGGATGAAAAACCCTGCAGTAGCACTCAAAGATCACCCCAGTTTAAAGAATGGCTGCAGGGAAAGTAGGCGGTTTGTTTAGCTAAGCGCGAACATAAAACTTTGCTTTTAATATGGCTAAGAGCAGTAAAAAGGCAAAAAACTGATGAACGACTCCCCAAAATACAGGAATACTTCCGACAGAAAATAAGACGGTGAGTACACCTAATACAAATTGTATCAATACAAAAAGGGCAATTCGAACACTTACAGCTCTTAGGCGATCATCGAAGTAGTGATGATACAATCGGTGAGCAACGAATAAAGAAAATATAGCCACAATGTAGGCCATGATGCGATGCCCGAGTTGTACAGCTGCTTTAACAGAAACCGCCGGTTCGTAATCCATCCAATTTGCACGCGAAAGTAAGGTCTGTTGGTCTAAGGCTGCGTAAAAGGAATCACTTTGTACAAAAAAGGGCCAATGTGGATGTAATAGGCCCGCGCGCATACCTGCCATCAATCCGCCCCACAAAAACTGGATGAGCAATAGAAAGATTAATAGCAGCAATAGGCGGTGGAAGCCCCGATGTTTTTTGATCCGATTCCGAGGGGTACGCACAAACAAAAGAGTCCAGTAAATAGCGGAGACGGTACAAGCAGCTATAAATAGATGAGTAATGAGATTATAAGCATTGACCCAGGTTCGATCATCATTATTCAATCCACTGGCTACCATAAACCAACCAAAAATGCCCGCAGAGGCTGCAAATAGAAAAACGACGATGAGGTGATTGCGCAACGGTCGATCGATCATCGAACGAGATGCAAAATAGAGAAGAGGAATAAGGAAGACCAGGCCCATAAAGCGAGCCCAAAAGCGATGTATCCATTCCCAGAAGTAAATCCACTTAAATTCCGATAAAGACATATCAGCATGCAAGCGTTCATACTGCGTTTTGGCCGCTGTTTTATAGAGATCAAACGCTTCTTCCCAGGCATCTTCAGTCAAGGGAGGCACAATGCCCTCCACTAATTCCCATTCCGTAATACTCAACCCACTATCCGTGAGGCGCGTGATGCCTCCTATCAATACCTGGATGAGAACCATAGCGAGTCCTATCCACAACCAGTATGTTATTCTTTTATCGTATTGCATATGTTGTTCTTAACAGTTTGCAGGGTCTCTTAGGGTCATAAATCTATCATTTTTACAGAAGTAAAGATACGTGATCTCTTACCAACAATTTTTTTCTGTATTAGTATTGATATTATATATTTAAATAAAAACTACTACTATTATTAAGAGTGTTAACATGTGGATAATATGATCTTTAAATCATTGTGTGTTAACTTACTAACATTAAGATATGACTTATTCAACTTCTAAGTGAACCCTATTCGTCCTTTTAATACTGATTATGTGTTTCATTTACTACCATTTTGAAAAAGTCCAAATCAGAAAGATGTGAATAAGAATTTAAATTTCCAGTGGTTAAAATAGGGATATCCTAGTGCAAAAAAAGAGAGGAAAAAGGACTTGTTAGAACATGAAGATTATGATATATATGTAAGCCCCTGAAAAAAGTAAAAAAGGGAAGTTGTTCTTTTTTGTTCTTCTTTCTTTCCACATCAAATATAGAGTTTTTAGGGTTTATAAGTAACTGTCATTGTGATTATTAAGAATATATATTCTTTGATATGTTAATATCTTTTCTGATATCCATTACCGTACTTTATGGGATTCTTTCTGTTTTGTATAACGGGATAGAAGATGTGATCGCTGATCTGGTCAAGCTAACGATTTGCTACGCGTAAAGGATGTGGAGGGTCCCGAAGGGAGCCCGAAAGCCGCGATAAGAGGCTGAGGGCCGAACGAAGGTGGAGCCCGGAGCAGCCTGACCCCGGGCATCTGGCAACAGCCTTGTCATTTTGGGGGTGCTACAGAGAGGAGATGGCTGGTATTTCGCAATGATAGGGAGCCCGGGGATACGCCCAAAACATAAAAAAGCACCTACTTAAAATCAGTAGGTGCTTTAAATTCAGCGATCAAGAACGTATTTATTAGCGCGTCAGTACAAAAGGAATCGCTTGTACGCCTTCCTTAGTTGTAAATACGATACGGTACATTCCGGTGCTGTTTTGACCTAATGTCAAAGGCATACGGTATGAACCTGCAGGAAACTCTTGATCCGCTATAGTCTGCGTTGCTTGTCCCATAGCGTTGTAAAGAGTGATATTCATGCGCTGGCGCTCTTTAATTTCAAACTCCAGAGTACTTTGACCCGCACTGGGGTTAGGATATACGGTAGGATCTGAAGCTAAGAGGGTTGGATCTAAACTACTGACCATTTCTACACCCTCAGCTTTGATGTTATCCAGATATAAGTTATTTCCCCAGGCAGAAAGAGCATCGAATTTGAATAGGGCAGATGTTTCCGATCCATCCAGTTCAATAGTAATACTGTCTGTTTCCCACTGATCAGCACCAGGAGTAAAGAAAACGCCTAAAGGAGAGGTAGTACTTAATTCAGATCCACTTTTTCCATACACACGAGTCCAATTTTCTCCGCAATCAAAAGAAATATATCCTTCCAGACCATCAGTACTCACGGGTTGATTGAATTGCGCATGAGCACGATCGAAACTGATCACTAATTCAGAGGCGTCCGGATCGATAGTAAACTCTCGAGCGAGCACCATTTCTCCACGTGCAGGAGGACTGGCTTGAGGGTTCCACTGCCAGAAATTTACAAAAAGGGATTGCTCACTTTCTCCATATCCTCCTACAGGCCCTGTTGGATCGGGAACATTTGCACTGGAAACGATCCGCATAAAGCTTGACGGATTATCCAGAATCATGCCACTGGGAGTTTCCGTAAAGTTGGCATCTCCTTCAAAACCATAAGTAATTTCCGTTTCATCCGTTTGTTCTGCAGCTTGGGCAGAGATGGTTTCTGAAACTGTTCCAAGAGCATTAACTAAACGCGCTGCCATATCTCCATTTACATTATCTAGCGTAAAGGTCAAATTAGACAAACCTCCTTCCAGTTCTATTGGGTCAACCGAAATGGTTTGACTCGCTCCGGGCTCCAATGTGTCTGTTATGGTTTCAATAAAAGCAGCGGCTCCATTATTCAGTAGAATAATGTCATACTGAGATACGGGTTCTGTTCCCACATTGGTGACCTCAATTTCGCCATTGAATAGGCGGGCACATAACGGTCCTTCTGTATCACTTGTATTTTCGCCAAAAGCCATATTGGGAAAGATAGCAGGAACGGGGAGACGCTCTGTTTTTGCCGCATTATATATCGTTCTATCGGATTGACCTTGCACAAAAGCCACAAAAGATAATTCGCTCAAATTATACAAATAGTCAGGAAGCATCACATCCACATCTATGGTGATGGTAGTATCTGCAGGAATTTCTCCTATGGAAAGACCCTGGTCTGAAGGATACATTTTACGCATGACATCGAAAAACTCCGCCTCGCTGGTTGATCCCGGAGGTTGAGGCCATTCATTTTCTTTTTCTACTAAGACGACAAATAGATTGCTGTTCTCTGTAAACGGAAGGGTATCCACATTCGTAATCGATACAGTTACCGTTCCCATTTCTTCAAAATTGGGAACATCAGCTGTAACATCAACTCCTAAAGTAGTCGGGACACTAGCGGCATAATCCAACACAGCTTGATTGTACGCGTACGGACCACCATTGTAACCATTTCCATTTGCATCAATCCAGGTACTTAGTCCGCCACCACCATAATTATTATCAGGGACTACACCATCAATAGTAGCTGTTGGAACACCATTTACTCCATACAACGCCCGTCGTGTAGCCACTTCTCCCGGGTTTTGCTGATTATAGGGGTCAAATCCAGGAAAGGCTGTTTGATACTTAATGGGAATAACGTTATCTGTATTTTGGAACAGCAAAGCGTTAAAGTCGGGGTTTTGATCCTCGCAAGGGGGGCAAGAGGCATTGGTAAATTCCTCCACAATGACCATGCGGTCAACTTGTTGGGAAAATAGCAGTCCCGACACCATAGAAAGGATAAAGGTAAAAAGTAAGGGTCTAAGCATGTTTTTTGTTTTTGTTAGGTTAGATTTCATCCCCAATGTAAGTAAAATTTGTGTTAAATAAAGGTTCCTTTTGGTAAATTTTATGCGGCATCTTTTCTACCCCTACGAAATGTCTTAATTTTTGCAAAAATAGTCATGTTTTTCAGGGGCCTACCCCGCGGCGGCGCCTCTCGGCACCGCTCGAGGGTCGCTACGCTTCGCCACTCCTTATTCAGTCGGTCCTTCATCCTCGAGATCGCTAGCAGCGATGCTCGGGATTCGGACTCCCGCGCGCCGGAAGGCGCAGCGGGATGGCTACGCATCGCTAGTCCGGAGAAAGGGTAATATTGAGATTGATCCGATCATATTGATTTTTTTGGTCTATTTTATGCCAGCAGAATGCGGTGAAGTCGGCAACAAAGACGCTTCGAAATTGATTACCTTGGTAAGATGTACGATCTCATTATTATTGGAGCCGGCTTGTCGGGGCTGAGTACTGCCCTCGCTTGCAAAAGTCCTGGATTTTCCATACTCATTCTGGAGAAAGGGAGTATGCCTCGCCACAAAGTGTGTGGGGAATACCTCTCTGCGGAAGTGCTGCCTCTTTTAGAGTCCTGGGGAATGGACCTTGGAGACCGACCCCGGGTGAACCGAGCCTTACTTTCTGCGCCCAATGGATCGTTTACGGAAGTGGACTTACCACTCGGAGGGGTTGGTGTGAGTCGGCATTATTTGGATGGAAAATTGCTAGACATCGCCATAAATCGTGGTATTGTAGTCCATACGGAAGAACCGGTTCGGAAAGTCGTAAACAAGGGGTCTTTTTTCCAGCTTGAGTCCAGCAAAACACAGTATGAGGCCAAGTGGATTGTCAGCTGTCATGGAAAGTCACGTCCTGCTCACTTTATCGACTCTCCATTCTCAAGACAAGAAAAATATATGGGAGTGAAGCAATACTACCAGCTGGATTTTCCAGAACAACTGGTCGCATTGCACAGTTTTCGAGGGGGCTATGGCGGTGCTGTCTTAGTGGAAAATGGCTGGGTTGATATGGCTTTCATGATTAAACAATCGGTCTTTATGGAATATAAAAATATAGACAAGGTGATGGAAGCCGTATTGTATAGCAACCCCTGGATGAAAAAGTTAATCACCGACGGCAAAGCGATGTGGAAACAACCCATGGCCGTTTCCAATTTTACGCTGGGCGAAAAGACGACTCATTCATTACAGGCGTTTACGGCCGGAGATGCCAAGGCGATGATTCCGCCGGCAAGTGGAAATGGGATGGCTATGGCCTTGCTTAGTGGAACGATGCTGGGACAAAAAATTAAAGAAGGAGATAAGCAGGGTAAATCCTGGGAGGAAATAGAAAAAGAATATTCAGAGCAGTGGACGGCGTATTTTGGACAGCGTTTATGGTGGGGGAAACACATACAAAGACTGATGGAACGGCCACAACCAGCCAATGTCGCGATGTGGATGATGAAATACTCAGATTGGATGCTGCGGAGTACCATACGCCTGACACACGGATCACCGGAACGCGTAAAAGAATTATTATGAACTGGAAGGAACGGTCACGGGAGGTGGAGGAGATGGATGATCTGGAAATGAGCGGAGTTAAGTTAGAGAAAACACTGCGGGACCTGAGTAAGGTTCATCGCTTATTGGGCGGGCACAAGCAAGTCGTGCAGACCATGAATGAGCTAATCTATACCTTCCCGAGAATACAATCCATTGTAGATCTGGGCTGTGGCGGTGGAGATAGCTTGCTATCCATGGCCGAATGGGCAACAAAAAAGGGAAAGGACTTGAATCTGCACGGAATGGATGCCAATGAAGCCATTGTGCGTTATGCCGCCGATAGAATGGATAAGCAAGGAATTAAGGTATCTACCGGGAATGTATTTTCTACGACGGATTTGAAACCCTATAGCGATTTTGATGTGGCTTTTTTTTCTTTGTTTTTACATCATTTCTCCGATGAAGAAATCCGAGCTGTTTTGAAGAGCTGTTCAGATGTAGGAATCAAATATATAGTAATTACTGATCTTCAGCGATCTGTGTGGGCGTACCGTCTTTTTTCTATTGCTACAAGGATTTTTCCGTTTTCCAAAATGGCCCGAGAGGATGGTCTGCTATCCATCAAAAAAGGATTTCATCGAAAGGAGTTATTGCGACTGAGTGAGGGGAGTCCGTACGCTAAGATTCATACCCTAAAGTGGAAATGGGCGTTTCGTTACCTTCTCATCGCGGAACTATAAATGAATACGAATACCGTGACTCATATTATATATTTCATCGGGCTTTTATTGATTAGCCCAATGCTTCCCTTATTGTATATTCAGGGAAAAAGGGTAAAAAAGCGAACTCCTCGTTTATCTGAAGCACGGAACCCCCGAGGAAATTCCACAACCGCTGAAGAAAGCGGCAAGGGGCTAAAAATGGTAGTCATTGGAGAAAGCACCATGGCCGGGGTGGGTGTGGAGACCCACGACGAAGGCTTTTCTGGATGTTTGGCACGCGAATTATCGGGAAATTGGGGCTTGGATGTAGAATGGAGTGTTCATGCACGCAGTGGATACACAGTACAACAACTGACGGAAGAGGTCTTACCGGAAATTCATGAGAATGGGGTGGATTTGATCGTGGTGGGAGTCGGCGCTAATGATGCATTTGCTTTAAACAGCACATGGAAATGGAAGATACATATTACAAAAATGATTAAAAATGTCCGCTTGCGATATCCCACTGCCGCCATCGTATTTAGCCAGATGCCTCCGATTAAGGAATTTACTGCTTTTACACCACTGATGAAGTTTGTGATGGGAAATTTAGTTGAACTTTATGGGAGGATTCTCGAACGTATCACAATTAACCTCGAAAATGTTCATTATGTCAATGAAGTCATAACGATAAACTCCTGGGCTGAAAAATTTTCATTGGAAGCTCACAAATCAGAATTTTTCAGCGATGGCGTTCATCCCTCCAGACTCACATATGAAACCTGGGCGAAAGACATGGCTAAGCAAATGGCCTTGCGAAGTGAACTTAAAGAGGTGTTGCTGTAACTAAGAAGGATACGGATTGTCCACACCTTTATGCATACACTACAGCCGTAATGGGGGGACCTACTTGATAGGGCTTAGGGGAAGTCAGATAAAGTTTAAGGTAATTCAGGGATATAGGAAACCTTTAAGACTAAAATTTCTTGTATCTTGAGTAAGGAGAAAACAAGGGATAAGAATTACACTATGGCAGCAGCTGCACGAATTATAGGAACGGCCACCGCCTTACCGGAATACAGTAAGTCGACAGAAGAGATACTGGAATACCTAGACCCGTTCCTGGCGAACCAGAGTCAGCGATTTCGGGATAAGGTGAAACGAATATTTAAGTATGCTCAGGTGGATCGTCGCTATGCCATTATGCCGGCAGAGGACGTTTTTCGCCCCATGTCTTTTAGTGAAAAGAATCGCCGTTATGTGGAGGCGGTAAAAATACTGTCTCGCGAAGTCTTGCAGAAGGCTCTGGACGATGCCGATATTGACGGAAAGGAATTGGACTACATCATTACAGTGAGCTGCACGGGCTTTATGATTCCATCCGTGGATGCCTTTCTTATTAATGAAATGGATTTGGACCAGGATATTGTGCGCCTCCCGGTGACGGAAATGGGGTGTGTGGGCGGAATATCAGGAATGATTTATGCTCAGCGTTTTCTGGAGTCCCACCCGGGTTCCAAGGCGGCCGTGATTGCCGTAGAAGCGCCATCCGCTACTTTTCAACGCACCGACTTTTCGATGACCAACATGGTGAGTGCAGCTATTTTTGGAGATGGCGCGGCAGCGGTAATTATGTCCTCTGAAGAGGGAGAAGGACCCACCATCCGAGATAGTGGGATGTATCATTTTTACAACGAGACCGAGATGATGGGTTTTGAAGTGGTCGATCGCGGATTTCAGATGGTATTAGATGTAGAAGTGCCGGAAAAAATAGCGAATAAGTTTGATGACATCCTCGTTCCTTTTTTAGGAAGAAATCAAATGACAGTAGAAGATGTAGACCATCTTATTTTTCATCCGGGCGGCAAGAAGATTATCAAACAAGTAGAAGAATTATTTCAACAGCGAGGAAAAAATATACATCACACCAAAGAAGTGTTACGGCAATATGGAAACATGTCTAGCGCGACCGTATTATTTGTATTAGATGCGTTTCGAAAGGGAGGTGCGCATAAAGGGGAAAAGGGTTTAATGTTGAGTTTTGGTCCCGGATTTACGGCACAGCGAATATTATTGGAATGGATGTAAACGGCGTTTATGCAGGAAAGGGGTATTGGGCGCTGGTTTTAGGCGGCTCTTCGGGCTTAGGTTGGGCTACTGTTAAGCAGATGGCCTCACAAGGGATGAATATTGCTATGGTTCACCGTGACCGAAAGAGCTATATAAACTCATGGGGGGCAGAATGGGAGGAATTAGAGAGTATGTGGCCGGTGCAGACCGTGCGCTGGAACAGTAATGCCTTGTTGGAGGGGAAAAGAAAGGGAATTTTGGACGAGCTGGGAGAACGAATAGGGACCGATGATCAAGTCCGGGTGTTTGTGCATGCCTTGAGTCGCGGAAACCTTAAGTTGATGACCGGAGAACGAGTCCTTTCAGAAAGTGATATTTCACATACTGCACACGCGATGGGAACGAGCTATTATGAATGGGCTGCCGATGTGAGAGGCAGAGGGATGTTTCAAAGAGGCAGTCGTTGCATAGGTTTTACTAGTGCCGGCAATCAACGAGTTTGGCCTCATTATGCCGCAGTCAGCGTTGCCAAGAATGTATTGGAAAGTTTATCCCGATCGATGGCGGTGGAGTGGGGTCCGGAAGGGATACGAAGCAATTTAATTCAGGCAGGCATAACGGACACCCCGTCTTTACGAGCCATCCCCGGATATAATGAATTACTTCAAGGTAGTGCAGAAAAGAATCCCCTGGGTCGAACCACGCGGGCAGAAGATGTGGCGCAAGTCGTCGATTTGTTATGCAGACCGGAGTCGGATTGGGTTAATGGAGCCGTCATTCCGGTTGATGGAGGAGAAACACTATTATAATGACGAACTGGAAAGAAAAGATTGTAGATAAACTGCCTTATGGCCCCGGGTTTTTATTTGTGGACCGCATAAAGGAACTCTCGGAGGATACGATTTCAGGAGAGTACACCTTTACGGGGGAAGAGTTTTTTTATAAGCACCATTTTCCAGACCGACCTATTACACCCGGTGTTATTTTACTAGAGTGCATGGCGCAAATCGGGCTGGTGTGTTTGGGCTTGTATCTGGAGCGAGAGCAGGAACTGGAAGATCACACCCATGTTTTATTTACCGATACACAAGTGAACTTTCGTCAAGTTGTTCCACGTGGAACAACTGTCAAGGTAGAGGCCAAAAAAGTATACTATAGAATGGGTAAGCTGAAAGTAAATGCCTCTATGTGGAACAAAAAAGGAGAACGGATAGCGTCGGGTTCTCTGGCGGGGATGATACAAAAAAGGAAAGGATGAGCGGGAGAACAAGTCAGCGAGTGGTCGTTACCGGTCTGGGCATCGTTGCACCGAATGGAGTAGGCCTGGATGAATTTTTAATGAACCTCAAAAGCGGTATTTCAGGAATACGGTCTCTTCCCGACTTGGATGAGTTAGGTTTTCGTTGCACCGTTGGAGGAGAGCCCGAAGTCCCTCAGACCACCTTGGATCATTTTTTTACTTCCTTGCAGCAAAAACGGATTATCGCGCAGGGCGTGCGATTCGGAGTTTTAGCGGGTCTCATGGCCTGGGAAGATAGTGGAATGGAAATATCAGCTAAAAGCGGGCGTTTAGAGGAAACGGGAGTGATCATGGGAGCCGGCATGAGTGGCGGGGATGTATATGGAGCAGGTGTACTCAAGGTAAACGATGGTCAGGTAAAGCGGCTGGGAAGCATGACCTGCCCCAATTCCATGAGTAGTAGTGCCAGTGCTTTTTTGGGCGGAATTGTGGGCGCTGGAAATCAAGTCACCACGAATGCCAGTGCTTGTGCGAGTGGAACGGAGGCGCTTATTCTGGGTGCTGAACGCATACGAATGGGATGGGCAGAGCGAATGGTTTGTGGTGCCTGTGACAGTGGAAGTAAGTATGTACGCGCCGGTTTTGATGCGATGCGGGTCTTAAATGGAAAGAACAATAACGACCCTCAATCAGCGAGTAAGCCCTTAAGCGCAGACGCTGCCGGGTTTGTTCCGGGAGCGGGAGGGGGAGCATATGTTTTAGAAAGTCTATCAAGCGCCCGCGCCCGGGGGGCTCGAATTTATGCTGAGGTGCTCGGCGGAGCCATCAATTCGGGGGGGCAGCGAGAGGGGGGAACAATGACCGCACCCAACCCCCGGGCCATTGAATCTGTGATTCAATCCGCACTCAAGCAGGCCCGGGTCGAAGCCGGGAGTCTGGACGTGATTAGTGGACATTTAACGGCTACCCGCTTTGACCCAACGGAAATCAAACTTTGGGCTCAGGCGCTGGATAGGCGAGGGGAGGGCTTCCCACCCATTCAGGCCTTAAAATCTATGACCGGGCATGCCTTGAGTGCGGCGGGCGCCTTGGAAACGGTTGCCCTCTGCTTACAACTCCACCACGGGTTTTTACATCCGAATATAAACTGCGAACCGATTCATCCTAATATATTAGAGGTGATTTCGGAAACGCAGATTCCGAAGACCTTGAAAAGCGCCGAGCTCACGACCGGCATCACCGCGAGTTTTGGGTTTGGCGATGTTAATGCGTGTGCCATTCTTCGGAAATGGAATAACGATCAAAAATGAGTACAGTGGAACAACCGGATATCGAATTTCATAGTGAGACCCCATTCGAGTTAGAAGATGGGAGTAGACAAAAGAGAAAGTTAGGGGTCTTTTTTGAAAAAGAGGGATGTCGGCTTGGGTCTATACAGTATGTGTTTATGTCTGATGAGCAATTGTACAAGATGAATATGGAGTACTTGAATCACGACACTTATACCGATATTTTAACATTTGACATGAGTGAAGGCGATGAAATCGCCGGCGATATGTATATTAGCATAGATCGAGTGAAGGATAATGCCAAGGAAATGGACGCTCCCTGGCAAGAGGAGTTGGATCGCGTGATGATTCACGGGCTTCTTCACCTTCTGGGATACAATGACAAAACAGAAGAAGAGAAAAGAATAATGCGGCAAAAGGAAGACGAGTACCTTCGTCTTTTTGCCACGCTTTCATAAATGTTTCACGTGGAACTATGACAACAGGAATTAAAATTAAGGCGCCGATCCCTCTCACGCTTTCCAGCATGGGGCTGCCACATGTACATATTCATATAGAGTCGGAATATGTAGAGGCCATCTTTTCCCCGGAACCGGGAAGTAAAACGCAGGTCGAAGTGCAATGCTCTTCCGCCCCGGCTGAAAAGAAAAGGGGTTTAAAACAACAAATTGAGGCAGAGTTTCAGTGTTCGGGCTTTAAGCTAAACCTGCTTTGGACTCAAATGTCAGCTCCTCCCTTTTCTTTGGAGCGCCGAATGCTACATCATCTATTGCTGGTCGCCAAAGACTTTTATGAAAGAAAAGGGCAATCCTTTTCTTATGAACCCGAGGGGGATGTGGCTTATGACCCCTTGTTTTTAAACGGCAAGTTTACTTACGAGCGCTATGACGCTACGGGGAGCTTTCCGTTTCCGCGCGGCTGGAGCTACGGACTTGTAAAAGGTCCGTTTGACTTTGAAGACTTACCCGCTTCAGATCAGCAAGCCGCGATCCTCTCCGAAGCGCTGTATAAAAACAACCCTTTCCTTCTTCACGAGATGAAATCCCCCATAGATATGAAGGCACTTTGGGGTGAGGTGGCTGAGCAGGCATTAATTGCAGTGCCTCTGCAAGCGGTCGGAAAGGTTTTAGTTATATTTGGACAGTCATATAAGCGAGATTCATTTCAAAAGAACCTGCAAAAGCCGTATCATTGCACACCTACGGCATTAGATACCTTAGGTACACGTATTGTTTAGTGCCGACCATTACACAAGCTAACACACCCTATGAAACTACACATTCTAATTTTAGGACTTCTCATTTATTCCGGCTTTGTCTTCGGACAAAACCCCGTAGAGGAAACACACCCTTTTAAGCAAATTGACGATCTTCTCCCCACACCCAATGTCTATCGCGCTGCATCCGGAGCGCCAGGCCCGGAGTATTGGCAACAACAAGCCGATTACGAAATGGATATCGTTCTCGACGATGAACGCCAGCGGATATATGGAGAACAAACGGTCACCTATTATAATAACTCCCCGCAGACGCTGAGCTACATCTGGCTGCAGTTGGATCAAAACGTGCGAGCGAAAGATTCCGACTCGTATAAAATCCGAACGCGAAAGGTGGATGAGAATACGAGCTTGCGCGGCCTAATGAATATGGAGCCCTGGTTCGATGGCGGATTTAAACTGGACTTTGTAAAAGATAGCAAAGGAAACGATCTGGATTATACTGTAAATAAAACGATGATGCGGATTGATCTGGATGAGCCCCTGAGACCAGGAAAAAGTTACGAGTTTCAGGTGAAATGGTGGTATAACATCAATGATCGAATGAAGATTGGAGGCCGGTCGGGTCTCGAGTACTTCCCGGAAGATGACAACTACCTCTATACCATTGCACAGTTTTTCCCTCGCATGTGTGTCTACGACGACATTAACGGCTGGCAACACAAGCAGTTTTTAGGACGAGGCGAGTTTGCCGTTCCCTTCGGCAATTACGATGTCAAAATAACCGCACCTTCAGACCATTTAATTTCAGCTACAGGTACGCTGGAAAACGCAAGCTCTATTTTACCCAAAGAAAAGGTAGACCTTCTCGAAAAGGCAAAAACAGAGTATACCGATCCGATCATTATTTATTCACAAGAAGAGGCGGAAGAGCGAGAGAAAACGAAAGCGACCGACACCAAAACATGGCACTTTGCTGCCGAGAATGTGCGTGACTTTGCTTTTGCCAGTTCGAGGAAATTTATCTGGGATGCGATGGCTATCGATATAAATGACAAAACCGTCCTGGCCATGTCGATGTACCCGAAAGAGGGAAACCCGCTCTGGGAAAAATACTCTACGAAAGCGGTGGCCCACACCCTAAAATGGTACTCTCACTACACCATCGATTACCCCTATCCGGTGGCCTGGTCCATCAATGCCGCTCGAATAGGTATGGAATATCCCATGATCTGCTTTAATTACGGTCGGCCGGAGGCGGACGGCACCTATTCGTCCCGCATTAAATACGGTATGATTGGCGTGATTATTCACGAAGTGGGCCACAATTTCTTTCCGATGATCATCAATTCCGATGAGCGTCAGTGGACCTGGATGGATGAGGGGCTGAATACCTTTGTGCAATACCTCACCGAACAGCAATGGGAAAGAAACTACCCCAGCAGAAGAGGGCCGGCCCACAAAATTACCTACTACATGGGCGGTGATAAAGACAATATTTCTCCCATCATGACGAACTCGGAAAGTATCTTTCAATTCGGAAATAATGCCTACGGCAAGCCGGCGACCGCTTTGAATATTCTTCGTGAAACCGTAATGGGAAGAGAGCTTTTTGACCACGCCTTTAAAACGTACTCCGAACGATGGAAATTTAAGCACCCCAGCCCGGCTGACTTTTTCAGAACGATGGAGGACGCAAGTGCGGTAGACCTCGATTGGTTCTGGCGGGGATGGTTTTATACGAATCAGCATGTCGACATCGCGATTGATGAAGTGGAAATCTTCAAACTCGAAAAGCAAGACGCAGACGAGTACGCCAATATGTTGGAAAGTGAGGCCCGCATACCTAATATTAGCATACTGCGTTACGAAGCACAGGAAGATAAGATGTATGCCGAGGTCGACACGGCTTTAGTCGATTTTTACACCGGAAATAACGGACCGCGCTTCGATGCGCAGGATGAAAAAGACTATAAAGAGTTTATGAATAGCTTATCTGAAGAGCAGATGAGTTTCATGGAGGAGACTCACTATTACCACAACATTACTTTCGAGAACAAAGGCGGGCTGGTGATGCCCTTGATCTTGCGTTTTGATTATGCTGACGACACGGAGGAGGTGATTCGCATACCGGCGGAAATCTGGAAAATGGGTCGAGACAAAGTGACCAAAGTGTTTCATACTGAAAAGGAAGTGATTCAAATTGAGTTAGATCCCTTTTATGAAACGGCAGATACGGAACGAGGAAACAACTATTTTCCTCCGAAGACCAGCCCCAGCCGATTTGAACTCTTCGAAAAGAAAAGCAATCGCAGGGAGAACCCCATGCAGCGAGCCCGAAGAGTCGAGCAGGGAAAGTAAACCGTTTGGGCTAAAGGCAGTGAGACTGAATTGGGAGCTCCGGTTTCAGGAGGTCACATCAAGGAGCAAGTCGAGAATTTGCGAAAAGAGACCACTGAAGAGGAAATGGCAGTAACGATCCATGCCCTCAGGGTTTCCCCCAAAACGTATCGGGTCTTCATAATCGCACCATATCGAAAAGAGTAAAAATAGTATGGAGCAGGCCGCTCCCCGACCGGAAAACTGAAAATTCGGTCAAATAGCAAGTCAAAAGCTTCTCTCGAGCTGAGAATGGAACTGAAAAGCCATCACGCCCTTATTTTAGTAAAACAACATAAGTTACTGACAAAGAGGCGATTGTGGCCCAAAATACGGCAATTTAAAACCATATATTTTCGATAAAAAGAGAAAGCGTGTATAAGCACCCGGAATAACGCCAGCATTCGGCCCTTGTTTGCAGCTTTAGTTGAATAAAATCGCTCCGCCTTTCGTGCTGAATATCAAAAGAGAGTCCAGGGTGCAATCGACCTTGGACGGGCGGAAAGCGAAAAAGAGCAATTTTTGAGAATAAGGGACTTCAAAAAAATTCAACCGCATTATTATCAAACCATACATGACAGATTGGATGTGAAATTATAATATATGATAAAATCATCACGTACTTTCGGGGTGCCCCCTTGAACTTGAGCGATTTTTATAAATAGTGCAAGGTGGATGATACGCTCCGGTTCTCCCTTTTGAGTGTAATGGTAGTCAAATATAACAGAACGAAAAATTCGGCCCAAAAGGCGTAAAACACATGCATTTTCCAGGACAAAAATTAAAAATTAAAATCATTTTTCTTCTAAATATTAAAAAATAAGAGACCGCTCAATTCGCCGCCTACTTATTTAAAGGGTCACAAGGCCGACAGCGAATGCCGGACTAGCGATGCGCAGCCATCCCGCTGCGCCTTTTGGCGCGCGGGAGTCCGAATCCCGAGGATCGCTGCGAGTGTCATTACCACCAATGCCGTTATAGATCACGTCTTGATCTAACTTCCTACTAATATGCTCCCTTCATCGCGCCTCGATCTGAATAAAAATCTACTGCAACTTTTCCATACTTATTTAGTGGTAATGACACTAGCGATCGCGAGGGTGAAGGACCGAGTGAATACGGAGTGGCGAAGCGTAGCGACCCTCGAGTGGCGGCATGGCCGCCGACTCGAGGGTAGGCCCCAAAAAAAGAACTTAGAATTAGCCCTCCTCTTCTTTTACATGTTTAAAATCAAACTTGTACAGCTCATCCAAATATGAAGTATCCGACATGCTGCAGTCCAGGTCTTTGAGTAGGCCCGATTGCATATCGTAGACCCAGCCGTGAATGGTGCACGACTGGCCTTTGTCCCAGGCACTTTGAATAATCGCAGTCTCAGCGAGATTAGTGACTTGTTCTTTGACGTTGAGTTCAATGAGTAAGTTGAGCCGATCCTCCTGATTTCGAATCTGGTCCAGCGTTTCTTTGTGCAGTCTGTAAACGTCTCGGATATTTAATATCCAGCGATTGAGCATACCCAGATCATCTTTTCCCATTGCAGCAGAGACCCCGCCGCAGCCATAGTGACCGCAAACGACGATGTGCGGAACCTTCAATTGGTTCACGGCATAGGACAATACGCTCATGAGGTTGAGGTCTGTATGTACGACCAGATTGGCAATATTTCGATGGACAAAAACCTCACCCGGCGAAGTGCCGGTGATCGTCGCCGAAGGCACCCGACTATCCGCACAGCCAATCCAAAGAATCTCCGGTTTTTGACCTTGAGCCAAGCTGTCAAAGTAGTGTTCATCCTCATGGAGACGCTCCTCAAGCCATTTTTTATTCTTTTCGAAAATATCCGATGTAAAACTCATAGTATTCAGACGTTGGTGACTACAAAGCTATCATACCTTTTGGGAAAAGAAAGTGATAAGGGTCACCAAAAAGCCCCCCAGTATCTGTTAAGTACTATTTATTCCTTATTTTTACAAAAGCGCAAAGTAAAATTAGGGGTAAATGTGCCGGATGAAAGCTTTTTACAAAAAGTAAACGGCTGCCCTATAATTTAAAAACCCTCCTCATGTCTGATGTTTTAACTTCCTTTTGTTTTCTTTTCCTTGCATCTGTAAGCCTGACTGCTCAAAACGAGCCCCCCACTGTGGATCAGATTCAAATGAGCGTCAATGCTGCCGACGAAACCATTTCCGTCGATTATGCGGTAAATGATCAGGAGGGAGACCAGATTTCAGTGTATTTAAGGGTCTCGGAGGATGAAGAGTATTTTTATATTCCGGATGAAGGACTTTCAGGCGATTGGGGTGAGAATGTGGGATCCGGAACGCGGCAAATCACCTGGGCCTATCCTTCGGCTTTGGACCCCCGGACGCTATCTTTTCAGCTATCCGTTTGGGACGACCACCCGATTGATGTGCAATCCTTAGTCAATCAGGTTGACAGCCAGCGCTTACAGGACCGCTTAGCTTCATACCAGGGCATAAAACACTATCTGCAAAACCCACAAGGACTGCAGGCATTCCGGGATACGATACAGTCCCACTTCGAAGGGGCCGGACTACAGACCTACTTTAATAACTTCACCTTCTCCGGAACCGAAGGCGTGAATATCATTGGTAAAAAGCCGGGACTGGAAAACGCCAATCAAGTATGGGTTCTGGATGGGCATTACGATACGGTCGGCGACAGTCCGGGTGCGGACGATAATGGCTCTGCTATTGTTGGGATATTGGAGTGTCTCGACATACTGGACGATGTGCAGTTCAAAGAGTCCATAAACTTTATCGCTTTTGACTTTGAGGAGCAAGGATTGGTCGGCAGTAATCGGTATGTGAACACAGGGATTCGAAATAATGAAGAAATCGAGGGGGTTTTCAATTTTGAAATGATCGGCTTTTACAGTGATGAACCCAACTCGCAAACGCTTCCCTCTGGTTTTGATATACTATTTCCGGAGGTGGCTCAAGACGTGGCAAATGACGATTTTCGGGGTAATTTTCTAACCAATGTCGGAAATGAGGCTTCGGCCGATTTGATCGAACGATTGGACCTCGCCGCTGAAAACTATGTGCCGAATCTCAGAGTTCTTTCGCTGGCCGTCCCGGGCAATGGCAGCATCACTCCCGACCTGCGACGAAGCGACCACGCCTCATTTTGGGACGGCGGATACCCGGCCTTAATGCTTACCGATGGCGCGAATTTCCGCAATCTCAACTACCATACGCCGGAGGATACCTGGGAAAAATTGAATTACACCTTTATGTCCCAAGTGGTTCAGGCCACCCTGGCCGCGCTGGTAGAGGCTGCAGAACCCGTAAACGGAAGAACCTATGAAATCGAATCCACGGTATCTTACCAGCATGTTCACTTAGACCCTGAAGCAGAGCTACGGATATACCCCAACCCCGCCTCAGATCACCTCATGGTGGAAATTCAGAAGGGCGGCAATCACCTGTATGATATTGGTATTTTCGCCCTAAACGGGCATGCCGTGTATCAGGGTCAAATGCATGGAAAGGAAAACCGTCGAATCTCTCTGGTGGGCATTCCTGCGGGCCAGTACCTCATTATCGCCAACTATCTAGAAAACAAACTTGCTAAAGAACTGCTGATACAGAAATAAAAGACGGTCGCGAGGGATTTTATTGCGGCCTAAGCCGGGAAAGGCAAGGTATCTGGCTAGCGTTTTGGGGTGTTGGAGGCCTTTATCATCGTTCGCACATCAATGGATGGACGACTTGAGGCTGTAGCGTACTGGACTTGTGGGTCAGCTCCGCTTGGTTCGGCCCTTCGGCTGCTCTCAGGGCGACGCTTCGCTCACCTCGGCTGCTCTCAGGGCGACGCTTCGCTCACCTCGGCTCCGCTCGGTGAGCAGTGGCTATCGATGGAATAGCTGGAAAAATTTGTTTGTTTTCATTGGTCTGAACCCCTGATTTGTATGATTAAAGGATTACTCTGATGAGAGCAGCCTATAAAAGGACGCAGCCCTTTTGCAGGTTCGGGCCTCCGCAGCGGCCCTTCAGGGCTTTTCTCGCATTTTTTTCTCTTCCTACGGTTTCCACAAAATAAATCCGAATCTATCACCAGTGATAGACGGCGAGACTTTTCGGCAGGCTCACCTCGACTCCGCTTGGTGAGCAGGGGCTATCGATGGAAAAATAAGTTGTTTTTTTAGGGATTTGCGAGAGCGCTCTGTAATAGGCTTGCCTGCGGGCAGGAAAACCATATGACGGCATCGCCGTCATGCGATCGGGCATTAAGGCCGATCCGGAATCGCTCCCTGCGAAATGTAGCGTGCGGC
>Ga0209938_1000143_pt1 | contig 36598 bp, 30 predicted proteins | sample SalPonR2_C_D1_MG_FD_185708 | JGI IMG/M metagenome (GOLD analysis project Ga0209938, IMG submission 185708) | Salt pond soil microbial communities from South San Francisco under conditions of wetland restoration - Salt Pond MetaG R2_C_D1_MG... ... | reverse complement strand
ATGAGGCCGGCCAGCGCGTTCGCGCCGTAGCGAGTGCCCTGGGGGCCGCGCAGCACCTCCACCTGGGCCACGTCCCAGGTGAGGGCGATGCCGCCGATGCCGGAGAAGTCGATGTCGTCGATCAGGAAGCCGACGGAGGGGTTGGGCGCCCCCTCGTACTGGCTGCGCTCGCCGATGCCGCGGATCTGGAAGTAGCGCGGCCGGCTGCTGCCGCCCGCCCAGTTCAGGTTCGGCACCAGGTGGGTGAGCTCCTCGAAGTGCTGCACGGCCGCCTCGCGCACGGTCTCCCGCGACAGCACGGCGACGCTGGTCGGCAGCCGGGCACGCTCGCGCTCGCGGAAGTCCGCGGTGACCACGATCTCCTCGATGACTTCGTCCTCCGCGGAGAGGTCTGGCGCGGCGAACGGCAGCAAAAGAGCAATCGCACCGAGACGGGCGACGACGGATAACGGCATTGTCATGGATCCTCCTCCCTACGCCGGTACTAACCGGATCAGGTTCTGAGGGTTCCCGTGCCGGCGCCGGAGGAAAGGAAGTCTCCGCGCCAACGGGTCTCAGGCCCTCTGGGGCCACCCCTGTGGAGGGGTTACTATAACGCACGGGCCAGGGCTGCCAAAGAGACGAAACATGACCGACGAATACCAGGCCATCGACGCCGTCGTGAACATCTGGACCGAGGAAGCGCTGTCGGTGCGCCCGGATTGGGGCCCGGACTTCTTCGTCGGCAAGATGAAGGCCCAGGGCGGTCTCATGGGCGGACTCTCGCTGGCGCAGATGATCGAGCGCATGGGCGAGGCCGGCATCGGTCACGCCTTTCTGGTGGCGGCCAAGTCCGGCCGTCCCGGCCTGCCGGGCTGCTACCACATGCCGCCGGAGATCGTCGCCCGCGCGGTGGAGCAGCACCCGGAAAGTTTCTCCGGGCTGATCGGCATCGACCCCTACACGGGCATGGACGGCGTGCGCGAGCTGGAGCGGGCGGTGAAAGAGCTCGGCTTCATCGGCGCCCATCTCTATCCGCACTGGTTCGAGCTGGCGCCGGACCATGCGAAGTACTATCCGTTCTACGCCAAGTGCGTCGAGCTGGGCGTGCCCATACAGATGCAGGTGGGCCAGTCGATGATCTACTCGAAGGACTATCGCTGCCGCAGCGTCGGCCAGCCGATCACGCTGGACCCCGTGGCCTGCGATTTCCCGGAGCTGAAGCTGATCGGCATCCACGTCGGCATCCCCTGGACCCGGGAGATGATCGCCATGGCGTGGAAACACGAGAACGTCTACATCGGCTCGGACGCTCACAGTCCGAAATACTGGCCGGAGGAGTTCGTGCACTACATCAACACCTTCGGCCAGGACAAGGTCGTTTTCGGCACCGACTTCCCCGTGCTCGACTTCGCGCGCACGCGTCAGGAGATCGACGATCTCGATCTCAGGCCCGGCCCGAAGCGCAAGCTGCTGCGCGACAACGTCATCCGGATCTACGGGATGGACGGTGGCAAGGACGGCGGCACGGGCGGTGACTGACAGACTGAACCTGGCCGGCCTCATCGCCGGTCATGCCCGCAACCGCCCGGAGCACCCCGCCATCGTCTGGCGCGACCGGGAGGACGCGGCCACCGACTACCGGGAGGCCTGGCGGCGGATCGAGGCCTGCGCCGCGCGGCTCGCCGCGGCCGGCGTGGGCGTCGGCGACAGAGTGGCCCTGGCGCTCGGCGATCACCCGCTCCACCTGCTGCTGCATTACGCCGTGGCCCGCCTCGGTGCGGTGATCCTGCCGGTCGACCACCGCTGGACTGCCGCTGAGCAGCGGGAGGTGGCCCTCGCATTCCATGCCCGCTGCCTGCTGGCGGACGACGGCGACGCCGACTACGGCGAGCTGGCCGTGCTGCGGCCCGACGACGGCTGGTACGAGGCGACGGGCGCGGCGCCGCCGCCCATGCCGGAGGACGGCGACCTGCCGGTCCTGATCTCCCTCTCCTCCGGCACCACCGGCAGGCCGAAAGGCGCCCTGGTAACCCATCGCCAGTTCTACGAACGCTTCGTGAACCAGTGGGTGACCCTGGGCATCAACGTGAACGACCGCTTCGTCGCACTGACGCCGCTGTACTTCGGCGCAGGCCGTTCGTTCAGCATGTGCCTGCTGGCCGCCGGCGGCACCGTGGTGCTGGATCCGCCGCCCCACCAGCCGGAGGAACTCGCCGCGGCCATCAACCGCTCCCGGGCCACGGTCGCCTTCCTGGTGCCGACGCTGCTCAGGCGCCTGCTGCCGCTCGCGAACGGTGACGACCACCTGCTGCCCCGTCTGAGACTGCTGATCGCCTCGGGAGCCGTGCTGCACGCCGACGAGGCCCGTGAGATCACCGCCAGGGTGAGCCCGCGGCTGCTCTCCTACTACGCCTCCAGCGAGGGCGGCGGCATCTCGGTGCTGCAGCCCCACGAGGTGGCCGATCACGCCGACACCGTCGGCCGGCCGGTCTTCCGCGTGGACGTGGAGATACGGGACGACGAGGGCCGGACCGTGCCGGAGGGCGCGGCGGGACGCCTGCGCTACCGCGGCCCCGGCGTGGCCACCCGCTTCCTGGACGAGGAAGGCAACGAACACGACGCGGAGCCCGGCGGCTGGTTCTATCCCGGCGACCTCGCCGCCCGGGGGCCGGGAGGCCACCTGATGCTGCGGGGCCGGGAAAAGGACATAATCATCCGCGGCGGGGTCAATATCTACCCGGGCGAGATCGAGAAGGCACTGCTGTCCCACCCGGACATCGCCGAGGCCGCCGTCGTGGGCCGCCCGTCGGCGAAGCTCGGCGAGGAGCCGGTCGCCTTCGTCACCGGCGGCCTGCGGGATGAGGAAAGCGTGCTGACCCACTGCGCGGAGCGCCTTGCGCCCTACAAGGTGCCGGCCGCGGTGATCTTCCTGGACGAGATGCCGAAGACCGGCCTCGGCAAGATCCTGAAGAAAGACCTGACGCAACACCTGCCCAGGTAGGAGGGCCTTCAGGCCCGATCCGCCCTGCCAGACCCCGTTCTTTTATGGCCGCCCTGCGGGGGTATCCATCTTGCTCCCGACAAAAGGTCGCGGCGATGGATACCCCCGCATGACGGCCGTGCTCGCGGTAGCGTACAGGCGCTGCCAGTCAGGAGCGCCTGCTGACCGGTGCCGACCCTCCAGGCTACGGGCCCGTCAGCGGCTGGGGTGGACTGCGGGGGTCGTCCGGGCCGACTGGAGCCAAGACGGCGGGAAGGCGGACTGGCCGAAGCGAGGGAGGACAGGACGTCCGACCGAGCGTCCCCCGCAGTCCACCCCAGCCGATGGCGGGCCAACGCCAATAGAACCCCATCGGGCCTGAAGGCCCTCCTGCATAGTTAGTGGTCGTGGTCGCCGTGGTGATGATGCGTATGCGTCGTGCCGTCGCCGTGCGTGTGGGTGCCGCGGCGCTGCATCGTGTCCTCGAAGTCCTCCGGCCCGTGGGGGTGGTTGTGGGCGTGGTTCACGCACCACTTGTAGAGGACCGGGTCGCGCTTCGCGAGGCGGGCGGCGGAGCGCTCCTCGTTCTCCTCCGGCGTGCTCCACGGGTTGTAGTGAAAGTGGTTGAACAGCTTCGAATCGGTGCGGCCGATGGCGATGCAGCCGAGTTCGCTCGCGAAGGCGCCGTGGTTGATGTAGGGCGGACGCCAGAAGTAGCCGCCGGTCGGCAGATTGCCGAACTGCATCATCCACGACGTCCCCCACAGGTGATAACCCTCCTCGCAGCAGTCGTGGTAGGAGATGTTGTCCTGGTGGAACTGGGGCACCATGCAGTACAGGAACGTCATGGCGAAGGTCTGCGGATTGAAGTTCAGCAGCTTGATCATGCAGCCGGCCGCCACCGACGGGCTCACCACGTTGCCGGGCGCCCAGACGATGTCGGCATAGGTGTCGACATCGTGATAGAGCTCGGTGCGGGAGAGTTCGTGATGCTGGTCGCTCTCCACCAGGCTGGGCTCCGCGGTGTTGTACATCATGAGCAGGAGCGCGCCCTGCTCGGCGCTGAGCTCGGGCAGCGCATAGCCCGCCGGCACGAAGAAGTAGTGCCCCCGGTTACAGACCTTGTCGCCCAGTCTGATGCTACCCTCGATGACGATGAACTCCCGTTCCGAGTAGCTGAAGCCGGGCGGCTGGCGGTAGCCCGAGTCGAGCTGCACGGTCATCGTGCAGGAGCCGATCTCCGGGTCCAGGCTCAGCATCTTGTAGCGGTAGCCGCTGCCGAACCCCGGCAGCGGCATATTCTTGAAATGGACGTCGCGGTCGCAGAACGGTTCGATATGCGGTCTGGTCATGGCGCTCTCCCGGCTCAGTAGACGACTTTGTGCTTGCGGTCCGGCTTGACCGGCAGGTCGTGCTCGGGAATCTTCATCCGCTGATCGCCGTCCACGTTGAAGCCGTACTCCTGGATGCGCTCGAAGAACTCCTCGTACCACTGGTCCCGGGTGGGATCGAGAGCTTCCATCTCCGCTACGATTTTCCGGTAGCGTTCTTCCTGTTCCGCCACTTCCTCTTCGAGCCACTCGCGGACTTCCTTCGGCAGTTCGCGCTCGATGCGGGTGTTCCTGAATGTCATGACTACTCCGGATCGCTCAGTGATACGCAGCGGCCGCCGCAGACCGGGCACAGCACGCCGGGCCAGCGCCGGGCTTCCTGCCCCCAATCTCTTTTGACCAGACTCTCTTTTTACCAGCCCCTGACGGAGCTTGTCACAGTCCGAGGCCGATGATGGCCGCGCCGCACAAGCCGATGGCACCGCCGGAGACGGCATGGGACCAGTGCGTGAAGCGCCGCAGGCCGAGCTTCTCGCCGGCCGTCTTCAGCCCCCACAGACCGACCAGTACGGCCGTTACCATGGTGACGAGCGTGGCGGCACCGAAGACCCCGGTGACCAGCGCGAGTCCCGCGTAGTTGTGCTGCGCGGCCGGGTACATGAGCACGGGTATCAGCGCTTCGCAGGGGCCGAGCACGAAGACGACGAACAGCGCCAGCGGCGTAAGAGTCCTGCCGGCCTCCGCGTGCACGTGGGCGTGCTCGCTCGCATGCCGATGCTCGTGCAGATGCTGGGTGCCGTCGGAATGCATATGCCAGTGGGTATGCGGCCGGTTGCGCCAGGCATGGCGCACGCCCCAGATCATGTAGAGCAGACCGAACAGCACCAGCGCCCAGGCGGCCAGGTTGCCGCGCACGCCCTCCACCCATTCCAGCCGGGTCAGGGCAAGGCCCAGCGCCACGCCGGCGAGGCCGATGAACACCGAGCCCATGACGTGGCCGAGGCCGCAGACGAGGGTGATCAGGCTGGTGCGTCGCGCGGACCAGCCACGCGCCCGCGAGAGCATCACGAAGGGCAGGTAATGATCGGGCCCGAGGATGGTGTGGAGGACGCCGATGGTGGCGGCGGTTGCGGCCAGCGCCGCGATCTCCGGTGTAAACCAGTCCATGATGATTCACCCCTCCCGGGCGATGAGAATCATTGTATGCCTAAGCTTCCGCCGTGTCTGCCAGTCTCGCGATCAGGCTCGAGGTGTCCCAGCGCCGCCCGCCCATGGCCTCGACCTCGGCGTAGAACTGATCCACCAGGGCGGCGACCGGCAGCGAGGTTCCATTCCGGCGGGCCTCGTCCAGCGCGATGCCGAGGTCCTTGCGCATCCACTCGACGGCGAAGCCGAAATCGAACTCCCCGTCCAGCATCGTTTCGTGGCGATTGTCCATCTGCCACGACTGGGCGGCGCCCTGGCTGATGGCCTCCACCACGGCGCGGCCGTCCAGGCCTGCGCGGCGGGCGAAATCCAGCCCCTCCGCCAGCCCCTGCAGCAGCCCGGCGATGCAGATCTGGTTGACCATCTTCGTGAGCTGACCGGAACCGGCGGGGCCCATCAGCCGGCAGCGCCGCGCGTAGATGTCGATGACCGGCTCCGCCCGCTCGTAGACGGCCGCTTCGCCGCCGACCATGACCGTCAGCGTGCCGTGCTCGGCGCCCGCCTGACCGCCGGAGACGGGTGCGTCCAGGAAACCGGCGCCCGCGTCGGCCGCCACCGCGGCCAGCTCGCGGGCAAGCGCCGCGGAAGCTGTGGTGTGGTCCACCAGGATGCCGCCCTCGCCCAGCCCGGCCAGCACGCCTTCCTCACCCAGCGCCACCGAGCGGACGTCATCGTCGTTGCCGACGCAGGTGAAGGCCAGGTCGGCGCCCCGGGCCGCCTCGGCCGGCGTCGCAGCCGACCGGCCGGTGTGCGCCTCGCACCAGCGGCGGGCCTTGACGGCAGTGCGGTTGTAGACGGTGACGTCGTGACCGGCCCGCGACAGATGACCGGCCATGGGGAAGCCCATCACACCCAACCCTATGAAAGCGATTCTCATCGGGGCCCGCCCGGCAGTGAGACACGGCCTCACACTACTTGCGGACATTACCGTCAGCAATCGTGGACTTGCCGGACGGGACACGAGGCCCTAATGTCGGGATCTGCAACCGGATCGGGCAGTGGGGGACGTAATGAAGAGATTCCTGATCGCAGTCGTCGTAGTGCTCGCGGCCGCGCTGGGCCTCCTGTTCGCGGCGGGCAAGGGCTGGCTCGGCGAGCACGAGGGGCCGGGCATCATCACCGACGAGCGCGTCCCGCCGGAGGCCGTCGAGGAGCGCATCGCCCGCCAGGCCGCGGCCATGGAGTCCGCCGGCGCCCCGGCCGACAAGCAGATCCTGTTCGGCGACCTGCACGTGCACACCACGCTCTCCTTCGACGCCTTCCTGAGCAGTCTGCCCCTGATGAACGGCGAGGGAACCAAGCCGCTCGCCGACGCCTGCGACTTCGCCCGCTACTGCTCGGCGCTGGACTTCTGGTCCATCAACGATCACGCGGAGGCCTCCACCCCGCGGCGCTGGCAGGAGACCGTCGAGTCCATCCGCCAGTGCAACGCGGTGGCCGGCAGCGGGCCGGTGCCCGACACGGTCTCGTTTCTAGGCTGGGAATGGACCCAGGTGGGCAGCACGCCCGAAGACCACTACGGCCACAAGAACGTGATCCTGCGCGACCTCGAGGACGAGCGGATCCCGCCGCGGCCCATCAACTCGGGCGGCGTCGCCCGCGAGGCGCTGGGCGGCATCTCGGTGACCGCCCGCGCCTACCTCATCGCCCTGGAGCCCTCCAAACGCATGCTCGACTTCGCCCGCTACGTCGAGGAGCTGCGCAGCGCCGGGGACTGCCCCATGGACGTGCCCACCACGGAACTGCCGGCCGACTGCCGGGAGAGCGCGGAGACGCCGGCGGAGCTGTTCGAGCGGCTGCGCGCCCACGGCCACGAAACCATGGTCATCCCTCATGGCACCACCTGGGGCTTCTATACGCCGGCGGGCTCCGACTGGGACAAGCAGCTCGAAGGCGATATGCACGACCCGGAGCTGCAGTCGCTGATCGAGGTCTTCTCCGGCCACGGCAATTCCGAGGAATACCGGCCCTGGCGGGCGATCCGCTTCGACGATCAGGGCAGGCCTTATTGCCCGGAACCGGTGGAAGGCTATCTGCCGTCCTGCTGGCGCGCGGGCCAGATCATCGAATCCCGGTGCCTGGAAGCCGGCGAGAGCCCGGACCTCTGCGAGGAGCGCGCGGCGATGGCCCGCCAGGACTACGTGAACACGGGCGTCGGCGGCCATCTGGCCGTGGGCGGCGAGACTGGCGCCGACTGGCTCGACGCCGGCCAGTGCACTGACTGCTACCTGCCCTCGTTCAACTACCGTCCCGGCGGCGCCGTGCAGTACATCATGGCGCTGACCAACTTCGACGACCCGGAGGCGCCGCGCCGTTTCCGCTTCGGCTTCATGGCCTCCAGCGACAACCACCGCGCCCGGCCGGGGACAGGCTACAAGGAGTTCTTCCGCCGGGGCATGGCCGACCCCACGGGCGGCCGTGACGAGCAGGTCCGCTCGATCTTCGGCCCGCCGGAGGGGAAGCCTGTCCCCTACTCCCACGCCATCGACTTCGAGGGTCGCTTCAACGTGCCGGACAACCTCATCGAGACGGACTCGCCGGTGCAGACGGTGGACCTGCAGCCGTTCCGGCTGGCCGAATCCGAGCGCCAGGCGTCGTTCTTCATGACCGGCGGACTGATCGCCGCCCACGCCGGCGGCCGGGACCGCAACGCCATCTGGGACGCGATGGAACGCCGGGAGGTCTACGGCACCAGCGGCGACCGCATCCTGCTCTGGTTCGATCTGCTGAAGGGCGACGGCGCCGCGCTGCCGATGGGAGCCGAAACCGAGACAACCGCGCCGCCGGTCTTCCGGGTGCGCGCCGTCGGTGCCTTCAAGCAGAAGCCGGGATGCCCCGACTACGCCACCAACGCCCTCACGCCGGAGCGCCTGGAGGCCATGTGCCGGGGCGAGTGCTACAACCCTTCCGACGAGCGCAAGCTGATCACCCGCATCGAGATCGTGCGCATCCTGCCCCAGCGGGAACCCGGCGAGGCCGTGGAGCCGCTGATCCAGGATCCGTGGAAGGTGCACCAGTGCATCCCCGATCCCGCCGGCTGCACGGCCACGTTCACGGACGAGGAGTATCCGGGCATGGCGCGGGACGCCCTGTATTACGCCCGCGCCATAGAGTCGCCGAGCCCCGCGGTCAATGCCGGCGGCGTACGCTGCGAATACGACGAGGAAGGCCGCTGCGTCGAGGTCAACCTGTGCTACGCGGACGACCGCACGCCGCCGGACGACGACTGCCTGGCCATGAACGAGGAACGCGCGTGGTCGTCGCCGATCTTCGTCGACTGGGGCGGCTGAGCACGGACCGCAGTCCCGGCCGTCCCTGTCCGGATGTTGCCCGCACGCGACAATATTCTGCGCGAAGTGGATGCCCTGCCGGCGCCGTCTCCGTCGTCGCGAACAGGCTACAGGCCGGCGGGGCAGCCGGCCGGCGCTGAGGACCGACCGGCAACCGTTGCGGGTTGTTACCCCCGAAATCTTCTAGAAACAATTCCTTGTGACGGGATTATGACCACGTTTCCAGCTCGGGCCGGAACCGCTGGGCGGGCCCACGCCGACGAGTACGCCGGTATCGGGTAAACCCTTTATTGCGGCTGGTTTTTCAGTGCGCTAGATTTGGCGCGGCCTGGTCCTGGAAGGGGAAACGGGACCGGTTTTTCCGGAGCAATCAAACCTTCACATTCTTACCCTAGAATCCCGCGGCTCTACCCTAACAGGGGCGCAAGAACCCCAAGATCGGAGACAATAGTGATGCCAAATATCGACTCGCCTAGCAGGGCCCCATGGCTGTGGCGCAACATCGTCCGTGCCTGGGTCGCTGCCCTCCTCATCGTCATGGTCCCTGTTGCGGGATTCGCACAAGAGACGACGTCCAACATCCGCGGCAAGGTCCTCGATGAGGGTGGCGCCCCCATAGCGGGCGAAACCGTCGTCGTCGAGGATTTGCGCAGCGGCGTCACGCGCACGCTGACCACCGACGCCAACGGCCTGTTCCTGGCGACCCGACTCCTGCCCGGCGGCCCGTACGAGATCTCGGTCCGCGGCCAGTCCGCCGAGGTGCCCAGCATCAGCATCGGTGATACCTACTCCCTCACGGTCGCGCTCCGGTCGGAAGCCGAGATGGAAGAGATCGTGGTGATGGGCCAGGCGCTGCAATTCGTGGACGTCGCATCGGGACCGGCCGCCACCTTCAACGTGGCCGATCTCGAGAGCGCCGTCTCGTTCAGCCGTGACATCTCCGAGGTCTACGGCATCGATCCCCGCATCATGATCGACCAGGACGAGGACGGCTTCGGCGTCAACTGCGCCGGCAAGCATCCGCGCTTCAACAACATCACGCTGGACGGCATCAGCCAGACCGACCGCTTCGGCCTGAACGAGAACGGCTATGCCACCGCCGTCGGCATGCCTTTCCCCTATGACTCCATCGAACAGATTGCCGTCGAGCTCGCGCCCTTCGACGTGACCTACGGCGGCTTTTCGGCCTGCAACATCAACGCGGTCACCAAGTCGGGCACCAACGAGTGGCAGGTCGGCGCCTTCTACGAGTTCTCCAACAACGATCTGCGCGGCGACACGGTGGCGAACGACCCCAACGACTACAGCCGCCCGGACTACGACAAGACCTACATGGGCTTCGACCTCGGCGGCCCGATCATCAAGGATCGCCTGTTCATCTTCGCCGCCTACGAGGAGTCCGAGGAGCCCCGCTTCCTGGCCCGCGGTTTTGCCGGCTCGGGCAATGGTGAAGAGCGGCCCTGGCTGAGCGAGACGGCCTACAACCGCATCGTGGACATCGCCCAGAACGTCTACGGCTACGATCCGGGCGGTCAGCCGAGCGACGGCGTCCAGGAGGCCGAGAAGTACATGGTGCGCCTCGACTGGAACATCAGCGATCGTCACAACGCGGCCGTGATCTACAACTACTTCGACGGCTTCCAGGATCGTGACTCCGACGGCGACGATGACGAGTTCGAGTTCTCCAACCACTTCTATACCAAGGGTGCGGAATTCGAGACCTACACGGCGAAGCTGTGGTCCCAGTGGACGGACAACTTTTCCACCGAGGTATTCTTCAGCGCCAGCGAGATGAACGACTCCCAGGTCACGGTCGGTCCCAAGGACTTCGCCGACATGCAGATCAGCATCGGCGGCCGCGACGGCACCGTCTATCTCGGCGCCGACGACTCACGCCAGGCGAACCAGCTCAACACCGAGTCGAACTACCTTCGTATCGCCGGTAACTACTTCATCGGCGACCACGTGATCACCGGCGGTTACGACCGTGAGGAGCTGGAGATTTTCAACCTGTTCGTCCAGCACTCCAACGGCGGCGAATACGACTTCTTCGACGACTCCGGTGACAACCCGGCCTTCTGCGCCGCTCTCACCGCACAGGAGCGTTTCGACAACCCCGACTGCGCACTGTCCGGCATGGACCGCTTCGAGCTGGGCCGCCCGAGCCGCGTCTACTACGGCAGCGGTGGCGGCACCAACGTCGCGGCCGACGCGGGAGCGAACTTCAGCAACGTGCTGAATTCGCTGTACCTGCAGGACGAGATCTTCTTCGACGAGTGGGGCCTGACGATCACCGCGGGCCTGCGCTACGAGTGGTTCACCAGTGACGACCGTCCGCGCTTCAACCAGACCTTCTTCGAGGCCAACGGCATCCGCAACGACGCCAACATCGACGGTCTGGACCTGATCATGCCGCGGCTCGGTTTCAACTGGGACGTGCGTGACGACCTGACCCTGCGCGGCGGCGTCGGCCTGTACTCGGGCGGCAACCCGAACGTCTGGATCTCCAACGCCTGGAGCAACGACGGTCTGACCAATGCCCAGTTCCGCCTGAACAATTTCGACGGTTCGCTGAGCGTGATTCCCGGCTCGGACGGGGCCGTGCCACTGTCCGGTGACGGTGAGCCCGGTTTCGATGTGCCTCAGTCCCTCGTAAACGACGTGCTTGCGGTCTCGGAAGACGATGCCAACGATTCCTTCCTGGTCCTGATCGACCCCGAGTACGATCAGCCCAGCGAATGGAAATTCGCTTTCGGCGGCACCTGGGACACGCCCTGGTACGACATCCAGATGGACTTCGACTTCCTGCATACTCGCGGCCGGGATCCGGCGTACTACGTCGACCTGTCCCAAAGTGTCGTCGGCCAGACCGCGGCGGGCACACCGATCTACGACTACACGAACGGTGCGGACAACTTCATGCTGACCAACTCCGACGAGGAGCCCGTCAGCAACACCGTCTCCGTGATCTTCCGCAAGGACTTCGACTGGGGTCTGGACGTGCTGTTCGGCTATGCCTGGACCGAGGCCGAGGACGTAAGTCCGATGACCTCGGCCGTAGCCGGGTCAAACTTCGACAACACGGCGCTGCTGGACATCAACAACCCCGAGGCGGCGAACTCGAACTACGTCGTGCCCCAGCGCTATACCCTGCGCCTGAACTACGCGAGGGCCTTCTTCGGCGACAACCTCACCGAGGTGACGCTGTACGGCTTCGTGAACAAGGGTCAGCCGCAGAGCTACGCGATGAACTCCAGCGACCTGGAAGGCGACGGCTTCTTCGGCCGCCACCTGCTCTACATTCCGGCAGGCCCGGCAGACCCGAACGTGGTGTTCGGCCCCGACTTCGACCAGGAAGCCTTCTTCGCCTGGGTCGCGGACAAGGGGCTGGCGCCCGGCTTCACCGAGCGTAATGGCTACAACACCGGCTGGAGCACCCGCTTCGACCTGCGTGTCAGCCAGGACATCTCGCTGCCGGCCGGCTTCCGGGGTCGTGCGTATCTGAAGATCTACAACCTCGGCAACCTGCTGAACGACGAATGGGGCGAGATCGTGGACGCCCAGTTCTTCACCCCCGAGATCGTCGATTCCAGCGTGGACGCTCAGGGCCGCTTCGTCTACGAGGAGTTCAGCGATCGCTCCATCGAGCGGACCTACATCAGCCGCAGCCTGTGGGAAGCCCGTATCGGCTTCGACATCAAGTTCGGCGGCGATTGACAGCGGAGCGACTCACGCTCGACAAAGGCAGCATCGCTGCAAACCGAAGGGCGGCCACTGGCCGCCCTTCTTTTTTTGCGCGGCCATCTGGGCAGCGGGCGGCACTTCCATTACCCTCGGCGAACGGGGCAAGGCACGGACCGCAGCGACCATGACAAGGGCACCGGCTCACGGAGGAGCATTGCAAATCACCGGCCAGATCACCGGCCGCCGGCCCTCCGCGCTCGTGGCGGCGGCGGCGTTCGGGCTGCTGCTCGCCGCCGGCGCACAGGGCGCAACGGACGACGCGTTCCGCGCCTGCCTCGAGCGCATCGGCGACCGTGCGCGCGAGGCCGGCGTCAGCGAGCCGGTCATCCGGGACGTCCTGGCGAAGGCGAGACCTCTTGACCGGGTCATCGAGCTGGACCGGGGACAACCCGAATTCACCCGCAGCTTCGCGGACTACTACGGTCGGCGGGTCACGGAGGAGAGGGTGCGGCGGGGACGCGAGATGCTCGAGCGCCACCGAAGCACGCTGACGGCGGCCCAGCGCCGCTACGGCGTACCCGCGCGCTACCTCGTGGCCTTCTGGGGTCTGGAAACGAACTACGGCAGCTACTACGGCAACATCCCCGTGCCGGACGCCCTGGCCACGCTCGCCTGCGACGCTCGCCGCGGGCCGTTCTTCACGGAGGAACTCCTCGCCGCGCTTCGCATCGTGGATGCAGGAGACATCGCGCCCGAGCGCATGGTGGGCTCCTGGGCCGGCGCGATGGGCAATTTTCAGTTCCTGCCTTCGGTCTTCCTGCGCCACGCCATCGACGCGGACGGCGACGGCCGGCGCGATCTCTGGCAGAGCACCGAGGACGCCATCCTGTCGGCGGCCAAGTTCCTGCAGGCCCTCGGCTGGCAGCCCGAGCTGCGCTGGGGCCGGGAGATACGGCTGCCGGATAATTTCGACTACGCGCTGGCCGGCCGCGACCAGCACCGCCCGCTGGCCGACTGGGTGGACATCGGCATCACCGATGCCTGGGGCCGGCCCCTGCCCCGGCTGGACCTCGAGTCCGCCGTGCTGGTGCCCGCCGGCCACGAAGGCCCGGCGTTCATCGTCTACGAGAACTTCGACGTGATCATGGGCTGGAACCGCTCGGAGTTCTACGCGCTGGCGGTCGGCCGGCTGGCCGATCGCATCGCCGGCGGCGGCCCACTGGCGAGCGGCCTGCCCGAGGACGCCGGCCCGCTCCGGCGCGCAGACGTGGAAGGTCTGCAGGTTGCACTGGCAGCGCTGGGCTACGACCCGGGCAAGCCGGACGGCATCGTGGGCCCGGCCACACGCCGCGCCGTCTCCGCATACCAGCAGGACCGCGGCCTGGTAGCCGACGGCCACGTAGACGAGGAACTGCTCACCACTTTAGGTGCCGGACCGAACTAATCCAACTTTTGCAACTTGTTGCCGCCGTCCCGGCGCCGACGGCGGCAAAGCCCGGCCGGATCAGCTCAGGACGCCCCGCTCGCGCAGCGTGGCAATCTCGTCCTCGGCGAAACCGAAATCCCCGAGCACGTCGTCGGTGTCCTGACCCGCCGGCCGCGGGCCGACCGGATCGCCGGTCGGCGTGCGGCTGAACCGGGGCGCCGGCGCATTCTGTGGCACGCCGTCCACCTCCAGGACATTGCGCCGGGCCGCGTTATGCGGATGCGCCCCGACCTCGCCGAGATCCAGCACCGGCGCGAAGCAGACATCGGTGCCTTCCATGATCTCGCACCACTCGTCCCGGGTCTTCGTCCGGAACACCTCCGCCAGCCGCTCGCCCAGGCGATCCCACTGGGCTGCCGCCTCCGCATCCGTCCGGCCGCTGAACACACCCGGCCCGAACGTCTCCGCCTCCAGCCCGGCCTTCTCGATCAGCAGCTGGTAGAACTGTGGCTCGATGGAACCAATGGCCACGTAACGGCCGTCCTTGGTCTCGTAGGTATCGTAGAAGTGCGAAGCGCCGGAGAGGAAATGCGTACCCGTGCCGCCGTCGAACAGCCCCATCGCCCGGAAACCGAAGAACATGGCCATGAGCGACAGCGAGCCGTCCACCATGGCGGCATCCACCACCTGTCCCTCGCCGCTCTTCTGCGCCTCCAGCAGTGCGCACACCATGCCGAAGGCAAGCAGCATGCCGCCGCCGCCGAAATCGCCCACCAGATTCAACGGCGGTACCGGCTTCTCGCCCCGGCGGCCGATGGCATGCAGCGCGCCGGACAGCGCCACGTAGTTGATGTCGTGCCCGGCAGCATTTGCCAGCGGCCCCTCCTGGCCCCAGCCGGTCATGCGGCCGTACACCAGCTTCGGGTTTGCCGCCAGGCATTCGTCCGGCCCGATGCCCAGCCGCTCGGCGACCCCGGGCCGGAAGCCCTCGAACAGCGCATCGGCTTCCCGGACCAGCCGCAGCACCACCTGGGCACCCTCCGGCGACTTCAGGTCCACCGCGATCGACCGGCGGCTGCGCGTGAGCGGATCCGGCAGCGGTCGGCTGCCGCCCGGCGCCGATTTCCGCTCCACGCGGATCACCTCCGCCCCCATGTCCGCCAGCATCATGCCGCAGAACGGCCCGGGACCGATGCCGGCGATCTCGACGATCTTCAGGCCCGCCAGCGGGCCGCCTCGCGCCGCCCCGCTCATCGCGGCTGCATGCGGATGGCACCGTCGAGCCGGATCACCTCACCGTTCAGGTAGGCGTTCTCGACGATGTGCCGAGCCAGCATGCCGAACTCCTCCGGCAGGCCGAGGCGCTTCGGAAACTGCACCATCTCGATCAGCGGCTGCTTCACCTTGTCGTCCAGCGCCTGCAGGAGCGGCGTATTCATGATGCCGGGCGCGATGGTCATCACCCGGATGCCGAGCGGCGCGAGATCCCGGGCCACCGGCAGGGTCAGGCCGCAGATGCCCGCCTTGCTGGAGCTGTAGGCGGCCTGGCCGATCTGGCCGTCATAGGCGGCGACCGACGCCGTGTTGATGACGACGCCGCGCTCGCCCGCCTCGCCCTCGGGCTCGTTCCGGGCCATCTGCTCGGCGGCCAGCCGCAACACGTTGAACGTACCGACGAGATTCAGGTTCACCACCGAGGCATAGCGCTCCAGCGGCAGCGGGCCGTCTCTGCCCAGCGTCTTGCCCGGCGGCCCGCCGCCCGCGCAGTTCACACAGACGTGCAGCGCCCCGAACCGATCCATGGTCTTCCCGAGCGCCGCCTGCACCGATACCTCGCTGGTGACGTCCGTCGCCACGAAGTCGGCCCGCTCACCCAGCTCGGCCGCGGCCTGCTCGGCGGCATCCTCGTTGATATCCAGGATCATGACGTTGGCGCCGTGCTTTACGAGCTCCCTGCAAGTGGCATTGCCGAGTCCCGATGCGCCGCCGGTCACGATCGCCGTCTTGTTGGCGAGATCCATGCTGTACCTCCGTCAGGCCGCGCTGGCCTTTGCCTTCGCGTCTTCCAGCGTCTTCTTCTTCTGCCGCGGATCCAGGCCGATGGAGCGGGCGATGAGCTCGCGCATGATCTCCGACGAGCCCGCGTAGATGCGCGAGACCCGCGCATTCGTGTACATGCGCGAGATCACGTATTCGTCCATATAGCCGGCGCCGCCGTGCAGCTGCACGCACTGGTCCATCACCCGCCCCTCGAGCTCACTGGTGAACAGCTTGGCGCGGGCGGCCACCTCGGCGGTCAGCTTGGCCTCGTTGTGCTCCTCGACGCAGCGGTCGACGTAGACCTGGGCGATGTCCAGTTCCATGCGCATGTCCGCCATCGCGAAACGGGTGTTCTGGAAGTCTGCGACACGGCGGCCGAAGGCCTTGCGCTCCTGTATGTAGTCCATGGTGATATCGAAGGCCGCCTGTCCGGCCCCCAGGTAACCACAGGCACCCAGCAGGCGCTCCTCGGCCAGAAACTGCATCAGGTAGTAGAAGCCCTTGGTCGGCTCACCCAGCACATTCTCCTTCGGCACCTTCACGTTGTTGAAGAACAGCTCGGCCGTGTCCTGGGACTTCAGCCCCATTTTCGACAGGTTGCGGCCCCGCTCGAAGCCTTCCATGTCCCGTTCGACGACGAACAGTCCCAGGCCGTGACTCGAGTCCGGCACGGTCCGCGCCGCGACGACGATCAGGTCGGCGTTGATGCCGTTGGAAATATAGGTCTTGGAGCCGTTCAGCAGCCAGTGATCGCCCTTGTCCTCGGCCTTGGTACGCATGCCGGCCACGTCGCTGCCGGCACCCGGCTCGGTCATGGCGATGGCGAGGATGTTCTCCCCGCTGACGCACTTCGGCAGCCAGCGCTCCTTCTGCTCCTCGGTGCCGAGTTCGCCGATGTAGGGCCCCACCAGCCGGCTGTGCAGCGTGGCGAAGAAGCCCGGGTCGCCCCAGCGGGCCATCTCCTCGATGAAAATCTGCTCGTAGCGGAAGTCCTTCATGCCGGCGCCGCCGTACTTCTCGTCGGCCCACATCAGCAGCAGGCCCTGCTCGCCGGCCTTCAGGAAGGCCTCGCGGTCCACGATGCCCTGCTCGTGCCAGCGATCCGAATGCGGCTGGATCTCGTTCTTCAGGAAGGTGCGGACCGAATCCCTGAATATCTCGTGCTCTTCGTCGAACAGTTTTCTTTCCATGACGTCTACCTCGTTGATGCCGTCGGCCCGCTCAGCGGCCCTTGAATTCCGGTTCCCGTTTCTCGAAGAAGGCCGTGACCCCCTCCGTGTTGTCGTCGCTCAGGATGAGTGCGTCCTGGAGACTCGCCTCCACGTCGAACGTGCTGCCCCAGCTGCCGGCCATGGCGTGGCGCATGGCCCGCTTGGTGGCCGCCACGGAGAGCGGCGCCCGCTTCGCCAGCGAGGCCGCCCATGCGGCGGTGGCCTCGCGGAGTTCGGCCGCCGGCACCACCTTGTTCACCAGGCCCCAGTCGAGACATTTATCCGCCGGTATGCGCTCGGCCTCCACGCAGGCCTGGAAGGCCCGCTTGTAGCCGATCTGTTTCGCCAGCAGCCAGGTGGCGCCGCCGTCCGGCACCAGGCCGATGTTCGCGAACGGCGCCAGCAGGAAGGCGTTGTCGGACATGATGGCCAGATCGCACATCAGGGCAAAGGACAGGCCGATGCCCGCCGCCGCGCCGTTGATGCTGGCGATGACCGGCTTCTCCGAGCGGCCGATGATCTCGAGCACCGGCCGGTACTCGCGCTGCAGCTGCTCCTCGATGCGCTGGTTGCCGGTCTCCCGGGCGCTCATCGCGTCCTTGAGGTCGGCGCCGGCCGAAAAACCGCGGCCGACGCCGGTGAAGACGATGACCCGGATCTCCGGGTCGTCCACGGCCTTGGCGAAGGCCGCCAGCAGGTCCAGGCGGAGCTGCCGGTTGAAGGCGTTCATGACCTCGTCGCGATCGATGGAGAGGGTCGCGACCGCTCCCTCGGTCGCGTAATCCACCGTCTCCCAGGTACCCATCGCCGCCGGGTCTCAGGCGGCCGAGCGCGTCTCGGACGCGCCGCCCCGGGGGTAGAAGGTCTCGCCTTTCTCCGCCTTCTCGCGGAGCATCGCCGGCACCTTGAAGCGCTCGCCGTAGGCTTCCGCCATGCGGTCGCACTCGGCGACGAACTCCTTCAGGCCCACCGTCTCGATGAGCGAGATGGTGCCGCCCGTGTACGGCGGGAAGCCCCAGCCGAAGATGGAGCCGACGTCGGCGTCCGCCGGATCGGTGACCACGCCCTCGTCCATGCAGCGCACGGTGTCCAGCGCCTGTATGTAGAGCAGGCGCGTCTTCACCTCTTCCACACTGGGCTGTTCGTCCGCCACCGGGAAATGCTCGGCAAGACCCGACCAGAGGTGCTTCCTGCCGCCCTCCGGATAGTCGTAGAAGCCCTTGCCGAAGCGCTTGCCGCGGCGATCGAGGTCCTCGACGAACTTGCGCACCACCTCGTCGGCGGGCGTGCCCACGTAAGCATCGCCCAGGTCCTCGCGGGTCTGCTTGCCGACGTGATAGGCGAGTTCCAGCGACACCTCGTCGGTGACCGCGAGCGGGCCCACCGGCATGCCGGCCTGCTTCGCGACGTTCTCGATCAGCGCGGGATTGACGCCTTCGGCGAGCATGGACATGCCCTCGCGGGTGAAGGTGCCGAACACCCGGCTGGTATAGAAGCCGCGGCTGTCATTGACCACGATCGGGGTCTTTTTGATCTGCTGGATATAGTCCAGCGACCGGGCAATGGCCTCGTCGCCGGTCTTCTCGCCCACGATCACCTCCACCAGGGGCATCTTGTCCACCGGCGAGAAGAAGTGGATGCCGATGAACTGCTCCGGCCGCTCCGAGGCCTCGGCAAGTCCGGTGATCGGCAACGTCGAGGTGTTGGAGGCGAAGATGGCGTTCTCCGGGATCACCGCTTCGGTCTTGGCCGTGACGTCGGCCTTGATCTTGCGGTCCTCGAACACGGCCTCGATGATCAGGTCGCAGCCCTCGAGATCCGCGTAGTCGTCCGTGGTCTTGATCAGCTCCAGCAGGTCCGCGGCCTTGTCCGAATCCATGCGGCCGCGGTCGATGCGCTTCTGCAGGAGTTCGCGGGAGTAGTCCTTGCCCTTCTCGGCCTTGTCCTTCGTGGTATCCAGCAGCACGACGTGCATGCCCGCCTTGGCGGAGACGAAGGCGATGCCCGCACCCATCATGCCGGCGCCGAGCACGCCCAGCTTCTTGACCTGGCTCTTGTCGACGCCCTTCGGTCGGCGCACCAGCTTGTCCGCCGCGCCCTTGTTGATGAACAGCGTGCGGGTCATGTTGCGTGCCACCGGGTCGCGCAGCAGCGAGACGAAGTACTTCGACTCGATGTCGAGACCCTGATCGATGGGGAGAACCGTGCCCTCGTAGACACACGACATGATCGCGATCGGCGCCGGGTAATTATGGTTGGTGTTCTTCTGCAGCAGCGCGGAACCCACCATCAGCGTCTGGATGGCCTTCGGGTTCATCAGGCCGGTGCCGCCGGGCACCTTGAAGCCCTTCTTGTCCCAGGGCTGCTCCGGATCTCCCACTTCCCTGACCCATTTCTTCGCGGCGTCCACTTCCTTGCCGGGCTCCACCACCTCGTTGACGATGCCGAGCGAGCCCGCCTTGTCCGGCTTGACATGCGTGCCCTGCAGCATCAGCGGCAGTGATGCCTCGAGGCCGATCAGGCGGGGCAGGCGCTGGGTGCCGCCGCCGCCGGGCAGCAGACCCACCTGCACCTCGGGCAGGCCGAGCACGGCCTTCGGGTTGTTCGCCGCCACCCGGTAGTGGGTGGCCAGGCAGATCTCGAGGCCGCCGCCCAGCGCCGTGCCGTTGATGGCCGCGGCGAACGGCTTGCCGCAGGTCTCCATGGTGCGCAGCGTCTGCTGCAGCCCGCGGCTGTTGGCGTACATCTCCTCCGCGCTGGCGCCGCTGTCGAACGCGTTCACCAGCGACTTCAGATCCGCGCCGGCCAGGAACGAATCCTTGCCGGAGGTGATGACGGCACCCTTGATGGCGTCGTCGGAGGCCACCTTCTCGATGCTCTCCTTCAGCTCGGTCATGAACTCGGGCGTCAGCACGTTCATCGGCCGGTCCTTGACGTCGATGGTGATCGTCGCGATGCCGTCGCCGTCTACCTGGAAATCAATCGTGTTCATCGTGCTCATACCCTCTCGATAATCGTGGCTGTGCCCATGCCTGCGCCGACGCACAGGTTCACGAGCGCGGTGTTCAGGTCGCGGCGTTCGAGCTCGTCGAGCACCGTGCCGAGGATCATGGTGCCGGTGGCGCCCAGCGGATGACCCATGGCGATGGCGCCGCCGTTCACGTTGATCTGGTCGTGCTCGATGCCGAGGCGCTGCATGAACAGCAGCACCACGGAGGCGAAGGCCTCGTTCAGCTCGAACAGATCGATATCTTTCCTGTCCATGCCGCAGCGCTTCAGCACTTTCTCGGCGGAAGGCGCCGGACCGGTCAGCATGATGGTGGGCTCGCTGCCGATGGAGGCGAAGCCGCGGATGCGCGCCCGGGGCTTCAGGCCCAGTGCCTCGCCCATCTCTTTCGTGCCCACGAGAACCGCGGCGGCGCCGTCGACGATACCGCTGGAGTTACCGCCCGTGTGCACGTGGTTGATGGCCTCGACCTCCGGATAACGCTGCAGCGCCACCGCATCGAAGCCCGCCTGCTCGCCGGGGATGACAAAGGCCGGCTTCAGCTCGCCCAGCCCCTCGACGGTGGTATCGGGCCGCACGTGCTCGTCGCGGTCCAGCAGGGTCATGCCCAGCGTGTCCCTGATGGGCACGATGGAGTTCCTGAAGTAGCCCTTCTCCCAGGCGTTGGCCGCCCGCTTCTGGCTCTCGGCCGCGTAGGCGTCCACGTCGTCGCGGGAGAAGCCGTACTTGGTGGCGATGAGGTCGGCGCCGATGCCCTGGGGCACGAAGTAGGTCTTGTAGGCCACCTGGGGGTCGGCCGCCATGGCGCCGGAGTCCGAGCCCATCGGCACCCGGGACATGCTCTCAAGGCCGCCGCCGATGGCCAGATCGGCCTGGCCGGCCATAACCTGAGAGGCCGCGGTGTTCACCGCGTCCAGGCCCGAGGCGCAGAACCGGTTCAGCTGCTTGCCGGGCACGTTCTCGGCGTAGTCGGCGTTCAGCGCCGCCACCCGGGCCACGTTGGAGCCCTGCTCGCCCACCGGCGCGACGCAGCCGATGACCACGTCGTCGAGCTTGCTCGTGTCCAGTTCGTTGCGGTCCCGGATGGACTCGAGCACCTGGGTCAGCAGTTCGATGGGCGTCACCTGGTGCAGCGAGCCGCTGGACTTGCCGCGGCCGCGGGGGCTACGGACATGATCGAAGATATATGCGTCTGCCATTTGCGTGATTCCTGTTGCTGGGTTGAGGAGGTGCCCCGTTCAGGGGGTAAGAGAGTTGCGTATCTGGTTCTTGAAATCGTCATTGACCTTCTGCCAGTCGATCGCGCCGGGGCTGATCAGCCACAGATAGGTCATGCCGGAGATGTAGGCCACGTAGCGGGCGCCCTCGCTCTGCGCGTCGGCATCGGCACGCACGGTGCCCTGCTCGATGCCGCGGCGCACCCAGCCCGCGACGTCGTCGCGCTGGCGCTCGTAACTCTCGTCGGCGATCTGGCGGAACTCGGAGCGCGGACTGGCGGCCTCGCACAGCAGGATGTGCAGCACCCGGATCTCGTCCGGCCACTTTTCGATGAAGCGGCGGTAGGCCTCGGCGGCCGAGCACATGGCCTCGATACCCACCTGGCCGTCCACGGCGCGGTCCAGGTGACTCATCCAGTGTCTCAGGACGGACTTGCCGACCGCCTGGAACAGGCCCGACTTGGTGCCGAATCGGTAGGAGGCGAGCCCGCGGCTGTAGCCCGCGCGCTCGCCGATCAACTGGAGGGTGGTCTTCTCGGTGCCGCGCTCGAGGATGAGGGCTTTCGCCGCCTCGATCATCGCGGCATCGGACTGCGCGGAGCGCTCCGCCTGGGTGCGGGGCGCGGCGTCGTGTTCGATGTCGCCGGGATTTACGGACAAAAGAAAAACCTTATTGGCAATGCGGCCGGAATTTACTTGTTGTCAACAAGCAAGCGAGTATACTCGCACTATTGCAGGGCAACAAGTCGGGAAACGGGGGTCTCCATCCATGAGCGCAGAAGCCTCACAGATACATCATCGGGCGCAGCAGAAGGCGCCGGCCACCAACGATCTCAATCATATTCCCGGTGAAGACGGGCTGCCCTGGGTCGGCCACGGATTCGAACTCCTCAAGGACGCGCGCGCACTCTCGCGGCGCATGCGCGAGACCTACGGGCCGGTCTACCGCACAAAGATGGCGGGGCAATCGAGCGTCGCGCTGGCCGGTGCCGACGCGCTGGAGAAGGTCCTTCTTAACCGGGACAAGAACTTCTCCAGCGAACTCGGCTGGGACCACACGCTCGGGCGGCTGTTCACCCGCGGCCTCATGCTCATGGACTTCGACGAGCACCGCTATCACCGCCGCATCATGAACGCCGCGTTCAAGCGCGAGGCACTCGAGCACTACATGGACAGCATGAACACGGTGGTGAGCGAGGGCATCAAGCCGTGGGCGAGCGAGCGCGACTTCCGCTTCTACCCCGCCATCAAGCAGCTGACGCTGGACAACGCGGCGGTCGCCTTCCTCGGCCTCGAGCTGGGCCCGGAGGCCGATCGGCTGAACAAGGCCTTCGTCGACACCGTCGCGGCGAGCCTCGCCATCGTCCGTGCGCCTGTCCCCGGCCTGAGCTTCTGGAGAGGGCTGAAGGGCCGCGAACTCCTCGCCGATTTCTTCGCGCGGCTGATACCGGAGCGCCGCGGCACCGACGGCAAGGACATGTTCACCCGACTCTGCAACGCCACCACCGACGACGGCCAGTCCTTCACCGACCAGGACATCATCGACCACATGATCTTCCTGATGATGGCGGCCCACGACACGCTCACCAGCACGCTCACGACCAGCGCCTACGCCCTGGCCGCCCATCCGGAGTGGCAGGAGCGCCTGCGCGCGGAGGCTCGCAGCGTCGGCGAGGGGCCGGTGCAATACGATGACCTGGACAAACTCGAGCAGACCGACTGGCTCTTCAGCGAGGCCATGCGCCTGTGGGGGCCGGTACCCTATATCCCCCGCCGCACGCTGCGGGAATTCGAGTGGGAAGGCTACCGGATACCGGCCAACAGCCAGGTCACCGTGTCGCCGGACGCGGCCCACCGCGACCCGAACATCTGGACCGACCCGGAGAAATTCGACCCCGAGCGTTTCGGCCCGGACCGCGCCGAGCACAAGCGCCACGCGTTTGCCTACGCGCCCTACGGCGGCGGCGTCCACAAGTGCCTCGGCATGCACTTCGCGGCCATCCTGGCCAAGGTCTTCCTGCACCGCTTCGTGCTGACCTACCATTGCAGCGTGCCGGACGGCTACGAATACCGGGTGCAGCAGGTACCGATTCCGAAGCCGAAGGACGGGCTGAAGCTGCAGTTGACGCCGGTCGCCTCCTGAGCGCGCCGCAGACAGCACGAATATCGCAAAGCACTCGACGAAGGAGCAGAGATGTTCACACACGTGATGGTCGGCGCGAGCGACCTCGAACGATCGAAGCAGTTCTATGACGCCGTGCTCGGCGCGCTGGGTGTCCGCGAGCCGATCCGCGACAGGGACCGCTACTTCTACCGCGCCCGGGGCGCGACCTTCGGCATCACCAAACCCATCAACGGCGAACCGCCGACCAGCGCCAACGGCGGCACGATAGGCTTTGCGGCCGAGAGCCCCGAGCAGGTGGATGCGTTCCACGCCGCCGGAATAGCGAACGGCGGCACGTCCATCGAGGACCCGCCGGGCGCGCGGCCGAGCGGCATGGGCGATCTCTACCTCGCCTACCTCCGCGACCCCGACGGCAACAAGATCTGCGCGCTGCACCTCTCTCGCTGAGCGCCAAGCGCTGCGGCGCCAGCTCCCCCACAGATCCCCCACGAGCGTCCCCGGCCAGGTAGCCACCGGCTGGCAGAGATCCTGCCGATCAACTTCGCCACGCCGGAGGCACGACCCCGACTGCCTTTATAATGCATTTTGTGTCTTTATTGCGTTTTTATTTCTTAAAGCGCAAAATTACACGCCGTTTTGCACTATCACCGAGGGTCACGCACGTCACTGGCGGCACCGCCGGGCTCTCGTCGACCAGGAAGGGGAATGTCATGAGAAGAATCCTCGCAGGAGGCGTGATCGCGCTTGCCCTGACCGTATCCGTATCCGCTTTCGCACAGAGCCAGGACGAGAACGCCGAACTCAGATCCCGGGTATCGGAGCTGAGCGAGAAGGTCGCGGAGCTGGAAGCGCAACAGGCGAAATTCCGCTGGGCGGAGAAGTTGGCCCTCAAGGGCGACTTTCGCTATCGCTTCGAGGGTATCGACGAGGCAGGGCGGGACAACAGGGACCGGCAGCGCCTTCGGACCCGCCTCATGATCAACGCCGACGTCAACGACGACATCCGGGTGGGCGTCGAGATCTCCACCGGCGGCTCGAACCCGCGTTCCCGTGACGTCACGCTCGACGGAGACGCCAGCGCCAAGGATATCTCGCTTCGCCGAGCCTACGTGAGCTGGCAGGCCACCGACAGGTTGGCGGTCACGGCCGGCAAGATGCCCCAACCCTGGACGCGCAACCCGGTCGAGTATTTCTACGACAGCGACTACATGCCCGAGGGCCTGGCCGTCGGATTCGCAAATGACGCCGGTTTTTACGGCAAGGGCTACTGGCTGCAGATCGACGAGCGCGGCGCCGACGACGACAGCTCCGTCTGGGGCGGTGAAGTCGGCTACGACGCCGGCCTGTTCTACGCGAGCCTGGGCTATCAGGACTTCCGGAAGATGGATGGCTACAACCCGTGCTTTCAGGGCAACTGCAACGGCAACACCGTGGATGCCGCCGGCAACCTGGTGTACGACTACAACATCACCCGGTTGCGCGGCGGCGTGAAGCTCGCCGGTTTCGATATTTTCGGCTCCTGGGCCCGTAACGGCGATGCCGACGAAGACACCGCCTATGCCATTGGCGTGGTCTACGGAAAGGTCAGGGACCCGGGTTCGTGGTCGATTGCAGCGGCTTACCAGGACATGGAGAAGGATGCCCTGTACGGCGGCATGATCGATGCGACGTTTGCGGGCGGGCGCAGCGCCCACGACGGCTTCTCCGTCAAGGGCACCTACGCCATCACGAAGAACTGGACTGGCAGCTTCATCTGGTTCGACAACTCGATCGACAAGCTCGCCGACGAGCGCGATTACAACCGTTACCAGCTCGACCTGCTCTTCAAATTCTAGGCCGGGCCGGGCGGCTGCGCCGCCGCAGTTGTTTCCGTTGACCTGATTGTGCGATCTTCTGCGGAATACACGAATGAGTAGGGCTATCTGTAGAAAATGCAGGATTTCAGCGAAGCCTTCGGCCTGGCGTTCCGGCTCGTATTCACCGCCGATGCCGATCTGCTGGAGATCATTCTCCTGTCGCTGCGGGTCAGCCTCTCCGCGGTGGTCATCGCGTGCGCCATCGGCCTGCCGTTCGGTGCCGCCCTGGCGATCGCCCGCTTCCCGGGGCGCCCGGCAGTGATCATCATGCTCAACGCGCTGATGGGCCTCCCGCCGGTCGTGGTGGGGCTCCTCATCTACCTGCTGCTGTCCAATGCCGGCCCGCTCGGCTGGCTGGAACTCCTGTACACGCCTGCGGCGATGATCATCGCCCAGACGGTGCTCGTCACGCCGATCGTGGCGGCCCTCTCCAGGGAGGTCGTCGAGAATCTCTACAACGAATACGCGGAGCAGTTCCGGTCCCTCTGCCTGACCCGCAGGCAGGCGGTCCGGGCGCTGCTGTGGGACGCCCGCTACAGCCTCCTCACGGTGGGACTGGCAGGCTTCGGCCGGGCCGTCGCGGAGGTCGGCGCCGTCATCATCGTGGGCGGCAACATCGACCATCTCACCCGGGTCATGACCACTGCCATCGCCCTGGAGACCTCCAAGGGCGATCTCGCCCTGGCCCTGGCGCTGGGCATCGTGCTGGTGACCATCGCCCTGTCCGTCAACGCCGCCGTAATGATGCTGCGCATGACCGCCAGCAGGTATGCCTATGCTTGAACTCGCCGTCTCCAGTCGCCAGGCAGCGCCGGCCGCCGTGTCCTCGGACATCGTCGGCGAGACCCGTAATCTGGTCTACGCCGCGGGGGGCCGCAACCTCGTCGACAACATCGACCTGCGGGTGTCCAGCGGGAGCCTGACGGTCGTGATGGGTCCGAACGGCGCGGGCAAGAGCCTGCTGCTCAGGCTCATGCACGGCCTGATCGCGCCCTCCGGCGGCCAGGTCCTGTGGGGCGGGCGGTCCATGGCAGAGGAAATCAGGCTCCGGCAGGCCATGGTGTTCCAACGCTCGGTCCTGCTGCGCCGTTCGGTGGCAGCCAACATCCGATTCGTACTCAAGCTCCGGGGCAAGCCGGCGCCTGCGCGCGTCGATGAACTTCTGCATGAGGTGGGCCTGGCAGAGCGTGCCGGGCAGCCCGCTCGACTCCTGTCCGGCGGAGAGCAGCAACGACTGGCCCTCGCCCGGGCACTGGCCGTCGAGCCGCAGGTCATGTTCATGGACGAGCCCACCGTGAGCCTGGACCCCTCGGCGATCGCCTCCATCGAGTCCATCGTCAGGCGGGTACACGAGCGTGGAGTGAAGATCATCTTCGTCACCCACGATCTGGGCCAGGCGAGGCGCCTCGCCGACGATGTCGTATTCCTGAACCGGGGACGCCTCGTCGAGCATACGGCAGCCGACCGGTTCTTCGCAGATCCGGAATCCCGGGCGGCCCGGGACTACCTGGCCGGGCGTCTGGTCCTCGATTGACCGCCATCCGACAAGCACAGGAGACCAACGTGTTCAAGAAGACCTTCGACCGCATACTGTCGGTGGCGCTGGCTGCCGGTATCCTGGTGTCTCCGGCCTCATTCGCGGCAGAAGACTCCATCATCCTCCAGTCCACGACGTCCACGGCCAATTCGGGCCTCTACGACCATATCCTGCCCCTGTTCGAGGAGGAGACGGGCATCCGGGTCAACGTGGTGGCCGTCGGTACCGGACAGGCGATCAAGAACGCCAGGAACGGGGACGGCGACGTCCTGCTGGTGCACGCGAAGTCCGCGGAGGAGCAGTTCGTCGCGGACGGCTACGGCGTAGAGCGCTTCGACGTAATGTACAACGACTTCATCATCGTCGGGCCGCCGGACGACCCGGCAGGCATTGCCGGCAGCGAGGACGCCGAGGTGGCGTTGGCCAGAATCGCGGGGGCCGAGCTTCCCTTTGCCTCCCGGGGCGACAACTCTGGCACCCACAAAAAGGAGATGGCGCTCTGGAAAGAGGCCGGCGTGGATCCTACCGCGGCCAGCGGCACCTGGTACCGGGAGACCGGATCGGGCATGGGAGCGACCCTGAACGCGGCCGTGGGCATGAGCGCCTACACGATGACCGACAGGGGCACCTGGATCAGCTTCAAGAACAAGGGGGACCACGAGATCCTGGTAGAGGGCGACCCGAATCTCTTCAACCAGTACGGGGTGATCCTGGTCAACCCCGAAAAACACCCCAAGGTGAATGTGGAGGCCGGCCAGGCCTTCATCGACTGGATCCTCAGCGACGAAGGCCAGGCGGCCATCGCCGATTACCGGCTCGACGGCCAGCAGCTGTTCTTCCCGAACGCAGAAGACTAACCGCCGGCAGTCTCAGGCACCGTTGAAATGCACGGTGCCGAGACCGCTGACGTCGTAACCCCCCAGCTCCCGCGCCTTCGCCTGGAAGGCATCCGAGCGAAAGAAACCGAAGAGCCGCTGCAGCGGCGGATCGAACCAGGCCCCGCGATCGACCAGCAGATCGTAGCGTTCGCGCACGAGCGGTACGAATCCCAGACGCAGCTGCCTGGCCATCGCCCGCAGGCCGAAGCCGGCATCCGCCTTGCCTTCCAGGACTGCGATGCCGAGTTCCGACTCTGTTCTCGCGGCCTCGGTCCATACCACCTGATCGGCGTCGAGCCCCGCCTCGCTCATCATGCTCTGTAGCAGCACCTGGCTGCCGGCGCCGTCCTGCCTCGGTACGAGGCGGCGTCCGACGAGGGCGCTGACGGCGTCGAGTTCGCTCTCCGCGCCCGCGGCGACGATGAGGCCGCGTTCCCGCCAGGCGAACTCCAGGAGGGCCACCGGCTCCGACCCGAACCGCTCCCGGACGACCGGAACGTTCCAGCTGTCCGTCTCCCGCGCGTAGAGGTGCAGGCCCGCGGCCATCCCCTCACCCGCCGCGAACCGCTCGAGCCCGTCCAGACTCCCCTCCATCAGACTCGCGAGATCGGCGCCTGAAGCTCCCAGCGCCCACGACAGCAGTGGGTCCTGACTACCGAGCACCACCTGCGCCGGCCGGCGCCGCTCGGTGGCTTCACCCCCGGAGCTGTGCCGGGCCAGCCACGCCTCGATTCCGCGACGGGGGAACAGGAGCTTGCCAGTCGCCCGCGAGCACGGTACCTCCCCGGCCGCCGCCAGATCGTAGACCTTGCGTTCCTTGATGTGCAGGAGCTCGGCCAGCTCCCGCGTTGTCAGGAATTCGTTGGAAAGATCAGGCAAGCGCTCAACCCCGTGCAGCGGCGTTCGGGATACGCCATCGGGGAATATTTGCAGGCCGGTGCCATCGAAGTCAATCGAAGGCAAGGCCATCGAGGGCCGGTCGGGCGTCCGCGGAGGCGCGTGGGCGATCGCTGCCGCCCCTGCCTGCGCAACCCCTGGTCGCAGCAGTGACGAGTCGCTAGCCGAAGCATCGATACGAGAAGTGCCGTAACGCCCGAAATAGCACGATCGCGACGACGGACCCTATCGCCGTCGCAACGAGATCCAGTGGATCAAAAACGAGATTCCCGGTCCGCTGCGCGAACTCCCACACGACGGTCAGCACTGTCGCCGCAGCGAAAAAGCTCCAGAATAATCGGCGCTCCCTTTTCGAATCTGCAGGAGTGTAGCGACGTCGCTCCGGGAACCGGAGCATTTCGATACCTTACGCACTACCTCGCGACAGCCCGACCTTCTCGATGCCTTCTGCGGTCCTCCACCGTCTGGATACCGAGAATCCGGTCTTCTCGTAGAGCGCCACGGCCGGCAGATTCCCCGCCGCCGTCTCCACGGTCGCCGTTCGCCACTCGACCCTTTCCAGCAAGGCCTGCAATAACCGGGTACCCCAGCCCTGCCGGAAGTAACAGGGGTCTACCGCCAGATTCTCGATGTCGAGATGCGACCCTTCGATTGCATATTCCACCACCGCAACGAGGTCGAGGCCCTGGCGGGCGCCGAGATAGGCCCCGGGAGACGATCGAATCTGCTGCGCGGTGCGCCGCAACGGCGGAAAGTCCGTCGCGCCGATGAGTCGCGCTTCCACTGCGTACGAACGCTGGAAGAGCGCGTGAATCTGCGCCGCAACGTCTGCGGACCGGTGGTCCAGCAATTCGAACATGCAGCACTCTCAAACGGCCCTGGTTGAGACCGCTGATCAGAATACCATTGCGACAATTGCGACCACTGCGATGCCGGTGGTGCCGCCGGGCGTGATCGGATAGGGTCGACGCATGCAGAAGCTAGCCATCCTCGGCACTGGCGATACCCCCTTGCCTGAAGAGGCCACGCCCGAGCCCATCATGGGCGCCGCCCGGCGTTTCCGCCCCGAACTCCGCGCCGTGCCCGGAGCCGTCTTCCCGCACAATCCCGGCGCCCGGGAGATTTCCGCACACGCCTATCTGCAGGCAGGGCTCGAGGCCGAGAAAGAAGGCTATGCGGGCCTGTACATCAACACGGTGGGCGACTACGGGATGGCCGAATTACGGGAAGCCGCGAACATCCCCGTCACCGGCGCCGGCGAGGGTGCGATCCGCACCGCGCAGGCCGGTGCCCGACGCTTCGCCATCGTGACGATCTGGCCGCCGTCCCTGCGCTTCATCTACGACGCGGTGCTCGCGGCGACGGACGCCCGGGACGACTGCGTCGCGATACGCCATCTGTCCGAGGACGCCGACCTCGCGACGCTCGGTCAACCGGACAACTTCGTGCAGGAGATGCAGGCCTGCGGCATGACGTCGATGGCGAAGATCCGGGCCGCCTGCATGCGGGCGCTCGAAGAGGACGGCGCCGACGTCGTCGTACTCGGCTGCACCTGCATGCACCCCGTCGCAGGACTGCTCGAGGCGGACGGCCTGCCGGTCGTCGAACCGATGACGGCCGGCTACCGTCACCTCGAGTCACTGGTCAGCGCTCGAAACAGCGAGACCCTGCCCGGCCCGGCGGTCGGGCGTGCTTCTAGCCCTGGAGCTTCCCGTTGATGTGATCCATCACCGGCGTGTGCTCATGCTGAGGGCTGAAGAGGATGATCTCCGCATTCTCGCCCACCCGCACCGAATGGCCGGCCGGCCAGTAGAACACGTCGCCGCCCCGCACCTGCTCTTCGCTGCCGTCCGTGTAAGTCACTGTGACCTGGCCCTCGATGAGGTATCCCCAGTGCGGTGACTGGCAGGCATCGTCCTTCAGGCCCTGCAGCAGCTCGGCAAGGTCGGTGCCCGCGGCCATGGAGAAATACTCCGCGCCGATTTCGCCGCAGTCGGAGGCGTTGCCGAAGTTTTGCTGCTGGCGCGCGGTGGCACCGGGCGCATCCACTCTCACCGGGATGTCCTGTTTCGCTATCCGCATGATATTCCCCCTTTTTTCAGGCTTTACACCTTGATGGTTACGAGCGTAACAGTGCGCCTGCCGCCTCGTCTACGGGGGCTGCGGCCGCTACAGCGAACTACACAGATGCCCGCCGTCCACCACGATGTCGCTGCCCGTGATGAAACTGCCGGCATCCGAGGCCAGCAGCAGCAGCGCGCCGGACAACTCCTCGACCTGGCCGATTCGCTTCATCGGTATCATGCTGTTCAGCCGTTCTTCGTAGCCGGCTTGCATGGCGTGTTCGTTGATCTCGGTCCTGAAGAAGCCGGGCGAGATGGAATTGACCCGGATGCCGTAACGCGCCCACTCGAGCGCCAGGCTCTTCGTCATGTGCTTCACGCCCGCCTTGGCCGCGTTATAGGGAACCAGCATCTTGGTGACGCGGCTGCCGAGGATGGAGGCGATGTTGATGATGCTGCCGGGCTTCTGCGCCTTGATGAGCCGCTGCGCCGCCGCCTGCGCCACCATGAAGACGCCTTTCAGATCGGTATCGATGACCGCGTCCCAGTCTTCTTCCGAGAGTTCCACGGCGAAGCTGTCCCGGCTGATGCCGGCATTGTTCACCACGATGTCGATGAGGCCGATCTCCTGCTCCGCCAGTTCGAAGCACTCGCGGATGGAATCGGAGTTCGTGACGTCCAGATCGATGCAGGCCGCCGTGCCGCCGGCGTTGTCGATCTCCGTCGCGGTGGCCTTCAGCTTCTCGTGGCGCCTTGCGGCGAGCACGACTTCCGCCCCGGCCGCGGCCAGGGTCTTCGCGAATTGCTTGCCGAGGCCGCTGCCGGCGCCGGTCACGAGGGCACGATGTCCCTTCAGGTCGAATAGATCGCTCATGTCACTCCCGATCTGGTTGCGTGGGTTTCGATTCGCGCTGCCGGCGGAACAGGTTGTAGGTGCCGAGCGCCGTGGCGCAGAGTGTATCCGATCCGGCGTCGAGCACCGTGGTCTCCGTGAAGCAGAGCCGGGCGCCCCGGCCGATGAGCCGCGCCTCGACGATGGCCCGGTCGGACCGGTGCGCGGTGACGAAGCTCGTGTTCTGGTTCACGGTGATGGCCACGTATTTCTCCCGTTTGCCGTACAGGCAGGCCATCGCGCCGCCGATATCGAGCAGTGAGAGGATGACGCCGCCGTGCAGCAGCCCGACCGTGTTCGTGTGCCGGCGCTCTATTTCCAGGGAGAGTCGCGCGTAGCCTTCGGACCACTCGAGCTGGCGCAGGCCGAGGATGTCGAGGAAGGTGCCCTCGGCGCCGGCGATGTCCAGCACCGCGCCGAGCGCGTCGTCCGAGGAGACCGCGGCCATTACTTGCGGAAGCCGGACAGCCGCTCTGCGGTATCGGGTATCTCGAAGACGGTGCCGGCCTCGAAGGCCAGGCCGCCAGTGAGCGTACGGTCTTCGGTGTCGCGATAGAGCACCTTGTAGGCCGCCAGGACGTGGGCGCTGTTCTCCAGTATCCGCTCCAGCACCGAGTCCACGAGGTCGTCCAGTTCCGCCGCCGGTGCGCAATCGTTGGCGAGCCCGATCTCCGCCGCCTCGGCGCCGGTGACGCTGCGTGCCGTGAGCGACATCTCCTTCGCGCGGGTCATGCCCACGCGCCGCGGCAGCCGCTGGCTCATGCCCCAGGAGGGCCTCACGCCCCATTTCGCATGGGTATCGCCGAGCTTCGCCTCCGCGGCCGTATAGATGAGATCGCAGCCCAGCGCGAGCTCCAGCGCGCCGGTGAAACAATGGCCGTTCACCTTGGCGATGACCGGCTTCGGCGCGATCTCCATGTAGCGGATGGCCCGCCGCGCCGGGATGTCCAGGATGTCGCCGACGCTGCCGTTGATGATCGGCCGGTCGCCCAGCGATTTCAGGTCGACCCCCGCGCTGAAGGCGCGCCCGGCGCCGGTGACCACCACCGCGCGCACGTCGTCGTCGTCGCCGGCGGCCTCCATCGCATTTCCCAGTGCCTCCAGCATGGCCGGCGTCAGCGCATTCAGCGCGTCGGGCCGGTTCAGGGTAATGGTGGTGACACCGTCCTTCGTCTCGGTCAGCAGTTCTTTTTCTTCTGCCATTTCGCGATGCCTCGGTCGTGACTCACATATTGCGGCGGTACTCGCCGCCCACATCGTACAGCGCCCTCGAGATCTGACCCAGGGAACTGGTCTTCACGGTCTGCACGAGTTCCTCGAAGATATTACCGCGGGTCCGCGCCACCTTCCTGAGCTTCTCCAGCGACTCGCTGCGGTCGCCGACATGGTTGCGCTGGAAAGCCCGCACCGCGTCGATCTGCGCCTGCTTCTCTTCGTCGTTGGAGCGCATGAGTTCCAGTGTGCTCACCTCGTCCTCCTGGCCCTCGGGCGGGAGGAAGGTATTGACGCCGATGATGGGCAGGCTGCCGTCGTGCTTGCGGCTCTCGTAGTACAGGCTCTCGTCCTGGATCTTGCCGCGCTGGTACATGGTGTCCATGGCGCCCAGCACGCCGCCGCGCTCGGAGATGCGCTCGAACTCCCGGTAGACGGCCTCCTCCACCAGGTCGGTGAGCTCGTCGATGATGAACGAGCCCTGCCAGGGGTTCTCGCAGTAATTCAGGCCCAGCTCCCGGTTGATGATGAGCTGGATGGCCACTGCCCGGCGCACCGACTGTTCGGTGGGCGTGGTGATGGCCTCGTCGAACGCATTGGTGTGCAGGCTGTTGCAGTTGTCGAACAGGGCGTAGAGCGCCTGCAGCGTGGTGCGGATGTCGTTGAAGCTGATCTCCTGGGCGTGCAGGCTGCGCCCGGACGTCTGGATATGGTACTTCAGCATCTGGCTGCGGCGGCTCGCGCCGTAGCGCTCGCGCATGGCGCGCGCCCAGATACGGCGCGCCACGCGCCCGATCACCGCGTACTCCGGGTCCATGCCATTGGAGAAGAAGAACGACAGGTTCGGCGCGAAGTCGTCGATGTCCATGCCGCGGGCCAGGTAGTACTCGACGATGGTGAAGCCGTTAGAGAGCGTGAAGGCGAGCTGGCTGATGGGGTTCGCGCCGGCCTCGGCGATATGATAGCCGCTGATGGAGACGCTGTAGTAATTCCTGACGTTGTGGTCGATGAAGTACTGCTGCACGTCGCCCATCATCTTCATGGCGAACTCGGTGGAGAAGATGCAGGTGTTCTGGGCCTGATCCTCCTTCAGTATGTCCGCCTGCACGGTGCCGCGCACGGTGGCCAGCGTCTCGGCCTTGATGCGTGCGTAGGTCTCGGCATCCACCACCTGGTCGCCGGGGATGCCGAGCAGCCCCAGTCCCAGGCCGTCGCTGCCCTCGGGCAGCCCGCCGCGATACTCGGGCCGCTCCTTGCCCTCGAACCAGGCGTCGATGGTCTTCCGCGCGGCCTCCCACCGACCGGTCTCGCGCAGGTGCTTCTCCACCTGCTGGTCGATGGCCGTGTTCATGAAGAAAGCCAGGATCATGGGCGCCGGGCCGTTGATGGTCATGGAGACGGAGGTGGACGGGTCGCACAGGTCGAAGCCCGAATAGAGCTTCTTCATGTCGTCGACCGTGGCGATGGAGACGCCGGAGTTGCCCACCTTGCCGTAGATGTCCGGGCGTTCGTGGGGGTCCTCGCCGTACAGGGTCACCGAATCGAAGGCCGTGGACAGCCGCGCCGCGTCGTGGCCGCGGGAGAGGTAATGGAAGCGCCGGTTGGTGCGCTCCGGCGTGCCCTCGCCGGCGAACATGCGGATGGGGTCCTCGCCGGTGCGCCGATAGGGATACACGCCGCCGGTGTAGGGATAGGAGCCCGGCAGGTTCTCTTTCATGAGGAAGGCCAGCAGCTCGCCCCAGTCCCGGTACTTCGGCGGCGCGATCTTCGGGATCGGCTGGTGACTGAGGCTGTCGCGATAATTCTCGCCGGTGACCTCCCTGCCGCGCACCGTGTAGCTGTATCGCTCGGCCCGCACGCCTTCGTAGCGCTCGGGCCACTCCTGCAGCAGTTCGACGGCCTCCGCGTCCAGCTCCTGCACCGCCTCCTGATAGCGCTGGCGCAGCACCAGCAGGGACCGGTCTTCATCGGCGGTGAGGGCCTCGCGGGGATAGGTCGCGAGCGCTTCGGGCAGCTCCGCATCCTCCAGCGCCCGCAGCGCCTCGTACATCTGCTGCGCCCGGCTGGCGGCCTCCGCCTGGGCGGCGATGCGCTCGTTGATGTCGCGGCCCTGCTCGCTGATCTCGGCGAGATAGCGCACCCGGGAGCCCGGGATCATGGCCGTGGCCTTCGGTTCCTTTTCCGGCACATCCATGTCCGGCGTCCAGCGCGCGGCGTCGAGCTCCAGCTTCTCCACCAGCTTTCCGCACAGATTGACGAACATCCAGGAGACGCCCGGGTCGTTGAACTGGCTGGCGATGGTGGGATAGACCGGCACCTCGTCGTCGGCGGCCTGGAATTTCAGGTGATTGCGCTTCCACTGCTTGCGGATGTCCCTGAGCGCATCCTCGGCGCCGCGCTTGTCGAACTTGTTCAGCACGACCAGGTCGGCGAAGTCCAGCATGTCGATCTTCTCGAGCTGGCTTGCCGCGCCGTAGTCGGAGGTCATCACGTACACCGAGTAGTCCACCAGGTCGACGATCTCGCTGTCGCTCTGGCCGATGCCGGCGGTCTCCACGATCACGAGGTCGTTGCCCATGGACTTCAGGAAGGCGATGGCGTCGCCCAGCATCTCGCTGGTGGCCAGGTGCTGGCGGCGGGTGGCCATGGAGCGCATGTAGATTCGCTCGGAGCGCAGGCTGTTCATGCGGATGCGGTCGCCCAGCAGCGCGCCGCCCGTCCGCCGGCGGGTGGGGTCGACGGCCAGCACCGCGATGCGCATGTCGGGGAAGGACTGCAGGAAACGGTTCAGCAACTCGTCCGTGACACTGGACTTGCCGGCGCCGCCGGTGCCGGTGATGCCCACGACCGGCACCCGGCGGGAACGCATCTGCCAGGTCTTGCGCAGCGTGGCGAGTTCGTCGTCGCTGAACGCGCCCTCCTCGATGGCCGAGATCATGGCCGCGACGGCCGTGATGTCGTCGGGGTCCGGCTCACCGGGCTGCACCGTCGGACGGCGCGCCGCCACCGTGCGGCGGATCAGGTCCCCGATCATCTCGTCGAGGCCCATCTTCATGCCGTCGTTCGGGTGATAGATGCGCTCGACGCCGTAGTCCATCAGCCCGCGGATCTCGTCCAGGGTGATGGTGCCGCCGCCGCCGCCGAAGATGCGGATGTGTTCCGCGCCGGCCTCGCGCAGCATGTCGACCATGTAGCGGAAGTACTCGACGTGGCCGCCCTGGTAGGAGCTGATGGCGATGCCGTCGGCGTCTTCCTGCAGCGCCGCGCGCACCACGTCGGCCACGCTGCGGTTGTGCCCGAGATGGATTACCTCGGCGCCTTTGGACTGGATCAGTCTCCGCATGATATTGATAGCCGCGTCGTGACCGTCGAACAGCGATGCGGCGGTGACGAAGCGGAGCGGCGCGGTCTCGGCATCGCGTGAGACGCGGGGCAGATCGCTGGCTGCGGTACTCATGAACGAGTCCTCGTGGTTCGGCCTCCGGAAGCGGCGCTTCCGGCCGGAGACCGGCTGGAAATTTAATGTGGATTAAAATACCGTCGCGGACGGTGCAATACAAGCGCGCGCCGGGGGCACGTGCAGACTTAATTTAATGTTTTCTGGAGTAATTTCCTGACCGGGAGGGGAGCATGCCGACCTTGAATCTGGCCGACATCAGCCGTGTGCACGCACGGGAGAATCCGCAGGGCGAAGCCCTGATCTTCAATGGCGAGGTCACCACCTACGCCGAACTCGACGAACGGGTGAACCGGGTGGCGAACGG
>Ga0209938_1000138_pt1 | contig 37024 bp, 40 predicted proteins | sample SalPonR2_C_D1_MG_FD_185708 | JGI IMG/M metagenome (GOLD analysis project Ga0209938, IMG submission 185708) | Salt pond soil microbial communities from South San Francisco under conditions of wetland restoration - Salt Pond MetaG R2_C_D1_MG... ... | reverse complement strand
CGACGGACCCAACATATATCCAACCCCTTCCAAAATTTTCCTCGGCTTCAACATATCCATTTGGGTTGGATACCGCGAACAAAAACCGCACTATCAGTGAGAAGTAACAAGCCAGACCCTGATTGCCAGACCCTGATTGCGTGCTGGTGGGCGGCTGAACGCGCAATCATTTTGCAATTCGCCGGGTGGTGTCGCGACTGCTGCGAAAGTAAGCTTACCGCCCATCGTAGGTGAGCGACGTGCTCGGCCCTGACCTGCCGTTCGCTTTATGACCGAGCGCTGCGGTGCGGCTTCACCAGACCGGCCATTCGTCCACCGTGCAGCATTTTCGGACGATGAAGGTCGGCAGGGCGGACTAAGCCGTCCTTCGACGAGGATGAACGGGCGTCTGCTTCGCTCAGAGACCCCACCAGAACGGCTGATACGTTGCCTTCACGATTAGTACTGGACCCTCGCTGAGCCGTAGGGACTGGCCATCCCCGCTACCATGTAGACACCGGTGGTCGCCCGGCGCTATTCATTGCCGATGAGCAGTCAGTGGGAAGATTTCCTCAATCCCGATGTTATGCGGAGGCGCTTTGCCACGGCTGGGCTCTATTTGGTCGCGCACGAAATGCTCTTAGCCTCGATCAAGGAGCCGATCTTAGAGTTTTTTTCCAACAAATGGAGCAAAGAGAAGGGTTGGCATTTCAGCGATAAGTATCGCCGCGAAGTCTTGGCTTTGGATCCGAAAAGAAAGGAAGATTCTCTTCGCGGCTCTATTAAGTGGCTGGAGAAAATGGAAGTCATCAACGCGGATGACCTCAAGATAATTGAAGAGCTAACATGTGCGCGGAACATCTTCGCACATGAACTCAGAAACGTAATCTCGACTGGTGAGATGCCAGAATTCGAGAAGCTATTTCCCAAAATTGTTGCCTTGGCAACTAAGATTGATCGCTGGTGGGTCATCAATGTCGAGATGGCCGTGGACGATCAGTGGGCGGACGAAGAAGTAGACCCTCAAAATGTCACACCAGGAACCACGCTCCTGTTGCAGGTTTTGGAGCGGGTCGCTCTTGGCGAGGGTGAGGCCGCGTGGGAGTTGTATCGGGCGTTCACCAATGATCAGCGCAAGCGTAGACACTAGTCACACAACTCCCGAATTCTAACCCGTTCTCGCGAGTTTTTTCCAAAGCAGCCATTCGCCCATGCGGAAGCATCGGTTAATCCGGGCTCCAAACAGCCATTCGTGCAGCGCTCCTGTGGTAAGGTCGCACTGCCGACAGGGTGTCGGTGTTGCGGAGGATGGGGCGGACCGGAGGATCCATCATGCCAACCACAAACCTTCCCGCCATCTACCCACGGCGACCAGCTTGGAACAGAGGCCGCATCATCGGCCAGAAACGGCCGCTTCTGCCGAAGCATGTCTGGGCCATTCGCGTGCGCCTCGAGATCGCCAACCGGGTCCGGGATCTCGCGCTGTTCAACACGGCCATCGACAGCAAATTGCGCGGGTGCGATCTCGTCAAACTCAAGGTGGCGGACGTGTTCGCGGCCGGACAGGTCAAGGAGCGCGCATCAATCACCCAGAGCAAGACCAAGCAACCCGTGCGGTTCGAGATCACCGAGGGTACACGGAGGTCGATCGCAGCGTGGCTTCAGGATCAGGCCATGATCGGTTCCGAGTATCTCTGGCCCGGCCGTTTCCACGAGCGTCTGCACATTTCCACGCGGCAGTACGCCCGGCTTGTGCGCGATTGGTTGACCTCTATCGGCCTCGAGCCGAGCGCCTATGGCACCCATTCCATGCGGCGCACCAAGGTCGCGCAAATCTACCGCAAGACAGGGAACCTGCGGGCGGTGCAGCTTTTGCTGGGCCACACCAAGATGGACAGCACCGTCCGTTACCTCGGCGTCGAACTAGAGGATGCGTTGGAGATCTCTGAAGCGGTGGAGATCTGACAGGATGGGCCGTCCCGCAGGGACGGCCCGAAGCAGTCCTTCATGGGAAGCCCAGATGCCGCAGCGCAGCTTCACCAGACCGGCCATTCGCCCACCTTGCAACATTTTCACTCAAGCGCAGCGACCAAGGCTAGAGAAAGACATTGGCCGGGACGGGTCCGACGAACGCCAAGTATCCATGTGCGCTGCCAATCGGATCACGTGGACAGAAAACGTGTTTTCCATGCCTTGCACGGCCGCGCTTACGGCCGGGACCGTCTTGGGGCTCGGCCGTAAGGCGTCATTCGGCGCTTCGCTTGCGCCCGTCGATCATCGCCCGGACGAGGTTTTCGCCATGGGCGCGGCTGGCCCATGCGACGCCCGCGAGATGCAGCAGGATCAACAGGAGCGTCGCGTTGGCAGCAAACTCGTGGATCTCCTCGAACGCTTCACCGCCGCCGCCTTCGCCATGCTCGCCGTATTCATCGTGATCCTCGTCCTCCTCGGCCCAGATTGGCAGGCTTGCCGATGTGACGATGCCGGCCAGCGGCCCCTGGCCTTCTTCGACGGCCAGGGTTGCCATGCCCGAAAGCGCCGTGACCGCGAGCGCGAACAGCAGAGCGAGGGTCATCGCTCCGCCCGCCGGGCTGTGGCCCAGATGGCGCTCTGCGCGGCCAGTCAGAAGATCGCGCAGATAGGCGAAAACGCGGCCCGGCCCGGTGACGAAATCCGAAAACCGGGCGCGGCGCGGTCCGACAAGGCCCCAAAGGAGGCGCAGCGCGACCGTGACCGCGATGGCATAGCCCGCAGAGGTATGAAGCCATTGCGGCTCGCCTCCGGTGAGGTATGCGGTGGCGAATGCCACCGCCAGAACCCAGTGGCCGATCCGGATCAGAGGATCCCAGACTCGGACCAGCCCGTTGTCAGACGCATCGTCCATCAATCGTAGTCCCGATCATTGCGATCATCATCGTCTTCGCGATAGGGCAGCGCGGCGCCCGTGGCGGCATCCAGATAGGCCTCTACCCGCATACCATTGGCGTCGATCATCTCGACATCGTAGCGGCCGCGTTCCAATTCGATTTCCAGAACCGTATAGCCCTGATCTTCCAGCATGGTGGCGATCTGCGCGATGCTCATCCGGTTTTGGGTTTGCGCCGGGGTCTGATCCTGCGCGCTGGCCCCGAGGGCGAAAAGACCCAGGGCAGTTGCGAGCGATGCGGAAAAGAGGATGGTGCGTTTCATGGCGATTCTCCTGTTGCCTAGGCAGCCAACGTGGCCGCCGATGCCCCCTTCTGCCCCACACCGCCTGACGCCCCCCTGACCCGAACTGTCAGCTTGCCGTCAGGTTGCCGGGCGTACACACTGACCCCATGAAACACACCGCCCTGATCCTGTGCCTGTCCCTGATCGCCGCGCCTGCGCTTGCGGATCGTGATGACCACGACCGCGCCCGCCTGGCCTTGGAGGCCGGGGAGATCCTACCTCTTGCAGACATCCTTGCCGCGGCCGAGGCGGCGCGTCCGGGCCGGGTGATCGAGATCGAGCTTGACCGCGACGACGGGCGCTGGATCTACGAGCTGGAACTGGTTTCGCCCGAGGGCTTTCTCTACGAGATGGAGCTCGACGCGGCCTCCGGCACGATCCTCGAGGTCGAACGCGAAGAGGACGACGACTGACATGCGCGCCCTTGCCGTGGAGGATGACCCGCGTATCGCCAAAGACCTGCACGCGGCCCTGAGCGCGGCGGGCTTCCGCGTGGAAGGCACAGGCGACGGGGAAGACGCGTGGTTTCTGGGCGATACCGAGGATTACGACCTTGTCGTGCTGGACCTCGGGCTTCCCAAACTGGACGGACTTGCGGTGCTGAAGCGGTGGCGCGCGAACGGGCGCAGTATGCCGGTTCTGGTGCTGACGGCGCGCGGCACATGGCAGGAGCGGGTGGAGGGGATCGAGGCAGGGGCCGACGATTACCTGCCCAAGCCCTTCCGCATGGAGGAGCTGATCGCGCGGGCCCGCGCGCTGGTTCGCCGCACCGGCGGCCACGCGGCGGCCTTGCAGGAGGCCGGAGACCTCAGCCTCGACACCAACCGCATGGGCGTTGCGTTGCGGGGCGTGCCAGTGCAGGTCACGGCGCTGGAATACCGGCTTCTGGCCTATCTCATGCTGCACCGGGACCGACCCGTGCCGCCGGCCGAGTTGCTGGAACACCTCTACGGGGACGATGACGCGCGCGAGGCCAATGCGCTTGAAGCGGTCATCGCGCGCCTTCGCCGGAAACTGGGGCCGGGTATCATCGGAACGCGTCGTGGCTTCGGGTATTTCCTGGAGATGGCATGAGCTTGCGCCTTCGCCTCGCATTGGCAGGCGCCCTTGCGATCCTGATCGCGCTCGGTCTGGCCGCGCTCGGCCTGGCGCAGCTTTTCGGGGCGCATGTTGAACGCCGCGCCACGGCCGAGATGTCGGTGCAGCTCGATCAGGTGATGGCCGGGCTGGAACGGGGCGCGGAAGGGTTGGAACTGGCCCGACCGCCAGCCGATCCGCGCTTTTCCGTGCCGTATAGCGGGCTTTACTGGCAGATCGAGGAGGCGGGTGACCTCCGGCGATCTCGATCGCTGTGGGATGCAGCGCTCCACCTGCCTGTCGACACTCTGGGCGATGGCGCTGTCCACGTGCATCGGCTGGCCGGCCCGGACGGTACAGACCTGCTGGTTCTGGAGCGCTCGATCACGCTGCCATCGCGGCTGGGCGGTGGGCTGGTGCGGGCGGCGGTCGCGATGGATGCGTCTGAGCTGGTCGCGGCGCGCCGCGCCTTCATGGCCGATCTTTCCCCCTACCTCGCCCTTCTGGCCCTTGCGCTCAGTGCAGCGGGCTGGGTGCAATTGTCGATCGGCCTCCGCCCGTTGCGCAGCCTCGGCGCACGGATCTCCGCCCTGCGAGAGGGACGGGCCGAGCGCATGGGCGGCCACTGGCCGGTCGAGTTGCGCCCGGTCGCGACGGAGATTGACGACCTGCTGGCCGCCCGGGAAGCCGAGACAGAACGAGCCCGCACCCGCGCCGCCGATCTGGCGCATGGGCTGAAGACCCCCCTGCAGGCGCTGATGGGGGAAGCGGACCGCCTGCGCGGGGTCGGCGCGACAGAGCAGGCCGACGGCATCGAGGAAACTGCCCGCGCCATGCGCCGCACGGTCGACCGCGAACTGGCGCGGTCGCGAACGGCGGCACGGGCTGTCGATGCCCAAGCCGATCCTGCCCGTGTCGCAAACGGCCTGATCGCGGTTCTGCGGCGCACGCCCGAGGGGGCGCGGCTGCACTGGCAGCAGACGATACCCGAGGGTCTGGCGGTTGCCCTGGATGAAGCGGACCTTGCCGAGGCGATGGGCGCACTGGCCGAGAACGCGGCACGCCATGCGCGCAGCAAGGTGGTGATGTCGGTGCGGGTGCAAGGTGATCGAATGCAGCTTACGATCGCGGATGACGGCGCGGGCATCGCGCAAACTGACTGCGATCGGCTGATGCGCCGCCACGCGAGGGCCGATGAAACGGGCACCGGCCTTGGCCTCGCCATCGCGGCCGACATCGCCGAGGCGGCGGGCGGCACGTTGGTGCTTGGCGATGCCGCGCCGGGCCTCGCCGCTTCGCTTTACCTGCCATTGGCGCGCGGCACTCAAGCCCGCCCGATGGAAAGGCACGACTGAGATACGACACCAAAAGACTTTCGCGTGCGGCCTGGAGCTGCCGCTGGCCGACCCAGCCCAATACTGCGGTGCGGCCCGTCAAAGCGGCCATTCCATCCCCGCGCAGCATTTTCACTCGGCGAATAACAGCAGAGCGGACAGAGCGCCCTTTCGCCGCGGCTGCACCAATGTTGGCTTTCGAATAGGCAGAGAAATGCCAATGATACGCACGCTGGTATTCTCAAATACTCCCAGATGCGGCTTCGGTGCCTCAGGGCAATCGCAGTTGGCGTCACGTCTCGGCTAAGCCATTGAGAACCTTGCGAAGAAAGTCGTCGTCCCAGCCTGCGCGCTTGAGCTTGATCGAGAGCGAGCCCTTGGACGCGTCCCGGCGAACGACATCGAGCGCGCGGCGGCGCAGGACGGCGATGTTACCTGGGCTGTTATCCTTGCGGTTGCGCGCAGCGTCCTCTCTGAATGACACGTCCAGTTGCCAGTGCAGGGCGTTTTCGATGGCCCAGTGAGCACGGACCGTGGACAGCAGCACCTCGGGTGAAGGCATCCAGGACAAAGCGAAGAAGCGGGTTTCGGAGGTCACCTTCCCGTTTGCCTCCCGGGTCGCTTCGATCCGTCCGAAGCCCTTCAGGCCCGGAAATTCATGATGGTCTTCCAGTGCCTTGGCCGAAACCACGATGGCTTTGCGGGTCTCCTTGCGGCCGTGCCCGGTCTCCTCGGTGACCGCTTCGGTCCGGGCAGGCCCGAGCCCGGTGAAACAGCCGCGGGCGTCGGACAGAAGTGACTCCTGATTGCCCTTGAGGGCGAGGCACCAGTCACCGCCCTGCGCGTTGATCGCAGCAACCGTTCGGCGATTGCAGTGCAAGGCATCGGCGGTCACGACCTTTCCCTTCAGGGCGATCAGCCCGAGCACATCGAGCGCGGCATCCAACTCCGCGCCTCCGTCCGCCGTTGCAGTGGCGAGCGTCAGGCGCAGCCGGGACGCGTAGGCCGAGACCATCATGCGTGTCCGCGCGTTCTGGCCCTTGTCGCGGGCGCCGCGCAATGCCTTGCCGTCAATCGCGACCACATCCCCCTCGCGCAGCAAGGCAGTCACGTCAGCCAGCACCCGCCCAAAGGCGGCATCGAGCGCCTTTGGATCGATCATCCGGAACACGACCGAGAACGTGTCATGCGACGGGATAGCGTGCTTAAGCTTGAGGAAGTCCCTGAAAATATTCTCTTTTGCGCGGCCGAACGCCGCCATGTCAGCACAGGACGTCGCGCCGCAGAGGACGGAAACGAACGCGATCACCAAAAGCTCCCCGAGGTCATGCCGGGCATTCTCGGCGCGGGGATCCGGGATGTCGTCGAAGGCGGAGAGAAAGATGTGCATGGCTGCGAAAGGCTCCAATGGGTGCGTTTCCCCACACAGAATCCATCGCGTGCTCCGTAGCAAGCGGGCAGTTCAGGGTCTCAACGCCAACTGCGATTCCCCTGGGCATGCGCGTGTCGCCTGGTCCTGCCCGCGCCGTCAGAAGCGGCTGCGACCTTTCTGATCGGCACAAAAAAGCCCCGATCTTTGGATCGGGGCTCTTGAGTTTTCGGGTGGACGGGCGGTTAGTCCGCGTCTTCCTTTTCCGGCTTGGCCTCTTCGCCAGTGTCCTGGTCGACGACCTTCATCGACAGGCGGACCTTGCCGCGATCATCGAAGCCCATCAGCTTGACCCAGACCTCCTGGCCTTCCTTCAGAACATCCGAAGGGTGGTTCAGGCGGCGGTTCTCGATCTGGCTGACATGGACCAGGCCGTCGCGCTTGCCAAAGAAGTTCACGAAGGCGCCGAAATCGACGATCTTGACGACGGTGCCCTTGTAGATGTGACCCTCTTCCGGCTCGGCAACGATCGAGTGGATCATGTCATAGGCCTTCTGGATGGCCTCGCCGTTGGGCGAGGCGATCTTGATGATGCCCTCGTCGTTGACATCGACCTTGGCGCCGGAGACTTCGACGATCTCGCGGATCACCTTGCCGCCCGAGCCGATCACTTCGCGGATCTTGTCGGTGGGCACCTGCATGGTCTCGATGCGCGGGGCGTGGATCGAGAAATCGCTGGTTTCGGAGAGGGCCTTGCCCATCTCGCCCAGGATGTGCATCCGGCCCTGCTTGGCTTGAGCCAGCGCTTTCTTCATGATCTCGGGCGTGATGCCCGCGACCTTGATGTCCATCTGCAGGCTGGTGATGCCGTTCTCTGTGCCCGCGACCTTGAAGTCCATGTCGCCGAGGTGGTCCTCGTCGCCCAGGATATCGGTCAGGATTGCGTAGTCGCCATCGCCTTCCAGCACCAGTCCCATGGCCACACCGGCGACCGGCGCCTTGAGCGGCACGCCTGCGTCCATCATCGCCAGCGAGCCGCCACAGACCGAAGCCATGGAGGACGATCCGTTGGATTCGGTGATCTCGGAGACCAGGCGGATCGTGTAGGGAAAGTCGGTCGCTGCGGGCAGGACGGCTTGAAGAGCACGCCATGCCAGCTTGCCGTGGCCGACTTCGCGACGCCCCGGAGGACCGACGCGCCCCGCTTCACCGACCGAGTAGGGCGGGAAGTTGTAGTGCAGCAAGAAGTTGGACTTGTAGGTTCCCTCAAGCGCGTCGATCATCTGTTCGTCGTCGCCCGTGCCAAGCGTGGTCACAACCAGCCCCTGGGTTTCGCCACGGGTGAACAGGGCCGATCCGTGTGTGCGGGGCAGCAGGCCGGTTTCGCAGACGATCTCGCGCACCTCGTCGAGCTTGCGTCCATCGATGCGCTTGCCTTCCTTGACGACCGACCCGCGCAGAACCGTCGACTCCAGCTTCTTGAGGGCGGCGCTCAGGTTCGGGTCTTCCTGCTGCTCCTCCGACAGGCCCTCGATGATCTCGGCCTTGACCGCTGAAACGGCGGTGGTCCGTTCCTGCTTGTCGAGGATCGCGTAGGCCTCGCGCATCTTGGCTTCGCCAGCGGCGGCCACGATCGCGTAGAGGTCCGAGTAATCGGGCGGGGTGAAATCGAAGGGTTCCTTGGCCGCGTCCTCGGCCAGGTCGATGATCGTGTCGATCACCGGCTGGATCTGCTCGTGCGCGAAGTTGACCGCGCCCAGCATCTCGTCCTCGGTCAGTTCGTAGGCCTCGGACTCGACCATCATGACCGCATCCTTGGTGCCCGCGACGACCAGGTCCAGGCGTTGTTCGGGATTGTCGCGCAGCTTGTGCATGTCGTCGAGTTCGGGGTTCAGGATGTATTCGCCATCCTCGTACCCCACGCGGCAGCCGGCGATCGGGCCCATGAAGGGCGCGCCGGAAATTGTCAGCGCGGCGCTGGCGGCGATCATCGCGATCATGTCCGGGTCGTTGACCAGGTCATGGGACAGCACCGTGCACATGACCAGGGTCTCGTTCTTGAACCCGGGCACGAAAAGCGGGCGGATAGGCCGATCGATCAGGCGCGCGGTCAGCGTTTCCTTCTCGGTCGGACGGGCCTCGCGCTTGAAGAAGCCACCAGGCACCTTGCCTGCGGCGTAGTATTTTTCCTGATAGTGAACCGTCAGCGGGAAAAAATCCATTCCCGGCTTGGGTTGCTTGGCATAGGTCACCGCGGCCATGACCGAGGTTTCCCCGTATGTGGCGATGACGCAGCCATCGGCCTGTCGGGCGATCTTGCCCGTTTCCAGTGTCAGCGTCTCTTCGCCCCACTGGATCGATTTCTTTACTTCTTTGAACATCTATCGTTTCCTGTCTGAGGGCGCTCCCGGCCTTCCGGGTCCCTCGTGTCATTGGCGGCCCCATTGCCGCCGACCCCTCTCATCATCTCATGCGCCGGGGTCTAGAGCGTCACGTTTCAGATGGTCGCGAAATACATGAAAAACCAGGATGGGGGAAGGGGTGGTCGGATGTCGCCAGACCCCGAGCGCGAGGGCAGTCGCCCAGGCATGGCTGGGAAACGGCCAGTGCCACCCCGTGGGTCCGATCACCCCATGTGCAGGGCCTGGTCATTGGCAGATCGCGGTGCTCTCGTCGCCGGGTCAATCCGCGAGCGCCGGTCGTTCAGGCCGGTAAATGCGCGGGTCTGGGGCTGCGGCTTCGGACGTCTGTTCCGCCTCTCGCGAGCCACATGGCATCCGCGCGGCGCCGCGGATATGACCAACCAGGCGGTCGCCAATGCCGCGTGGCACTGCGGCGGGCATGTGCGCGGTGCGCTACGGCTCCTGCAAGTGGTGATATTCAGACCGGCGGTGTTTGCGCCCTTGGGGCCTTGGCCAGGGTTTCCCGATCTTGATGCCGCGGCAATGGCAAGCGGCAACATGATAACCGGCGATGTCCTGTGGATCATGCCTGTTTGGGGGCGGTCGGTCTCGTCGACAGACGCGCGACCAATGAGGCGCCTATCGCCCGGTACGACGACAGGATCGGCACCGGCCCCGCGCATTTCGTGGCCGACTACAGGTTCGAGTTGGAAGGCAAGACATGTTCCATGCCCGTCGCGTGACAGGCCGACCGGCAGTCACCGCCATCAACGAGAAACGCCCGTGCATTTCTGCACGAGCGTTCGGAAACTCCATTCACGGCCGTCTCAGCGGCGGATGCCGAGCCGCTTGATGAGGTCGCGATAGCGGGCTTCTTCCTTGCCACGCAGGTAGTCCAGCAGCTTGCGGCGCTGAGCCACCATCTTGAGAAGGCCACGGCGGCCGTGATTGTCCTTCTTGTGTGTCTTGAAGTGCTCGGTCAGGGTGGTGATGCGCGAAGTCAGGATCGCGATCTGCACCTCGGGCGAGCCGGTGTCGCCCTCTTTCGTGGCGAATTCCTTCAGAATCCTGGATTTTTCGTCAGCGGTAATCGACATCGGGGTCTCCTGTTCAAGAATGGGTCAAGGCGCGAGCCGGGATGTCGTCCAGACAAGGCCCATGGAGGGAGCGGTCTCAAGTGCCGGGCACCAAGGTGCCGCTGGCGCGCGTATAGGAGCAAACGCGCAGCTTTGCAAAGGGATTCCTTCAGGGCTGTGCGGGCTGAACCGTGATGCTGTCCAGGTCGACCGTGCCCAGTCCCCGCAGGAGGGCAAGCGGTTCGCCGTCGGCCAGGACGACGACACCCTGGTCCGTCACGGCGCTGGACAGCGTCGTACCGGGCCCGCTCGTGTGCAGGATCAGGCTGTCTTCCGTCGGATTGTAATCCATGACCGTCACATCCCCGCCCAATACGGTGAAGGTGTCAGAGCCGCTGCCGCCATCAAGGACATCCCCATCGCCTCCGGTCACGTGATCGTTTCCGGCGCCACCGTTGACGTAGTCGCGCGCAGCGATCGCCTCGTTGGCGGCACCATCGACAAGATCGTCACCGTCGCCGCCATGCAGAACGTCCTCGCCCCCGCCACCGGTCAGCGTGTCATCGTCGAAACCGCCCAGCAGGGAATCGGCGCCATCGCGGCCGTGCAGAACATCTTGTCCCGCGCCGCCGATCAGCGCGTCACCGCCGTCACCGCCATCCAGCCAGTCATCGCCAACGTAGCCAAAGAGCGTGTCTGCACCGTCGCCACCCGACAGGCGGTCGACGCCGTCGTGGCCGTGCAGCGAATCCGCGCCCGGCCCGCCCTCGATCATGTCATCGCCTTCGCGCCCATCTATGTAGTCGTCGCCTTCAAGGCCCGCGATAACGTCGGTCTCTTCGCCGCCATAAAGCTCATCCGCGCCTTCGCCACCCTCGATCAGCGAGACCAGGGTATCGGCGGCCTCATCCTCCAATTCGGGCGCCTCGTCCGGATCGGGACTCTCGTCAGTGTTGTCCTGCCACGGCATGTCGACAATGGCCGACCCTGCCAGCGCGATCCCCACGAGACCAAGTAAAGGAAACATACTCAGACCCCTTCAAAAAACTAATTTCTACGAACCTGACGGCCCGGCATTGCAAGGTCGCGTCACAATCTTCGAGAGTCTTGTAGCATTTTTCGGCAACCAGCGGTGTGCAAAGTGAACAGAGGGTTAATCCCCAGGGCTAATCCCAGGGTTCGGGGATCCGGCTGTAGGAAATATACAATGGGTGCCGTGGATGACCGTGCTTCGTGAGGCCCAGGTGAAGAAGCGGCGCGCCGGTGGCTCGCAGCAATGCCTCGACCCGTGCTCCGCGGTCAAGGTGGGCGCCATGGCTGCCCCAGGCGCAGATGACCCGGTCGGCCCAGTCCGCGCCCGCGCGAATGGCCTGGTCGTTCTCGGGACCCACGGGATCGGGCGCGCCGCGCATCTTCCGTGGGTCGGTGTCGCGCCAGGCGAAGATATTTGTCACGCGGAAGCCGCCGAAGCCCAGCGTGCGGGCGCGACGCTCACAGCGTTCGACGGTTGGGTCGTTCTGAACCTCGGTCGCCGTCGAGGGGTTCAGCATGACGAAGAGCACCTTCTCTCCGCTCGGATTCCAGACCCGCGTCAGCGCATAGCGATAACGTTCGCAGTCGGAATAGATCGCGGTCGAGGGCGCGTCGCCCTTGGTATATGTGCGGGTGATCATGGCCACTGTTCTGCCCCGATGAGGCGTGGAAGGGAAGGGTGGGTCGCCGGACGCCGCTGTTTGCCGGACCAGCCCGGCAAATGCGCCCCGCCCGCCGTCCCGCAACATCCGTCAGCCGCGTACGAAAACCCGGCTCGGGTGCAATTCCCCGGCCTTGAACACACCAACCGCAATCGCCTCTTGGCCATGAGCGGCCCAGCATTCGTCGCCGTAATCCACGTCGCCGATGACCATGGCTGGGTTGCCGTTGCGCAGGCGGGCGATGCTGGCTTCGGGGCAATGGACGCGGGGCAGGTCATCGAGCCCGTCTTCGAGCGGGCGCAGGTAGTGGTCCAGCTCGGATGACTTCGCTTTTTCGTCAAGAAGGGAGATGGCAACCCCTTCTTCGGCGGTGAAGGGTCCTGACCAGGTCCGGCGCAGCTCGGTGACATGGCCCAGGCAGCCCAGCGCCTTGCCGAGGTCGCGCGCGATGGCGCGGACATAGCCGCCCTTGCCACAAGTCATTTCCAGCACGGCGTGATCGGCATCGGGCCGGTCGATCAGAAGCAGTTCCTCGACCCAGAGCGGACGCGCCGAGATCTCGAAGTCCTCGCCGTCCCGCGCGCGCTTGTAGGCGCGCTGCCCGTCGATCTTGACGGCGGAGTAGGCGGGCGGGACCTGCATGATCTCGCCTACGAGGCAGCCCAGCGCCTGTTTGATCGCGTCGTCATCCGGGCGGGCATCACTGGTCGCGATCACCTCGCCCTCGGCGTCGTCGGTGTTCGTGGCCTGACCCAGCCGCACGGTGAAGGTATAGGCCTTGAGCGCATCGGTGACATAGGGAACCGTTTTCGTCGCCTCGCCCAGGGCCACGGCCAGGACGCCGGTCGCCGCAGGGTCCAGCGTGCCCGCGTGCCCGGCCTTCTTCGCGCCAAAGGCCCAGCGTACCTTGTTGACCACCGACGTCGAGGTGATCCCGGCGGGTTTGTCGACCACCAGCCAGCCGGAAATGTCGCGGCCCTTGCGTTTGCGCCCCATGGCAAGTCTCCGATCCAGTCGAGAGCGCGTGGGTTAGTCCGCGCCGCCGTCGCCGTCAACCGGAGCGAGGACGCCGACGATGGGTCCGAGCGTCCAGCCGAAATCGCTGCGCCCCAACTGCGGGGCGTGCAGGCGGCTCACCTTGCCGTCGAAATAGAGGGCATCCGCGAGCCCCAGCCGGTCGCGGAAGAGCGTTGCGAAGTCGTGGAAATTGACCGGTGCCTCGGAGATGGCAAAGACCGCGCGGTCGCCGCTGGCGCTGGTACCGACGCCGTTGCGGATGTAGCGCGACGTGCCGCCGGGGATCAGGCGCGGATGCAGCACGCCGTCCAGCACCAGCATTGGCCCCGACTGGGTGGCGTGGCGGCAGCCGGGGCGGTCCGCAAGGTAAGCGCGGGTCTCGATCACGCGGGCGCTGTCGTCCGTGATGCAGAAGATGCCATTGGGCAGCAGGCCGAAGTTGCCCGGACCATCGCTGGCGATCACGTGCATTTCCTCGCGGTCGTTCTCGATGTAGTGGCCGACCGGGCTGCGATCCTCGTGATACATGCCAGCGTTCATCGCAAAGGCAAGCGGGCGGTCTGCGTGCTGTTCGACAGCGGAAAAACTTCCCAGGATATCACCCGCGTCATCGCGCAGGAACAGGCGCAAGCCCTCGCGGTCGGGGTCCACCTCGCAGATGGTGAAGGTTTGGTCCAGGTGAGTGATCCCGGTGCAGTCCACCGCCCCGGCGGGGGCCGCCCAGAGCACCAGCAGCGCCAGAAACCCGCGCATCAATCGTCGAGATCCTGCCGCACCTTCTCGTCGGCGAAGATCTCGCGGGTGCGGTCCATGCGTTCGAAGGTGTCATCCACGCGGAAACGCAGCTCGGGCACATGCTTGAGCTTTATCTGCTTGCCCAGGAAGTGGCGCAACTCGCCCTGGTGACGCGCCAGGCGCTGCACGGCCTCCTCTGCGCCATCGCCGCCGAGGGGCAGGACAAAGGCGGTGGCGATACGCAGATCGGGGCTGACCCGGACCTCGCCCACGGTGATCGACATGCGCGACAGGTCGGGGTCATGCAACTCGCCCCGCATCAGCACGTCCGACAGGGTCCGGCGGATCAGTTCGCCGACGCGCAGCTGGCGCTGCGAGGGTCCGGAATTGCCTTGGAACTTGTTCTTTGCCATGCCGTCCATGTAAGGGGTCCGCGACGGGATGCCAAGCGCAGCGGCTGCCGCCGGGCGCAAACATGACGGAAGGACAGCACAGATGACTGACACACCGGGAATCGTGATCACTGGCGCGTCCGGCCGCATGGGCAGGATGCTGATCGAGACCGTCGTCTCTTCCGAAGTCTGCCAGTTGGTCGGCGCACTTGAACGGCCCGGCCACGACTGGATCGGCCAGGATATAGGTGCCGCCATGGGTGGGCGGCCGCTGGGGGTGACGGTCAGCGACGACCCTGTCGCGGCCTTTGCCGTGGCCCAGGCGGTCATTGATTTTTCCGCGCCCGCCGCGACAGTGGAATTCGCCGAACTGGCGGCGCAGGCCCGTGCCGTGCACGTGATCGGTACCACGGGGCTGTCGGACGATGACCTGGACAAGTTGAAGATCGCCGCGCGCCATGCGGTGATCGTCCGGGCGGGGAACATGTCGCTTGGCGTCAACCTGCTTGTCCAGTTGACCAAGCGCGTCGCGGCCGCCCTGGACGAGGATTTCGACATCGAGGTGATAGAGGCGCATCACAACCGCAAGGTGGACGCGCCCTCGGGCACCGCGTTGATGTTGGGTGAAGCCGCCGCCGAGGGACGTGGCCGCGATCTGTCCGAGGTTTCCGACCGGGGGCGCGACGGAATCACGGGGGCCCGCGAGCGGGGCGACATCGGGTTTTCGGCGATTCGCGGCGGCGACATCGTGGGGGAACACGACGTGCTTTTCGCCGGTCCGGGCGAGCGGATCATCCTGCGCCATGTCGCCAGCGATAGGCGCCTCTTTGCCAAGGGCGCACTACGCGCCGCGCTCTGGGGGCAGGGCCAAAAGCCCGGCGAATTCGACATGATCGACGTGCTTGGCCTGACCGACTGATCCATCACGCTGCGCCCCGCGTATTCTGGCAGAGACATCAAATGCGGAGGTCTCGTCATGCGTGGAATTTTCTTTGCTTTTATACTGTGCGTTTCCGGAGGCACCGTTGCGGCCTTCGAAAGGGTGGATGACAAGGGCCGGTTTCTGGATCTTGTCGCCGACAAGGAATTGCGTCTTGGACTTTTCGGCGTCAGCCTGCATGTTGGCGAGGAAGGCACGATCTCCGGGTCGGCTGCAGGTTGGGACCTGACCGGCACGTGGGCGTGGCATGACGGCTACTTTTGTCGCGAGATCGACTGGTCAGGCACCGAGATTTCCTACAACTGCCAACTTGTGGAGCATCGCAACGGTGAGCGCATCCGCTTTACCGTCGATCAGGGCGCGGGGCGACAGGCCACCTTCAGCCTGCGATAGGATCAAAAGTCGTAGGCGATGCCTTTCTTTTCCCAGTCGCCGTAGCGGACGGGTTCAGGCCCGTCCCGGCCTCCAAGTTCGACTGGAAGATCCTCGGGTGCGGCGGCCTTTCGGCGCTCGGCGGCCTCGGCCAGGGCGCGTTTGGCGGCGTCGGGCAGGTCCTTCGGGGTCTCGCTCATCTTCATGTCCTTGTAAGGCTGACGCGCCTGATATAGGCCGCAGCAATCCGTCGGCCAAGGGGGCGCCATGTCTCGGGACACGTCACAGCAAGGACTGGCGCCGCGCCGCGCGGCGCTGCATTTGCTCGACCAGGTGACGGGGGAACAGCGCCCGATGTCCGAGCTGCTGTCCGAGGGCGCGCTGGATCACCTGGATCCCGAGGGTCGCGCCCGCGCACAGCGCCTGGCCACCCAGACCCTGCGCGGCCTGCCGCGGGCCGATCGGATGTTGGCACGGTTCCTGCAAAAGACCCCACCGTTGCACGTGCGCAACATCTTGCGCCTGTCCACGATCGAGCTGGCCGGGGGCGAGGCCGCGCATGGCGTGGTCAACGCCGCCGTTGCGATGGTCGGAATGAACAAGCGCACCGCTGGCATGAAGGGGCTGGTCAATGCCGTCCTGCGCAAGGTGGCCGCCGACCTGCCAGGGGGCTGGGACAAGCTGGCGGTGCCACGCCTGCCGAAGTGGCTGCGCGAGCCGTTGAAAGCGGCCTATGGGCCGCAGGTCGTGGCGGAAATCGAGCGGGCGCATTTCGCTGGGGCGCCGCTGGACCTGACCGCCAAGACCGATCCCCAGGCCGTGGCCGAGGCCGTTGGCGGCAGGGTTCTGCCCACGGGCACCGTGCGGCTGGCCAAGGGCCGGCAGGTCTCTGGATTGCCGGGGTATGAGGCGGGCGATTGGTGGGTTCAGGATGCTGCCGCCGCGCTGCCCGCGCGCATGTTGGCCGCGCAGCCGGGCGAGCGGGTGCTGGACCTTTGCGCCGCGCCGGGCGGCAAGACCCTGCAGCTGGCCGCGACCGGCGCCGAGGTTACGGCGCTGGACATCTCCGATGGGCGCATGGGACGTGTGCGCCAGAACCTGAATCGCGCTGGTCTGAGCGCGGATCTGGTCGTCGCCGATGCCCTGACCTACGAGGCCGCGCCCTTTGACGCGATCCTGCTGGACGCGCCCTGTTCGGCGACGGGCACGATCCGCCGCCACCCCGACCTGCCCCATGCACGGGACGGGTCGGATTTCCAGAAACTTTTTCAGCTTCAAGCGGCGCTGATCGACCGGGCGCTGGCCCTGCTCAAGCCCGGCGGACGGCTGGCCTTTTGCACCTGCAGCCTGCTGCCCGACGAGGGCGAGGTGCAGGTGGAAGCGGCGCTCGCGCGTCACCCGGAATTGCGCGTCGAGGCGGCCGATCCGCCGGGAATGGACGCGACCTGGCACAGTGAGCCGGGCGGCCTTCGCCTGCGCCCCGATCACTGGGCGGATCGGGGCGGGATGGATGGCTTCTACATGGCCCTTCTGCGAAAGCCCGCGTGACTTGATCCGCACCAGCCTGTATAAGCCGGGGCAACAAGAGATGCGGAACGCACCCGGTTTTCGAGGCAGCAGGATTGGCCAGCAGGACCCCCAGACCCCGTTCGGGCCATGTCACGCGCATGGACAGGCTACACGCCCGTCTGGCCGCGCGGGCGCGGCCCGCAACGGGCTTCGTTTCCTCTCCCGAGCCCAAGGTGATCGGCCATTTCGCGCGCGGGCGACAGTTTCTGGCGGGCAATTTCCTGATTCATGGTGAACTGGTTGAGGCCAAGGGCCGCTCGATCTGGGAGGCCGCCGACCAGGTCGCGCATGGGCCGGAACTGGTGCAGGGGTTCACCTGGCTCGACGACCTGGCCGCCGTGGGCGACGCAAGGGCGCGGGCCACCGCGCAGGGCTGGCTCGCCGAATGGATCGAGCGCTTCGGCAAGGGCGCCGGTCCCGGCTGGACGCCTGACGTGGCCGGGCGGCGTCTTGTCCGATGGATCACCCACGGGCTGTTCCTGCTGCGCGGACAGGACAAGGCGGCCGCAGACGCCTATTACCGATCCGCCGCGCGGCAGACGATATTCCTGTCGCGACGGTGGAGGGCCGCGCGCCCCGGTCTGCCGCGCTTCGAGGCGTTGGCCGGGTTGATCCACGCGGGGCTTTCGCTGCAGGGAATGGAGGCCCGTGTCGGCCCCGCGGTGGCGGCGCTGGCGCATGATTGCAAGGTGCAGATCGGACCCGACGGGAGTATCCCGTCGCGCAATCCCGAGGAATTGCTGCACATCCTGTCGCTGCTCACCTGGGTGAGATCGGCATTGGCAGGGGCCGACCGGGCCGCACCCGAAACCCTGTTGTCGGCCATTGCGCGGATCGCACCCACTCTGCGTGCGCTGCGCCATGCCGATAGTGGGCTGGCGCGGTTCCACGGCGGCGGCCGTGGGCTGGAGGGTTGGCTGGACCAGGCCCTTGTCGCCTCGGGCAACCGCGACCTGCCGGAGCGGCGCCTCTACATGGGCTATGGGCGACTTGCCGGTGGCCGGACGACCGTGGTGACGGACGCGGCCAGCCCGCCCGACGGGATGGCCTCGCTTGACGCCCATGCCGCGACGCTGGCCTTCGAGCTGACCTCGGGACGACGGCCGATCATCGTCAACTGCGGTTCGGGGCGCAGCTTCGGGCCCGAGTGGCGCCGGGCCGGGCGTGCCACGCCCTCTCATTCGACCCTCGTGCTCGAGGGCTATTCCTCGTCCCGGATCAGCCAGACCGCGCGCGATGGCATCGAGCCTCTGGATGACACCCCGGGCGATGTGCGCTCGGAATTCACAGGGCTGTCCGACGGTTTGCGGCTGGCAGCGGCACATGACGGCTATCGCCGCAGTCACGGTCTGACCCATGTGCGCACCCTCGATCTTGACCATGGCGGTCGTGGTCTGGCGGGCGAGGACCTGCTTACGATCCTGGCGGACCGCGACCAGCCCGCCTTCGATGCTGCGCTGGACCGCAACAGCCTGCAGGGCATTCCCTGGCTGCTGCATTTCCACCTGCATCCCGAGGTAGAGGCCGAGATCGACCTGGGCGGGGCGGCGGTTTCGCTGACGCTGAAATCGGGCGAGATCTGGGTTTTTCGGCAAGACGGGGCCGAGACGCTGGATCTCAAGCCCTCGGTCTACCTGGAATACGGGCGGTTGCGTCCGCGCGTGACACAACAGGTGGTTTTATCCGGGCGCGCAATGTCCTATTCGACGCGCGTGCGTTGGTCGCTGGCAAAGGCGCAGGACACGCCGCTGGCCGTGCGTGACCTTGAAGACCGCCTGCCAGGCACCTTTGCCGACGGAACTGACTAGACCTGCCCAGGGGGGCCTTTTCGATGACCGACCTGCATCCAGTGCGCCGCGCGCTGCTTTCCGTTTCCGACAAGACCGGCCTGGTCGATCTGGGCCGCGCATTGGCAGGGCGCGGCGTGGAACTCCTGTCCACTGGCGGCTCGGCCCGGGCACTGCGCGAGGCCGGGCTCGCGGTGCGGGACGTCGCCGAGGTGACGGGCTTTCCGGAAATGATGGACGGCCGGGTCAAGACGCTGCACCCGATGGTGCATGGCGGGTTGCTGGCGTTGCGCGACGATGACGCCCACCTGACGGCAATGGACGAACACGGCATCGGCGGGATCGACCTGCTGGTGGTCAATCTCTACCCGTTCGAGGCGGCGCTGGCGCGCGGTGCCGGCCATGACGAGATGGTCGAGAACATCGACATCGGCGGCCCCGCCATGATCCGCGCGGCGGCAAAGAACCATGCCTTTGTCACCACAGTGGTGGATGTCGAGGACTACGACGCCCTGCTGGCCGAACTGGAGGCCAATGATGGCCGGACCTCCTATGCCTTTCGTCAGCGTTTCGCCCAGGCCGCCTATGCCCGCACGGCCGCCTATGATGCGGCGGTCAGCACCTGGATGGCGGACGCGATCGGGCAGGACACGCCGCGCCGCCGTGCCTTTGCCGGTGAACTGGCCCAGACCATGCGCTATGGCGAGAACCCGCATCAGAGCGCCGCGTTCTACACCGACGGCTCAGGCCGCCCCGGGGTGGCCACGGCGGTGCAACACCAAGGCAAGGCCCTGTCCTACAACAACATCAACGACACCGATGCCGCGTTCGAACTGGTGGCGGAATTCGCCCCCGGTGACGGACCCGTCTGTGCCATAATCAAGCATGCCAATCCCTGCGGCGTGGCGCGCGGCGCGACCCTGTCCGAGGCGTACCGGAAGGCCTTTGATTGCGACCGGACCAGTGCCTTTGGCGGGATAGTGGCGCTGAACATGGATCTGGACGAGCAGACCGCGAAGGCGATCACCGGCATCTTTACAGAGGTTGTAATCGCCCCCGGTGCGACCGAGGCCGCCCGGGCCGTTTTCGCCGCCAAGACAAACCTGCGCCTGCTGACGACCGGTGGCCTGCCCGATCCCAAATCGGGGGGTTTGGCCTTCAGGCAGGTCGCGGGCGGCGTGTTGGTGCAGGACCGCGACAACGGCCATCTGCCCGAGGGCGACCTGAAGACCGCGACAAGGCGCGCGCCCACCAATAGCGAGTTGACGGACCTGCGCTTTGCCTGGACGGTCGCCAAGCACGTCAAGTCCAACGCCATCGTCTACGCCAAGGATGGCGCCACCGTGGGGATCGGTGCGGGCCAGATGAGCCGCCTTGACAGCGCACTGATCGCGGCGAAGAAGGCTGAGCGCATGGCCGAGGCACTGGGTCTGCCGGAGCCGCTCACAAAAGGATCGGCCGTGGCCTCGGATGCCTTTTTTCCCTTTGCCGATGGATTGATGGAGGCCGTCGCCGCAGGCGCCACAACCGTGATCCAGCCCGGTGGGTCCATGCGTGATGACGAGGTCATCGCCGCTGCCGACGACGCCGGCCTCGCGATGGTCTTCACCGGCATGCGCCACTTCCGGCATTAGGGCAGGGGACCGATATGCGCCTACTGGGTATCACCGCCGTGCTGACCTTCCTGGTCGACCAGGCCATCAAGGCGCTGGTCCTGTTCGGCATCTTCGGACTGGGTTGGGGGCAGGTCACCGGCGACACGGCCCGGCTGCCCTATCCGCCCCGGGTCGAGGTGGCTGACCCTTACCTTGTGCTGACCATGGCCTGGAACCGGGGCATCAACTTCGGCCTTTTTGGCGGGCTGGACCTGCGCTGGGTGCTGGTGGGGATCGCCCTGGCGGTGTCGCTTTTCGTGGTGTGGTGGGTGAATCGGGAAAAACCCGGGCGCCGGGCCATGATCGGTGCGGGGCTTCTGGTGGGCGGCGCGATCGGTAACGCGCTGGACCGGGTGCTTTATGGCGCGGTGGCGGATTTTCTGAACATGTCCTGTTGCGGGATCAGCAATCCCTACGCCTTCAATGTGGCCGATATCGCGATCTTTGCCGGAGCCGTCGGGCTGGTGCTTTTCGGACCTGACAACAAGAGCGCGTGACGCGGGCAGCGGGCTGCGTTACAACATCCCGGCAAAGGGTGATTTGGGAACGACAACGATGGCTAGGACGATCATTGCCATTCTGGCGCTGACAGCCTTGGCCGCCTGTGGCGGCGGCGGGGGTCTGCGCAACCTTGATGCGGGCGGCGACGGGCCGGATGAATTCGCCATTAATCCCTCCGCCCCACTGGAGATTCCCGAGAACCTGTCGAGACTGCCCGCACCCACGACCGGGGTGGCTAACCGCACCGATCCCGATCCTGCGGCCGATGCGGTGATCGCGCTGGGCGGCAACCCGGGCGCGACTATGGTCGGCGGCATCCCTGCGGGTGATTCCGCACTCGTGACCTATGCCACGCGTAACGGCGTTGACCCGGATATCCGCGCCACGCTGGCCGCCGAGGACCAGGGTTTCCGCGACCGCCGTAGCCGGTTCGGGGGGCTTTTTGCGCGCGGCGACCGGTATTTCCAAGCCTATTCGGGCCAGGCGCTCGACGCCCATGCCGCGCTTGCGCGCTTCCGTAACGCGGGTGTCGCCGTGCCCAGCGCTCCGCCTGCGCCATAACGGCCCGTCTCGGTGCCCTCACATCCACGTATGTCCTCTTGAACAGCCCCGCGGGCGACGTAGCTTATCGGTACGATCAATCCCTTCGGAGGCTACATGCGTTTTCTGGCAGCACTCGCGATGGCCCTTGGCCTGACCACCGCCCTGCGTGCGGACGAGGTCACGACCACGACGCTCGACAACGGCCTGGAGGTCGTGGTGATCGAGGATCACCGCGCCCCTGCTGCCGTGCACATGCTCTGGTACCGGGCCGGGTCGGCGGATGAGCCGCCTTCATCCTCGGGCGTGGCGCATTTCCTCGAGCATTTGCTGTTCAAGGGAACGGAGACGATTGATGCTGGCGAGTTCAGTGACATTGTCGCTGCCCAGGGCGGGAGCGACAACGCCTTTACCAGCTATGACTACACGGCCTACTTCCAGCGCGTCGCCGCCGACCGCCTGCCCCTGATGATGCGGATGGAGGCGGACCGGATGAACAACCTGCGTCTGACCGAAGAGGATATCGCGACCGAGCGCGGCGTGATCCTGGAAGAACGTAACCAGCGGGTAGAGAATTCGCCTGGTGCGCTGGCCCGCGAACAGATGCGCGCGGCGCAATACCTCAACCATCGCTACGGCGTGCCCATCATCGGCTGGAAGCACGAGATGGAACAGTTGGGCATGGAGGACGCGTTGGATTTCTACGACCTTTACTATTCGCCCAACAATGCCGTGCTCGTCGTGGCCGGCGACGTCCATCCCGACGAGGTCATCGCGCTTGCGCGGGAAACCTACGGCCCGATTCCGCGGGAACCCGACCTGCCGGAGCGTGTCCGTCCTCAGGAACCTCCGCAGACTGCCGAGCGCCGGCTGGTCTACGAGGACCCCCGGGTTTCACAACCCTATCTGACCCGAAGCTACATCGCCCCCGAACGCGACAGCGGGGCACAGGAAAAGGCCGCGGCGCTGACCTACCTGGCCGAGCTTCTGGGCGGATCGCCATTCACCTCGGCGCTGGGCGTGGCCCTGCAGTTCGACAGCCAGACAGCTGTTTATACCTCGGCCTACTACAACGGTCGGTCGCTGGATGACACGACCTTCGGGCTGACCGTTGTTCCCGAGCAGGGCGTGACCCTGCAAAAGGCCGAGGACGCCATGGACGCTGCCATAGCCGATTTCCTGGAAACCGGTATCGAGGCCGACCGAATGGAGCGCCTGCATACCCAGTTGCGTGCCAGCGAGGTCTACGCTCGGGATGACGTGCAGGGACTGGCCCGCCGCTATGGCGCGGCGCTGACCCAGGGTCTGACGGTCGGGGATGTGCAAGCCTGGCCCGAAACCCTGCAATCGGTCACCGAGGAAGACATCCTGACGGTGGCCCGCGAGGTGCTTGACCGCGATCGCTCCGTCACGGCCTGGGTCGTTCCCAGCCGGGAGGTGCTGCAATGAAACGTCTTGTTCTGTCCCTTGCCCTTCTGCTCGCGCCGCTGACCGCACGGGCCGAGATCAACATACAGCAGGTCAAGTCTCCCGGCGGCATCGATGCCTGGCTGGTCGAGGAAGCTGCCATTCCATTCGTTGCGTTGGAAATCGTCATCGACGGGGGCGCCTCCTTGGACGAACCCGGCAAGCGCGGCGCGACCAACCTGATGATGGGCCTGTTGGAGGAAGGTGCGGGCGAAATGGATGCACGTGCGTTCCAGACTGCTCGCGAAGGCCTGGCGGCCAGCTATGGCTTCAGGGCCCGCGACGACAGGGTCGTTATCACGGCCCGCTTCTTGACCGAGAACCGGGACGAGGCCGTCGACCTGCTGCGCCTCGCGTTGACCGAGCCTCGATTCGACCAGAACGCGCTTGACCGGGTGCGCGCGCAGGTGCTGTCGGGCATCCGCAGCGATGCCACCGACCCCAACAGCATCGCCGGGCGCACCTTCGACCGGGAAGCCTTCGGAGACCATCCTTACGGATCGCCCATCAACGGCACCGCCGAGAGTGTGAACAGCCTGACCCGCGACGATATCGTGACGGCGCATCAAAACGCCCTGGTGCGTTCGCGCGTGCATGTTGGCGCGGCGGGGGACATCACGCCCGGGGAACTCGGCCGATTGCTCGATGAGCTGCTGGGCGATTTGCCGGCCGAAGGACCAGCCCGGCCGGGCCCGGCCGGGTTCGCGCTGGACGGTGGCACAACGGTCGTGGATTTCGAGACCCCGCAGTCAGTGGCCCTCTTCGGGCACGAGGGGCTGCCGCGCGATGATGAGGATTTCTTCGCAGCCTATATCCTCAACGAGATTCTCGGAGGGCGGGGCGTGCAAAGCCGCCTGATGGAAGAGGTGCGCGAAAAGCGCGGCCTGACCTATGGCGTTTCCACCTACCTTGTGCCCAAGGACCATGCGGCGCTCTACCTGGGCAACCTCGCTTCGGCCAACGACCGGATCGCCGAAGCCATCGCCGTGATCCGGGACGAGTGGGCGCGCATGGCCGACGAAGGCGTGAGTGCCACTGTATTGGCCGATGCCAAGACCTACCTCACAGGGGCCTACCCGCTTCGCTTCGACGGCAATGCCGAGATTGCGGGCATCCTTGCCGGCATGCAGGCCACCGGTCTGCCCTCTGACTATGTCGAGAACCGCAACGGCTATATCGAGGCGGTGACACTGGAGGAGGTCAACCGCGTGGCCCATGAATTGCTGGACCCGGAGGCGCTGCATTTCGTGGTGGTCGGGCAGCCCGACGGCCTGGAGTAGACCACCCCGTTCCGGGCGATTTGCCCTGTCAGAATCGGCGCCCACCATGCTATCTCTTGCGGTATGGCCGTATTGGACCGCAATATGAGCGACGATCATCCCGTGATCCGTCAACTTGACGAGGCCGCGATCAATCGGATCGCGGCGGGCGAAGTCGTGGAACGGCCCGCCTCGGCGGTCAAGGAGCTGGTCGAGAACGCGCTGGATGCGCAGGCCAGCCGGGTCGAGATCGAGATTGCCGATGGGGGCAAGACCCTGATCCGCGTCAGCGACGACGGCACCGGTATGTCCGAAACCGATCTGCCGCTGGCCCTGGCCCGGCACGCGACCTCCAAGATCGACGGTGCGGACCTTTTGAACATCCACTCCTTCGGATTCCGGGGCGAGGCCCTGCCCTCGCTGGGGGCTGTGGGCCGGCTGACGATCCGCAGCCGCGCGGCCGGCCAAACGGGGGCCGAGCTTTCAGTGACAGGCGGTGTGGCCGAACAGCTCCGCCCTGCGGCGCTGACTGGTGGCACGGTCGTCGAGCTGCGCGATCTGTTCTTCGCCACGCCCGCGCGGCTGAAATTCCTTCGCACCGACCGGGCAGAGATGCAGGCGATAACGGACGTGGTCAAACGGCTGGCCATGGCCGAATCGCATGTCAGTTTCGTCCTGCGCGACGTCTCGGGCGGCAAGGGTCGCGTCACCTTCCGGGCCGATGCACAGACGGGCGATCTTTTCGGGGCGCTCAAGGGCCGTCTGCGCCAGGTGCTGGGCAAGGATTTCACCGAGAACGCGATCCCGATCGAGGCCGAGCGCGACGGCGTTCTACTGACCGGTTTCGCCGCCCTGCCGACCTACTCGCGCGGCTCTGCGGTGCAGCAGTTCCTGTTCGTCAACGGCCGCCCGGTGCGTGACAAGCTTCTGATCGGGGCGCTTCGGGCCGCCTACATGGACACGCTGTCGCGCGACCGGCACCCGGCGGCGTGTTTGTTCATAGAAGTTGACCCGACCCGTGTGGACGTGAATGTGCATCCGGCAAAATCCGAGGTGCGGTTCCGCGACCCGGGCACGGTGCGAGGCCTGATCGTCTCGGCCCTGCGCCATGCCCTGGCCGAGTCCGGGCACCGGTCGTCCTCGACCGTGGCCGGGGCCACGCTGGGCGCCTTTCGCCCCGAGCCGGGGGCAACGCGCGTTTACCAGATGGATCGCCCTTCGATGGCCGTGCGCTCGGCCAGCTACGAGGCCCAGTCGCCGGGGTTCGCCGAGATGGCACAGGATTATTCGGCGCGGGTCGAACCAGCGGTCGAACACGACGACGGTCGGCGGCTGGAACAGCATCCCCTTGGGGCCGCCCGCGCACAGGTGCACGAGAATTACATCGTCGCCCAGACCGAGACCGGCATGGTCCTTGTGGATCAGCACGCCGCCCACGAGCGGCTGGTTTACGAAAGGCTCAAGCGCCAGATGGCGGACACCGGCGTAGCGGCCCAGGCCTTGCTGATCCCCGAGGTCGTCGAGATGTCCGAGGCCGACGCGCAACTCCTGTTAGGCCACGCCGGGGCCTTTGGGCGGTTCGGTTTGACGCTGGAACCCTTCGGTGGCGGGGCCGTGGCCGTGCGCGAGACCCCCGCGCTGTTGGGCGAGGTGAACTGCAAAGCGCTGCTTCGCGATATCCTCGATGAATTGGCCGACGAGGGCAGCAGCGACCTCGTGCAGTCGAAACTCGAAGCGATCCTGTCGCGGGTCGCCTGCCATGGCTCGATCCGCTCCGGGCGCCGGATGCAGGCCGATGAGATGAACGCCTTGCTGCGCGAGATGGAAGGAACGCCGCTGTCGGGGCAGTGCAACCACGGGCGGCCCACCTATGTGGAACTGAGCTTGGCCGATATCGAAAGGCTCTTCGGGCGCTCATGATCCGGATCGGTGAAAACAGCTATGTCCTGAGCGACCCCGCGGTGATGCTTGCCATCGCGGGCGTCGTGGTCGTGCTGCTGGTGCTCTTGCTGCTTATCGCGGCGGTGCGGCGCACCGGCCAGGCGGCCCGGACCACCGCTGACCTCGCCGCCCAGATGGGCGGGGTCAACGCCCGAGTGCAGTGGCTGTCCGATGGCCAGCAACAGCTTTTCGGCGGTCTGAACTCGGTTTCCGAGACGCAGGCGGCGCAGCAACAAAAGACGTTGAACCTTATGGAACAACGGCTGGCCGCGGTGACCGAGGCGATGAACCAGAACCTGTCGACCTCCGCCCGAAACACCGCGCAATCTCTGGGCGAATTGCAGCAACGCCTTCGGACGATCGACAAGGCGCAGGAAAACATCACCAAGCTGTCGGGCGACGTCCTGTCATTGCAGGACATCCTGTCGAACAAGCAGACGCGCGGGGCCTTCGGGGAAATCCAGCTGACCGATATCGTTGGCAAGGCGCTGCCCTCGGACAGCTACGCGCTTCAGGCGACGCTGTCGAACGGCAAGCGCGCCGACTGCCTTGTCCACCTGCCCAACCCGCCGGGGCCCATCGCCATCGACAGCAAGTTCCCGCTGGAGGCCTACGAGGCGCTGCGCCGTGCGGGCACGGACCGCGAGGTGAACGAGGCCGGCAGGGCCCTGCGCGTCGCGGTGAAGAAACATATAAGGGATATTTCCGAGCGTTATATAATCGACGGGGAAACCGCCGACGGTGCGCTCATGTTCCTGCCCTCCGAGGCGGTCTACGCCGAACTGCACGCAAATTTCCCAGAGGTCGTGCGCGAGGGCTTTGCCGCGCGGGTCTGGATCGTCTCGCCGACTACCTGCATGGCCACGTTGAATACCATGCGCGCGATCCTCAAGGACGCGCGGATGCGTGAACAGGCGGGGGCGATCCGCAAGACGCTTGGCCAGTTGCATCGCGACGTGGAACTCGTGGTCGAACGGGTGGACAAGCTGAACACACATTTCGGACAGGCCCGCAAGGACCTGGACGAGATCAACACAGCCGCCGAGCGTGCCGGCAAGCGGGCTGGCCGGCTGCACAATTTCGATTTCGAGGAGATCGCGCCCGAGGATCGTGCGGCCCCCGATGTCCTGCCCCTGACCCGACCGAAGCCCTGACCTGGCCCCGATTGCCGCGGCTGACTAGCCTTGGTTCAGATTGACGGCGCAGGAGTCATGAGATGTGGGGACGACCACTCATTGCGGCCCTGGCCCTGACGACGGGCTGCATGTAGACCGAAGTCGGAAACCCGGAAGACCCCATTTCTGTCGCGCACATGCTTGCGCCGTGCCAGGAAATACTCGTGTTCTTCCGGTCCGGTGTGGATGAACCGCCGGCATCTGCACAGATCGTGTCCTGCGAGACGGCCAGCGGCCTGTGTCTGGGCGGCATGGACGCACCTGCACCGATCCGAACCACCGATGCAGTATATGCGATGGCGTAGGACAAAACCGCCGTCACCCTCGCGTCGGATGGCAGTGGGACATGGGACCCGGCATCGGGTCCGCGGATCGGGATAAATTGGATGGCGCAGGCGCGCTGAGCCGCCCTCGGCGGCTCTCAGATACGCAGGAAGGGCTGCGCCAGCTTCGGCAGCATGCTGTTGAATTTCAGCGGCGCATCGGTGGCGGCCAGACATATGCAATCAATACCGTCTTCGGCAACGGGCTGGTGGTCCAGATCCTCGTTGGCGACCTCGATGTCGCCCGTGCCGAACCGGTCTGTCTCGTCGCGGAAGGCCCCCTGAAGCACCAGCGTCAATTCGGTGCCTGCATGGCCATGATCGGGTACGGCGCACCCCGCCGGGATGTGCAGCAGCCGCACGGATGCATTGGCCGATGTCGGCAGGATCGCCTGCCGCACGCCACCACCGACGCGGCGCCATTTCACCGCATCAAGGTCGCCGCCGACATAGTCGCGGATGGGCTGCGGCAGCACGCCCGGATCAGCATGGGTCCTCGCTGCGTGGACGTCGGCATCAGGCGCGGGAGGCTCCCCGGCAATGGCGGCAAGCGTGCGCGTCAGGCTGTCGGGGTCCATCTTCGCGGTCCCTCCCATCGCGACGACTTCGCCGCCGACAGCGTCAAACTCTGTTAGCCGAGCACGGCAGTCGTCGCAGAGCGACACATGCGCGGCCACGACGACGTTGAAGGCCTCGGGCAGGATACCCGCGGAATAGCCCATCAACAGGGCGTCGGTCAGGTGGTGATTGATCTCGTGCTTCATTGTCTCAACCCTACTTCATCTGGCGGCGCAGGCGGTCCAGCGCCAGCCGTATCCTTGATTTTATGGTCCCCAGCGGCAGGCCGGTCCGCTCGGCGATTTCGCTGTGCGACAGTTCGCCATAATATGCCTTGAGGATGAGGTCCCTCTGCTTGTCGGGCAGGTCCGCAAGGGCCTTGCCCAGTTTTTGTGTCTCCTGCTGGAGAACCAATACATCGTCCTGTTCCGGCTCGGCCTCCGGACCCCATGGAAGGTCCTCCGGCTCGGGCCGACGCTCCTTTCGCAGAATGTCGATCTTGCGGTTCCGTGCCACCGTGAAGATCCAGGTCGAAACACTGGCCTTGGCCGGATCGAACATGTGAGCCTTGCGCCAGAGTGTGGTCATGACCTCCTGCGTGCATTCCTCGGCAAGCTCCGGGCTTGCCCCCGATTTCATCAGGAACGCCTTCACCCTTGGGGCGAAATGCCCGAACAGCTCGGCGAAGGCCGCCTGATCCTGCCGGTCCCGTATCGCCTTCACGTGGGCCACCCAAGCCATGCGGTCCGCCGATGGCGGCTTTTTCGTTCCTGACTGTGTCACCTCGACCATTGCCCCTCTTGCTCGCATTGCCTGCGCTGCAGCATAAGGGTCTGCGCGCCGGTTCGCATCCGCATTCGTAAGGGTGCCAGGCTCGGTAAACATGAAAGAGTTACGCGCGGGTCAGGCACTCGGATCAAAAAGTATTCACCCGGTTTCGCGCGGTTTTTCAATCCATGTCACACGGGTTGCCGTAACACCCCTGACCAACAAACGGATGGAGACCAGATGCCCACTCAGCCAGGCGCGAGCCGACAGTCGAGGATTGCCGTGATCGGTGCCGGGATATCCGGCATGGGAGCCGCGCACGAGTTGGCCCGTGACCACCAAGTGGTTCTTTTCGAGGCCGAACCGCGTCTGGGTGGCCACGCCCGCACGCGCATGGCGGGGCCGCGGGGCGACCAGCCGGTGGATACCGGGTTCATCGTCTTCAACTACGCCAACTACCCGCACCTGGCAGCGCTTTTCGACAAGCTTGACGTGCCGGTAATCAAGTCCGACATGAGTTTCGGCGCTTCGGTCGACGGCGGCCGTGTCGAATACGGGCTGAAATCGCTTCCGGCACTCTTTGCCCAGCGGCGCAATGCACTGCGTCCGTCATTTCTGCGAATGTGCCGCGATGTCATGCGCTTCAATGCGCGCGGCCTGGATCTGTCCGGCGATTCGGACCTGACCGTGGGCGGCCTGCTTGACCGCCTTGGTTCCGGGGCCTGGTTTCGCGATTATTACATCCTGCCACTGTCCGGCGCGATCTGGTCGACACCCAAGGAAAAGATCCTCGATTTCCCGGCCCATGCCATGATGACCTTTTTCAAGAACCACGCGTTGCTGGGCGTCCACGGCCAGCACCAGTGGTACACGGTCGAGGGCGGCAGCCAAGAATATGTCAGCCGCCTGGGACATTCCTTGGCTCAACGGGGCGTGGCGCTGCGGCTGGGCTGTCCGGTCGATGCCGTGCGTCGGACGGCCAGCGGCGTCGAGATCAAGACCGATGGCGCCGAATGGGAAGCCTTCGACGAGGTCATCTTTGCCAGCCACTCCGACCAGTCCTTCCGGATGCTGGCCGACCCGACGTCGGCCGAGCGGGCCAGCCTGGGCAATTTTCGCTATCAGCCGAACACGGTCCTGCTCCACTCCGACGCTTCCGTCATGCCGCGCCGCCGGGCCGTATGGTCGTCGTGGAACTATACCGAGGCGGCCGACAAGGGCACCGAGAAGATCGACCTGACCTACTGGATGAACTCGTTGCAAAGCTGGTTGGAAGAGCCGCTTTTCGTGACGCTCAATTCCACCCGCCAGATCCGAGAAGACCTGATCTGGGACGAGGTGACGCTGCACCACCCGGTCTATGACCTGTCTGCACTCGAGGCGCAGCGCGGCTGCGCCCGGATCAACGGCGATAACAACACCTGGTTCTGTGGGGCGTGGATGAAGGATGGTTTTCACGAGGATGGTCTGTCTTCTGCTATGGACGTGGTCGAGGGTATCCGGGCCAAGGCCACGGCGCGTCTGGCGGCCCAGTGACACGGGTCGAGCACATATCCGGAGAGACATGGCATGGTCGCAAGGGGCAGGTGACGAATGCCTTTTCCTATTCCATCGACTACGTGTTGGCCGATGCCGAGGACAATGCGCCTTCCCGCCCCGCATTGTTTGCGCGAAACCGGCGCGGTCTTATGTCCCTGCAGGACCGGGATCATGGTGGCCCGCCCCACAATGGCCGCGGCGCCGCCTGGGTACGCGACGTGCTGCGCGAACACGGTCTGGCCCAGCCCGACCGGATCGAGCTGCTGGCGCAGCCGCGCGTTCTGGGCCATGTCTTCAATCCGGTCAGCTTCTGGCTTTGCCGCGACAGCGGGAGCGCGCTGACCTGTGTGATCGCCGAGGTGAGCAATACCTTCGGCGACCGCCATTCCTACCTGTGCCACCACGCTGACCAGCGCGCAATCCGGCCCGACGACACGCTTGAGGCGCGCAAGGTCTTTCATGTCTCGCCGTTCCAGGACATCGGCGGTGGGTACCGGTTCAATTTCAAGATCGCCGACGAGCGGATCGCGATCCGTATCGACTTTTCCGATGGTGAGAACGGGCTCGTGGCCACGCTGGCGGGGCCGCGACGATCGCTGACCAATCGCGCGATATTGCGGTCCCTGTTGCGCCGTCCGCTCGGGTCGCGCCGGGTTCTGGCGCTGATCCACTGGCAGGCGCTGAAGCTCTGGTGGAAAGGGGCGGGTTATCGCCTGCGCCCCGAGCCGCCCGCCGACGAGGTCAGCCGATGAGGGCCACCGCCCAGCGCCTGCCTGCCTATGCAGGCTTTGCTGCCGTGCTTTCGGGCGCGGGGCTGCCGATCTACATCTACGCGCCGAAATTTTACGCCGACAACTACGGGGTCAGCCTGGCGCTGCTGGGCGCGGTGCTGTTCGGATTGCGGCTGTTCGACGTGGTCCAGGACCCGGTGCTGGGCTGGGTCAGCGAACGCCTGCGCAGGTTGCGGCCGGGCGCAGCGACGCTGGGCGCCGCGCTGCTCGCGCTCTCGATGCTGGGCCTTTTCGCCGTGGCCCCGCCCATCGCGCCGATCTGGTGGTTCGGGCTGACCATCACCGGACTGTTTACCGCCTTCAGTTTCCTGACAATTACCTTCTACGCGCAAGGCGTGGCCAAGGCCGATGCCCTGACCGGTGGCCATGTGCAGCTGGCCGCCTGGCGCGAAACCGGCGCGCTGCTGGGCATATGCTTGGCGGCTGTCGCGCCCACGCTTCTGACCGGGCGCGTGATCGCGCCCTATGCCATCTTCGCGTGGGGGTTTGCCGTTGTTGCGGGGTTTGCGGCGCTGGCCATGCTGCCGGAATGGTCTTCGCGCGGTCATGCAACCCCGCCCGCGCGCATCGGCACGATACTGCAGGACCGCATCGCGCGCCGCCTTCTGATTCTTGCGCTGGTCAATGCCGCGCCCCTCGCGGTGTCCTCGACGCTGTTCCTGTTCTTCGTCGAAAGCCGGCTTTCCGCGCCCGGCTGGGAGGGGCCTCTTTTGGTGCTGTTCTTCCTTGCCGCTGCCGCGTCGGCCCCGATCTGGGGCGCGCTGGCGCGCCGGTTCGGGGCTCGGCCGGTGCTGCTGGCGGCGATGGCGCTGGCGGTCATATCTTTCGGTTTCACCCTGATGCTGGGCGCGGGGGATACCGTGCCCTTCGCGCTGATCTGCATTGCATCCGGGGCCACCATCGGCGCGGACCTCACGCTGCTGCCGGCCATGTTTGCGCGCCGAATGGCGGCCATCGCGCCCAATGCGGGGCAAGGGTTCGGCCTGTGGTCACTGGTCAGCAAATTCACATTGGCGCTGGCCGCCGCCGTGCTGCTGCCCCTGCTGGAATGGACCGGTTTTCGGGCTGGGTCCGAGGCACAGCCCGAGGCGGCCCTGACAATGCTAACGGTGCTTTATGCGCTTGTGCCGTCGCTTCTGAAACTTGTGGCAATCGCGCTTCTGGCTGCCACGCAACTGGAGGAAAAACCATGACAGTGACCTACATCCTTCTGGGGATGGCGGTGGTCGTCGCGCTGATCATCCTCAAGACCCGGTATGCGGATTTCACCGCCCAAAGCCCAGAGGACTATTCCGACGGCCCTGTTTTCAACATCCAGACAGTGTTGAACGGGCCGCTGGCCTGCGAGGGTGTGATCTATGGCCCCACAGGGCGTGTCGCCTCGCGTTTCGTGGCCCGGTTCGAGGGCAGTTGGGAAGGCAATGTCGGCACCCTGCGGGAAGTTTTCGACTATGACAGCGGCACTCGCCAGGAACGCCAATGGTCCCTGCGTCTGGGCAATGATGGCCGGATCCTGGCGACGGCGCCCGACGTGATCGGCACAGGCGAGGGGGTGCAGAACGGGTCGGCCGTGCGGTTGAAATACCGTATCAAACTGACCGAGGATGCCGGTGGCCACGAATTGGACACTGTGGACTGGATGTACCTTTTGCCAAATGGGACGATCATGAATCGCAGCCAGTTCCGAAAATTCGGGATCAAGGTGGCCGAGCTTGTCGCAACCATGCGCCCGATACGCGGCGATGGCGAGATGACACCGGGCGAGTGATGCCAGATGTAAGAGACGGGCGCAGGTCCGCGCGGAAGGAGTAATCGTGAGAGAGTTTGCAGGAAAACGCTACTGGGTGGTCGGCGCCAGCGAGGGACTGGGCCGGGCCGTGGCCCATCACCTCAGCCGTGCGGGGGCCGAACTGATCCTGTCTGCGCGCTCCGCCGACAGCCTCGAGACCCTGGCCGGTGAGTTGTCCGGCAAGGCCCATGTGCAGCCCATGGACATCGGCGACGACGCGAGTGTTAGGAAGGCGGGCGAAGCCGTGGGCGAGGTCGACGGGCTGGTCCTGCTGGCCGGCGTCTACTGGCCCTTTGCCGCGCAGGACTGGAACGCCGAACAGGCCACGGCCATGGCCAACGTCAACTTCACCGGCTTCGTGAGGGTGCTGGGGCAGGTCGTGCCGGGCATGGTCGAACGGGACGCGGGTCATATCGTCATCACGTCGTCGCTGACCGGGTTCCGTGGGCTGCCTGGGTCTATCGGTTACACGGCCTCCAAGGCGGGCACGATGAGCCTGGCCGAATGCATGCACGCCGACCTGCGACGCACCGGCGTGGATGTTCAGGTGGTCAATCCCGGCTTCATCCGCACCCGGCTGACTGACAAGAACGATTTTCACATGCCTTTCATCATGGACCCCGAGGCGGCCGCGTTGGAGGTCATCGAACACATGCACACCGATGCCTTCAAGCGCAGCTTTCCGACGGTGTTTTCCTGGGTCTTCCGGTTGTCGCAATTCCTTCCGGACTGGGCCTATTATCGGATCTTCGGGCGCTGAGCTTGTCCTGGATCAAGGTGACGTGCCACTCTGCCGGGCAAAGTCATCACGCGAACGGGACAGCAAGCTGCGGGAGGTTTCGATGCTGAACATCACTGTCGACAAGGTCGCCGAGGTCATCATCCTCGCGCGGGAACTGGACCGGGCCGAGGCCGAATTCGATGCCTTCGTGAGCGGCTTGACCGAAGAGGAACAGTCCAGTCTTGTCGCGATCATGTGGATCGGGCGCGGGTCTTACGAGGCCGAGGAACTGGCCGAGGCGACGCGGCATGCCACGGCCGAGGCCAGCACGCCGACTCAAACCTACCTCAAGGGGTCGCCGCATCTTGCCGATCACCTGGAAAACGGGCTCGATGCGCTGGGCATATCGGCCAGTGCCGAGGAGGACGCGCTCTATCAGGAGCGATAGCCGCGAAACTTTTCTGCAGCGCGGGACCAGACGCCCTCGTCCAATCGGTCGAGTCTCTTCAGGTGCGGCAAAAGCTGCATGGCGAAATCCTTGGATGACTCTTCCGGCAGCAGCGAGGGCAGGTTGTCTATGGCCATCACGTCCAGGGGTGGGGTGTCGTGGACGCGCCGGGTGGGAGCCTGCCAACTTGTGACCTGGTCGTAGACGGGAACCGGATTGAAGGTGCTGTTCGGGTCGCAAGCGATGTCACCGATCACCCTCAACGTCCGGGGCTTGGTCCCCGCATCGCGCGGCACGAAAACAGGCACGCCGGGCGCGGCAAGGATGCAGTTCAGGAATACGTCGTGCGACAGCACCTCGGGGAAGGGGCCGCCATTGGCGGTTTCGGAGATGTCCCATGCCGTGACCCGCGCCCCGACGGATGCGCAGAGCGCCGCCGCGCCCTGTCCGACTCGCCCCAGTGCACCGATGATCAGCACGCGCGGCGCGCGGCCCGTAAGCAGGTTCCGCAGGTCTTCGGCCATGACCTCGGCAGAGGTGCAGATATCGACAGGCCCGGTCTGCCCGGCCCAGGCACGGAGCGAAAGCGCTGCTCCGGCATAGCCCGCCCAGTGGCCGAAGGCCGCAATACGGCGCCCTGTGTCGTCAACGAGATACTCCAGATCCAGAAGTGTGCCGCCCCCGGCGCGGAACCGGTCCAGCAGGACCTGCCCCTCGGGTTGACCCTTGAAGGCGTGCCCGAACATGATGTGCCGGTGGCGCAGCGGCATGTCGTCCGCGGGCAGTTCCTTGAGGCCGAGGATGATCGCGTCCACCGGTGCCTTGGTCCAGGTGCCGGGGCGCGCGATACGACACCCGGCGGCGGCATAGTCGGCGGTAGGGACGATCCGTGTCGGGCTGTCTTCGACCGTGACGGTCCAGCCCCGCGCGACAAGTGCCGCCGCCCCATCTGGCAACAGCCCGGCGCGACGTTCGTTCGGGCGCGTCTCGGCCCGCATCCAGATATGCATGTCATGTCTCCTCGATCAGGCCCGGTTCCGGATACAGCCTGCCACCGCAAAGGCAAGCCTGCAGGCGATACCAGATCAAATGAACGATCGTTCAAGACTATTGGGCTCTGGCCTGACGCCGACGCGATCTTCTTTCACATGGGCAACGGCGGGCTGGCCTCTTCAGCGAAAAACTGGACATGGTTGCCAGGCTGGTCGCCGCGCTGCTGGTGATTATTGCGCCTATGTTGATCAGCAAGTACGCCGTGAAAAGTCGCGCCATGCAACCAGCAGGCGGCGTCGTCGGTGGGCGTCTCGCTCGACTTCTTCCGGGGGCTGGTCTGGCCGTTCGCGGGCTTGGTCGAAGGTGCCGCGGGCCTCATGCGGGAGGCGGTATCGAGCGTGCAGCGCTCGTTGTCGCTGACAGCGCCCAAAGTCTTGCCGGTGCCGATGCCGGGCGGCTTCACCTCGATCCCCGACGCCATTATGGTGAGGCGGCCGAGGAACTGTCAGAATTCCTGATCGGCACGCCCTGCGTGGGTGGGGCGACGAAAACCGGGTCGCCTAAGTGATGGCGCTCATCCTCCTCGTGTTCCGGCCACCCGGCCTGTCCGGCGAGAAAAACATAGAAAGGGTATAGCTACCATGGCCAAGCTGATCGCGATCCTCAACGTCATCGCCTGGTCGGGCTTCTGGGCTTTCGGCTACCTGGCGATCTCTGCCGATCCCGGCAACACCAGCCGCATGGTGATCGCCACCATTCTGGCCTTCGTCGGCGCCGCCGCCGGGGCGCTGACCTATTTCTGGCTCGCTCGCCACGCCGAAGCGATAGGATATGCGCCGAGGCACCAGCGCAAGCTGCCAAAGAATACCGATCCAGAAGACGAAACCGATGCTCTGCCGTAAGGCGGGTGATTTCCAGACCTCCCACCGGACGAACAACCAGTCCTTTCCCGTCCGGTTGTGCCGCCAACGTTACTACCCGGTGCGGGTAGGCAAGTTGTTCGGCCTTCCAAGCTTGCGGATCAAGGGTGTCAACCTGACGGCGGCGACGCAGGTGTTTCTTGCCGGGCTCTTCGACAGGGGCGCATGGTTCGACAACCACTCGGCCTCGGTGCAGGTCAACGCTTCTGACCGGGTCGGATTCGGCATTCAGGTCACGGGCGCCGAGACGGCGGGCGGTGGCCAACTATAGGATTTTACTTGTAATCCTGACCGGCGCGCGCTGATCGCGCGGACCCTGATGCGCTGGATGCCGAGGCGCCAATGGATGGCCATCCGCCACATGCCCATCGCCGCCGAGATTATCGGCGTGCCCCCGCTGCAGGCCAAGCTGACTGCCTTCGGCTGATCATCCTGTTTCAATCGGCCGTACCACTCGCAACTCACCCGCCGGGGCGCGATCCTCGATGCATGGACCGCCTTCCAGCCGGGCGAGGTGGCCTGACGCTCGTCAGGCGACCTGGGCTCCGGATTTCATTTCGGCGATGCGCGCCAGGGCCTCTGCCCGGGTGTTGCGGATGTTGGGCCGGAACCCGCCGCTTTCGGCGCGCAGTCGAATGTCGGCTTCGGTTTCGGAGTCGGGTGCATAGCGCACCGACCCGAGC
>Ga0209938_1000137_pt1 | contig 37152 bp, 41 predicted proteins | sample SalPonR2_C_D1_MG_FD_185708 | JGI IMG/M metagenome (GOLD analysis project Ga0209938, IMG submission 185708) | Salt pond soil microbial communities from South San Francisco under conditions of wetland restoration - Salt Pond MetaG R2_C_D1_MG... ... | reverse complement strand
CTGCACGGGGACTTACGAAAGAGTATCAAATGGGAGAAGTCCGCGTCAAGGCTCTCAGAGGTATCGATTTAGATATTTACAGCAATGAGGTGGTTGTTCTCCTCGGTGCATCGGGTAGCGGAAAGTCAACGTTGGTCAATATCATGGGAGGGCTCGATACAGCCACCAGCGGACACGTAACCTATCGCGACATTGATCTAACGAACGCATCGGAGAAAGAGCTTACAAACTTCAGACGCCTCAACGTTGGATTCGTTTTTCAGTTTTACAACCTTATTCCAAGCCTTACAGCTCGAGAGAATGTCGCCATAGTAACTGAGATTGCGGATGATCCGATGACACCCGAGGATGCACTTTCACTTGTAGATTTAGGAGATCGAATGGATCACTTTCCGGCTCAACTTTCTGGCGGTGAACAGCAGCGCATTGCCATTGCCAGGGCTGTTGCAAAAAACCCGGATGTACTTCTGTGTGATGAACCGACCGGAGCCCTGGATTCAAAAACGGGGGTTGTTGTTCTTAAAGCCCTCCAGAGAGTAAACGAAAATCTTGGTACTGCAACTGTTTTAATTACCCACAACGTCGTCATTGGTGGCATGGCAGATCGTATTATTAATCTGCATGACGGAAAGATTTCGGAGATTGAAATCAACGAGAATAAAACATCCCCGGATGAAATGACATGGTGATGTTATGCGAGCAATAAACAAAAAATTACTGCGCGACTTATCAAGCATGCGGGGCATGGTATTGGTTATTGCGCTCATGATTACATGTGGAGCGGCCACATACATCACCTTCCTTAGCACCCTCGATTCACTCCGGGAAACTCAACAATCGTACTATCAGGATTATTATTTCGCAAACGTGTTTGCCTCTTTGAAACGGGCCCCTAATTCCGTCTCTGAACAGATTCGTGAAATTGAGGGCGTTAACCGGGTTGAAACCAGAATACAATCCGGCCTTAACCTGGAGGTTGAAGGATTTGATGAAACCGTTACCGGAATGGTTATCTCACTACCCGATGAGCGAGAGCCCTTGCTCAACAGGCTCTATTTACGGGAAGGCCGATTGCCAACCCCATATACCGAAAATGAAATTGTATTAGGTGACGGTTTTGCAGAAGAACATGGTTTTTCGATAGGCGACAAGCTGCAGGCCGTGATCAACGGAAAAGAAAAAACACTCTCAATTGTGGGCATCGGCCTTAGTCCGGAGTTTATCTACCAGGGGCAGCCGGGTAGCCTTTCCCCGGACCTCAAGCGGTTTGGTATACTATGGATGAGGCGTTCCCCGCTTGCAGCCGCTTACGATATGAAAGGCGCATTCAACAATGTGGTCTTATCTGTAACCCGGGATGCCGGCGTTGAAGATATCATAACACAGCTGGACCTGATTCTTGAGGCATATGGAGGACTTGGAGCCATTTCAAGAGAGAATCAAAACTCACATTTCTTTATATCTGAAGAACTTAAACAGCTTGGTCAAACAGCAACCATCATTCCTACCATTTTTATCGCTGTTGCCGCATTTCTGCTTAACGTCGTCATAGGCCGGCTTATTAAAACACAGCGTGAGCAGGTAGGGATTCTGAAAGCATTTGGATATAGAAACAGGGAAATTGGCACCCACTTTGTGCTGTTGATTTCAGTCATTGTTTTGATAGGTCTAATAGGTGGCATTATATTTGGATACTACCTCGGTCAGGAACTATCAGCGATTTACGCCAACTTCTACCGATTCCCTTACCTCAAATTTGTTATTAATCCATGGGATGTTGTAGTAGCGGCAATTATTAGTGCATTGGCAGCCTACAGCGGGGCTTATTTCTCTGTTAGAGATGCTGTAGCTCTGCCCCCTGCAGAGGCAATGCGCCCTGAACCGCCTAAACTTTATCACCGCAGTATTTTAGAAAAGCTAGGGGCTGCCAAATACCTCGACCAACCCACAAAAATGGTTCTGCGTCAGATTGGCCGGCAACGGGTTAAATTTATTTTCGGAATCCTGGGCGTTGCATTTGCCGCAGCCTTAATGGTGGTAGGCCGGATGAGCAATGATTCAGTAAAATATTTGATTGAAACCGACTTTCGCAAGGCACAACCCTTTGATCTTGGCGTTTCATTTCGGGATAATATTTCAGACCATGCACTTATGGAGATGGTTCGAATGCCCGGCGTTTATTATGGCGAAGCGCATCGTACCGTCCCGGTTCGGATGATTTATAACCATCGCAGGCATTTAACCTCCATTCAGGGATATCCCCAGGACATGAAGCTTCGAAAAATTCTGGATGAACACGAACAGCCGGTAAATGTACCAGAGGGGGGGCTGTTACTCACTAAAAAACTTGGAGAGATATTAAAAGTTCAGGCAGGTGATACACTGGCTATTGAATTCCTTGATGGAAGCAGAGAGTCCGCCAAAATTGAGGTTGCGGGCTTTATTAAACAGTTTATCGGCCTGAGCGGTTACATGGATATTGACGAACTAAGCAAGCTGCTTCCAGATCGCCGGGTTGTAAGTGGGGCTTATTTACTGATAGATCGTTCATTTGAAGAAGAGATAACCGCATCACTTACTGAGAGTCCTTTTGTTGGTGAAATAATATCAAAACAAAAGATCATACAGCGTTTTTATGATTCAACAGCACAGACATGGCTTATTATGGCACTCTTTATTTCACTATTTGCCGGAGCTATGGCTTTTAGCGTTGTTTATAATAATGCAAGAATTTCACTGTCTGAACGGAGCAGGGAACTTGCGAGCCTCCGGGTGCTGGGTTTCAGAAGGGGTGAAATATCATATATTCTGTTAGGTGAACTAACCGTTCTTGTCCTGTTGGCCATACCGGTTGGCTTTCTGTTTGGCGCCGGATTGAGTTGGTTCATTGTGTGGTCATTACAAACAGAGCTATACCGCATTCCTATGAATATCAGCCGTGCGACGTTTGCTCTCTCAGCCGTGGTTGTTATTGTCTCGGCACTTTTATCAGGCATGCTCATTCGCAGACGGCTAAACCGTCTCGACTTAATTGGCGTACTAAAAACACGGGAATAGACTATGAAATTTAATATTACAAAACGAAATGTCATACTAGCACTATCAATTATTGCCCTGCTATTTTTGATCGTTTGGGGATTTTTGCCTTCACCTGTTCAGGTTGGTGTTGAACAGGTAAATCAAGCACCCATGGAAGTTACCCTTGAAGAGGAAGGTATTACCCGTGTGAAAGACCGGTTTGTAATCTCAGCGCCTGTAACCGGCTATATTCTCAGGGTTCAGCATGAGGTTGGAGACTCCGTGTCCGATGGAAATGAGCTATTCCGTGTGCAGCCCGTTCCCGACATGATTAGTGCACGGCAGCGAGAAGTTGCATTAGCTCAGCTTGAGTCGGCAAAGGCTCGCCTCAGGCAGGCAGAAGAGTCATACAGCCTTGCTGAAATGGAGAAGCAACTGGCCAATAAAGAGCTTGAACGCATTCAAAACCTGTTTGATGACGGAATTGGAAGTGCTCAAGTCTTAGACAACGCGAAACTTGCGGCCCGCCGTGCCTCCGCACATCTCACATCCTCTGAGTTTTCAGTTGAAGTGGCAGAACACAATGTAGACGCTGCAACCTCAGCACTTAAATCATTCCAGACGCCTGGAAATCAGGAACAAATACCCATCACTGCACCAGCAGATGGAAAAATTTTAAAAATTCATCACGAAAGTGAAGGTCCCATCCAGGCCGGCATGCCTTTGATGGAGATTGGTAATCCACAGTCACTGGAAATACGTGCTGATCTGCTATCTACCGATGCTGTTAAAATAAACCCCGGAACAAGGGTGCGCATTAAACGCTGGGGTACGGATACTCTTCTCGAGGGAATTGTAACGATTGTTGAACCTTCAGGCTTTACTCAAGTTTCTGCCCTGGGTGTTGAGGAACAACGTGTACCCGTGATAATGGATATCCTTTCTCACTTCAATACATGGAGGCCCCTTGGCGATGGATACCGGGTGGTTGCAGAATTTATAATCTGGCAGGGTGATGATGTACTCCAGGTTCCTTCGTCATCTTTATTCCGGATAGAGGGAGATCAGTGGGCCCTTTTTGTAGCAGCTGACGGAAACGCACAGCTAAGACAGGTAGATATAGGGCGCCAAAGCGGATTGCGAACACAAATTATTGATGGCCTTACAACTGGTGAACGTGTGATTACCCACCCTGATGAACGCATTGAAGATGGTGTTCGGATTGAGGTCAGGGAATGAAACTATTTTACTCATAATGTGATCAATCACACGATGGAGTGTCAGATTACATATTAGTTCAAACCTGAGTTCGATTCATAATATGTTAATTGAGTCGTTTAAAAGGGCGTTTGTTGAGATATTTCATTCTCAATACCGTCATGCCGGACCCCGATCCGGCACCTCCTGCCTTTATAACGATGGGAGATCCCGCTTCTCCCGAGGGGATCCCGTTGCGGGAGCGCGGGATGACGCCCTTTTTGGACAACCCAATGTATTTCTTTGATATTTTAGAATCGAACTCAGGTTTCAAGCTAAATAGGCGGGATGGTTATGTGATAATAAAACGTGAACTCTCAGCTAAATTCTTACTTAACGTCTATTGGGAGTCACTTGTATTACTTCATTTCATCTATCTCCTGTTAAACATTAACTTTTTCGCGTTTAGCTTCTACAATATCGGAGATCTCTTTCCATGATATGTATTTAAACTATTTTTTCTCAAACCAGCCCCGTCGTGCAGTAGTAACTGTCTGCTACCAGCATCACGCCTTTCTCAATTACTCATTCAACAGATATTACACACGTATCATAAACTGTTCTGTAACCATTCTTAACGAATATTTGTAAGATAGTCTGCTTGTAGATGTAGTCATTTTCAGATCTATTTGTCATCAGCAGAACTATTTAATCTTTCATGCGAGTGTTCAATCCCAAAAAAAGCACCTGATAGCTTGTCATCCCAAATAGTCCGTTTCACCCCCTACAAACTGAGTATTTTGTAGTGAAATCCCTTATAGCTTTTAACAAATATGACTCACACTGATAGAGCATAAATCGTTTATTTTTTAAAGTAAATGAGACATCAAAATTTCAAAAAACAGTGAGAACAAAATGCTAAAGCCGAATATGACATCATCTGCCCTCTTATCAATCATCTATCTGCTAACCCTTTTTATGTTTGCCTGCAGCGGAGGTGATTCCGGGCAGCAAGACATGGACGCTTCAGGGGCTCAGGAGGAGAGTTCTGATACTATGGCAATGAATGATGATATAAGGACGATCAATATCATTGGAATTGATGACATGAAGTTTGCTGTGGAACAGGAGATGGAGGGAATTACCGTTGGACAGAGTACGGGCGCGCAAGGTGGACTGCTTTTGCTTGAAACCATTGAAGCAGAGCCAGGCGAAGAGATACGAATACGACTTACAACCCGCAGCCAGCTTCCGCCGTCGGCCATGTCGCATAACTGGGTGCTGATGACGGCCGATGCCGATCCAACTGTATACGTTCGACAAGCACAGCAAGCACAGGAACAGGACTATTTACCACCCGCGCTAAGTGACATGGTACTGGCCCATACAGAAATGGTAGGCGGGGGAGAAACTACAGAGATTGTGTTTACAGCTCCTGAAACGCCTGGCGAATACGAATATCTGTGCAGCTTTCCAGGGCATTATGCCGCAGGTATGAAGGGCTTTTTGATCGTCTTAGACAACGAGTCTGATACAGCGACGGAATAAGCACCCGTTGATTATAATCTAAAGACAGCAATAGGGCTAAGTCAAACCAATTGCTGTCACAAATATTTAAGATATATTCATAAATCTCATGAACAATTTGCCAACCACATACAATGATTACAGATTCGATGGGATTTCTCAATTTCAAGAAATGCTCCAGAACCTCAATTGCCGATACTATGCAAGTGACCTGCTTCAATTTGTTGATTCGGAAGAACTCAAAATGATTGAGGTATCAGTACACCGAGCCATAGAGATCTTTAAAACGCTTCATCATGAAACTGACAATCATTTCTTAAAAGTTTATCGGGGGAGTTCAAATGGCACCTTTAAAGATTGGAAGCTATCAGAATTGGCCTGCCTTTACATGCTTATGGATGGTGATCCCCGTGATTTAGATAGTCTGGTTCATCAACAAACCACGCTTATTGATCAAATGCTTCATCATGTAATGGAACTTCATACAAAACCACTGGCTTCTTCAGTAGCAGGATAAATCAACGGGCGTCAGAATCCCTGCACCAAGCCCTCCGCAGATTATCCTGAGCTTTTCAGAAAGGGGCTTGTTTCCTCAATAGAGTGACCCCTGACAATTGTTGTTCATTTTCTACATACCGCACGCTATTTCGGAGATGGATCGTCTCAAATTGACAATACCTGAATACTTGTCTGATCAACCACTTCTACACCGTGTAAAAGCTTTGTAATCGTAATCATTACAAACCTTTTCAATATTTCACCATGGCCTGTTTTACAGGATTTTTGTACTTAACTATTGAGCTACTTTTTTCAATTAAAAGGAGCCTGTTATGAAATCTACACAGAACATTTATCCCGAAAACCCTGATATCAAGACACCCCTGACAGATATAGACCTGGATTATTTCAGGAATCTACTCGAGAAAAATCGAAAAGATGCCAGGGTTGAACTTGATGCGCTGCAAGAAAATCTGGATAATATCATGGCGTCAGATGATGAAGAGTATAGTGCACTCACCCACCATGAAGCCGATGTGGGGTCAGACGTTGAAGAAGAAGAGACCAACTTTAAGCTCATCGAGCGCACCCGTAAATATATCGAACAGATAAATGACGCTCTTGAACGGATCGAAAATAAGACCTATGGCGTCTGTATGGCCACTGGCAAACAGATTTCAAAAGGCCGGCTGGAGGCTGTTCCACACACAAGATACAGTATACAGGCTAAAAAGAAGGGATTGGTGCGCGATGACTAATCACATGAAATAACCAAAACGCCGTAAACAGAAACCAGCTGTGAGATTTTTAAAGAATAAGAAAGGGTCACTCATGTTTGATGATAGACAACATGCGGCGCGGCAGATAGCCAAACACCTGTTTCATCTGTTAACTCCGGAGGAGGATCAGCTCAGGTATAACCGGTTTGATATTCAGTTACTGACACAACGATTGGTCGCTGCCAACCAGGTGGAGTTTGATTTCTCTATTAACGCAGATTATTTTTTGAGAGTGATGTGGAGTCGGGATTAATCAATAAATATGAATCACAAAATGTACATTAATGAAAAGATATATTCTCATACCGATCATTCTACTGCTACTCGCAGGATGCACGCCTCAGCATGATGAGACTATAGCTGATCGTTCCGTCCCTGTAGACACAACGACTATTATAAAAGATGGAAGAACTATCACCCGGGATGCATTTCAGTCGCTAAGTTCAAAATTGGGTCAGGCCGTTCAGGAAGGGGGCATCAGTTATGCCCTGCAATTCTGCAATGTTGAGGCACTTCCGATCACAGATTCTCTATCCGCGCACCATAGTGTTGAACTGCGGCGTGCGTCACATCGCCCCCGAAACCCGGCTAATCGTGCCGACTCACTGGAGATGAAAACCATCCGCAGCTATCTGTCTCAACTTGAAGATCAGCGCCAGAGGCAAGATGAAGATCAGAAAGATTTAGATCCCAGGGTATACATAGACAACGGCCACATCATATACCACGCCCCAATCGTGATTAATAAAGGACTTTGCCTGAATTGTCACGGAAGCGAGGGTGCCCAGATTCAGGAAAAGAATCTTGAATTGATCAGGCAGCTATATCCCGATGATGAAGCAACCGGGTTTGAGATTGGAGAGTTGCGCGGTATCTGGTCGGTTGAGTTTCCGGAAACATATTTTGAAAATAAGAAAACAGAAACAAGAGAGGGTACCCGTGCGGAAGAACCATAAACGAGTAAGGAGATTTTGTGAAATCTATATCAATAATAATCATACTGTTTTTTATGCGGCAAATATAACCACAGTTTGGCCTTCCTTCCTTTCTGATGCAGTACTTGGTGCATTATCCGGAGCAGGTATCGGGGCAGATTTGAGTGTTAAGTTTTGAGTTCCGGCCAGTCAACATTTTAATCGCCAGTCGTTCATTAAGTGATGTTCAGGTAATTCAATTATCGTTGATTCTCACTATAGTAGGAAAAAGAATGTATAGGTTTCTGGTATAGTGTTTGGCTGCTTCCCTAATCCCTTTGAGGACTATAGGCCCAGCATTCCATCTCCACCCGGGCACCTAGTGCAAGCCCATTTACTCCCATTGTTGAGCTGACGTTATTTTTTATCAATAGAGTTCAATAGATCCTCTATAACAGCAACCGTCTTAAGATATTGATCCCTGGCCTGATTGACTGTGATGAGCTTGTCATCCACATAGTTCTCGAATCTCAAATCCTTCAGTAACTCCCTGTTGTCAAAACCAAGTCTTGATGGCTGGATGACAATACTTTTTTGATAAGCGTCAATATTTCTAAGGGAAGACTCCTCCCTGAGAAAAGAAATCATTGCATCACTGCTGTTCGAAAAGCTTCCGACGATCTCTTTAACATTCTCGAAATGGCGCTCCCAGGCAAACAGTTTTGATTGCAGATTCGCGCGGGACAAGCGGGAAATGCTTCCGGAGTTTTTAAGATCGTTCAGCACATAGGAGCTGGGATTCCAGGTAGGGGTTTCCAGGGTGAGCGCGATCAGGCTGTCTACATTTACACCGGAAGGTAGTTCTTCCATCGCCATCAGATCCATTAATACGATTAAATTGTGATAGGTGGTATCCAGACGGCCAATATCGAATGTCAGTTCCTGAAGATTTTCAGAGAATTCGTTGTGAAGGGCACTCAGTATCTCTTGTTCCTGATTAAGGGCTTTTCGTCCCTCATTCCAGTTGTTTACCTGCAGGGCGATCAGGATCCCAACGACAACCAGCAGAATCTCTCCGATGGCATAAAAGAAGTAAGTACGGACTTTATTTTGTTCCATAAGCGATTTTCTGATATGTCGGAAGAAGCGGAGCATGCTATATTTCCTTGCTGATTAACTGCAATACTTCCCGGTTTAGTTTATATGCCTCATTGATAGCTAATGCCTGGGTACCGAGATAATTGATTCGGGTCTGATTTATAAAAAAACTGTCTCTAAGTAAATCCGATATTTCATTATCTGTGGGATTATTAATGTCATCCATCTTGTCACTTGAGTACCTTAATATTAGTTGAGTCTTTTCTGTACCCAGCCTGAGCTTCATCTTCAAATCCTCATAAGTGTTATAAAGCGATACAATTTGTCGGCGCAACTTTGAATTCGATATGAGGTTTAGCCCGCTGCTGTTCTTTAATTCGTCGATGGTTGTGGAATTTGGGATAAAGTCGGTAAGTATGAAATACTGATCTTTGAAATATTTCACTAATGAATCGGAACCGAAATTTTGGAATTCTACACTCTCCTCAAATTTTATTTTAGCATACAAAGCCTGTTGCAGGTCGGCATTTAAGCGAGCCAGCCCTGAGGAATCTGCTTGTAAATCTATGCGAAGATTAAACAAGTGTATTTGTTCCCGCACATTGTTTTTCTGGGTCTCAGTCCAATTATTTATTTGCAGGGCGATGAGAATCCCAATTACTACCAATAGGATCTCCCCGATAACATACAGGATGTAAGTACGGATTTTATTTTGTTCCATAAGTTGTTTTCGGATGTGTCGGAAGAATCTAATCATCGAGGTTAGACTCTACTATATGCAGAAATTCATCCAGATCTTCCGCTATATTCAACTCATTGATATATACAAAAGACTGATTTAGATAAGACGAATGGATGGTTCCGTCTACTTCCACTGAGTTAAAAAAACGATCATAAGCCCCAGGGTCAATTTTCAATGGTGAAATTTTAATCTCCCGGTTATAATCGCTTCTGACTTGGCTGTGATCTGAATTACGGGTGGGGATAAACTTCTGAAAAAGAGGTTGTACTACATTGATCCAGAAATCCCGGCGAATGACCACATCTTCTCTTAGATCATTCATCTCACCTGACCACTGACTGATCATAAATTTTAGTTTTTCATCCCGAATCAGCCTGAGGCTGCCCGAAGCAATTATTTCATCAATTACCCCTGTGCGGGCATCAAATGTGGCAAAATTATAGGCCTGCCCAATCAGTCTGTCGGTTTTCTCAGGTGAATAATTTAGCCTGTCTTTATCCAGCAACTGATACCAGGCGTCCAGCGAATTTCTATTCAGTTCATTATCCCTTTTCAGTTCCCTCTGGTTAGTAATTATTTCATCCCTCAGGTTCATCAGCATCTGCTGCTCAAGCACCCGGTTTGCACGCCCCTCATTCCAGTTATTCACCTGAAGTGCCAGCAGAATCCCGATCATGACCAGGGCTATTTCACCCACAGCATAAAAAATGTATGTACGAACTTTATTCTGTTCCATAAGTCGTTTTCGGATATGTCGGAAGAACCGCAGCATTATATTTGTCTCTCATTGATAAGTTTAATCAGGTTCACTGACTGATTTAGTGCGATTCTATGAGACTCTAGCGTGCCTCTTATATTGTTCAAGTTTATCTTAAGTGAGGTCAAAAAATAGGAGTCGTTAAATACATAATCATCGTCGTTTGGATAGGCAAATTCACCAAATTCCCACTCACGAAAATGATTGCGTACATATGGCAACCAATTCTCTTCAAATTCGAATTCATCGTCCTCAATTTCATTTTCAACCTCTTCATGAATGACTTCATAATATATTACCAGCCGCTCCCTGAGGGTAGCGTCCTTCAGCTGGGAGATCCCGATATCGTTCAGTAAATCGTACCCATTCGATAACAGGGGAGTATTTCTCTTTAAAAGTACATGGCCAAGATCAGTATAAAGTGAATCGTACCTTTGCGTATCAGACTCTAAAAAGCGGATGACACGCAACTGTGCCTGAAGATCATTTTCTCTTTTTACTATTTCATCAGATAAGACCTTAACATCAGATTCCAAATCCTGCACAACTTCCATTAGTGCACCGTTGATCGAGCCCCTTGTCTTGGCGTCTTCATTCCAGTTATTGATCTGCAGGGCGATGAGAATGCCAAGAACAACCAGCAGGATTTCACCGATGGCATACAGCAAATATTTCGCAACCGACCCTGAAGCGATAAGCTTTTCCCGTACTCTTCTAAAAATTGTAATCATATCTTTCTCTATTTCAGACTAAAGACGTGTTTAAATTCAGAATTAGCAAGCACAATAGTCATACTGGCTAAAATTCTTTCTAAATCGGTTATAAGAACAGTGTTCATATAAACATTAATTCTTAATCAAAAACCAATGATACCCATCAAACTGGATATCAAAGTGGTCCTCATTATTATCAAAGGTGACCGGCTATGAGTAACAATACTGAGCTCATGTAAGCCACGGTCGAGCTTATTCGCCAAACGATGAATGAAGATGGTATCTTTGCAAATATCGGCGTGTTTATGCCATTCAAGGAAGCCAATGAGCACGTGACAAAGAATGCCAAAAATTCTTCTGGAGAAATGATAAAGCTCGAAAATCGGCCTGATTTTGAAGAGTTCACTGAGGCCGTAAACAGCAAACAGGGCTGACAGGTTTTGGGAAAGAAGGCGGGTGCCTTCTTTTTTAGAATGGAAAATTATGTTTGAAAAATTGCTCACTATCTCACTGTCAGAGAGACAGTGACGGGAATTGGGCAATGTCTTTTTCAGATGTAAATGGCAGGCTGAATGAAAAAGAAAAATGGTTTAGAGTCGATTTAGCGGATAATCATCAACTAACCGACCACACTATTGTTAGGGGAAACAGGTATAGTGCACAATGGAGTAAAGAGTGAACATCACTTAGGCGATGGAAAACTATGTACTCTTGAAAATGTTCTTATTTAAAAATCTTCTTAAAGATGGCTGTTTAAAAGTTTTATGTATGATTTTGTTGAGTGTTTTCAGCAACTGAAATCGCAAACACAAACCGAGTAGAAATTACGAAAAGATTTTTTGCAGGCAGGAGACGAATGATAATGCACTATATTCATTGTCTTGCATTTATAATTCTCTTAATAATATGATTTCAATGGTTCAATAGTTTTCAAACTTCCAATTTCTCCAGTGATATAAAAGTTCAAAGCCGAAGTAACTTTTTCATTGGCTATTTTCATATTATTAAGGCAATGTATAACCCAAGATGCTTTGTGTCGTGAATTGTAAAGAATTTGGTCAAATTCTTCGGTTCCATATCGAGATTTTAATTTTTCATAGTCTAATAAAGAGATTTCATCCATAGACATAAATTCATAAGGCTCGTGATCAAATGTGGATTCAGTATTATTAATTCCGTATTTGGCAAAAAAAGGCCTTAAAACATTTAATTTGAAGTCATTCCATTCCACCATTGCTTCTGATGTTAGTTTTTCTCTCCAAATTAGGTCTCGAAAAAGCGCCTGAATAGTTTCGTTGGTTATTCCGCCAACCTTATTTCCGTAATTTTCTTGAATCAGTGGGCGAAAAATATTCGTCCATATCAAGCTGTTGTAATCTAAGTCCGGATTATAGGCAGAACTATCTTTTGTTTGTTTATATATCTCAAAATGGACGTCCTGAAAATTCTTAAACCATCTGATTTGAGTTTCTGTCGTGCTTTTTTCTTGTCTTAAGTCCAGAAGTGCATTCTCAAAAAGGTCGATTTCATTATCGTTAGCTAATCTTTTCTCATTCCAATTATTGACTTGAAGTGCAATTAGTATACCAATTACAACCAATAGAATTTCTCCTACAGCATAAAAAAAATACTTTCTTGTTTTATCAGACATAAGCTGGTCTTTACGAAGTTGGCGGAAGAATCGGAGCATGCTAGTTATTCTCCTGATTCAGTTCTTCTTCAATTAATTTAATTACATCATCAATCAGAATATTTATCTCACGAAATTGATTTAAAAGATCCGTCGATATAGTCCATTTAGCGGTGAGAATATTCCGGAATTCTCTTGTGTGTAACACTTCTAAAATAGCAGCTTCATCAACAGGATCCGGGAGAGGGTATTCATCCACTCTTTCTGCATGCACCGCCTGAAAATCCATATTCTCGATGATGTAAGGCTGAAAGGTTTCAACCAATTCCAGTTCGTGGGTGTTCTGAACCAGTCTCAATACCTCCAGACGAGAGTAGTACATGGCCATCGCGTATTTGATGTCATCATTACTGATGATCTTTAATTCACCGCTTCCGGTAATATTCGTATAAGCGCGGTCGGTACTTCGGAAGGTGGGCATTATGTTCATTTCCTTATACCAGGTATTCAGTGAATCAAGAGATAGATCGGGAGCCTCCAAAGCCGATTGCTCAAGCAGAGAAATTAAGGCAGGCAGGATCCGGTCTACGACGCCGATCACCCGATCTGCATTACGCTTATTTTCTTTAAAATCTTCCATCAGTTCCTGCAGGTATTTTCCCTCCAGATCCCGCTCATAGTTCTGCTGATTCCAGTTACTAACCTGAAGAGCAAGTAATATACCTACCATAACCAGGGCTATTTCACCGATGGAATAAAAGATATAAGTACGGACTTTATTTTGTTCCATGAGTGATTTTCGGATATGTCGGAAGAACCGGAGCATTAATTTTCCCCCAATAACGCCATTATTCCATCAATGTTCTGTTTATAGGTCCTCACCATCTGTAATTGTGCATATAGATTTCCAATATGAAATCTTAGATCACTTCTCAAAGCTGTGTTCTGTAAGATATCAGTAGCAGTTTTGGCTGCGATTTCTTTATCAAAGGTAAGGTCACATTCTTCCGGAAGTATAACCTCTGCACTTTCGCCTACCTTCACATATTGATCCCCACATATTTCTCTGATTTCAGATTGAATAGCACTTGGAATTTCCTTTCTTACACTCTCTCTGTATGGACTTTCATTAGCAAAAACATCTGCCTTTGACCAGTCATTATCATAGTAAATAATGATTCGGTTTCGGAGTTCTTCATTCTTGATCATACCGATCTGTCCGGAAGAAATCATTTCCTGATAGGTAGCACTTATCTGGTTAGGATCATAGATCTGGCTGGCCTGATATAAACTGATCAGGAACTCGCTATCTGTCAACATTCCTTCGACAGCTTCTCTTTCATAGACTGTAATGGCTGCTTTGGCATTCTTTTCAACCTGAGTCAGATAATTATCAACATATCCCAGTATTCTTCTCTCCAATTGCATGTCCCCTAAAAGCCTGTTGGTAAATTCCGCAGATACTTTCGAATCCAATCTTTCCTGATTCCAGTTATTTACCTGGAGGGCGATCAGGATCCCAAAAACAACCAATATAATTTCACCTAAAGCATACGTGATATAGGTTCTGATTTTGTTCTGTTGCATAAGCGTTTTACGTATATGTCGGAAGATGTGAATCATTCAGCTGAGTTTTCCAATTCCTGTTCAATCAGGGTCATTAAGGAACCGGCCATTTGTAAATTATCAATATAGGTTTGTTTCACAGATTTCATGGTTGAGGTTTTGAATCTCAGAATATTTCTGAAAAGCGCCTCGTCACGATATTCACCGATATTTTTTTGCATCATTGCGGGTACGTCACCCCAAAAATTATCATTGGCAATGTTAAAGGCTTCCCAGCTGGTGTCATCGAATTCCATAAGAAAAGGAGCAATGATCTCTCTTGTATAGTGTGTATGCGCCTGATTCCATATCTGAACATTCTCTTCGTAGCCGTAATAATACTGAAAGAGCGATTCAGAGACCGAATTATTCCGTATCAGGGATATTTTTCCCGTTGAAATCAGGTTATCCCATGTTGAGCGTTCGAGTGGCCGGTGATATGTACTTAGGAGAGTTCGTGTAATATCCACACTGAAGGTCTGCCTGTCGGCTTCATATAATTCATTTTCGATAACGGATACCTGATCAATTGCCTCATTCAATAATTCAATGACATTATTATATGTCGCGGTATCCTGCGTGATACTTTGATGAAGCTTTTGCAGATAAAAGATTTCTTCGTTTTTTTGAATTCGGTTTTCATTCCAGTTATTAACCTGTAGCGCAATGAGAATTCCTATCACTACTAACAGGATTTCACCAATAGCATACAGTAAATATTTCGTAACCGACCCTGAAGCAATAAGCTTTTCCCGCATTCGCCTGAAAATTGTAATCATATCTTCCCTATTTCAGAATAAAAACGCGTATAAATTCAGAATTAGCAAGCAGAATAGTCATCCTGGCTAAAATTCTTTCTTAATCGGGTATAAGAACTATGAGGAATCACCCTCAATATCTTCTTAACCAAAGCTGTTAGATCGAACTACTGCTTAGTGTCTCAAAGTCGGAAAAGACATCTATTATTAAAGAGGTTAGATCATAGGGTGGTAATTATCACATAGGACTGGCATTGTGCAATTCCATTATTTTAATTGTCGAAAATTATAATCGATAAATTCACCAGTTTTTTGCAAAATTCTTTGATCATTACTTGCAAAAAACCAACCTATGAAAGGCCAGGTTAAATCGATAGCAAGGTTATCCGCACGCATTTGTCAAACGAAGGTTCCTTTGGCCCCTCGTTTTCTTTTGCTTTTGACATTAAAAGTGAGGGTGCAGCTTGAGCTGTCCTATTCCTTTACTAATAGCGACGACTCACCCCATAGCATGATTAACTTTTGTGACACGACTAGTTTTGCAGTTCCGAATCAATTTGGTCGATTAACTCTTCAATTTCGACGATTAGATTTTGAAGACTATTGATGTTCCACTTTCTGTTGGATATGATCTCCGTGTTAATACTTTTGAATTCTTTGTCGTCAAAAAGGCTTTCATAGTCGAAAGGTTTGGCCAGTTCTATTTCAATATTGTTTTCATCCGTTGTAAAGTGTCTTCTGAAATGTTTTACATGGTAAGGGTATGAGATGGTTTGCTGCAGGTTATTTGACCAAACCTCATTTTCATTTTTAAGGATAGAAAACTCATTTTCAAATATGAAACTAATCATGTTGCGTAAGCTGTCATTGGTAATCAAATCAATCCCTTTCGACTTCAGAAATTCATATCCTCCGGTAACAGGATTTGTAGAGATGGTCCAAAAATAAACACTAAAAGCACTGTCGAGCTCTTCATCATAAGGTTCCCGGTTATCGAGATAGTCAAGTATCATTTCATTGTAGTGAAGATATTCAGACTCCGTCGATAAGGTCCGTTCCAATATGACAATGTTGACAGCCAGATTAGATTTAATCTCTCTCAACATTTCAGTTTCAACCTCACGGGCCTGCTTATCTGCATTGATGTTATCCAGGTGTAATGCAAGCAGGATACCCATTACGATCAAAACAATTTCGCCGAGGGCATACAAAAGATATTTGCCCACCCGATAAGATGATTTATTAAATTCACTTCGATGACTCGCCTGGTCGGACGGGCTTTGGTAGAATATGTTGTTTCGGAGTTGACGGAAGAAGCGGAGCATGAATATACACCTGATTTATGCGTTCAGTGCGATCCGGAATTGTGTTTGACCGGGTTCTGAATAAATCTCCAGACTACCCCCATGAGCCTTCACGATATCATTGGTAATACTCAGTCCAAGCCCCGTTCTCTCGGTGCTTTTTTTGGTCGTAAAAACCGGCTAAAGGATCTTATTTTTCATCTCGGCCGGTGTTCCTGAACCGTTGTCTTCAATGTCGATGGTTACGCCTTTTCGGGCTCTATGTAGAGAAAGTCCCTTCGATTGTTGTTCAGTACTAGGAGTTTCTTAACAGCTGAAGCAGCGTTCTGCAATATATTATTTGTACAAAATATCTATATCCTTAAAAAAGACAAGTGGTTGTAAGAAAATGCGGGTATGCAAATCTCAAAAAGGATGACCGCTACTCGATATACTTGATGGACAGCGTAGTAGAAGAATCTCTTATTTGAATAAAACGCCTATTTAACTGCACCAAAGGCAATGCGCGAATATTTTTACAATAATCGGATATAAGAAATATGTAAGGAATTACTCTTATAAACTTCTTAATCAAATAACCAATGATTCCCATCAACTGGTCATTAAGGTGGTCCTGATTATTATCAAGGGTGGGCGACTATGAGTAACTACATTGAGCTCATGGAATCCACGGTGGAGCTTATTCGCCAAACGCTGAAGACCGAATCTTTGCAAATATCGACGTGTTTATGCCATTCAAGGCGAGTTTAATATGGGTAAATTTGACTGGTATACTGATGGTTTAATGAGTAGAATTGATATATAAAGTGTTTGAACATTTGAATCCAGGTCAGGATTTTCCTAGATGGTGCTGACATCGGCATGGCGTAGCCAGCGTTAACAGTGTAGATGGGTACCCCGGCGCGAAAGTGTTCTAAAATAACGGGCCGAAGAAGAGATGGCCAGGCTGAGCCGGTCTTGTAACAAAATATTCTGTTACCCTATGGTTACCCTATTTTTGATAAGACTTTAAAAAAAGCTCAAGCAGTTGTAAGTACTTGCGATACATCAGCCGACGGAAACCCGCGACCTTCCCGAAGCATCGGTGCCGCCTCTTGTGTTCTTGCGGTTGTTGAGTTACTGTAAATTAAGTTAATTGTGACAAAGGTGTTATGTGATCAAGACTTTTTTGTCGGTCAATCTTCATCCTTTATCTATTATAGTTTACTTATGATTTCTTCCAATGTTTGCGGGGATGGGGGGAAGCAAACAGTACAATCAGTGAATTGGTCCATTGCAAATCAGAACGCCATCACTAATCCCAGCCATCGCTCAAGCTGTTACTTACTTCAAGTGCGGTTATGGTAAGAACTGCAGCATCAATAGAAAAACCGAGGAGGGTACCCACGTATCGTTTTTTTACCACCTGTTTGTTCAGATACGACAGATCGCTTAAAGGAATACAGCCGGAGGTGTTTTCCACATCGTAATGAACAGTGATCTGACTAGCCTCTGGTTGTTCAAGCAACAAGTCAGATTCGATGCCCCTGATCAAACTGATGCTCTCCATCTTATAGTACTTCAATTTATTTGTTCTCCAGTCCTGTCTGAAGATGAGTTCAAAATGCTCATCCGCATGCATCATGCCTGCAAAGATTCCCTGCTCTTTATTTCCGTTTTCCAGGGTCAATGATATTGCATCACCAATCTGTGGAAAGCTTTTTTCAGCCGATAATTCAGTACACTCCGCCGTATCAGAAACATAGCCGAAATCCCGATAGACAGCACCTATTGTGTCACCGTCAGTTTTTTGAAGTACGATTTCCTGACGAACTTCCTGAATACTGTCTGATCGTTTTTGCCGCTGGTTATTACTACTTGTATCAACTATCAATCCGGCAACCGTGCAGCCGCTTATCAATATTGGGAGAGTGAAGAGCCATAGAATATTTTTCATGATATATCTCCTGATCATTAAATTACCTAAAAAAAAGGATACTCACTCGAAGGTCTCTATAATTATGTTAATACCCATCTATGAATAATAAGTGAACGAGGTATTGATTTTTTTAAAAAGTATAAAATGACACAAACTTTATCTTGTCTATGAGTTACCCTGTTATCCTAACTTTAATAACTCTCACAAACAAAAAACCTAGCCGCTTGTAAGTGATTGGCCTTCAATGTGATCCGATCCGCCAGCTGGCGTAAACTCGCTACCTTCCCGAGGCTTCGGAACAGGCGGTCTAACCCCTATTTATGATATCATTTAAATCAATCTCTCCTGAAATAATCTTCTCTATCACCTTCCGGCTCTTCATTCTTTTGATCCAACTTTCAGCCTGGATCGCCTGACGTTTGGTTGAAAACTCGATCACCCGTTTAAGATTCCAAGGCACACCTCTTTGTTGCCTTAGACTTACCAAAATTGTGCTTCTCAAAACGTTTATCCACATCATAGCTGTGTCCTGTATAATATTGATCCAGCCTATGGCTGTACAAAATATATAAATAGTGCATTTCTCTCTCCGATATCTACTCTAAACAAAATAGCACCCCGTATTGTGAGCAGCTTTTATGCGATCCGCCATCCGGCGGAAACCCGCGCGACCTTCCCGAAGCATCAGGACAGGCGGTCTATCCAGCTGAAGCTCAATAATGTCTTTCCCACAAACAAAAAAAGCCGCTCACAATGTGAGCAGCTTTTTGAGCGATCCGGACGAGATTCGAACTCGCGACCTCCTGCGTGACAGGCAGGCGTTCTAACCAGCTGAACTACCGGACCATTTATAATCAATAAGTTTATTAATACTGAGTGGTATGCTCAACCTCTCGCCTGCCGTGGCAGTGCGTTCCCCCGAAGGGATGCCTTTGGCATAACCAGCTGAACTACCGGACCATTTATAATCAATAAATGAATAATTTGTTATTTTTTAACAGACCTAAATATACCATGCTACGGAGTACGATGTCAAGAGCTTAATGAAATGAGTGCAAAAAAAATGAGGACCACAAAATCAATTGTGATCCTCTATCGGGATGGTGATGGGATAAAAGCCTAATACCTTATAGTAATTCTTTTACTGAGCTTGTTAATTCATTGCTCATTGGCTCTACAGAACTTCTAAACCTTCTGACAAGATTTCCGTTCCTGTCAACCAGAAATTTTTCAAAATTCCATTTTATTTCTCCCTCAAAATCCTGGTTTTCAGTATTTGTTAGGTAGTTAAAAAGTGGGTGTATATCATCTCCCTTCACTGAAACCTTGGAAAACATCTGAAATTCCACACCATAGTTTATTTCACAAAACTGAAGAATTTCTTCATCAGATCCAGGTTCCTGTCCGCCGAAATTATTTGCAGGAAACCCCAGTACGGTCAAACCTTCATCAGAGTAAGTTTCATACAATTCCTGAAGCCCTTTGTATTGGGGAGTATAACCGCATTCAGAAGCTGTATTGACAATAAGAATCACGTCACCCTCATATTTTTCGAGTGTTATATTTTCACCATCAATCGTGGTAGCTTCAGCATCATAAATTTGGTTGATGTCGGTTGAGGCCATCATGCTTAATAAAAGTGGAATTATTGCGAATATTTTTAATTTCATGGCGTTGTGTTGTAAGTTCAGTTCTTAAAGTTAATAATCTGCACGAGCATTCCCTGTTTTGAAAAAATCTATCATTCTTACGTTAGGCCTCCTCACATTTATCCCTGTCACATTACAGGCCCAGATGTTTTCTGTTGGAGAAGCAGAAGACCGGCAGCCTCTGAGAATTCAATCATATAGTACAATAGCATTAGGGCTTGAGTTTGCTGATTTAGAGTTTACAGGCGGCGATGTTGAAGCTGAAGACCAGGCGGAGTTCAACGGCAGCATACTAAGATTGCGAATAGAGAATCCCGGCCTGAATATTTCTGCCGGTTTTGGCGGTAAACTCACCGGGATTGACGACCGCTCTTATGTTAATATCAGCGCTCTTCTATATAACGACTTTGCACTTACCCGCTCAGAAAAATTTATCCTTGCACTTCCCGTCCAAATCGGGACCGATCTGAAAAGCGTACAAGTTGATCGTTCTAACAATAACTTCCAGCAAAGTTCATTCTCACTTGGAACCGGCCTGAGCATGCGATACCAGGTTAACCGCCGGGTTGGTGCGGCGTTGCGGGCGACACCCAACATTGGGTTTAGCTTTTCACAAGGAAATCTCTTTGGCGGGCGCCTGTTCAGGGGACTAGTGTCAACCCGATTCTATTTTAACGATGTCTTTGGCTCTTCAGCCCTTGTCTTCGGATATGATTTTGACTACAGAGATTATGATATTGAAGGAATTCAAAACGACTACAGCTACCAATCTCATTCTGTTACACTCGGATTAGCTTTTTAAATGTATGAAAATTGAAAAACTGCTGCTTGAACTTGAATCACTTTGTGAAAAACTTGGCTATACTATTCGAAAAGAGCGCGGGAGCTTTCGCGGCGATCAATGTGTTATAGAAGGTGAAATGCTGATTGTGGTTAACAAAAATAAACCCCCTCAATCGCAAGCGGCGATCATGGCACGCGTTTTAAAAGTTGATCGTGCCGATGAAATTTTCATCAAACCCGCTGTACGAAAAGAACTTGAAGATCTCTGGGCACGGATCGATCGCTTTAGTGAACCTATTGAAGACCTGTAAAACGGATACCATGAAATGCACCTTTTTAGGAACGGGAACGTCGATGGGAGTTCCGGTTGCCGGCGGATTTGGAAGTGAAAATATTAACGGTGATCCCCGGAACCAGAGGTACAGGTGCTCAATTTGGGTTGAAACAGATGAAACCTCGCTTATTGTTGATACCGGCCCCGAATTCAGGCTCCAGACTATTCGATCCAACATCAAGAGGGTTGACGCGGTACTTATTACCCACGAACACATGGATCATATTGCGGGACTGGATGACCTGAGGTCCTACAATTACGTTCAGAAATCTGCCATCCCGCTTTACACCAGCCCGCGTACCGCCAACTCTATCCGCCAAAGATTTAGTTACATGTTTGGGGATAATAAATACCCCGGCTCAACCAACATTGATATTCATGAAACCACAGAGTCGTTCGAATTTAACGATCTGACGATCACACCACTTATCTACAATCATGGCAAAATTGATGTACAGGGATATCGAATTGGTGACCTTTCGTACATGACTGATGTAAAATCCATACCGGACGAAACAAAAGAGAAAGTAAGAGGGAGTAAAGTTTTAATCCTGAGCGGGCTTCGCTGGGCCCCCGACCATCCCACTCATCTTACTATCCCAGAGGCAGTGGAACTGGCTAGTGAACTTAAAGTGGATCAAACCTACCTCATTCACATGAATTCATATGTGGATCATCAATATAGCAACGATAAACTTCCGGATGATGTGAAGCTTGCCTATGATATGCTTGAAATAAGCTTGTGAGTTTATTTTCCTCCGTCATTGCGGGCCCCTGACCCGCGATCTACTCTCTTTGCACAAATGAACGTTTAGCCACCGGCAAAATTCACCGCTGAATGGAATGGGAGATCCTGCATCAGGTGCGGGATGACTTTTCGTTTTTACTCGGGGGACGGGATGACAGTGACCAATTCCTTTTCTATCACGTCAGTTCTTTCTTATCAGGATCGGCTTTAAATTGCTCAACTACTTTTTTCACGTCCTGGTCGCAATCAAGGTTCAGTACCATGATGGCATCTTTTGTTTCGACTACTGCTACATTATCAACACCTATCAAAACCACCTGCTTACCGCTGTTGGACTGAACGAGATTTGATTGAGAATTCAAAGCAACCGTATCAGCAGGATCGAAGGAATTTTGATTGTCGTCCTTGGTAGCCAGGTCGTGCACTGACCGCCAGCTTCCCACATCATTCCAGCCAAACTCAGCCGGGATTACCTTTACATTTTCCGCCTTTTCCATGATGCCGTAATCAACCGAAATAGACGGACACGCTTCATAAAACTTTCTGACGTCCTTATCAGTAACGTCAGATTTAACCAACTCCAGGGTCAGTTCATAAATCTCAGGCAGATAGTTTTCAAATGCGGATAAAATGGCTGATGTTTTCCAAATAAACATTCCGCTGTTCCATACATAATCTCCTGACTCGAGAAATGACTTTGCCTTTTCAAGTTCGGGTTTCTCCGTAAAATTCTTGACTGTATAGGCTGAAAAATTGCCCGCTTTAGATTTGGTATCACTATCGTACTGAATATATCCATAACCCGTTTCCGGCCGGTTCGGCTCGATGCCGATTGTAATCAGCGCTTCCGATTCATTCGCAAGCTTAGATGCTCCATCCAGCACATTTAAAAAACGCTCTCTGTTTTCAATCCGGTGATCTGCAGGCAGCACGACCATCGTGGAGTCAGGATCGATTTTATGAAGAATAGCAGCAGCGGCAGCAACGCAGGGCGCTGTATTTCTTGCAACGGGTTCGCCAATAACCTGATGGGCCGGTACTGACGGTAACTGATTTTCCACAAACGGTATATAATCAGAGTTAGTCACAACCAGCACATTTTCACTCTCAATAAACGGAGATAAACGATTGACTGTCTGTTGAATCATTGTCTCTTTACCGAACAGCTTTAAAAACTGCTTGGGATGTTTACTTGTGCTTTTTGGCCAGAATCGGGTTCCGGTTCCGCCCGCCATAATTACTGCGTAGATCATAAATATCTCTTTGGCTTAATTTCTTTGACAAAAGTCATAAAGGCTGCTCTGTTTGCGCCAGCAGCTACTTAATGTGCGATATATAATAAAACGTGAGGCTAAATTAACGCGAATAGGAGATAAGAACTAATTTTTTAGCTTTAATCTCTGTTCACGATGCCCCAATTGCCGGCAAGTTCAGTTTTAAAGGATGTGATTAACCTTGGTAAGCGTAAAACTGAATTCCGTACCGTCACTGCTGCTTTCAATTGAAAGTGTTTCGCCGTGTGCCTCAATAATATGCTTCACAATGGAAAGCCCGAGGCCGGTTCCGCCTTTTTCGCGTGATCTGGATTTATCAACCCTGAAAAACCTTTCAGTTACCCTGGGGATATCTTTTGGCTCTATTCCTATCCCGGTGTCTTTCACATATAAAAACACCCGGGAATCGTCGGTTATATTAGGCTTCACGCCAATCTCGACCGATCCCCCCTGAACGTTATATTTGATCGCGTTTTCAATCAGGTTGATCAGTACCTGCTTTATCTGATTCCTGTCGGCTTTTACCTGCAGATTTTTGTCAAACTCCTGAACATGAATATTGACGTTCTCTTTCTGTGATTTATACTGAAGATTTTCAATTACATCCAGGACTAAGTCGCGCAGGTAAATTTCCTGGAAGTTTGATTTCAGTTCGCCGGTCTCAAGTTTTGAAATCTCCATGAGATCTTTAGTCAGATAGGTAAGCCGGTAGACATTTTTCATCGCTTTTTGAAGAAACACTTCATTTACTTCAGGATCATCAAGTGCCCCGTTGAGAAGTGTTTCTAAAAACCCCTGGATTGCAAAGATTGGTGTCTTCAGCTCATGAGAAATATCACCAATAAACTCTTTTCTATAATTCTCAATTTTGTTGAGACGTAGAATTTCTTTTTCAACCGTTTTACTCGCAAGAATTAGTCGCTTGGTCAAAAGGTCGATTTCATCACGCCTTACGATCTTTACATCATCATAGTCTTCAAATATTTTTCGGGTAATGTTTTTTGTGATCTTATGGAGCATTTTGAACCGGCGACGATTCATAAAAAAAAGGTAGAAATAGAGAAAAACCCCAACTGATACCGACCCTGCTGCTGTAAACAAAATAACGTCGGGTGTTTCGCTGCCGGTGCCGTATTTCAAAATGATAAACAAAACAGCTGCGGTGACGATGGCTCCGGGAAGTGCTGACCGGATTGCAAAAGCGGAGAGATACGAATTTTCAGAAAGTTCTTTACTCATTCCTTAAATCTATACCCGACGCCTTTGACGGTTTCAATATAATGATCGCCGAGTTTTTCCCTGATTTTCCGCACATGTACATCCACGGTACGGTCTACAACATAAATATTATCGCCCCATACCTTATTGAGAAGTGTTTGTCTATCCCTGACTTTCCCTTTTCGTCCGGCAAGATAATAGAGTAATTCAAACTCCTTTCTCGGCAGCTGAAACTCTTCATCTCCCTTCGTTACAATATACCGGTCCTTATCAATTTCGAGATCGTGAACCACCAGCTTTTTAACTTCTTCTTCCTCTGTCTCATTATACCTGCGAAGCACCGCCCGGATTCGCGATATAAGTTTTGTGGTACTGATCGGCTTGGTTACGTAGTCATCAGCGCCCGTATCGAGCCCTTCGACTTCTGTTTTTTCATCGCTTCGGGCCGTTAGAAATATTATCGGAATGTGCTGAAGTTCAGGGTCAGATCTCATTTTATCACAAACTTCCAGGCCATCCATCTTGGGCATCATAATATCCAGTAGAACGAGATCGGGCTTATGTTCTTTGGCAATTTTTAGTGCCTCAAGCCCATCTTCTGCTTTTAAGACCTTGTATCCCTCTTTTTTGAGATTATATTCAATCAGATCTAAAAGATCTTGTTCATCATCGACGACTAAAACGGTGTGTGCTGACAAAATAATTAGGTTTGTTTCCGGTATTATGCGTGCAGCCATTCACTGCGTCAGCTTCAAAATACTAAACAGGTGTTAACAAACTATTACCTTTTCATTTCTGCCAGTGCCCGTTTCACAATATCAGATACATCTGAGTCGGGTTTGTCTGATATAATTTTTGATACGGTTTTAGCGGCATCCTGTTTTTTGAAACCAAGGGCCTGAAGTGCCGAAACAGACTCTTCCCGCCTGTCGCGCCGCTGGCCTCCATCAGAAACAACTGACGATTCTGATTCATCGAACAGCTTATCTTTGAGCTCCAATACCATTCGCTGAGCTGTTTTCTTGCCAATTCCGGAAATTCCTGAGAGAGCGCCCGTGTCTTGGGTAACAATTGCCTGAATAAGTTCACCGGCCGGCATCCCGCTCAGAATTGTCAGCCCCAGTTTAGGCCCGATCCCTTTTACTGTTATCAGGCGCTCAAATAAATTTTTCTCTTTTTGTTCTGTAAACCCAAACAGGCGCTGATCACTGTCGGTGAAATGGTGATATATCAGAAGTTTGAGTTTGCTTCCAATACCTGGAATTTTGTCCTGAGTTTGTGTGGACACCTCCACACTATATCCAACTCCAGACACATCAAGAATAAGTTGTCCCGTAGATTTTTTTACCACTTCACCTTTTAAATATGCAATCATGTACAGCTCATTATTTACTATTTTACGCGATCAGGGTTGTCTTCGATGAACGCAGCCCAGCTCGACTTCCTGTTGTTTTGATGAGTTTGTTTTTTTCCGCCACTTGCAGTTATGATACCCGATTTGGTATGATGGCACCAGGCAACAGCAAGAGCATCCGTCGCATCGTTGCTAAGTTTTTCTTCTGGTAAAACAATCATACGCTCCAGCATAAACGCCACCTGTTTTTTACTAGCGTTTCCATTGCCCGTAATCGCCTTTTTTACCGTTTTCGGATAATACTCCTCAACGTGAAGCTCCTGGTTCGTAATCGCCAGAATGGCAGCGGCCTGTGCCCGTCCAAGTTTTAACATTGCCAGGGGGTCAATACCATAGATAGGCGTTTCGACTGCGCACTGAGTTGGTCGGTGCTTTTTTATGAGCTTTGTTATCTCAATAAAAATGTACTGCAGGCGGTCGTTATGGCTATCCATCTTTTCCATTCGGAGTACGTCACACAATTCTGCAGTGTAGGACCCATTATTTTCAACAAGAATTGCCACGCCTGTTGAACGGGATCCGGGATCAATACCAAGAATCTTTTTTGTCATTTCGTTTACTGCTTAAATTTTGACAACAAGAAGTTTAGATTTAGACTTCTTGTGATTATAAGCTGACCAAAGAATGTCCCTCCGTCAGCCGACGGAGGGCAATGGGGGATGATTTACTGAGCTAGAATCTGACTCAACATTTCTATTAAGTAGCCATCAAATTGTTACTCAACACCCCTCGCATCTTGTTCTGAACGAACAATATGATCTCCCCTCAAGGGGAGATAAACTGTCCCCAGTTAACTAATTAACCAATCTACTAATAACCTAACTACTCCTCATCCGCATAAAGCTTCACAAGACCGTCAATCATCTCTTCTGAGATTCCTGATGTCACGAATCCGCCATCATGATAGAGATTCTGCATAGTCACTTTTTTCGTCAGGTCGGAGAAAAGGGTCACACAATAGTCCGCACATTCATCGGCTGATGGGTTTCCAAGCGGGGCAATTTTTTCTGCGAACGTATACATGCTGTCAAATCCTTTAATCCCGGAACCCGCCGATGTTTTTGTTGGCGCCTGAGACACCGTATTTACCCGTATACCACGAGCCGCGAGCCGGCTTCCATAATTTCTTGCGATGCTCTCTAAAAGTGCTTTTGCATCATTCATATCAGAATACTTGGAGAAGATTCGCTGCGCACCGATGTATGAAAGTGCAACAACACTACCGCCATCATTTAAAACCTCTTCCTTCTCAGCAAAGTGGAGCACTTTATGCAGAGATATCGCTGAAATATCCAGCGTCTGATTATACCAGTTGTAGTTAAGATCATTGTACTCTTTCTTTTTGCGGATGTTTGGTGACATTCCAATAGCGTGGAGAATAAAATCAACGCCACCCAATTCTTCTTTTACCTGTGTCATCAGCTTTTCCACATCCTCTTCATCAGAAACGTCGCATGGGATAATGGATGCATCAGTCTCTTCACCCAGTGCATCAAGGGTGCCCAGCCGAAGTGCGATCGGGGCGTTGGATAATACGAAATCAGCTCCTTCTCTTTTACAGGCCAGTGCGATGCGCCAGGCGATACTCCGCTCATCGAGCGCGCCAAATATGATTCCTTTTTTACCCTTTAACAGTCCATACCCTTTTTGATCTGACATAGTAATAAATGTTGATTACAGTTAGCTTTATTTTCGACCAAAATAACATGTTCAGCTATCAGTTCGAAATATAGAGTTCTTAGTTGAGATTTTAGACCTGTCAGCATTCCGGTGCTTTTCCGGTTTCTGACAGCGTCGGGTTCAACGCATTAGCGCTTCGACAATTTATGTAACTAACCAATATGTCTTCACCGCACTGACAGACCCGACGGGTGCTGTCATTTAAATTCATTGAAAATTATCCACATCCAATGTTGATAAGATCAGGGGATGTCCGTATCATTGGAGACTCTGCACTATGTGCATATACATATACTTACTTATTGACTCGTTATGTTTGAAGATTTGTCTTCTAAAATAGAATCCGCCGTTCAATCACTGAAGGGTAAATCGAGGATCACGGATGTCAACATTGCAGAAACCGTGCGTGAAATACGCCGTGCTCTCCTTGATGCCGATGTGAACCTTGAAGTAGCTCGTAAATTCACCGATGATGTGAAAGAACGCGTCATGGGTTCAGATGTCCTTACCAGTGTTAACCCAGGACAACAATTTACCAAAATTGTTTTTGATGAGATGGTTACCATGCTCGGCGAAGAGCGTGTGGATCTGAATGTCTCTCAAAAACCACCTACCGTTATATTGGTAGCCGGTCTCCAGGGATCTGGAAAAACTACGTTTTGCGGTAAGCTTGCCCGTTATCTCAAAACTGAGAATAACCGCAATCCTATTCTTGCCGCGGCCGACGTTTATCGTCCCGCTGCCATCAATCAGCTGAAAACACTGGCTGATTCTATTGATGTCCCCGTCTATTCCATTCAACAGAAAGATCCGGTCCGTGTTGCTAAAGAGGCCGTATCCATGGCAAAAAGCCTGGCGCTCGACACCGTTATTATTGATACCGCAGGCCGCCTTCATGTGGATGAGAAAATGATGGACGAAGTAGCCGCCATCAAAGAAGCTGTTAATCCGGATGAAATTCTCTTCGTTGTAGATTCCATGACCGGTCAGGATGCAGTAAATACAGCAAAAGCTTTTAACGAGACAATCGATTTTGACGGCGTTGTTCTCACCAAACTCGACGGTGATACACGCGGCGGTGCAGCTTTATCTATCCGCCATGTTGTTAGCAAGCCAATCAAATTTATGAGTACAGGGGAAAAACTCGACGCCTTGTCGCCGTTTTATCCCGACCGCCTTGCTCAGCGTATTTTAGGTATGGGTGATGTTGTATCCCTTGTGGAAAAAGCCCAGCAGCAATACGACGAAGATCAGGCACAGAAACTGCAGAAGAAAATCAAGTCTGATAAGTTTGATCTTGAAGATTTCCTCGAGCAGATTCAGAAGATCAAGAAGATGGGGAATGTTTCCGATCTTGTTGGTATGATTCCGGGCGCAGATAAAGCGATGCAGGATGCCGATTTCAGCGAAGATTCATTTAAGCCGATTGAAGCCATTATCTATTCCATGACTCCCGAAGAGCGGCAAGACCCCACTCTGCTAAACGGCAGCCGGCGACGGCGAATTGCCAAAGGTTCCGGCACATCTGTTCGTGAAATAAATGAGCTGATGAAGCAGTTTACGCAGATGAAAAAGATGATGAAGACAATGTCGAAAATGAACAAGATGGGCCGTGCGATGGAAGGGCTCAAAAATCTGCCATTTGGCAATAAATAACCGAATTACACACACAAACAAACTAGGAGTAAATCATTGATTACGTTACGTTTACAAAGAAAAGGTAGAAAAAAGAGACCATTTTACCACATTGTGGTAGCTGATAGCCGTGCACCCCGTGATGGGCGTATTATTGAACGACTTGGTCGATTCGACAATGTAAGTGAGAAAAAAGAGCTTACTTATGATGAAGAACGTATTATCCACTGGCTCAAAATTGGTGCTCAGCCAAGCAATACCGTTCGCAACATTCTGAAGGGCGAGGGCATTATGTATAAAATGCACCTTATGCGATGGGGAAAGAGCGAAGAAGAAATTGAAGCCGCACTCACTGAATGGCGTGAAGCAAAAGAAGCCAAATCAGGCGAAGATTCTATCAGCCGTAAAGAACAGCAAAAAGAGCTCCTGAAAGCTGAAGAGAAAGAGTACAAAAAGCAGGTTGAAGAGAAAGCTGCTGCAGCTGCTAAGGAACTCGAACGCAAAAAAGCTGAAGAAGCCAAAGCGAAAGAAGAGGAAGAGAAAGCGAAAGAAGAACCTAAGACACCTGCCGGTGAAATAGAAGCTGCTTTGGAAGCTGATAAAAAATCTGAAGAAACGGAACCGGAAACCGAAGCAAAGGCAGACGATGAAGCTGCCGCTGAAGTAGAAGAAGCTCCAGCCGAAGAAAAAGAAGAAGCAGAAGCCACAGCTACTGAAGAGGCTGAGGAAGCTAAAGAAGTAAAAGCTGACGACTCTGAAAAAGAAGAAGAGGAAGAGAAAGCAGCTAAAGCAACTGAGGAAGAAGAAGATTCCAAGGAAGAAGAGGCAAAAGCCGACGCCGCTGAGGAAGATGATTCTGAAGAAGAAGAAAAAGTAGAGGAGAAAAAAGCTGAAGCCGTCGCTGAAGAAGAAACTGAAGCAAAAGCTGATGATTCTGACGAAGAGAAAGAAGAAGCTCCGGCTCAGGTATCAACCGATATGAACGCAACTGAAGCAATCGATCATATCAAAGATACAGCTCTTGAAGATCTTAAAGGATTTGTACCCGACGATGAAGATCGTGTAACGGTTCAGCGAGCCTGGGAAAGCAAACAGTCTGAGTAATCACCAGACAAACTAACCCGGAGACTGTAATGAATTCGCGGTTACATGAAATCGGGCGCATTGGGCGCCCGCGTGGTCTCGATGGGTATGTCCGGTTTGAGCCAGACAGCCCGTACGCTTCCACTTTTATTAGCGAAAACCAGATCGTTTACATTAATCATCATCGGTCAGGCTATCGTCCTCTGCGAATAGAAGATGTTTACACAGAGGAAAAAAGAAACAGTGTTTCGTTCTTTGTAAAATTTGATATGATCACCAACCGGACAGAAGCCGAAGAAGTTAAAGATAAAGCTCTCTATTCGGATCAGTTCGATCCCGAAGCTGACACAGATTCAGATGAAATTGACGAGGTGGATTTCACCGGATATGACATCATTTCTGTTGAAACCGCTGAGCTCATTGGTTCCGTTTTGGATGTAATGGATAACCCGGCACATTCAATCCTGGAAGCTAAGGTCGGCAAAGCATCACTTTTAATTCCTTTTGTGGATGAATACGTGTCTGATGTAGATCATGATAAGCGTATCATTAAGTGTCAGAATCTCGATCAGCTAATGGAGGAAGAATAGAATGCTTCGGATTGATATTATCTCTGCCGTGCCTGCCCTCCTTGAGAGTCCGCTTAGCCACAGTATTGTGGGTCGGGCGAGGGACAACGGTCAGGTAGATATTCACATTCACGATTTGCGGGATTATACGGAGGATAAACATCTGAAGATTGATGACTATCCCTATGGCGGAGGCGCCGGAATGGTACTGACTCCGCAACCGATATTCTCCTGTATCGAATCGCTGAAGGCAGAACGGGACTATGATGACATCATATTCACGGCTCCGAATGGTAAGCAATTTGATCAGAAAGATGCCAATCGGCTATCGGTCAGTGAAAATCTGATAATTTTATGCGGCCACTATAAAGGGGTGGATCAGCGAGTTATTGATCAATTAATAACAGCTGAATATTCCATCGGGGATTACGTACTCTCGGGCGGCGAACTCCCGGCAATGGTCATGGCTGATGCAATCACGCGCCTGATACCGGGTGTGATTGGAGATGCTGAAAGCGCACTATCTGATTCATTTCAGTCTGGGCTGCTTGAAGGTCCTGTTTATACACGTCCGTCGTCATTCAAGGGACTTGATGTTCCTTCTGTACTGACCTCAGGTGATCATAAAAAAATTGAACAGTGGAAACACGATCAGTCGCTGGATACAACAAAAAAACGACGCCCTGATCTTTACAAGAAATTTGACAAGAATAACTAACGCCAGTAATAAAGAATAAACCAATGGATAAACTAAGATTAATCGAACAAACAGTGATGCGCGACGACCTGCCTGAATTTACAGCAGGGGATACCGTAAATGTTCACTATCGTGTACGTGAAGGTGAAAAAGAGCGTATTCAGCAGTATGTGGGCGTTGTGATTAATGAGCGCGGAAGTGGCGCAAACAAAACATTTACAGTCCGTAAGATGTCGGGCAGCGTAGGTGTTGAGCGTATCTTTCCACTCTACTCTCCTTTTATCGCAAAGATAGAAGTGAAAAAACGTGGAAGCGTTCGCCGTTCAAAACTGTTTTACATCCGTGAGCGTACAGGTAAGTCTGCCCGAATCCGGGAAAAGAAAGCCGTTGAAGCTCCAAAAAAGAAAAAATAACAGTTTATTTCTGAAGCAAACGGATATTCATTAACCATCCGTTTGCTTTCCATTTTCTGTACACTTCAACATGACCCTCTGGGTTCGCTTCAGATAGTGAATTCATCAAACCCGTATTAATATTCCATTGATCCATGAAATTAATTCTGTTTGGACCACCGGGAGCCGGTAAAGGTACGCAAGCCAAAAAAATCAGCTCTCATTATAACATCCCTCACCTCTCCACCGGTAACATTTTTCGATACAACATTAAGAATGAAACTGAGCTTGGAAAAAAAGTGAAGTCGATTCTGGATGCAGGGAAACTTGTCCCTGATGAAACAGTCGTGGATCTCGTTACAGACGAACTTCAAAACGATAAATATGACAACGGTTATATCCTTGATGGATTTCCAAGAACCATTCCCCAGGCTGTAGCCCTTGATAAGTATCTTAACTCACAGGATACATCCATTGATCTGTTCCTGACGCTATCAGTTCCTCAGGAGGAGCTTATTAACCGAATTCTTTCCCGTGGAGAAGGCCGCTCAGATGATACGCCTGAAAAGATTAAGACCCGTCTTAATGTCTACTTTGATGAGACAGAACCTGTATTGAACTATTATAAAAAGCAGGGAATCGTTAAAGAGGTAAATGGGATGGGGACGATTGATGAAATCTTCCGACGCATTCAAACAGTGCTGGACAAGATTTAATCTAATCTGATATTCTAAGTTTAAACAGTTTAAAGAATGAAAGAGCCCGTTAAAAAAGCGGGCTTTTTATTTTTAAGGGTGATACACATTTCTATAATCGCTGTTTTCATATTATTCATCACCTGTCCTAAAGAACTCTTCCGGGGAGTATATATCATCCGTTTTTAATACAGATAATATAGCGGGCGTCACGTCCATCAATGTTTTTGCCGTTCTGAATGGAGCAGTATTCCCTTTTGCAAACAGCGGCACGGGATTTCGGGTATGCGTTTTGGTAGATAAGTCTTCAAGGTTGCCGTGATCACTTGTTACGACAAGAGTATCCTTTTTGGATATGTTTTTTATCAAAGTCATTAAAAACGGATCCAGTAATTCCCTTATCTCCTCTGCGTAGTCATAATCCATTCTGTGGCCGGCCTTATCCGTCAGAAAGAATTCATACAGCACTAAATCGTTTTCTTGAGACGCTTTTATAACTCGTTCACCTGCTTCTTCTGACGTGATAACAGGTACATCTATATTTAGTTTCTCCCTCCATACATTTTGAGTGATTTCTGCTGTAATAGCCTTGCCGGACTTAACATGTTTCTCCCGATACAGAGGAATTCCCGCCGACCTTACCATTAAAGTAGTAGCTGTCCAGCGATCTCGTTTTTCAGCCTTTTTAAAAAAAAGATCCGGGTATGCATTCATGAAAACTGGTTTTTTGCCAAGCTCTAAAACCTTATGAAAAAGACTTTTCTCTTCAAGCAAATAACGTGTAGTGGAATATGGAAACGGACCATAGTGTTTACCGGCAATTTTTGAAGCATTTTCACCCGAAAAAAGCGTGGTTTGTCCCGTTCCGCTCTGAGGAAGACCCGATACACCGAGATTCGCGTCAATCGGCCTGAAAAGATGTCCGGGACGGTCAATTTCTTTGCATCGTATATGCAGCCCTTTTTTTTCTGTAAAATATGAAAGAGATGTCCAGGACTTTGAAGCAAGAGGATTTTTGTCGTTGTTCAGACCAAGTCCCACACCATCAATAAAAATAAATATAACCGACATTATCTCTCCACCAATAGCGTAACAGGTCCGTCATTAACAAGCTTAACATTCATCATAGCACCAAATATACCCGTTTCAACAGGTCCACCAAAGATACGTTTAAACTCATCTACTAAATTATTGTAGAGCGGTTCAGCTATATTGGGAGGTGCAGCCTTTATAAAACTGGGCCTGGTACCCTTCCGTGTATCGCCATAAAGAGTGAAATTTGGAACTAATAAAATTCCCCCTTCAACATCAGAAACTGAAAGATTCATTTTTCCGTCATCATCTTCAAAAATTCTGAGGCTTATTATTTTATTACAGCACCATTCAATATCCTCTTTAGAATCTGATTCATGGATACCAACGAGCAGCATAAGACCGTGATCAATAGAACCTGTAACACCACCGTCAACCTCTACGGAAGAGCTACTCACTCTCTGAACGATAATTTTCATCTGTTGATAAGTTTGTTGATAACTTCAGGTTTTAATGTGGAGAACAGAAGTTAAAAATATATTGGTTCAGTTGTTCACACCGATCCACAATAAATACGAATTATACACATCAATGAAGAATAACTTTTCGAGTCAATAACTTTTAAATAAGCATATGTAAAAAATATATAGAATTGTTAATAGATTTTTTATGAGTACGTTAAGTAATTGTTTTTATTAATAAAGTTATACACATAATTATTAACAATCGGGTGTCAAGTTTATTACTAAAAATGGATAAATAAGTTTTCCACATATCCACAGACACTACTACTATATTACAAAAATTAAAATCTCATCTTATTTGTAAACTCCTGTGGATAAGTGAAGGAAATCCTCTTAAATGGTCTCTTTTTTTCTTTCTATCTTATATGAACTTCCTAATCAAATATACTCGATTTGACGAAAAAACAGATTACCTATAAAGATTCAGGCGTTGATGTTGAAGCCGGTGAAGAACTCGTTAATTCTATCAAAGATGTTGTAAAAGAGACACATAATGTATCTGTCTTGAGTAACATCGGTGGATTTGGTGCCTTGTTCCAACCAGATTTTACGTCGATGAAAGAGCCTGTTCTGGTTAGCAGCGTAGATGGTGTAGGAACCAAACTTATCGTTGCGTTTAAAGCGGGACGATACAATACCGTTGGCCAGGACCTTGTAAACCACTGTGTAAACGATATTGCCGTATGTGGTGCCACTCCCCTATTTTTTATGGATTATTTTTCGACCGGATCTCTTAAACAAGATGTGGGATTCCAGGTTATCAGCGGTTTTGCTAAAGCGTGCAGGGAAAACGGAGTTGCCCTGATTGGGGGTGAGACAGCTGAAATGCCCGATATTTATAGTGAAGGAGAGTTTGATCTGGCCGGAACCATCGTGGGAGCGGTTGACAAATCAAAACTGATAACCGGCGACAAAATCTCTGAGGGAGATCTTGTTATCGGGTTTAAGAGCAGCGGTCTGCATACCAATGGATACTCGCTGGCACGTAAGGTTTTATTTAGCGAATTTGATATAGATGATACACCTGATGGATTTGATAGTACAATTGGAGAAGAGCTCCTGACGATTCATAAATCGTATCTCGGATTGATTTCATCACTCAAAGAGATTAAAGGTATAAACGGATTTTCCCATATCACCGGCGGCGGACTGATCAGTAATACGAAAAGAGTTCTGCCTGACGGATTGGCTCTGGATATTGATTGGGAGAGCTGGGACCGGCCTGAGATTTTTAAGCTAATACAGGAGACAGGAAATGTACCTGAAGAGGATATGCGAAGGACCTTCAACCTTGGTATCGGCCTGGTGGCAATCGTCTCGTCCGATGCACTTGACGAGGTGAATGAGAAGGCTTACTTGATTGATGAAGAGCCGGTGGAGATAGGGCGAGTAGAATGATTATTATGTGTTGATAGTCAGGAGCTCAATAATTTCAAAAAGAGATTTTTCACTAAAAAGGAACGGGATAAACAGATGATATCCCGTTAATTATGTTTTTACTCTTCTTTTTTCCATCTAATCGAAGGTCATTCCCTTAAGCCTCTTCATCCTCAAAAATATCTTCAATCTGCATGCTGAAAAGCCTGGCAATTTTAAACGCCAGCGGCAGACTTGGATCATACTTTCCGGTTTCAAGGGCATTTACGGTTTGACGCGATACATCCAGTGCGTTGGCTAAATCAGCCTGGGTCCAGTCACGTTCGGCTCGAAGTACTTTTAGTCGGTTTTTCACTTGTACCTCCTCAGATTGATGAAAAGCGATATCAGGTAGGTGATGCTAATTATTGCGACTAAAAGGCCAATTTCTGCGTCGAATGGAATAAGATTTGTTGCATCCAACATGGAGTATGCTATTCCTCCCACAATGGCGACACCAAGTGAAATACCCATCGCTTCAAGCTGAATTTTTTGCATCAGCTCGTCCTGTAGTTTTATGTGACGGATGTTGGCAACAATCATTACGATTCCAACCCCAACATTAAGCAGAATGACCATTGAGTTAATCAGGGTATTCTCGCCCCAGAAAAGTGTAGGTCCAAAAGCAGGGATTGCCACCGTTATGACCCAGGCAAATGTCCAGATTGCCAGGCGAACCGTTGAGTCATGCATCTTTTTAGACCACTCTGTTGATTGTACATTTTGTGTTTCCATGTCTATACCATTTGTTTTTATGTTAAGTAAACTTTACAAATGATATCCCTAATAGAAATTAAAGTCAAGTATAGTTTACAAAATAACTATAAAACTTTACATTTTATCAGCTTTTAATGACATAAATACTCAATAGTGAAAGAGGTGTAATAGATTGAGTAACAAATCTTTAATGGATAGGAGGTTTTATATTTTAACGAATCAAAAAAAATGCCCTGCCTAAGTAATAAGCAGGGCATTTTGGGTTGATCTGTTTCTTTATCTAATCTATTTCGATGCCGGGCACATTTACCGGCTCATTATCCTGCCACCAGAATGTGGGCAGTTCTCTTTGTGATGGAAACACCTCATCAAGCGTATCGGCTTCGTACATGTAGCCGTTTTTCATGATGTGGGAAATATCAGCCGTGTTTCTGATGTTATCCAGCGGATTGCTGTTCAAAATCACTAAATCAGCAAGTTTTCCCTCTTCAATCGATCCTAAGTCCTCATCAAGCCCAATGCCATCGGCTCCCTGGATAGTGGCCACTTTGAGGATATCATGTTCTGAAATTCCACCGGCCTGCATCGCCCAAAGCTCCCAATGGTACCCAAGCCCCTGCAGCTGACCGTGGCTCCCGACTCCGGCCCGGCCACCGGCTTCTACGAGATCCTTAACGAAGACAGCCTGCTCTTCAAACACATGCTCCTCTTTCATAAACCACCCTGAGGTTCGGCGCCGGGTTCGTTCGTCCAGGTTTTGATGCGGCATAAAGCGCTGAAGCTTTGGCTCATCATGCGGCCGTTCTACGGCGTAGAAATAGTTCTCGGCCCAGG
>Ga0209938_1000134_pt1 | contig 37436 bp, 33 predicted proteins | sample SalPonR2_C_D1_MG_FD_185708 | JGI IMG/M metagenome (GOLD analysis project Ga0209938, IMG submission 185708) | Salt pond soil microbial communities from South San Francisco under conditions of wetland restoration - Salt Pond MetaG R2_C_D1_MG... ... | reverse complement strand
CGTTTTTCAGGGTTCTTTGCTTGATCACTGGACTGGCACGCTCCTAGGCAAATCCGCGCGATACTAGCACAGGGGTCACCTGTACTCTGTAAATGTTACTGTATTTTTACTAAGTTAGACCAGATTTCGACAACGCTCGACCAGAAATAAGCCCTGCTTGACGCTCCGGTCCGTTCGCAGCGCACACGAGCTGCCGAGGCTCCGGGGACCCGGCGAGTGGTCACCCGGAGCCGGCAGGCGCGTCCGGCATCAATCCTCAACGCCGGGCTGGGGAATCTCTGAACAACGCTGCGCGGAGCGCGACGAGTTATCAAGAGGCTCCCTAGTCGGCCTGGTTGCGCAGAAACGCCGGAATGTCGAGGTATTCGAATTCCTTCTGCTCGGCCTCGCGCTGCTTGTGCTGCTCGCGACCGCCGCCGCGCGGGGCTGTATGCTGCTCCGAGTCTTCCTCGTCGCTGAAGACCGGCAGGTCATCGGTACCGGTGCGCACGATCTGCATCGGTTTTTCCTTGCGCTGGGCGCGTTTCTGGCCGAGGCCGGTGGCAACCACCGTGACCCGGATCTCGTCGTTCATGTCCGGATCGATAACGGTGCCCATGACGACCGATGCGTCTTCGCTGGCCAGATCGGCGATGGTGGTGCCGACTTCCTCGAACTCGCGCATCGACAGGTTCATTCCGGCCGTGACGTTGACCAGGATGCCGCAGGCACCGGACAGATTGATGTCCTCGAGCAACGGCGAGCCGATCGCCGACTGGGCGGCCATCAGGGCCCGGTCCTGACCCGTGGCGCTGCCGGAGCCCATCATGGCCATGCCCATTTCAGACATGACGGTGCGCACGTCGGCGAAGTCGACGTTGATCAGGCCGGGCCGCGTGATCAGTTCTGCGATGCCCTGGACTGCGCCGGAAAGCACCTGGTTGGCCGCCTTGAACGCATTGAGCAGCGTGATGTCCGGACCCAGCACGCTCAACAGCTTGGCATTGGGAATCGTGATCAGCGAGTCGACGTGGTGGGTCAGCTCGTCGATACCCTGCTGCGCCACGCCGAGGCGACGCTGGCCCTCGAACGGGAATGGCTTGGTGACCACGGCCACCGTGAGAATGCCCATTTCCTTGGCCGTCTGAGCGATGACGGGCGCGGCCCCGGTACCGGTCCCGCCGCCCATTCCGGAAGTGATGAAGACCATGTCGCAGCCTTGCAGCAGCTCGCAGATCCGGTCGCGATCCTCCAGTGCGGCCTGGCGACCGACTTCCGGGTTGGCGCCTGCACCGAGACCCTTGGTGACGCTTGATCCGATCTGCAGCGTACTCTTGCCGGAAAAGCTCTTGAGCGCCTGCGCATCGGTGTTGACCGATATGAACTCGACGCCCTCGATCGAGGCCTCCAGCATCTGGTTGACGGCGTTGCCGCCGCCGCCCCCGATACCGAGGACCTTGATCGTCGCGCTTGGTGTGTAGTTTTCTACCAATTCAAATGCCATGATGATTCTCCTTGCTCTCGCCGTTTTGAACACGGGATACGGAAAGCACGCGACGCGCGAATCTTGATGTTCGCTTGGCGCCGCGTACCGCCTTGCCCGCAACCTTGAATGGATAAATCTTCTTCACTCAGAACTCGCCCTGAAACCATTGTTTGAAGCGCTCGATCATGCTGCCGGCGGCGCCGCGCGATCGGCCGCGGCCGGTACCGGGACGGTCGAGCTTGCTGCCGCGAAGCAAAAGGCCGACGCCGGTCGCATGGATCGGGTTGTTGACCACTTCGGAAAGGCCGCTGATGTGCTGCGGTGCGCCGAGACGCACCGGCATGTGCATGATTTCTTCGGCCAGTTCCACCACGCCTTCCATGCGCGCCCCGCCGCCGGTCAGCACCAGGCCGGCCGGCACCAGGTTTTCGCAGCCCGACTGGCGCAGCTGCTTGTGGACGTGGTTGAACAATTCGCGGTAGCGCGCCTCGACCACCTGCGCCAGCGTCTGGCGCTCGAGCCGGCGCGGCGGTCGATCGCCCACCGACGGCACCTGGATGGTCTCGTCGCTGGACGCCAGCTGCTCCAGCGCGCAGGCGTACTTGATCTTGATCTCCTCGGCATGCAGCGTCGGCGTGCGCAGCGCCACGGCAATGTCGCTGGTCACAAGATCGCCCGCAATGGGGATACACGCGGTGTGCGCGATGGCGCCGTCGGCAAACACCGCGATGTCCGTGGTGCCTGCGCCGATGTCGACCAGCGCGATACCCAGTTCCTTCTCGTCGTCTGAAAGCACCGATTCGCTGGACGCCAGCTGGTGAAGGATGAGATCGTCGACCTGCAAGCCGCAGCGCGCAACGCACTTGGTGACGTTCTGCACCGCGCTGACCGCCGCGGTGACCAGGTGCACCTGCACTTCCAGGCGAACGCCGGACATGCCGATCGGCTGGCGTATACCATCGGTCGAATCGATGACGAAACCCTTGGGCAGCACGTGCAGGATGCGCTGATCGGCCGGTATCGCCACGGCGCGCGCGGATTCGAGCACGCGTTCGACGTCGGATTCGTCGACCTCGGAGTCGCGAATCGCCACCGCGCCGTGCGAATGGCGAGAGCTGACGTGGGTACCTGCGATGCCGGCGAATACCGAATGAATCTCGCAATCCGCCATCAGCTCGGCTTCCTCGACCGCACGCTGGATCGACTGCTCGGTGGATTCGATATCGACCACCATGCCGCGCTTGAGGCCCCTGGAGGCATGTGACCCCAGGCCGATCACCTCGACGCGTCCGTCGTCCTGGACCTCGCCGACGATCGCCACGATCTTGCTGGTGCCGATGTCCAGGCCGACGACCAGTGACTTGTCCGGCTTTCTAGCCATGATTCAGTTGCGCTCCTGCTTGTTGATTTTGTCCGGATTCCTGGTCCTGCCATTCACTGGAACGGCTCGGCTGTCCGGCTTCATGCGCCCGGCGCGTCAATGCCAGGCCGTTCGGGTAACGCAGGTCGATGCTGTCGATCCGTTCGAGACCGCGCAGATCCGAACGCACGCTCAGGAAGCGCCCCAGCCGCCTCGATACCTCTTCCCGACCGAGCAGCAGAGCAAGCCCGCTGCCCAATTCAATCCGCCATGCGCCGCGCGGGTCGAGCTCGACGCTGCGTATTTCCAGCCCCTGCGACGCCAGACTGGCGCGCATCTGCTGCCAGCGTTCGAAAACTTCCAGCTCGCGCCCCTCGGGACCGTCCAGCCGGGTCAGACCCTGCATGCCGCCGGTGCCGGCGACCTCGAACAACTCACCGCTGCGACTGACCAGGGTGTGATCCTTCCAGCGCGCGACCGCCTTTTGCTCGCTCACGGAAATCTGCAGCGCGTCGGGCCAGTGCCGCGAAACCGAGGCCCGCTCGACCCAGGGCAGCGCCTCGACTTCGGTCCGCGCCTTCTCGACGTCGACCGCGAAAAAGCCGCGCCTGGCCTGCTGCGCCACGGCCGCTCGAACCTGGGCGGCGGTCAGCCGTTCCAGGTCGCCCGAGACTTCAAGCCACCGGATCGGCCAGTGCCTGGCGTCGTGCCAGCCACCCAGCCACCAGACCGAGCCGGCCAGCGCAACCGCGAAAAGCGGCGCCAGCGACCATATGATCAGCCGTCGCATGACGCGCCTCCCGCGGTCCGGAGTATCCGGCCGACAAGCTGGTCGAAATCGATCCCGTCCGCGGCCGCGGCCATGGGCACCAATGAATGGTCGGTCATGCCCGGCACCGTGTTCGCCTCCAGCAGCCAGGGCTGTCGGTCTTCGTCGACCAGGAAATCGATGCGGCCCCAGCCGCGACAGCCCAGTACCCTGAAGGCCCGCAGCGCGAGTGCCCGCAGTTCGGCTTCGCGCTCGGAATCCAGCCCGCACGGGCAGTGGTACTCGGTGTCGCCGGCCTCGTACTTGGCGTCGAAATCGTAGAATTCGCGCGGGGTGGCAATGCGGATCAGCGGCAATGCCGTATCGCCGAGAATCGCGGCGGTGTATTCCGGCCCCTGGATCATCCGCTCGACCAGCGCGGTCCGGTCGTGCTCTAGCGCGCGCTCGACGGCCGGTTTCAGGCCGGCCGGTTCCAGTACGCGGCTCATGCCGACGCTGGAACCCTCGCGGGCCGGCTTGACGAAGACCGGCAAGTCCACCGTGTCAGCCATGGCGTCGGCATCGTCAGGATCGCAGGCGATGTGCCATTCCGGCGTCGGAAGCCCGACCGCACGCCAGACGCGCTTGGTCTGGAGCTTGTCCATGGTCAGCGCCGAAGCCAGCACACCGGAACCGGTGACCGGCACATCGTAGAGCGTCAGCGCGCCCTGCAGGCAACCGTCTTCGCCGCCGCGTCCGTGCAGCATGTTGAAGACCGTATCAACCTCGTCGTTGCGTGCCGCATCGACAGCCGCACGCGGCCCGTCGAACGTGGTGTGGGCAATGCCCAGTCGACCCAGCGCGGCCGAAACCGCCCGCCCGCTGCGCAACGAAATCTCGCGCTCGGCGCTTTCACCGCCGTAGACCAGCGCCAGCCGGCCGAATTGTGCGGCGTCAACGCGGCTCATCCGCACGCCTCCTTCAGCATGCCGCCAAGCGCGCCGATATCGCCGGCGCCCATGATCAGCAAGAGATCCCGATCCTCGACGATACGGCCGAGTGCGTCGACCGCGTCCTGCGGCGTCGCTATCCGTTCGACCGTGGCGCCGCGCTGCTCGATCGCCGCGCCCAGCGCATCGGAACCGATGCCCGCGATCGGGGCCTCGCCGGCCGGATAGATATCGGCCAGCAGCACCAGGTCGACCGAGGCGAGTACACGCGCGAATGCGTCGAACTGGTCGCGGGTGCGGGTAAACCGGTGCGGCTGGAACGCCAGCACCAGGCGTCGTTCGGGCCAGCCGCCGCGTGCGGCCTGGATCACGGCATCCAGCTCGGTGGGGTGATGGCCGTAGTCTTCGAAAGCCAGTGCGGTGCCGGCCGGGAACTTCAACTCGCCGATTTCGCCGAACCGCCGGCCGATGCCGGCAAAGGCGTTCAGCCCCGACTGGATCTGTCCGGGCGACAGGCCGAGCTCCCAGCTCACGGCGGCCGCGCCCAGCGCATTGAGCACATTATGCCGGCCCGGCTGCGCCAGGCTGATCTTCAGTGCACGATCATGGTCCGGGAGCCTTAGATCGAAACTCATCGTGCGGCCGCGCTGCTCGATATTTTCGGCACGCACGTCTGCCGTATCGGCCAGGCCGTAGGTGATCACGGTACGGCCCACAGACGGCACCAGTTCGGCCACGTGCGGGTCATCTATGCACATGACGGCCACGCCAAAGAACGGCAGATGATGCAGGAATTCCAGAAACGATTGCTGCAGGCGGTCGAAGCTGCCCTGATAGGCATCCAGGTGATCTCTGTCGATATTGGTGACCAGCGAAATGACCGGCTGCAACAGCAGGAACGAGGCATCCGACTCGTCGGCCTCGGCCACCAGGTAACGCCCCTGGCCGAGCCGCGCGTTGGTGCCGAAGGCGTTGACCAGGCCGCCGACGACAAAGGTCGGATCCATGTCCGCGCCGGCCAGCAGGCTGGCGATGAGCGAAGTCGTGGTGGTCTTGCCGTGCGTTCCAGCCACCGCGACACCGGCCCGGAAACGCATCAGCTCGCCCAGCATTTCAGCCCTGGGCACCACCGGAATACGCGCCGCCCGCGCGGCCTGCAATTCGGGATTGTCGTCGGCAATCGCGCTGGATGAGACGACCACGTCGACATTGTCGACCAGCAGGGGGTCGTGCCCGACCGCGACCCGAATGCCGGCGTCGCGAAGGTGATCGACGACGGCCGACGCCTTCAGATCCGAACCGCTGACCTCGAACCCGAGGTTGGCCATGACTTCGGCAATGCCGCTCATGCCCGCGCCGCCTATGCCGACGAAGTGAATCCGTCGAACACGGTGCATCAGACTCGGTGCCGGGCGTTCGGCGACGTTCATGCCAGCATCTCCGCGCACACGCGTGCCACCTGCATCGCCGATTCCGGTTGGGCGCGGCGACGCGCAATCGTCGCCATGCGCGCCAGCGCCGGCCTGTCGAGTCCGCCGATCAACCCGGCAAGCTGGCCCGGTGTGAATTCCGCCTGCGGCACCAGCCAACCGGCACCGGCGTCGACCAAAAAGCGCGCGTTGGCCGTCTGATGGTCGTCGACGGCGGCCGGGAACGGCACCAGGATGGCCGGCACGCCGGCTGCGGCCAGTTCAGCCACGGTCAATGCCCCGGCCCGGCAGATCGCAAAATCGGCCCAGGCCCAGGCTTCCGCCATATCGTCCACGAATTCGGCGACGCGCGCCTCGACCCCGGCTTTCTTGTAATTTTCTTGCGCCGGTTGCAGTTGTCTTCCGGCCTGGTGCCGGACTTCGGGACGATCTTCGGCGGAAAGCCGGGCCAGGGCCTCGGGCACCACCTGGTTGAAAACGCTTGCACCCTGACTGCCGCCGATCACCAGTAGCCGGAGCGGTCCGGATCTTTCTGTGTAACGATCTGCCGGCGCCGGCAGATCGCTGATCTCCTCTCGGACCGGATTGCCGGTCACCAGGGCACCATCGAACACCTCGGGAAAGCCGGTGCAGACCGCTTTCGCCCACGGCCTGAGCAGACGATTGGTCCATCCGGCCACCGCGTTCTGCTCATGAATGACCAGCGCAATGCCCATCAGGCGCGCCGCGATGCCGGCCGGTCCCGCCGCATAGCCACCCATGCTGAGCACGCAGCGCGGGCGGCTGGCCTTGAAAATCCGGCGGGCCTGAAACATGGCACGCAGGATGCGTATCGGCGCGGCCAGCCAGCCCGCCAGCCCGCGGCCGCGCAGGCCCTGGATGCCGACGCGCTCCAATTCGAAGCCGGCCGCCGGTACAAGTCGATTCTCAAGTCCGTGCGGCGTGCCGAGCCAGGACACCTGGGCGCCTGCGTCGCGCAGCACGCGCGCCACCGCCAGGCCGGGAAAGATATGCCCGCCGGTGCCGCCGGCGAGGATCGTGATTCGCGCGCCTTCAGGGATCCCGATTGGCGTCCGGGACGTCGCTTCCTGATTCATGCCGCCCACTCCCGCTGGCGTCTGGGCCGGGCCAGCTCCTGCTGGTCGAGTTCACGCGCGATGCGCACGACCAGCCCCAGCGCGAGCAAGATCACGAGCATGCTGCTGCCGCCCGCCGAAACCAGCGGCAGGGTCAGCCCCTTGGTCGGCAGTACGCCGAGGTTCACGCCGATGCTGACCAGGGCCTGCAGACCGATCCACAGCGCGATCCCGAAAGTCGTGAATGCGGCGAACGTCGAGCCGGCCGCGTGTGCACGGATGCCGATCCTCAGAATGCGCACCACGAGCACCGCGAACAGCGCCAGCACGAACAGGATGCCGATCAAACCGAGTTCCTCGGCGAGGATGGCGAAAATGAAATCGGTATGCGCTTCGGGCAGATAGAACAGCTTCTGTACGCTGCCGCCGATGCCCACGCCGGAGATCTCGCCCCGGCCGACCGCGATCAGTGCCTGGACAAGCTGAAAACCGGCATTGTAGGGATCGGCGAACGGATCGCCGAAACTGGTCAGGCGCTGCAGGCGATACGGTTCCAGCGCGGCAAAGGTCACCAGCGGCAGGGCGGCAAGACCCAGCAGCGACAGCCATTTCCACGCCGCACCGGCCAGCCAGACCATGCCGCCGAGGATGGCCATCAGGACCAGCGCCGAGCCCATGTCCGGCTGCTTGAGAATGATGGCGGCCACCATGGCCCCGACCAGCAAGGGTTTGAGCGTGTCCATCAGACCGGCGTCGCCCAATCCCGGCCTGCGGGCCAGATAGCCGGCGATATAGATGATCATCAGCAGTTTCACCGCCTCGACTGCCTGGAACCGGAAAATGCCCAGGTTCAGCCAGCGCGTCGCGCCGTTGACCGTAACGCCCATGCCGGGCACCAGCACCGCCGCCAGCAGCAGCAATGAAAGCAGCAGGCACAACCGCCCTGACTTCTCGAGCAGCGACGTGTTCAGCCACTGCACCCCGACGGCCAGGGCCAGACCGACCATCACGAACATCAGGTGGCGGCTGAAAAAATGCCATTCGCCCACCGCGTACTTTTCGGCCACCGCCACCGAGGTGGAGGCGACCATGATCAGTCCGACGGCCAGCAGCGCAAGGATGGCCAGCACCAGCGGCCGGTCGATGGACACGCCGCGGGCCGGATCGGAGTAGCGTCTTGCCTGTCTGCGCACCGCGGTCATCAGCGCACCTTCAGGGTTGCAAGACCGACCAGCACCAGCACCACCGCGACGATCCAGAAACGAACGATCACCTTGGGCTCCGGCCAGCCCTTGAGTTCGAAGTGGTGATGGATGGGCGCCATGCGGAAGATACGCTTGCCGGTGAGCTTGTACGAAACCACCTGCATGATCACCGAAACGGTCTCCAGCACGAATATGCCGGCCATCAGCATGAACACCAGCTCCTGGCGAACGATGATCGCGATGACGCCCAGCGCCGCGCCTACCGAAAGTGCGCCCACGTCACCCATGAAGACCTGCGCCGGGTAGGTGTTGAACCACAGGAAACCGAGCCCCGCACCGGCCAGCGCCGAACAGATGATGGCCACTTCCCCGGCGCCCGGAATGAACGGAAAGCCCAGGTAGTCGGCGAAAATCGCGTTCCCGGCGGCGTAGGCGAATATGCCGAGACCAATAGCGACCATCACGGCCGGCACGATCGCCAGGCCGTCCAGTCCGTCGGTCAGATTGACCGCGTTCGACGATCCGACGATCACGAAATAGCTCAGCACGATGAACGCCGGACCCAGCGGCAGCATGACGTCCTTGAAGAACGGCATCAGCAGCGTGGTGGCACCCGGCACGTCGGCGGTCGTGTACAGGAAAACCGCGGCCACCAGCGCAGCCAGCGACTGCAGCGTGTACTTGGCGGCAGCGCTCAGGCCCTTCGAGTCGTTGTACTTCAACTTTCGATAGTCATCGACGAAGCCGATCATGCCGAACGCGGCGGTCACGAACAGCACGGTCCAGACGTAGCGATTGCCCACGTCCGCCCACAGCACGGTGGACACCAGCACCGATATCAGGATCAGCGCACCACCCATGGTCGGCGTGCCGGCCTTGTCGAAATGCGTCCGCGGACCAACCTCGCGGATCGGCTGACCGAGCTTGCGCGCGGTCAGGTAGCGGATGAAAATCGGCCCCACCGCCAGCGAAACCACAAGCGCGGTCAGCGACGCCATGATGGTGCGGAAGGTGATGAAACCGAACAGCGCAATATCCAGCGCAAGGATGTCCTCGAACAACCACATCAGCACGCCGTCACCTCCGCGGCCCCGAGCCGGTCGATGAGTTGCTCCATGTGCGCCGAGCGCGAGCCCTTGACCAGGCAGGTCACGTCGGGTTCCAGAAGATCCTGCATCCGTCGGGCCATGGCGCCCATATCGCTGAAGGCTTCGCCGCCGGCGCCGAACGCTTCGACAACCGACTCGGCGTGCGTACCGATCGTGAACAGCCGTTCAATGCCCAGAGTATTCGCGGCACGCCCGATTTCACGGTGAAGTTTGGTGCTTTCCGCGCCCAGTTCAGCCATTTCACCCAGCGCCAGCCAGCGCTGGCCGGGCCGCGCGGCCAGTACTTGCAGGCCGGCATGCAGCGATGCCGGATTGGCGTTGTAACTGTCGTCGATCAGGCGCCAGCCGCCGCCCATCTCACGTTCGCTGAGACGCCCGGGAAGACTGCCGACCGCGGCCAGGCCTCTGGCGATTGAATCGATATCGATGCCCAGCGCCAGCGCAGCTGCGGTAGCCGCCAGCGCGTTCATCCGATTGTGCTCGCCCGGCAGCGCCAGCTCGAGCGTGAAGGCGCCGGCCGGCGTCATGACCTGATTATCGGCGTCCAGTCTGATGTCCGCCCCATCCGAGCGGCCGAATCCAAGCTGACGGCTTTGGACGCACAGACCGCGCCAGTATTCGAAATAATCATCGTCGCGGTTGATCACGGCAACGTCGTCGGCGCCCAGCGCCGCGAACAGCTCGCCCTTGGTGCGGGCCACACCGTCGATGCTGCCGAGACGCTCCAGATGTGCCGGACCGGCATTGGTGACGATGCCCACGTCGGGCTGCGCCATGGCCGCGAGGTATTCGATGTCGCCCGGCTTGCCGCAGCCCATTTCGATCACCGCAAAGCGATGCTGCTCGCCCAGCGCGGCCAGCGTCAGCGGCACGCCGATTTCGTTGTTGTAGTTGCCGCGGGTGGCCAGCGTCGGCGCCTCGCCACGCATGATCGTCGCCAGCATGGTCTTGACCGTGGTCTTGCCGTTGCTGCCGGTTATCGCCGCAACACGCACGTCTCTGGATACGCGCCAGGCGCCGGCCAGCCGGCCCATGGCCTGGACGACGTCGTCGACCACGATCTGCGCGAGCGGTGCATCGACAACATCGGATACCAGCGCAGCCGCCGCACCTGCACCTGCGGCATCACTTACAAAGCGATGTCCGTCTACACGCTCGCCGAGCAAAGCGCAGTAGAGATTGCCTGGCTTGAGCGCGCGCGAATCCTGGGTCATGCCGACGAATGCGCCGGCTTCGGCATGCCCCGACGGCAGATGCAGCCTGCCTTCGGCGATTGTTGCTGCAGATTCGAGTTCGAAGCGGATCATGCGGCCTCCACCAGTGCGCTTTTCACCGCGTCGAAATCGCTGAATGCGATAACGCTGTCGCCGAGATCCTGGGTCCGCTCGTGGCCTTTTCCGGCCACCAGCACACAGTCGCCCACCGCCGCGCCGGCCACCGCACAGCCGATAGCCTGGCGCCGGTCCGGCATCACGCGTACGCGATCGGGCCGGGCCATGCCGGCCTGAATCTCGCGCAGGATCTTCAGCGGATTCTCGGCTCTTGGATTGTCGTTGGTAAGAATCACCTCGTCGGCCAGCGATTCGGCGATGCGGCCCATCATCGGTCGCTTGCCCCGATCACGCTCGCCGCCGCATCCGAACACGCAGACAAGTCGCTCATCGGTGACCTGGCGCAGCGCGGCCAGCGCATTCTCCAGTGCATCCGGGCTGTGCGCATAATCGATGACCACGCGCTGGCCGGCCGGTCCGTCGATACGATTCATCCGCCCCGGCACGGGATCCAGATCGGCGACGATTCCGGCGATGTCACTCACGTTGTAGCCCCGTACGGTCAATTCGGCGATCACGATCGCGATGTTGCTGGCATTGATCCGCCCGATCAGGCGGCTGGCGCAGCACACGCGACCCTCGGGCGTGTTGACATCCATTTGCAGGCCTTCAAGCGTGGCGCGGCGGATAGTGCCGAGGACATCCGGCCTGCGAGCGGTTTCCAGGCCGTAGCGCACAAGACCGGGCGAATCTTTCAGTTCATCGGCGAGTCGACGCCCGTATTCGTCGTCGACATTGATCAGCTGGTGGCGGCTGGGGTAGTCCATGAACAATCGCGCCTTGGCGCGCCCATAGGCTTCCAGGGAGCCGTGGTAGTCGAGGTGATCATGGGCCAGATTGGTAAAGATCACGCTGCCGAAACGCAGGCCGGCCAGCCGTTTCTGGTCCAGCGCATGCGACGAGGCCTCGAGCACCACCTTGCCGACGCCGTCGTCCCGCAACCCGGCCAGGGTCTTGTAGAGCGACGGCAGATCGGGCGTGGTGTGGCTGGCGGCAGAGAGCGCGTCCGGCCGGCCGATGCCCAGCGTGCCGATCATGCTGCCGTTCAGCGCCTGGGCCAGCAGCCACGCCACCGATGATTTGCCATTGGTGCCGGTCACTGCCGTCAGGTCCAGCTTCGACCCCGGGTCGTCCCAGTAACGAATGCACAACGTATGCATTTCGGCGGCGAGTCCCGGCACCTCGAGGCAGCGCGCCCGGATCTCTTCCGGCACCGGGACGCCGCCGTCGTGCAGTACCACCGCCGCCCCGGCATGCAGGGCCGATTCGGCATATTCCATGCCGTGTCCGCGGGTGCCCTTGACGGCCAGGAAGGCGTCTCCGGGCGCCAGCCGGCGAGAATCCATGGCCAGACCGGCGATGCTCAGCGAAGGAATGCGCGCGGCATCGACAAGACCGTGCAGGATCTGTTCAAGCGGCTTCACGGCGAATCTCCGGCCATCGTCATCAGCGACGACACGTCATCGGGCGGCACGTTCATCAGACGAAGCGCGTCGGCCATCACGCGGCCGAACAGCGGGCCGGCGACCAGTCCGCCATAGTAGGCATCGCCGCCCGGATCCTGGATCACGACCACGGCGGCAAGCCGAGGGCGCGTGACCGGTGCAAATCCTGCGATGCTGGACACATAGCGATGGTTATAGCCGGAGACCCCGACCTTGCGCGACGTACCGGTCTTGGCCGCAATCCGGTAGCCGTCTATGGCGGCGCGGCTGGCGGTGCCGTCGGGGCCGGTAACCGTCTCCAGCATCGTGGCCAGTTTCTCGGCCAGCGCCGGATCCATGATGCTCTGTATAGGGTTGTCCGAATCCAGGATGAAACTCGGCTGGCGCAGACGCCCGCCGTCAGCGACGGCCGCCATGGCACGCGCCAGCTGCAAAGGCGTAACCGAAAGCCCGTATCCATAGGCCAGCGTGGCCTGTTCGAGCTTGCGCCAGCGCTGGTAATCACGCAACACCCCGGCCGACTCGCCGGGGAAACCGGAGCCGGTCACGCGGCCGAAACCCAGCCGCGAGTACATGCTCCACATATGCTGGGCATCCATTGCCATGGCCAGCTGAACCACCCCGACATTCGACGACTTGGTCAGCACGCCGGTGACGCTGAGCTCGCCGTAATTGCGGAAGTCCTCGATCGTGTGCCCCGATATGGTCATGTAGCCGGGCGCAGTGTCGATGATCATGTCGGGACGTGCCAGGCCGGCCTCCATCGCCGCGGCGACGACGAATGGTTTTACCACCGATCCGGGCTCGAGCACGTCGGTCAGGGCACGGTTGCGGATGCCTTCGGTGGAATCGCGTTCGCGCGCGTTCGGGTTGAACGAAGGATAGTTGGCCATGGCCACGATGGCGCCGGTCTTGACGTCCAGCACCACCACCGAGCCCGAGCGTGCCTGGTGTTCGGAGATGGTCGCCACCAGTTCGCGGTAGGCGAGGTACTGCAGGCGCCGGTCCAGGGTCAGCTGAAGTTCGCGGCCCGGCTCGGCCTCACGCACCAGCTCGATGTCCTCGACAACGCGGCCAAGACGGTCCTGGATCACGCGTTTCATGCCGGTGCGCCCGGTCAGCCAGCTGTCGTAGGCCAGTTCCAGGCCTTCCTGCCCGATCTCATCGATGTTGGTCATGCCCACCACCTGAGCACTCACGTCTGCAGTCGGGTAGAAGCGCTTGTATTCGCGCTGCAGGAAGACGCCGGGAATATCGAGCTGGCGAACCCGGTCGGCAAGCTCCGGGTGAATCCGGCGAATGATCCAGACGAACTGGCGGTCGGCGCGCTGGCTGAGACGACGCTGGATGGCGTCGGCATCCTCGCCCAGGACGCTGGCCAGCAACGGGATGCGATCGGCCGCCTGCAACAGTTCACCCGGATGCGCCCATACCGAATCCACCGGTGTGGAGACCGCCAGCGGCTGCCCGTTACGATCTACGATACGGCCGCGCATCGTCGGAATCTCGACCTGGCGCAGGAACCTCGCCTCGCCTTCCTCCTGCAGAAACTCGGCATCCGTGACCTGGAGCTTGACGGCGCGCGCAACCAGACCCACGGCCGCCAGCCCCATCAAAGCGATCAGCAACGCGACGCGCAAGCGACAGATACCGAGGCTGTTGCGCGGCTCAGCCATCTTCGGCCACCAGTACCCGGACCCGCGCAGGCGATCTCATTTGCAGGCGATCGACGGCTTGCGTCTCGATGCGGCCCGTCTCGCCGAGCCAGGCGAGCTCGATCTGCAGGCGCGACCATTCGACCTGGTGCTGGTCGTGCCGGTGCCCCTCGCGTTCGAGCTCGATAAAAAGCTGCCGGCCCTGGTGCTTCAGCGCGATCAGCGAGACAGCGCTGGCGACCACGCCGACCAACAGCACGACGAGCAGCGCCCAGACCTTCATGCCGAACCTCCGACAGGGGCGTCGGCCAGGCGCTCGGCCACACGCATGCGCGCCGAGCGAGCCCTGGGATTGATTGATTCTTCTTGTTCGTTCGGGCGGACCAGCTTGCCGACTGCCTTGAGGCGAGGCGAGAACGACGGCGCACTGGGCATGCGCCGGCTGGCCGGCGGCGCGGTGGAGGCTTCGCGAATGGCCTGCTTGACCCGCCGATCCTCGAGCGAATGAAAGCTGATCACGACCAGGCGCCCGCCCGGGGCCAGCGAATCGATGGCGGCCTGGAGCGCGTCGTCGAGCGCGTCCAGTTCGGCGTTGACGGCAATCCTGATGGCTTGGAAAGCTCGCGTTGCCGGATGAATTCGGCTGGCGCGCGCCGCGCCGGCAGGTACCGCCTTTTCGATCAGTGCCGCCAGCGCCGCGGTGGTGCGGACAGGCCCCGATTCCCGCGCCTCGACAATGGCCCTGGCGATCCGGCGCGAAAATTTTTCTTCGCCGAACTCGAACAGCACCTCCACGAGACGCGCCTCATCGACTTCCGCCAGCCAGTCTGCGGCGGAGATGCCGGCATCCGGGTCCAGCCGCATGTCCAGCGGGCCGTCATGGCGAAAACTGAAACCGCGCTCGGGAGCATCCAGCTGCGGCGAAGACACGCCGAGATCCATCAGAATCCCGTCGACGCCGCCTTCCGGCGCCAGATCGCGCACCACTGTGCCCAGCTCGCGAAAATTGCATCGGACCAGCCGCAGGCGGGGATCGTCGCCGAATTCGCGCTGGCCGAACGCGATCGCCTCGGGATCGGCATCCAGCGCGATCAGGATTCCGCCGGGGCCCAGAAGGTCAAGAACGAGCCGCGCGTGCCCGCCGCGACCGAATGTCGCATCCAGGTATGAGCCATCTGCACGCACGTTCAACGCGTTCACTGCCGCCTCCTCAAGTACCGGCACATGTTCCATCACAGCACCAGCTCGGCCATTTCGGCCGAGGCCTGCTCCTGTATCGACCGCTCCTCTTCGGCTCGCCGCTGATTGAGCACGTTTTCGTTCCAAACTTCGAAACGCGCACCCATGCCCATCAACACGACCTTCTTCTCGAGACCGGCGACCTGCCGCAGGGTCTGCGGCAAGAGCAGCCGCGCGCTGCCGTCCAGCTCCAACTGGGTTGCCGAACCGACCAGACGCCGCTGCAGCCCCCGGTGGCTGGGATTGAAAGTGGACAGCGCCATCACCTGATCGCGCACCCGCTCCCACTCCGGTTCGGGATACAGCCACAGGCAACCGGAATCGAATGCCGAGTACGTCAGCACCAGGCGCTTGCCCGAAGCCTCCTCGACCGATTCGCGATAACGCGTCGGCAGCGCCATGCGGCCTTTCGCGTCCAGATTGATGGCTGTTTCACCGAAAAACATAGTCAGGGCGGTTTATTCCACAATTTCCCACAATTTCCCACTCAGCGCCACAATAGTCCCTGCCCAAGGGGCTGTCAAGCGGAAATTCCAAGCAAATTCAGGGGCGAAGCGGGGTTCAGCGCGGATCGCTGAACGGATGAACAGTAGTTCGAAACGCCGCTTTTCGATCCGGCGGTCCGGGAGGGCCGCCTCGGCGGACCAGGTGTCGGGTTCGACCGCGCGGTCGGGCGCGAATTTCATTTGTAACTTTTCAAATTCAGGTTCGAACACGTTCCGCCTCGCGTTGAGGGCACCCAGGCCGGGTGCGGGCGGCTCGCCGAATCCGAAGTCGACTTCAAAATCACTTCGCCCCGCGCTTCGCGCTTGCGGGCGACCTGCTTTTGTCAGTCGCGACAAAAGTAGGCAAAAGCGCTTTTTACAGGCGGCAGAGGGTTGCGGTGCCGGCCGATGGGACAGGTGGTTAGGTGTTTGATCGCGGCTTTGGCTGGAGATCTTCTTGCCCGATCGTCGTGTGCGCCCTGGCTTGCGGGTGAAGACGGGATTCCGGCTACGATGGTTATCGGAGCGGGGTCGACTCGATCGAGGGCGTTGTGATCATCGGTGGATGCTGAAGTGGGTTCCAGACTGGGCTCATGAGTGGGTTGGGTGGCTCTACCGGCTTCGGAGTTCCTGCAACCGGCTGCCGGAGACTTGCTGCTTCTGGCTGCGCGTCGGAGATGCCACCCCGACCGGCGAAACCTGTCTTCCCAGGTTTTCGTAGGAGGCGTCTCCAGGCGCCAACGGCTCTACCCCGATCGCGGCCTGGAGACCGCTCCTACACGACGTTGCAGGCAGCGTCACCATGCCCGCCACCGGACAAGAACACCAACCGCAACCGGGCCCGCACAATCCCTCACCGCCCGACACGGGAACCCGCTTCAGCATCCTCCAGCAGACCAGTACAAGCACAATCGATGCGACCCCGGGCCGATAATCATCGAAGCCGGGATGCCGTCGTCACCCGCAAGCCGAGGGACCACTCCGCACGGGCAAGAAGATCTCGAAGCAAAGCCCGATGCCACACACCTAACCCCCGCCCGCTCCGACCGGCACCTCGAACAGCTGCCGCCTGTAAAGCGCATTTTTGGTTACTTTTTTTGCAACCGAAAAAAGTAACTCGCCCGTAAGCGCGAAGCGCGGGGCGAAACGGGGTTGACGTTGAATTCAAAAAGCCGCCCGCACCCGGCCAGGGAGCCCTCATCACCGGCGGGTGGCGAGATAAATCTGGAGTTGACTTCAAAAAGCGCTTTCAACGGCTATTGCCGCTGCAAACGCGAAAAAAGAAGGAGTCGGCCTGTAAGCCGGGTTCTGTCGAGAACAGTCATTCATCTGGGACGGCTGTCGCCAGCCGCCTCGAGCGGCCTACCCGGATGCAGCGCGGGCCGCGCCGTCGCATCCCTATTTGGCCTTGCTTCGAGTGGGGTTTACCGTGCCGCCGACGGTTGCCCGCGACGCGGTGCGCTCTTACCGCACCTTTTCACCCTTACCGCCGGTCGAAACCGGAGGCGGTCTGTTTTCTGTGGCACTTTCCGTAGGCTCGCGCCTCCCAGGCATTACCTGGCACCCTGCCCTTTGAAGCCCGGACTTTCCTCCGCCGGCCTTCCAGAAGGAAATGCCAAGCAGCGACTGTCCGGCCGACTCCTTGGGTATTATGACGTCAACGGCTCGACGAAGTGCCCTTGCTGCCGAATTCGGCTTGCGCTTGAACAGACGAGTGTGTTACTGTATTACAACACTAATCACCCTGATCTTCCCGGGAGGAATTCAATGAAACGTTTGTGCATTGCGGCTATTTTCGCTGCTCTGATCACCGCGGGTTGCGGCGAGTCCGAGACCGAGGCGCCCCAGAGCCAGGAATCGCGACCCACAGCGGTCGCCAGCGCGGACGCGAACCGCTTCCTGGCCAATATCGATGCCGATACAGCTTATGTCTATGCCAATCTGGAACGCCTTCCGCAGTCGGTGGTGGACAAGGCCTGGGCCATGAACGACGCCAGCGCCGAGACCAGCGGGTCGATGTTCGACGCGTTGGCCGAAGACGACGAAATCCCGGCCGAAATGGCTTCACTGATCGAAGAGATCAAGACACTTTCGACGCGTGAGGGCTGGGAAGCGGCGGGCCTGCACGCCAATCCACTCTATGCCGTCTACGGCGTGGATCTGATGCCCTTCGCAGAACTCGAGCTATCCGACGGTGCGGCATTCAGCGAGCTGCTGGCGCGCGTGGAATCCGGACTGGAACAGCCGCTTCAGCGCCGCGATATCGAAGGCGTCGAAGTGATCTGGTTCCCGATCGGCGAAGGCTTGGGCATGGCGATGCAGCATGACGAGGATTCGGTTACCGCAGCACTGATTCCTGAAGACGCCGCCATGCTGGCGCGCGTGGCCGGCCAATACGAACCGGCCGACGCAATGGACAGCGACGCATTTGAAGCCTTCAACCGCGAGATCGGCTTTTCGAATCACGGCAGCGGCTTTATGGACTGGCAGCGCATGGTCAATGATCTGATGACCGGCGATTCGGCGCTCGCCCGTCTCGCACACGACGACGAATCGTTCACCTCCGTGGCAGAGAACCCGGCTTGCGTCGCGGAATACCAGGCGGTGACTCAAGCCCTGCCGCGCCTGGTGTTCGGCTACACGCGCATGACCGAAAGCAATGCCGACTTCCTGGCGCGCCAGGAGACGTCTGCAGAGCTTGCCGCGGGCCTTTCGCCGATCGCCCGGGCGCCCGTGAGCATCGACCGAGAACTGTCGGGCCTGTTCAATTTCGGCCTGGCGTTCGACCTGGTCGCCGGCCGGGAGTTTGCCCGCGGGCTGGTCGACGGCTGGGTGGTCAATCCGCCGCAATGCCCAAGCTTCCAGGAGCTCGCGGCACAGGCACCATCGCTGCAGGAAAACCTCAACCGACCGATCCCGCCGGTAATCACGAACCTCCATGGGCTGTTCCTCGAGACCGAATCCTTCAGCTTTGCAGACGGCATGCCCACCGGCGGTGGCACCCTGAGCTTCTTCATGCGCAACCCGCAGCTCCTGGTCGGCATGGCGCAGATGTTCTCGCCGGCCGTGGCCGAAATGCAGCTCGAGCCCGGCGGTGAACCCTTGCCGGTGCCCGAAGGTGCGATTCCGCAGCTGCAGCAGGCCAACCTGAAAGCCTGGCTTGCTATGGGTGAGAACGCCATCGGCATCGCGATCGGCGAGGAAAACGTGGACGCGCTGACCAGCGCCATCGAAGCGACTTCCGCCGACGACCTCCTGCTGGCCGGTCGATTCGATTTCCGGATGCTGCTTGAGTTGGTCGACGTGGCCGAATCCGCGTTGGGCGATATGGATAGCGAAGAGGCCGCCATGGGCCTGGCCGCGCAGCGCGCGCAGTATGAAGCACTGGCCGAAATCTACGACCAGGCCTCGTTCAGGATTCGCCTCGGTGACAAGGGCATAGACTTCGTGGCCGAATCCACGCTGAAGTAGCCCATTACCCTCAGCATTTCAGCAACCGCCCGGCCCCGTGCCGGGCGGTTTTTTTCTAGCGGGCTCAGCGATCTCTCAAAGCGTCGCGCACCAGCGGCACCGAAACCACCCGCCGCTCGGCCTGCGCCCTGCGGCTGATCCGCTCGAACAGGTCCGCCAGACTTCCGGCCGATCGCGGCCCATGTCGCATCAGATATTCGGCAAGCCCGCGTCCGGGTACCACTTGAAAATCAGCGATCAGTTGCCCGATGAGCCGCGAAAGCCCTTCGTCGTCGAGCGGCTTCAGGATCAGCCGCGCGGCCTGGCTGACCCGGGACCCGAGGTCCGGCAGTTCGAACGGCGTCGCGCCACTTCCCGTCATCAGCACAGCGGTGCGCGCGGCTCTCCATCGGTTCAGCGCATTGAAAAGCGCGAGTTCGGCCTGGCTGCGACCCGCAAGGGCTTCGATATCGTCGACCACGGCCAGTTCGGCATCGCCGCTGGCGAGCAATTGGGCCGCGCCCCGCTCGCGGCACGGCACATAGCAGGCGCGCCGCTGCCCCGACGACCATTCGGCCAGCAGGCCCAGCGCGAGGTGTGTTTTTCCGCTATCTTCCGGACCGCACAGCAGCACCCATCCACGCTCTTCCAGGCCGTGCCTGAGCGAACTGATGAGCGGCGCATTGGTCCCGCCCGCCACGAAGTTGTCCAGCCGCTTCCGGCGCGGCGGCGTCAGCGAAAGCGGAAGCTGCGGCATGATTATGCCGACCTGCCCTGGCGCACGATTGCGCGGGCCCGGAGCCCCCAGACCGCCACGTACTGGGCCATGGTTGCGAGCACGGTAAACGTCACCAGCCAGATCAGGCCCTGGATAAATATCTCCGGCAGCGCGAGGCCGGCAAGCGCCGTGAGTACCGCCCACATCAGCAACACCTGGCAAAGCGTATTGAACTTCGACAAGCGGGTCGGCTCGGCGCGAAACGGTTCGATCCAATAGTGATAAACCAGCCCGCCGCTCACGATCACCATGTCGCGCAGCACCACCAGCCAGAACAACCAGGCTGGAAGATGGCCGAGCCAGGCCAGCGTGGCGTAGACGGCGATCATCAGCGTCTTGTCGGCCAGCGGGTCAAGCACGCCGCCGAATTTACTCTGCCAGCTGAAGCGGCGAGCCAGCGCACCGTCCAGCCAGTCGCTCACACCCGAGACGACAGCCAGCACCAACGCGGCGACGTGGCGATCGGTCAGCAGCAGATAGACCAGAGGCCCGACCAGCAACATCCTTGCGACCGTCAGTACATTGGGCAGATCCCGGATCGAAAGCATGCCGTTTTGCTCCCGACGCCGTTAAAGGGAAAATCGGTAGAACAGCGTATCCGTCGCCAGGTCGTGGCGCAGGAATTCCAGCGGTCCGGTCAATGCGATCCGCTGGCGCAGCCCATCGGTGGACACCCGGACGGAGAATGTCATTGTCGATTTGGAGGCCGAAAGCACCCGGACGGAGTCGACGCCGGTCAAAGCCTCCAGAAAGCCCTGGATTTCGGTGAAGTGTGCGGTGGTTTCGATGCCGTCGACGACCAGGCGCCGCTCGCCCTCGTCGGAAGGCCGCACCGCAAAGCGCGCGGCCAGCGCCTCGGCAATCCGTCCCAGGCCAAGCTCGACGACTTCGATGCGTCCGGCGCCCGAGCGCTGGAAGGCGCTTTCCTGTTCTCCGATACGCCAGGCCCAGCGGCCGGTCCAGAAATCCCGGTTCGGCCTGAGGTCAAGCATGACGACCCCATCGGCGCCGTAGCGCCGCATGGCCGCGGCGCCAACAGCGGTAAAACCGCCACGCACGTCGGCCGGCGTCACTTCAACCCGATCGCTGGCATCCAGAATCGGTTGCGTCAGTTCGATACCGTAGCGAAATCCCATTTCTTCGATGGTGTGCTGAAGCAGCCGGTCCTGGTCTAGATACTCGGCGCCGCGCTCGCCTTCGACCACGACCCACAGCAACAACTCGGGCCGCTCCGAACCCCAACGCAGCATCCCGGCCTCATCGATAAGTCGATTGATCGATGCCGGATCGAAGTCGACGCTCAGGCGCCGTTGCTCAACCACTCCGCCGTCAACCGTGGGAATATCGACGCGTTTGAACTGACGCCCCAGCGCAAGCGCGGAAGCCTGCTGCGCATCCAGCCCCAGACTCGCGACCACATCCTCGCCCACGCGCCCGGTCACCCGAACCAGCACCTGGTTGAGGGCATCCAGAATCGGCGCGCGCGCATCGGAGCGGTCGGCCGCGGCAACGGCCTCGCCCACATACAATCCCTGCTGGGCCGGGACCCCGCCGGACAGGCCGGCGAAGACCAGCAACATGATGATGACGCGCGGAATATTCACGTCCGAAACGATAGCACAGCACAGCGGAAAGGGAACCTCGAACGCGCACGCCTTCGGGCCCGCTTGGGGCACAATGCAGACGTTGATCTCGAGTACACCAGATGACTGAAAAATCCGATTCGAATCTCAGCTACAAGAGTGCCGGCGTCGATATCGACGCCGGCAACCGCCTGGTCGAGCGCATCAAGCCGGCCGTCAAGCGCACCAGCCGCGCCGAGGTCATGGGCGGGCTCGGCGGGTTCGGCGGTCTGTTCCACCTGGGCCGCCGCTTCCAGGACCCGGTACTGGTTTCCGGCACCGACGGCGTCGGCACCAAGCTGATGCTGGCCCGCCAGTCGGGCCGCCATCGAGGTCTTGGCATCGACCTGGTCGCCATGTGCGTCAACGACATCCTGGTGTGCGGCGCCGAGCCGCTGTTCTTTCTCGACTACTATGCATGCGGCAGCCTCGAAGTGGATGCAGCGGCTGAAATCATAGAAGGCATCGCCGCCGGCTGTGAACAAGCCGGTTGTGCGCTGATCGGGGGAGAAACGGCCGAAATGCCGGGCATGTATCCGCCCGGCGACTACGACCTGGCCGGCTTTACCGTGGGCGGCGTGGAACGCGACCGCATCATCGACGGTCGTCGCATCGACGATAGCTGCGTTTTGCTCGGCCTGCCCGCCTCGGGACCGCACAGCAACGGCTATTCGCTGATTCGCAAGGTGCTCGAACGGGCCGGGGGCCTGGAGCGCAACGCCGGCCGAATCGAGGCCCTGATGGCGCCGACCCGCATATACGTCGCCGACGTGCTGCCGCTGCTGGACGATTCCGACATTCGCGGAATGGCCCATATCACCGGCGGCGGCCTGGACGAGAACATCGTGCGTGTGATACCGGATGAATTCGGCGTGGAAATCGATACGAGCGCGTGGCAACCGCCTGAGATCTTTTCATGGCTGGCCGATGTCGGCCGGATCGAATCGGCGGAAATGCGTCGCACGTTCAACCTCGGGATCGGCTTCGTACTCGTGTTGCCCGAGGCGGATGCCGACGAAGTGGCCGACCGGCTCACCGAGTCCGGCTCGGCGCGACCCGCCAGAATCGGCCGGGTGGTGCGGCTGGAAGCCGGGCAGGCACGCGTGCGCTTCCGCGACGCATGACACGCGAGGGCCTGGTGATCCTGATATCGGGCCGCGGCAGCAATGCGATGGCGATTGTCGACGCGGCCGCATCCGGGGTTCTTCCCATTCCTGTTCACGCGGTCATCGCCGACGGTCCTGCCGCAGGTTTGGCGCTGGCGCGCGAAAAAGGTGTAGACACCGCCATGGTGCCGCGCACGGCTTTCCGCCAGCGCCAGACCTTCGAGGCGGCCCTGGCCGAAACCATCGCCGGTTTCCGGCCGCGGCTGATCGCGCTGGCCGGATTCATGCGAGTGCTGTCGGCCGGTTTCGTCGACCGGCACGTCGGCCGCATGGTCAATATCCATCCTTCTCTGCTGCCGAAATACCGCGGTCTGGACACGCACGGCAGGGCGCTGGCGGCCGCCGACGTCGAACACGGTGCCAGCGTTCACTGGGTAACACCCGAACTCGACGCGGGCCCCGTCATCGCTCAGGCGAAGGTGCCGATTCGAGACGGCGACGATGCCAAAACTCTGGAACGCCGGGTGCTGGAGCAGGAACACAGACTTTATCCAGCGGCTCTGGCACTATTATTCGCCAATTCGGTCGGAGACAGGCATGAAACATCAGACAACAGCCCTCCACCGATTCTTGATCGTGATTTCGATGACGCTGGGCGCGTGCTGCGCGCTGGCCGCTGAATCCCCGCCCTTCCAGCCCTACCAGGCCACCTACACGGTCACCCGCGGCACTTCGGAAATCGGACGCGTCGACGTCGAACTCAGTCAGCGCGAGGACGGGCTCTGGCATTACGTCATCGAATCGCGGGCCACGGCCTGGTACATCAAGATGCTGGGAATCTCGACGACCGAAAAGTCCTGGAGCCAGTGGTACCAGGAGCGAGTGCTCCCGTTGACCTATCAGCACGTTTCACGCGAGCCGGGCAGCGACCGGTTCTGGCAACACAGCTATGACTGGCAGGAAATGCAAACCGATACCCGAACGCACGAAGGCGATTTCGCCGTTTCGCTGAAAAGCGGCGTGGTCGATCCGCTCAGCCTTCGCCTGGCCGCCGTTGTCAGGATTGCCGAACAAGCCCCGGATTTCGAAAGCTTTATGGTTCCGGTGCTGGAACGCGACGAAATCGAGCAACAGGAATATCGTTTCATCGGCATGGAAATGCTGGAAATCGACGGGCGTTGTTACCGGACGGCCGTGTTCAAGCGCTTCCGCAAACAGGGATCCAGCCGTAATTACACAGTCTGGCATGCCGACTCCCTGGACTGGATGCCGGTGCGGATCGCACACGAGGATGACGGCAAGCCGATCTCGCTGACCCTGGCAGAATGGCACTCCAGTTCGACCAGCCTGCCCGCACCATCGCCTTGCAATGCCTTGACCGAGAGCGACCGGCAGAGGCAATAGGCTTGATACTGATATGCCGTCTGATTTCAACACTCGATATCGGACGGTACACTGAGTAGTCAACCAAGGAGAGAAACGAGCATGCGGACAATCCCTTTACTCATCGGCATTGTCATCGGGTTCACGCTTCTTGCGTCCGGGTGCGCCGTCAATCCCGTCACCGGTGAGCGCAATCTCAGCCTGGTCGGCGAGCAATGGGAACTGGACGTCGGCGCCCAGCAGTATGCGCCGTTGCGACAGGCCCAGGGCGGGGATTTCAACCTCGACCCCGGCCTGGTCGATTACGTCCAGCAAGTCGGCCAGCGACTCGCCGCCGTTTCGGATCGCGACCTCCCGTATGAATTCGCGGTCATCAACGAATCCGTGCCGAACGCCTGGGCACTGCCCGGCGGCAAGATCTCGATCAACCGCGGCCTGCTGACCGAGATGGACAGCGAAGCCGAACTGGCCGCCGTGCTAAGCCACGAAATCGTGCATTCGGCCGCCAGCCACGGTGCCCAGAGCCAGTCACGGGGCATGTTGCTTCAGGGCGCGGTACTTGCAGGCGGCCTCGCCGCCGGCGCGGCGACCGACGACCAGCGTTACACCCAGGCGGCCTTGCTGGGCGGCATGGTCGGGGCGCAGCTGGTCTCGCAGCGATATTCTCGCGATGCCGAACGCGAATCCGATTTGTACGGCATGCGCTACATGAAGCGTGCCGGCTATAACCCAAGGGGTGCGGTAGAGCTGCAGGAAACCTTTCTGAGGATTTCCGAGAGTCAGGAACAGGACGCCTTCTCCGCGCTGTTCGCCTCCCACCCCCCCAGTCGGGAACGGCTGGAAAACAATCGCGAGCTGCTGGCCAAACTCGGCGATTCCGGCCGGATCGGGCGCGACGAATACCAGCAGCGGATTGCTCGCTTGAAACGTGCTCAACCGGCTTACCAGGCTCACGATGAAGGACGCGAAGCACTGCAGGAGGGCAATACCGAAAGCGCACTGGAAAAGGCACGCCGTGCGATCGAAATAGAACCAGGCGAGGCCCTGTTCTACACCCTGCGCGGCGACGCGCTGGCCGAACGCAAAGATTTCCAGCAAGCCGAACAAGCCTATTCACGTGCCCTGGATCGCAACTCCAGCTGGTTTTATCACCACCTCAAACGCGGGATGGCCCGCGCCGAACTCGGTCGAAACACCCAGGCGCGCGCCGATTTGCAGGCCAGCATCGAGCGCATGCCGACCGCCGTCGGGCATTTCTATCTGGGCGCCGTGGAACGCGAATCCGGCAACCGCGCCGAGGCTATCGAGCACTTTCGCGCCGCCGCGCAATCGGAGACACCGACCGGACAGCGCGCCCGGCAGGCGCTGCAGGACATGGGGGTTGCAACCCAGGGTTGAGGGCACATTGGGCGTGTGCAGCCGCCTTTAAGTCAAATCCATTTCGCCTCGTGCTGATGAGGCTACCCTTCCTGGATGAGGGCGGCTTTTTGATTTCAAGTTAAAACTTAAAACTTAAAACTTAAAACTTCGAATTCATTTGAAGTTGGAAGTTACAAGCTTGAAGCCGAAATCAGCCTCCCCCCAAAAACAGAAAAGTTCTAAAAGCACGGAATTTCAAAATTGCGGGCCCCGGGCGAAGCCCGCAGAATGAACCGCCACGGCGACCGAGTGCCCGGATCGATCTGGTAGTCGATCCAGAACTGCGGAATTTCCTCGCGTCGAATCGACAGCTGGGCGTCGAAGCCCAGCCGCCGGATCGAAGACAGCCGGCGGCGGGCATTGGCAAGGTCCGCGAACAAGCCCAGTGAAACGGCGTCCGGCAGATCGGCATCGGCCACGACGAAATAATCCTCGACGCCGCGCTCGGCCAGGCGCCGTGCCAGGGCGATCGCGCCGGATCGGCTCGGCGCAGAGACGAATACCCACCACCCACGATCGCGGTCCGCCTGAGTTGTGCGAAGCCGGAGCTGGGTGGCGAACGGACGCAGACGATCCTCGGCCCGGCTTTGCTGCACCAGGGTCGCGAGAGGACCGATGGTGAAACAACGCGGCCCGGAAGCGGTTGCGCGACGGTAGGCATCGGCAACGAGTTCCGCCTCCGGCACTTCCGGGTCGGGTGGCGGCGCCTCGGGCAGCGGCTCGGGTGCCGGCTGCAGCATGCGCAACACCAGCGCTGCACTGTTGACCAGAAGCAGAACGATTACCGCGATTCGCCAGAAACCTGTCATCCCGGATAATTACTCGCTCAACGATTCAGCGGCCATCGCCAGGCCGCGCAACACCAGGTCGGGCTCGACCCGGGCGCCTTCAAGCAATGATTGTAACGGCGCAGCCGCGCCGCCGGTCATGACCAATGCAGGTTCTCCGTCAACCCCGGGCGCGCCGGCGGCAATCCGGTATGCCCGGGCAATACCGCCCGCCTGTTGCAGCAGCAGGCCGTCCTCGATGCCCTGGGCGGTGTCGCGGGCCGGGAGCGGTAGCGCGCTGTGTTCAGGCAACTTCCGCCGCAGCCCTGGGGCACGCGCCAGCATGCCTTCGCGTGCGGCAGCGATGCCGGGCATGATCCAGCCGCCCCGGTGCGCGCCCCGCCCATCGACGACGTCGATGGTAGTCGCGGTGCCGCAATCTACCAGGCAGAACGGCGCGCGCAATGCAGTCCAGACCGGCTGTATCGCGAGCCAGCGATCGACGCCCATGCCCGAATAAGAGGCCGCCACCGGCAGCGCCGCCGAGCCGGTTGTGACCGCGGTCCATTCAAGGCCGGCGCGCGCCAGCACGTCACTCACTCTTGCCGTGACCGCCGGCAGCGGCACCGACGAGAGCCAGAAGCGGTCGGCAGGCACCGGCGCTTGTCCGGCCAGCCATTGACCGAAATGCTCGAGCGGAAACGACTGTACATCGGCAAGCGCCTTGCCGGCCCGGCGGGCCAGCTTGAGCCGGCTGTGGCCCAGTTCCAGCAGCCAGTCAGTTTGCACGGACACTGACCTCTCCAGCATTCACGTATCGAATATCATCCCTGCACCGGACGCATAGCTGACCCTGCCCGTCGACACCCTCGGCAACGCCTTCCAACACGCTGCCGTCGCCGAAGATCACCCGGATCTCTCGGTCGTACAGGGCATCGAGCGCACGCCAGCGGGACATGAAGGGCTCGAAGCCGTCGCGCTCGAATTGCCCGAATGCGCGGTCCAGCGCGCCTGCCAGTCGGCCAATGAGGCGGCTGCGATTGCAACGACCAGCGAGATCGTGGCGCTCGGGCGTTGCGGTGTGAATATCGGTCCACCGCTGATCCGGACCAATGAATCTGCACGAGCCGTCTTCGCAATACGGCAGACGCACATTGATGCCGATACCGGCAACCACCTCGCAGGGACCTTCGCTGGCGCCGCGGATCTCGACCAGCAAACCGCCCAGCTTGGCATCGCCGACCACCAGGTCGTTGGGCCATTTCAGCGCCACCGGAACGCCATCTCCGGCGACCGTGTCGGCCGCAATCACCCCAACGACCAGGCTGAGCGCCTCGAGCCGCTGTAATCCGCATTCAAATCTGAAACCGAACGAAAAATACGCACCGCAGCCCGGCGGCGAGATCCAGCCTCGCCCCCGACGTCCGCGCCCGTCGGCCTGGTATTCCGCGACCCGCACACGGCGATGCACGAAGTGCTCGGTCAGATCACGGTTGGTCGAATCCGTGCTATCTACAATATCGACGCTCATCCCCGGCGAGCTCGCCGCCCGGTGAATCTCATCGGCATCGAGCAGCGGGATCGGCCAGGGCAGGCAATGGTCGTTGCCGCCCACCGCCATCAGCGTCAGGCCGGCCTGACGCAGTTGCTCGACCTGTTTCCGGAACGCGGAACGACTGATACCGGCCTCCGCGGCGTAGCGCACGTCGTTGAGCGGCCTGCCGTCGGCAAGCGCCCTGAACAGCCGAAACGCTTCCGGAGTCATTGCCTGCGCTTGATCACGCGCGCCTTTTCGAATCGATTTTCCGTACCGCTCTTAAGGCGCGCGAGATTGCTTCGGTGGGTAAAGAGAAGCAGGCAGGCCAGCGCAATCGCGACGACGCCAAGCGCGGGCGCGATCTGCTCGGGCCCCAGCAACCATATCGAAGGCACCAGGCTCAGGCCCGCCAGCACAGTGGCCAGACCGACGTAGCCCGTCCCGAGCAATACGACCAGCCAGACAACGACCAGCGGCAGGATGCACCAGGGCGCGACCACTGCAATCACACCGACGGCGGTCCCGGCGCCCTTACCGCCCCGGAAACCGAAATACACCGGCCAGACATGGCCGATCACGGCTGCCAGGCCACACAGCGCGCCGACGCTGGGCGTCGTCAGCGGCAGGCTTTCGCCGAACAGCGGCGGCAACATCGGCACCAGCAGTGCGGCCATTACGCCCTTGCCGATATCGACCAGTACGACCATGATCGCAAACAGCCAGCCGACGCTGCGGAACGCATTGGTACCCCCGGCATTGCCCGAGCCCATCGACCGGATGTCGACGCCGTACAGCCGGCCGAGGACCAGCGACCCGGAAATCGATCCCAGCAGGTAGCCGAGCAGCGTCATCCAGACCAGGTCAAGCATCGGCTTCACGCTGTTCGGAGGGCTCCGGCAAGCTGTCTTCGTTTTCATGACGCGATGGCGAGTTATCCTGGTATTCGTAGCGCTCCGGGGCATGCCAGGGCTGCAGCCCCACCATCAGCGCCCCCGGTCCGGCGTGCACGCCGACCGCAGGAGAGGCTTCCTCTATCCAGCAGGCGTCCACCTCGGGGTGGCTGGTCAGCAGCAGATCACGTAAACGCCTGGCATCGGCCTCGGCATCGGCATGGCTGATGAGGATTCTGTAGGTAACCCCGCGGCCCATGCGTCGGGCGATATAGCGCGCAAATCGCGGCACGGCGCCTGCCCGGCCCCGAATCACACCGCGGGCGGTCAGATGGCCGTCCTCGGTATTCGCCAGCACCGGGTTCAATCGCAGCTTGCGCGCCAACCAGTGCATCCAGGGCTTGACACGCCCGCCCTTGACGCCCCAGGAAAGATCGCGGGCCAGGGCGAAGGTGCGGGTCCTGGGCACCAGATCTTCGAGCGCGCGAATGATCTTGCTCATCGGCCATCGATTGGCCGCCGCCTCTGCCGCGAAAAGCGTCAGCAACGCCTGGCCGCATGCGGCATTGAGCGAGTCGAATACCGTCACCGGCTGATCGTGCATGCGGCCCGCGGTCTGCTCGGCAGCCTGGCAGGTGCCGCTGAGCTTGCCGGAAATGGGAATCGCCAGCACTTCGTGGCCATGGCTTGTCAGCAATTCGAACTGGCGCCGGAAATCGCGCGGCGGCGGCTGCGACGTCTGCGGGTGAACGTCGGATTGGGCCAGCCGCGCATAGAACGCCGAGGGTTGAATCGAAAGTTTGTCGAGAAACTCCTCGTCGCCGAAGAAAAGCCTCAGCGGCACCACGTGAATCGCGAGCCTGTCGATTTCCTCGGCCGGCAGATCGGCGGCCGAGTCGGTGACCACCGCAATCCGCCCGCGCTGGTTGATCAAACCGTGCTGGCGGGTCATGTCATCGGCTTTCTGCTGCTTGATCTCGCCGAAATCGCCGCAGATCCTGAATACCTCGCCGGGTCGATCGGTGTGAATATGCACCCGGGCCCTGCGACCGCCGCCGGCGACCACCAGCGAACTGGCGTCCAGCGCGTCCAGTGATTCGCGCAGCTGGGGCGCATCGATTCGGTCGCCTGCAATCAGGCACTCGGTGCAGTAGCGGTGTTCGCTGGGCGCCTCGCCGGTATGGGCGATTTCGTCGCCTGGCTGTTCCAGCGGCAATGCGCCGCCGGCCGGCAGTTTGCCGCTTCGAATGTAGCGCCAGATGCCGTCGAGGAAATCCACGAAACCCTGCCCGCCGGCATCCACCACGCCGGCTTCGCGCAGCACCGCAAGCTTTTCGGGCGTGGCCGCCAACGACTTGTGCGCCGCCTTGCGCGCCCGGTTGAACAGCTTGCGGATATCGCGAATATCGTGCTCCACGCCTTCGGCCATCGCATCGCCGAAGTCTTCCAGTACGGTGGGCATGGTGCCGGCGACCGGCTTGGACATGGCCGACCAGGCGGCCACCGCGCCCGCCTTGGAGGCCGCGGCAAGCTGGCGGGCATCGAGCTCGCTGCAGTGGCGACAGCTCTCACTGATGCCGTGAAAATACTGGGCCATGATGGCGCCGGAATTTCCACGCGCGCCGTCAAGCGCCGCGTCGGCCACTTCGTCCAGCAGCTGTGCCACGCGCCCTCGCCGACTGGACTTCAACCGCTGCCCGACGCTGTTGAGCGTAAACATCAGATTGGTGCCGGTGTCACCGTCAGGCACCGGGAACACGTTTATCCGGTTGAGCAGATCGCGTCGGGCCTGGACATAAGCGATCCCTGAAATCAGCGCGTATTGAAGCTGCTCCGGCTCGATGCGCATCAGCGTCGAAGTGGTGCTCATCGGCTTGTTCCCTGTTCAAGCACCGACGGCAGCCGAGCGTCTCGCCGCATCGCTTTCAGCATCGATTGCCGCATCAGTCCAGACCGGCCAGTTCACGAACCTGAGAGGCCGTGAACGGCCAGGTGAGCTTTTCGCCGGTGTCCTCGTTGCGCACCACCGGCACCTGGTCGCCGTAGCGCTGGATCAACTCGAGATCGTCATCGATATTGACGATTTCGACCTCGTCGGCCAGGCCGCCAACGGTGATCAGCCTGTAGGCCTTCTCGCAGAGCTCGCACGGCTCGCGCGTATAGAACAGCAATCCCATCGGAATCCTTTCGGGTCGTGAACGTTTGCAAGTCCGACATTATGACGGAAATCGGACGGATTTCGAATGCCGCCGGTGGTGCGCCCGGAATCTACGCCCATTCCACAGAACCATCGACGCATGTGTACTCTCCAACCAGGCAGGTGGCGGCAATCGGCTCGCCGATGCATAATTCTCGATCATTTCAACCTGTGCGTGAACCAGCATGGCCGTCAGCGTATTCGACCTGTTCAAAATCGGCATCGGGCCGTCCAGCTCGCACACCGTGGGCCCGATGCGCGCGGCCTGCCTGTTCGCGCGTACCATCGAGCGCAACGGCCTGATCGAACGTGTCGAAAAACTCAAGCTCGAGCTGTTCGGCTCGCTGGGCCATACCGGACGCGGGCACGGCACAGACAAGGCGGTGCTGCTGGGGCTGGAGGGACATATGCCCGATGCGATCGACCCGAACCACATCGGCCAGCGGATCACCGAAATTTATTCCAGCGGCCGGATTTCGCTGCTGGGCAAGCGCGAACTGGACATCGATCTGCGGCGCGACATGGCCTTCCACAAGCGCCGAACGCTGCCTTATCACTCCAACGGCATGCGTTTTTCAGCGCTGGACGCCGGCGACGAGCTGCTGGTCAGGCGCGAGTATTATTCGGTCGGCGGCGGATTCGTGGTCAATCCCGACGAGGCCGCCGCAGATCGTATCGTGACCGATACAACGCTTGTCCCGTATCCTTTCTCGTCCGGCGACGAGTTACTCGGCATCTGCCATCGGAACGAACTACGAATCGGCGAGGTGATGATGGCCAATGAACAGGCCTGGCGCGACGAGTCCGAAATCCGCGAAGGTCTGTTTCGCATCTGGCAGGCGATGAAGGACTGCGTGCAGCGTGGCGTCGACAGCGAAGGCTACCTGCCGGGCGGTCTGAAGGTTGAGCGCCGCGCGCCAAATCTATACCGGCGGCTGAAGGATCGGGCCAGGCGCGAGGACCTCGACAGCCTGGACTGGATCAATCTCTATGCGCTGGCGGTCAACGAGGAAAACGCTGCCGGCGGGCGCGTGGTCACCGCACCGACCAACGGCGCGGCCGGCATCATTCCGGCGGTGCTGCACTACTACAGAAGGTTCATCGACTCGGCCAGCGAGGACGGCGTGCTCGAGTTTCTGCTCACCGCCGCCGCCATAGGTATTCTGTACAAGGAGAACGCCTCGATCTCCGGGGCCGAGGTGGGTTGCCAGGGCGAAGTCGGCGTGGCCTGCTCGATGGCCGCGGCCGGGCTGACCGCGGCTCTGGGCTGCAGCATGGAGCAGGTCGAGAACGCCGCCGAGATCGGCATGGAGCATAACCTGGGGCTCACCTGCGACCCGGTCGGCGGCCTGGTCCAGATTCCCTGCATAGAACGCAACGCCATGGGCGCGGTCAAAGCCGTCAACGCCACCCGAATGGCCATGGCCGGCGAGGGCAAGCACCACGTCTCGCTGGATCGCGTCATCAAGACCATGCGCGACACCGGGCGCGACATGAAGACGAAATACAAGGAAACGTCGAGAGGCGGTCTGGCCGTCAACGTCATCGAGTGTTGAAGAGGGCACGGTTTCCGGTTTCCGGTTTCCGCAATCAAGGACGAGGGCGTTGCTGGTTGTTGTGGGAGGCGGCTCCGGCGCTGATGAGAATGTTTCGGCGACCTCTACGGGTGTGGGAGCCGGCCTCGCCGGCGATTGCGCCGACTTCGACTCCCGATTTTGTCGTTCCGGAAACCTGAAACCCGAAACCGGAAACCTTTTTTCATTGTGACTTCCGATTCCAGTTGACCCCACGATGACACGCCGACCCACCCTCAGCCTTCTTCGCAGCGCTTTGCGAGTCTGTCGTGCCGCAATTGCAGCGCTGGTGCTGGCATTCGGCTGGACCGTCGCGCTGCAAGCCCAGGAAATCTACCTGTGGACCGACGAGGCCGGCATTCGCCACCTCAGCGACCGCGAACCCGAGGGCGAATACGAGGTCAAGGTGCAGCGCGCGATCACGCAGCCCGAGGCGCCGGTCGAGATGGAGAACATCGGCAGCGATCGCGAACCGGAATGGCGCTTCACCAACCTTATGCACGGCGCGGTCACTGTCGCGGTCTCGCTCGAGCAGTCCAGTAACGTCGTGACGGAGCCTGCGCTGCCCGCCCGGCTGGAACTGCCTGCACGTGGCGCCAGCTCCGTGCTGATAGGCCCGATGGCGCCGACCGCCGCCTGGCGCTATTCGATCCTGATGTCGGCCACGCCCGGCCCACTCGATCCCCAACCGGACAGCGAGTTTAGCTACCGGCCGCCGTTGCGCCCGGACCAACCATTGCGCGTCGGCCAGGGTTTTACCGGCGAGTTCAGCCACCAGGCGCCGCACAGTCGCCACGCGGTCGATTTCACGCTGCCGACGGGCACGCCCGTATTGGCCGCGCGCGCCGGCACGGTGATGGACGTGGAGCGCTACTTTCACCGCGCCGGGCAGGATCCGGAAATCGACGGCCCCAGGGCCAACTATGTGCGCATCCTGCACGACGACGGCAGCATGGGCGTCTACGCCCACCTGGACTACAACGGCGTGATCGTCCGCCCCGGCCAGCAGGTCGAAGCCGGTCAACAGATCGGACGATCGGGCAACACCGGCTTCTCGACCGGCCCGCACCTGCATTTCGCGGTGCAGGTCAACCGCGACATGGAACTGGTCTCCATTCCCTTCGAAATGCTGGACCACGACGGAACGCCGCTGACCTTCCGCCGCTGAACGGGCCGGATGACCCGCCCAGCCGCAACCCCCTATAATGGGCGGTTTTCCGCCGCCGGCCGCACAGGCACCTGAATGTTCTCACTGACCGAAGAAATCGACCGCCGCCGCACGTTTGCGATCATCTCGCACCCCGACGCCGGGAAGACCACGCTGACCGAAAAGTTCCTGCTGTTCGGCGGCGCGATCCAGCTGGCCGGCTCGGTGAAGGCCAGGAAGGCTTCGCGCCACGCCACCTCGGACTGGATGGAGATGGAAAAGGAGCGCGGCATCTCGATCACCTCGTCGGTGATGCAGTTTCCGTATCACGACGCAATCGTCAACCTGCTTGATACCCCCGGCCACGCCGATTTCTCCGAGGACACCTACCGCGTGCTCACCGCAGTCGACTCGGCCCTGATGGTCATCGACTGCGCCAAGGGCGTGGAAGAACGGACCATCAAGCTGATGGAGGTTTGCCGGCTGCGCGATACGCCGATCTTTACCTTCATCAACAAGCTCGACCGCGAGGGCCGCGAACCGATTGAGCTTCTGGACGAAGTCGAGGAGGTGCTGGGCATCGAATGCGCGCCGATCACCTGGCCGATCGGCATGGGGCGCCGACTGCGCGGCATCTATCACATGCTCAGAGACGAGATTCACCTGTACGAATCCGGCAAGAACTACCTGCGCCAGGAACCGAAGGTCATCGAGGGCATCGACAGCGAGCAAGCCGACGCCGAACTGGGCGACATGGCCGCAGAGCTTCGAGACGAGATCGAACTGGTCAAGGGCGCCAGCCACGACTTCGACGCCGAGCGTTACCTGAAAGGCGAGCAGACCCCGGTGTTCTTCGGCTCGGCGCTCAACAATTTCGGTGTGATACCGCTGCTCGACGAATTCGTCGAACACGCGCCCAAGCCGCAGCCGCGCGCCACGCTGGGCCGTACCGTAAAACCCGAGGAAGACAAGCTGACCGGCTTCGTGTTCAAGGTCCAGGCCAACATGGACCCGGCCCACCGCGACCGCATGGCCTTCATGCGCGTATGCTCCGGCACCTTCACCAAGGGCATGAAGCTGCACCACGTGCGCATCGGCAAGGAGCAGCGTACCCACGGCGCGCTGACCTTCATGGCCGCCGAGCGCGCCGAGGCCGAGCAGGCGTTTCCCGGCGATATCGTCGGCCTGCACAACCACGGCACGATCGGCATCGGCGATACCTTCACCGAGGGCGAGGACCTGCAGTTCGCCGGCATTCCCAGCTTTGCCCCGGAGCTGTTTCGCCGCGTCCGGTTGCGCGACCCGCTCAAGCTCAAGGCCCTGACCAAGGGCCTGACCCAGCTGTCGGAAGAAGGCGCGACCCAGTTCTTCAAGCCGCTGATGGGCAACGACCTGGTCCTCGGCGCTGTCGGCGTGCTGCAGTTCGACGTGGTCGCCTATCGGTTGAAATCGGAGTACAACTGCGAGGCCGGGTTCGAGAACGTCAACGTCGCCACCTGCCGCTGGGTCTCGGCCGACAACGAACGCGACCTGGAGAAATTCCGCGACAAGAACATCCAGCACCTGGCCGAAGACGGCGGCGGCCGGCTGGTCTACCTGGCACCGACCCGCGTCAACCTGCAGCTGGCCCAGGAGCGCCACCCGGAGATCACATTCCGGGCGACGCGCGAGGTGAGCGTCTACGTTCAGGGAAGTTCCGGATAACGCTTCTCCACGTGAGCGGCCGGCGCTGAAAGTCACACCCCGTATCCCGCCACGCGGCACAATGCCCGGGTGATTTCAGCCGCCCATCATTCGACGATTACAGGATCCCGACAGTGAGCGCGCTGGCGGCGACCAGGGATTATTTCCCCGGGCGCGCACGCCGGCGCGCGCTGCTGACGCTGGCCCTGCCGATCATCGGCGGCATGATGTCGCAGAATATCCTGAACCTGGTCGACATTGCCATGGTCGGCCGGCTGGGCACCACGGCGCTGGCCGCAGCCGGACTGGGCTCGTTCGCCAACTGGCTTTCGATGGCGTTCATCCTCGGCCTGTCGACCGGCGTGCAGGCCTACTGCGCGCGCCGGGTCGGCCAGGACGCACACGGCGAGATCGCGGTACCGCTGAACGGCGGGCTGTTGCTGGCGCTGATCATCGGCGTGCCGCTGTCGGTGGTGGTGATCGTCTTCTCGCCGCAACTTCTTGGGCTGATCAACCCCGACACCGAGGTTGTCCAGGAGGCCACGCCTTATCTGCAAGTCCGCTTGCTGGCGCTGGTCGCTGTGGGCATGAACTTCTCGTTTCGCGGCTACTGGGCCGCGGTGCACAAGACCGGGCTGTACCTGACCACGCTGGTGATCATGCACGCGGTCAACATTTTCCTGAACTGGGTGTTCATCTTCGGCAACCTCGGTGCACCGGCGCTGGGCGTGACCGGCGCCGGGCTGGCGACGACCATTTCGATCTTCCTGGGCACGCTGATCTACTTCGCCTTCGGCATCAAGCACGCCTGGGCCGAGGGCTTTCTGCACCGCATTCCGTCGCGCGCGATACTCGTCGAACAATTCAGGCGCACGCTGCCGGCCAGCCTGCAGCAACTGTTCTTCGCCGGCGGCATGGTGGCGCTGATCACCATCGTCGGCTACATCGGCACCCGCGAACTGGCCGCGGTGCACGTGCTGCTCACGCTGGGCCTGCTGATCGTGCTGCCGGCGATCGCGCTGGGCATGGCGACCTCGACCATGGTCGGCAACGCGCTCGGCAGAGAAAACATCGAGGACGCGCGGCTGTGGGGCTGGAACGCGATGCTCTACGTCGGTGCGCTGGGCGGCCTGATGGGGCTCGGTGTGATCGTCTTCGGAAAACCCATCCTCGGGATATTCCTGACCGACCCGGAAACGCTCCAGGTCGCGTACCTTCCGATGCTGATCACCGGCGTGATCATCGGCATAGACACCGCAGGACTGGCCGTGATGCACGCGCTGCTGGGCGCAGGCGACACGCACAAGGTGATGAAGATCTCGGTCGTCACGCAGTGGCTGCTGTTCCTGCCGCTGGCCGCGCTGGTCGGCCCTGTCCTGGGTTTCGGGCTGATCGGCGTCTGGATCCTCTACGCGATCTACCGCGCCGGTCAGACCGTCTGGTTCGCGCTGGCCTGGAAGCACGGCCGCTGGCGCGAGATCGAGCTGTAGCAATCCGGGGAACCGCGCAAGAATCAAGGCCAAAGGCGAAGACAGCTCTCGCGAAGGCGCAAAGCCGCGAAGGAAAAGCAAGTCAAAAGCCTGCTCGCGCAGAGACGCGGAGTAAATCACAAACAACCGGTTTCGTAGCCTGGATAAGCGCGAAGCGCGCATCCGGGGCCATCGCAAGATCCAATCTCTGCGCCTCAGCGTCTCTGCGCGAGTAAAAGACCTTTCGCCTTCTGCCTTTGGCCGTCCTTCGCGCCTTTGCGACTTTGCGAGAGCTATCCTGATCTTCTGCTTTTGCTTTCCTCTGCGCCTCTGCGCGAGATATCGGTCTTGCTCTTGCGGTGCCCATAAAGAAGCATCGCTTGCCGCTTGCCGCTAAACTCGGCGGCTGAAACATTTGGAATGACTCAATGGGCGACCTGATCGGATTGCTGGGCATCGTGTTGCTGCTGGGCATTGCCTGGCTGTTTTCCGAGCACAGACGGCAGGTGCAGTGGCAGACGATCAGCGTGGGCCTGGCACTGCAGCTGGCGCTGGCGATCTTCGTGCTGTGGGTGCCGTTCGGCAAGACCGTGTTCGAGGCCCTGGGCGCGGGATTCGTCAAGCTCGTCGGGTTCACCCAGGCCGGCTCCAGCTTCATCTTCGGCGACCTGGCCGACGCCGACGAATTCGGCTTCATCGTCGCCTTCCAGGTACTGCCCACCATCATCTTCTTCGCCTCGCTGATGGCCTGCCTGTATCACCTCGGCGTCATGCAGAAGGTCGTCGAGCTGATGGCGCGCGTGATGGTTCGGTTCATGAAGGTCTCGGGCTCCGAGTCGCTGGCCACCGCGGCCAATTCCTTCGTCGGCCAGACCGAGGCGCCGCTGGTGGTGCGTCCGTTCATCAACGGCATGAC
>Ga0209938_1000133_pt1 | contig 37483 bp, 36 predicted proteins | sample SalPonR2_C_D1_MG_FD_185708 | JGI IMG/M metagenome (GOLD analysis project Ga0209938, IMG submission 185708) | Salt pond soil microbial communities from South San Francisco under conditions of wetland restoration - Salt Pond MetaG R2_C_D1_MG... ... | reverse complement strand
AGCTGTTAGTTTTCAAAAAATCAATCAGTTTAAAGATAGTTTAAAATCAGGTACCTGGATTAAGATAGATGATCAGTTTAATATAAAAGAGGAAATACAATACACAGAGGGAAAACAGACCCAGGTTGAAATTATTGACGACCAATTCCGTGAGATTAATTATACTATTGAAGGATTGGAAAATAAACAAAAAGACAGCTTATTTGAAGGAAAATTTGTTGACGGACAACCTGTTGGTCGTCATATATGGTATGATTCTGCAGGTGCGCCCTTTAAATATATCTTGTATGATAGTTTAAGCAGGAAAATAGAATCAGGACGAATAAAAAACTATCAAAAATCAGGACCCGTCACAGGATTTTATTTAAGTGGAAATATAAAATATGAGGGTAACTATCATAATGAACAGCGACATGGTAAATGGACCTTTTTTTATAAAGATGGAAAAAGTATTGAGCAGGTAGGATATTATAATTCCGGTAAATTAAATGGAAGGTGGATTTGGTTCTTTAAAAATCAAGATACGCTTCGTATTGAAAACTATCGCTATGCTGATAGGAACGGACATTATATAAGTTACGATGCCTTTGGCAATATAATTCAAACAGGTGAATATTACGATGATTTAAAACAAGGGCTATGGATAGAGATGCGGGGGCAGGTTACTTTTAAGGGTAAATACTTTGATGGAGAACGTGATGGGCATTGGATTGGACATTATAATAACGGAGTAGTTGCCTTTGAGGGAAATTATGTACGGGGCAAAAGTAATGGAAAATTTATATATTATTATCCCACGGGTATTAAAAGAAAAATAGAGTTTTATAAATTTGGAAAATCTGTAGGCCACTGGCAATTTTTCGATCAGAGTGGTAAGCTATATAAAGTTAAAAGTTATAAAGAAGGCGAATCAATTTACTTTAAACCGTGAACCATTGAATCAAATAAAAAAACTTGCAGGACAAACACTCATATATGGATTGGGAACGATCATTCCCAGATTTTTAAACTATTTATTTCTTACCCCTGTTTACACCAGATTATTTGCGGAACCCGATTATGGAATACTTACTAAGTTATATGCATACAGTGCCTTTCTCATAGTTTTACTAACTTTTGGTACTGAGACCAGTTTTTTCAGATTTGCAAAGAAGTATCAATCAACCCGGGTCTTCACCAACGCCTTTTTCTTTATTGTTGCTACAGCCATCCTCAGTATTCTTGTTATAGGATTTAATCTTGACAACATAACCAACAGCCTCAACATTGGAGGTGCAAAGGTAGCTGTAGTCATGATTATGGGAATCGTGCTTACGGATATTTTTATGTCGTTGCCATTTGCCAGGTTAAGATATGAAAACAAAGCCAGACTCTTTTCTACCTTGAAAATTATCAATGTAGTTTTAAATATATTTTTTAATGTGTTCTTCTTCTTTATCCTACCGCATTTGAAGGATATCGTTTTTTTTGAATCTATTTATTACCCCGGTTATACTTTCCAATATGCCTTTATGAGTAATTTATTAGCCAATATTTTTACTCTGATTTTATTAATCCCAAGTTTCAGAGTGAATTTAAAAATGTTAAATCAAGGTATTATATTAAGTATGTTACTCTATAGCTATCCCATTGTTTTAAGCGGATTAGCCGGCATGATTAATGATGTTGGAGATAAATTTATACTCGAATATTTTATCGATGGCAAAGAAGCTGCAAACTATGCTATAGGTATTTACGGGGCTAATTATAAAATTGCCACCCTTATGATTATTTTCATACAAATGTTCAAGTTTGCAGTAGAACCATTCTTTTTCCGAATTTCTGATCAAAAAGACCATAAAACTACTTACGCATTAGTTACCAAAGCTTTTAGTTATACAGGTTTATTTATACTAGTTGCTATTATTGGTTATATCGATATTTTTAAGCACTTCATAGATTCCGATTATCATGTAGGCCTTAAAATTGTTCCAATTGTTTTATTAGGTAATTTCTTTTTCGGGTTATATTACAATGTTAGTATATGGTATAAAATAACCGACAAAACACGGTTTGGTGTATATTTCACTTTCATTGGCTCAATTATAACTTTGATTGTTATCTCTTTATTAGTTCCTTCTTTAGGTTATATGGGCGCTGCAATTGCTACACTTATGTGTTTTGTTTCAATGGCAATTACCAATATTCTTGTAGGTAGAAAGTATTATAAAATTAATTACGATTGGGCCAACATTAGTAAATTACTAATTGTTGCACTTATTTTAGTAACAGGCTTTTGGTTATTCAGAAGCGAAAATATAATTTATTCTCTCATTTTCGGTACACTTATTATATTTGCATTTCTTATATCTTTATGGTTTGTAGACCAGGAATTTTTGAGAAAACTAAAAAGCAAGTAGTCTTAACATTTTCTAAAGAATTTCTTTTTGTACTTTACGTTTCAATTTTGAAAATTAATATACTAATAACCCATGAAAATTAATATTGTCAATCAAAGTCCCTACGATCTTAAATATGCAACTGAACATTCAGCGGGTATGGATTTGCATGCATTTAGCGAAGACGAAATTATAATAAAACCACTTCAACGCACCTTGATTCATACTGGTTTATATATTGAATTGCCGCAAGGATATGAAGCAATGGTTAGGCCACGTAGTGGTATGGCACTTAAGCACGGTATAAGTGTTTTAAATACACCTGGAACCATTGATGCCGATTACAGAGGCGAGATTGGTGTTATTCTTGTAAATCTTAGTAATGAAGATTATACAATTAAACCTGGTGACAGAATTGCTCAAATGGTAATTAATAAATATGAAAAAGCCGATATTGAAATTGTTGATACGCTCAGTGATACACAGAGAGGGAAGGGTGGATTCGGTCATTCAGGTACATAATGATTTGTTAAGTCATGCGTAAAAAAGGTCAAATTGCTTTTCATGATGAAGCTTTTCGATAATAAATATAAAAACTGTTAGGATGAGGTACTTTACTATTTTGATTATAACAACAACACTATTCTTTTCATGTACTACACAAAAAGAGATTACCCAAATTCCCCCCCCTGATTTATCAGATAAAGAAATCAGGAAAATTGAGGGACACCTTGTTGATTATAAACGTAATATGCTCTATGAGGAGAACAAAAAGGCATTAGATCATTTAGAAATGATTTTCAGTGTTGACAGTACACATCCTGTGGCCCATTACGAACGTGCCAAGTACTATTATCAAAATGAAAATTACGATAGTGCTTTTCAAGATATTAATATCGCCATTAAGCGTAATCCGGAAAAATTTATTTATCGGGAATTTAGGCTAATGGTTGCCCAATCTGCCGGCGATCTAAAGAAAACAAATCGTTATTATGAAGATTTATTAAGTGCTTATCCGGATAATCAAAAGTTGTGGTTTAATGCTGCCGAATATCTACTAAAAAGTAAGCAGTACGAAAAAGCACTTACATTGGTTAATAACTACGAAGATAGGTTTGGTTTTAATAATCAAATATTAGTCAATAAATTCAAATTATTACATCAGCTCGATGAACTAAAGAAACTCGAAAAAGAGTTAGTAAATTACAGCGAAAAATTTCCTGAAAATGTTAAGGTGCTTGAATTACTTGGAGAATTTTACTTTAAAACTGAAAAAGTTGATAAAGGGGTAGATACCTATAACCGTCTTTTAACGATTGACGCGGACAATACCGTTGCTCTGTTATCAATGGCTGATTATTACAGGGCAAATAATTTGTATGATAAAAGTTTTAATTATATAGAAAGGGTAATCAATAGTAAAGATTTAGATGTAAATAGAAAAATTGAGGTACTTGTTAGCTTCATGCAAATATCTAAACAAGATCCTAAACTTTCTTATTATTTCTCAAGACTTGTAAAAAGTCTTAAAGAGCAATATGGCAATCATAGTGAGGTACAATTGTTATATGCCAATTTATTAGTTCGTGATGGCAAATATGAAACTGCTCAGAAGGAATATGCTAATGCCTTAAATTCCAGTCCAGATAACCTAAATGCCTGGGTTCAGCTCATTATGGTTGATAATGAATTAGAGCAAAATGAGGCTATTATTGATCATGCCACAAAAGCCCTGGAATATTTTCCTAATCAATCAGAACTATACTATTATCGTGGTATCTCGTACATGATACTTGAACAATACAATAAAGCTAAGAAGGATCTTGAGTTCGGTAATAAAATTACTGGTAAAAATGATCCTCTAAAATTTCAATTTTTATATTTTCTAGGCGAAACCTATTATAATTTGGATTCGGTTCAGCTTGCATTTAATACTTTTGATAAAGCTATAGACATTAACCCTAATGAGATTAGTTTACTTAATAATTACGCCTATTATCTCAGCGAGCATAATATTGAATTGGAAAAGGCTAAAGACATGAGCTTAAAGACTATAAAACAAGATCCTGATAATAGCACCTATTTAGATACCTACGCCTGGATATTATTCCAAATGGAAAACTATTCTGATGCTTTAACTTATAATTGAAAAAGCGGTTTTAAATGGGGTTCGAGCTCCAGTGTAATTATGGAACATTATGGCGATATATTGTATAAGTTGGGTAAGGAAGAAGAAGCATTAACCGCCTGGGAAGAGGCAAAGCTTTTACCTAACCCCACTGATAAACTATTGGAAAAAGTCGAAAAACAGAGTTATGTTGAATAGAATTATCATATTACTTGCGGGTATTCTCTTGTTTGTAGGATGTAATAAGAAATTTGTTCTACGGAAGAATAAATTAGATACTGATTATAATGATCTTGTGGAATATATAAGACAGAACGATAGTGTTTTTAATACTTATAGTATAAAATACACAGGAAAATTTTCATCTACTCAAAGAAATCTTCGGTTTCGCGGTTTACTTCGAATTATTAAAGATGAAACAATATGGGTCTCCATTTCACCTATGGGTATAGAAGCAGCCCGAATTTTATTTACTCCTGATGAAATCAAATTCATCAACAGGAAGAATAAGACCTTCTTTGTTAGTAATTATGCATATTTTCAAAAGACCTATAATGTTGAGATTGATTTTCAGTTATTACAAAATATATTAACCAACCGATTCTTAATTTTACCTGAAAATCAGAATCAAAAAGTTATGAAAACCGATCAGGGATTATATAATGTAGAAACTGCTAAATCTGACTCTCTGGCTCAAAGTTTTATTATTAATCCTGCTATTAAAAAACTTACAAACATTGTTTTTAAAGATTTGAAGAAGAATGCTACGCTTAGTATTGCCTTTAGCGATTATATAGATGTAGAAAACCATAACATGCCTGAAAATATTCAACTTAATATAGAACAGAATGAACAGGAAGTTGAAGTAGAGCTTAACTACAAAAAAATTACAGTTGATAAAAATTTTAAAACGCCCTTCCGTATACCCGGTAAATATGAACAAGTATGGCCCTAAAGAAAGTTTTTTTATTATTCTTAATTTTTTGTTTTGCTGTTGGTTTATATGCTCAAAAGAGAGATAAGCTTGAAGAGCAAAGAAGGTCTTTAATTCAGGATATTAAATATACTAACCAATTACTTGAAAAAAATAAAAAGCGAAAAAATCTTACTTTAAATCAATTGGCAATTATCAAACAAAAAATTGATTTAAGGGAAAAGCTTATATATCAACTGGAAAACGATTTGAATGGCATTAGTCAGCAAATTCTGGAAAATCAAATTATGATAGAATCTCTTAGAGAAGATTTATCACAGATTAAAGCGGAATATGCGCAATTAGTTTATTATGCTTATAAAAATCGTAATTCCTACGATCGCTTAATGTTTATATTTTCATCTGAGGACTTCAACCAGGCCTATCGTAGGCTCAAGTATTTACGACACTACAATCAATACCGACGTAAACAAGCCCAAAGCATTAAAGCTACCCAAACTGTTATACAAGAAAAAATTAATGAATTAAAGAATGCACGCAATCAAAAGTCAACCCTTTTAGACCAGCGACAACGAGAGACCAAAATTTTAGGTGAGGAGAGGAGTAATCAAAAAAGTGCTGTACAAAAACTTAGTCAGCGTGAAAAGAAATTAAAAGAAGAATTAAAGAAAAAACAAGCTCTTGCCGATCAGCTTAATAAACAAATTCAGGAACTTATTGCTGAAGAAATTGCCAGAAGAAAACGAACTAACAATTTTGAACTTACTCCGGAACAGCAATTAATCGACGATAACTTTGCAAGTAATAAAAGTAGATTACCCTGGCCTATAAAGCGCGGAGTTGTGACTGAAAAATTCGGTGAACATCCGCACCCCGTTCTCGATGGTATAAAAGTGCGTAATGACGGCGTGGATATAAGTACCAATCCGGGTGAAGTCGTTCGATCTGTTTTTAAAGGAGAAGTGCGGAAAATATTTAAAATCCCCGGATTAAATAAAACCTGTATTATTCGACACGGAAAATACATGACTGTTTATAGTAATTTGGACGAAATATTTGTTAAGGTTGGAGAAAAGGTAGATAGTAAACAAACTATCGGAATTGTACATACAAATAAAGAAGAAGGAATAGGAACTTTTAAATTTCAGGTTTGGCGGGAATTTAGCAAACTCAACCCTGAGAAATGGTTAGCAGGTAAGTAATGAAAAATATATCTAAAATACATGCCTATTTAAATCACTACAGGAATTTATTTTTTGCCAGAATGCTTTTAAAAGGTTTTTTGGTTGTTGCAATTCTATTTTTCATTCTTGGATTGCTTTTGCTATTGGCTGATTTAGCTGTACATTTTTCTTCATCGTTTTTAAATTTTATCAGGACCCTTTTTTTACTCTATCTTTTAGTCCTTTTTTTGTATTATTTGTTCCGGCCATTAGTATTATGGGCTTTTAATATCGGTATTTACAATAAAATGTGGATAGCCCAAAAAATTGGCGAATCAGACAGTGAGATAGATGATAAACTCATTAATATTTTAGAGCTTGAGAAACTAGATAAGAACAATAATTTGGTAACTGCTAGCCTTGAGCAAAAAATAGGTCACGTTGACCTTAATAAATTCATCAGCTTTTTCAGTTTTAAAACTTTGTTAAATCATTTCCTTGGTTTTTTATTTATTGTCCTCATTTCAATAGTTTTTTATGTTTTATCACCCAATGAAGTACTTTATTCTACTTCACGCATTTTACCCATACAGAATAGAAATACCCAGGCGCCTTATAGTATTACTTTAGTTAATTCACAGCTCAAAGTAAACAAAGGCTCTGATTTTCTTTTAAAAGTAAAAGTTGATGGAGCAATTATACCTGATAAACTTAAATTAAAATATGGGGGTACAGATCACTTATTTTTAGATAGCAGTAATGTTTTTTCTTATAAATTCAGGAATTTAAGAAATGATATTACTTTCCAAATTTTTAATGATGAATTTGACTCCAAAACCTATACGCTTAATGTGTTGCCGGTACCAATTATTCAAAGAATAAGTATTTCTATAGAACCACCAACATATACTAACCTGGAATCTACAACAGTAAATGGCACTGGTAGCTTTACTTTCCCATATGGTAGTACGATCCAGTGGGAAATCGATACTTATGACACAGATTCGTTGATTCTTAATTATAATTCGGAACAAGCTATGATTAAAGAAGACGATAAGTTTTTATATGACAGCTTATTGACTGATGCGTCTGAATATGAACTTATCCCAATGAACTATGAGCAGCAAGATGTCGACACTTTAAAATTTAATACACGTGTAATACCTGATCAGTATCCGGCCATAAATTTAAATCAGCAAAAATCATCATTATTCGGAGAGTTCTATTTTGGCGGGAAAATTCAGGATGACTATGGGTTTAAAGACTTTCATATTGTATTTAATAATGCTGATACAACCTTTAAAAATGTAGTTCCTCTTCAGGGTAATAATTTAAACCAGGAGTTTAGTTATGGAGGTCAATTAAAGGATTTTCCGTTTATAAATAGAGGATCTGATGTAGAAATATACCTTGAATTGCGCGACAACGACCCATTTGCTCCCTATAAAAAGGTAAAAACAAAAAGTATTTATGTTAAGCTTCCCGATAAAAATGAATTGAGGGCAGAGGAACAAAAAAAGGTAACCAAGCTTCAGGAGAAATTGCAGTTAGGAAAAGACATTCTGGAACAGGTAAATTTAGAGCGCGAAAGCTTAAGGAAAAAACTACTTAGTAAAGATTTAGGCAAATGGGAGAGAAAACAGTTGGCTCAACAAATTCAAAATTCTTCACAAGAAATTAATAATCTTCAAAAGCAGGTAAATGAATTAAGAGAAGAGCTTAAAAACATACAGGAGCATTCTGCCAATAAACAACTGGTTGAGAAAAAAAGGCAACTGGAAAAGATGCTCGATAAATTGATGGATGATGAACTGGAGAAACTTATGGACGAGCTCGAAAAATTACAAAAAGAACTTTTGAACGATAAAGAACTTAAAACAGATAAAATAGATTATTCTTTTGATGAACTGGAAAAAGAATTAGATCGTAACCTTGAAATGCTCAAACGGTACGAAATCGAAAAAAATCAACGAGAGGTAATCGATGAACTTAAAGAACTCAGCAAAAAGTTTAAAAATGTTGATTCCTTAATGAATAAGCAGGGCAACCAAACTGACAGCCTAAAACAGGAATTAGATAAAAGCTTCAAAAAACATAAAGAGAACATCAAAAAAAATAAGGAACTTTCATCACCTCTTGACTTAAAAGAGTTTCGAGAAGAAAAACAAAAAATTCAAAAAAAATCAGACCAATTACAGCAAGAACAGGATCTGAACAATGAAGAAAATAATCCTTCTGATGATTTGGAAGAGCTGGCCAAACAAATGCAAATGAATATGCAAATGGCCATGCAAAAGCAGCAAGGTGAAGATGCCACTATGATACGTGCATTGCTTGAAAATTTATTAAGATTTTCCTATAAACAAGAGCAATTAATCGAGCAGTTTAATAATCGACAGGTTTATAATTTTAATAAACTCCGTCGAATACAATCCGGACTCAAAGCACAATTTGCCGTTTCGAAAGATAGTTTACATGCATTAATGAATCGCAATGCTATGGTGGCAAGCTCTATTGGAAATCAATTGGAGTCTATCAATACCCATTTTAGGGCTATTCACAATGAATTTCAGAAAGAAAGGTTCCGGTCTATAGCTGTGCATCAACAAAAAATTATGCAGAGCACAAATGAGCTTATTTTGATGCTCAATGAATCTTTGGATAATATGAACTCTATGAGTGGTAAGGGTAGTCAAAGCAAAAGCGGAAAAAAGAGTAAACCTGGTATGGGTGGAATGAAAAAACAACAACAGAGTTTTAAAGACGCCTTACAAAAAATGATCGATGAACTTAAAAAGGGTTCCAAGTCAGGAAAAGGGAAAAAGGGAATGAGTAAGCAATTATCAAAAATGTTGGGACAGCAAGAGAAAATGCAACAATTAATCCAACAATTTATGCAATCGGGAGGTGTGGGTCAGCAATCTAAGCAATTGCTTAAAGAGATAAATAAAATGGTAGATCAAAACATTGATGATATAATTCACAGAAATATTAGTGATAATATGCTCAAGCGGCAACAACAAATTTTGAACCGTATGTTGGAGGCAGAAAAAGCAGAGCAGGAAAGAGAAAAAGAGAAGAAAAGAAAGAGCGAAGCGCCAAATAACTTCAAATTAAGTAACCCTAATGAAAAATTGGAGTATAAAAGGGATAGTATAAGTCGGAAAGGTATTCTTTACAAACAGGAATTACCACTGAAATATTTTTTTCAAAGAAAGTATGATAAATACCTTAATGAAATCGAAAAATATTAATTTCGTAATGTAATTTTATTCAGGATGAACAAGACTATTTCTTTTTCCTCAGATATAAAGAATATTTCTGTTGTTGAGCAGTTGATTGACGACATCAACAGAAGATTTAATTTGGATAAAGATATATATGGTAATATCTTAATTGCAGTATTAGAGGCCGTCACCAATTCTGTTATTCATGGAAATAAACGTAATCCTGATAAAAAAGTAAACCTGGCTTTTGACGCAACCGATAAAAATTTTCAATTCATTATTGAAGATGAGGGTCCGGGTTTTGATTTTGACAATGTTCCCGATCCAACTAAACCTATCAATGTTGAAAAGCCACACGGCAGAGGTATTTTTCTTATGATGAAGCTTTCCGATGATATCTCCTTCGAAAATGACGGACGACGAGTTATATTGAAGTTTTTCAGAAAATAACACTTTCCTTAATATTTGTTTTTATGATCGAATTTACAACAGCCGATAAACCTTTTGGTTTATACAAAGGTGATTTTAATTTATTAGTGAATTGGATTACTAATACTATTGAAGTTGAAAACGGCAAAGTGGGAGAGATTAATGTCATTAACTGCAGTGATGATTATCTCTTAGACATAAATAAAGAGCATCTTAATCATCACTATTATACTGATGTTATTACATTCGATTACGTAGTTGGTGAAATTATATCTGGCGACATTTTTGTGAGTGAAGACCGCATAATTGATAATGCACAAGAATTTGACACTTCTTCTGAACATGAGTTTCTCAGAGTTGTAATACATGGCGTATTACATTTGTGTGGTTATGGCGACCATACAGAAGAGGAACAAAAAATTATGAGTGAGAAAGAGGATGAATATTTAAAGAAGTTTCCAAATGTTACCAAAATATGATGTTATAGTAGTAGGGGCTGGACATGCCGGCTCAGAAGCTGCAATGGCTGCAGCCAATTTAGGATCCAGGGTGCTGTTAATTACTATGGATCTTAATAAAATAGCACAAATGTCCTGTAATCCGGCTATCGGAGGTATTGCAAAAGGACAAATTACACGTGAAATTGATGCTTTGGGAGGATATCAGGCGCTGGTTACAGACTATAGTCTTATACAGTACCGCATGCTTAATAAATCCAAAGGGCCTGCGATGTGGTCACCCAGAGCCCAAAGCGACAGGATGCTCTTTTCTGATAAATGGCGAAAATATCTAGAAAATAACCCCAACCTGGATCTTTTTCAGGATAAGGTTATCGATATTTTCATTGAAGATGATATGGTTAAGGGTGTTAAAACCCAGATGGGATTCGAATTTGAGTCTAAAAGTGTTATTCTCACCAATGGAACTTTTCTTAATGGACTTATGCACATAGGTAATGTTCAGATTAAGGGTGGAAGAGCAGGAGATCCTGCAAGTTCTGGTATTAGCGAGCAGCTGTTTAAATATAATTTTAAGGTTGAACGATTAAAAACAGGAACACCCGCCCGTTTGGATGGACGAACAATTGATTTTTCTAAAATGACTGAACAACCAGGAGATGAAAAACCAGGCTCGTTTAGCTATTTAAATGTTCATCGAAAATCAGAAAAACAAAGAAGTTGCTATATTGTACATACGCATCAGGGCGTACATGATGAGCTCAGAACAGGATTTGAGGCCTCTCCGCTTTTTAACGGTACAATAGATAGCATTGGACCGCGATATTGTCCAAGTATCGAGGATAAAATTGTTACTTTTGCAGATAAAGACCGACATCAGCTATTTCTTGAACCGGAGGGATGGGATACTGTCGAATATTACATCAACGGTTTCAGCAGCAGTTTACCATGGGATGTACAGTTAAGAGCTCTACAAAAAATCCCCGGACTCGAAAACGTTAAAATTTTTAGACCAGGATATGCCATTGAGTATGATTATTTTGATCCTACTGATTTGCACCATACCCTTGAAACCCGTTTTGTAGAAAACTTATATTTTGCAGGACAACTAAATGGAACTACTGGATATGAAGAAGCCGCTGCACAGGGATTAATGGCGGGCATTAATGCACATCGTAAAATCAATAATCTTCCTGCTTTTATTCTTGAAAGAGACCAGGCCTATATTGGTGTGTTAATTGATGATTTAATCACTAAAGGTGTAAATGAACCATATAGAATGTTTACCAGCAGAGCTGAATACCGTATCCTTTTAAGGCAGGATAATGCAGATGAAAGGTTAACTCCGCTTGGGAAGGAGATAGGGCTGGTTACAGATGAACGATGGAAGAGATACGAAGAAAAATACAGCAACATCAATAATCTTGTAGATCTACTTGGTTCCAGTAGCGTCGGCCCGGATGATATTAATTCGTATTTGCGTGATCAGGGTACATCGGAAATCAAACAAAAAACCAAAGCTTCTAAAATTCTATTGCGACCCCAGGTGTCCATTGATAAACTACTTAAAGCAATAAATTTAAACTCCTTTTCCGACGAAGTAAAAGAGAGTGCCGAAATTAAAGTTAAATATAGTGGTTATATCGACCGGGAAAGACAAAGCGCTGAAAAACTATCACGCCTTGGGAAAATTCGAATTCCAGAAAATATTAATTACACCCAGTTTTCTTCTATCTCTACAGAGGGAAGACAAAAACTTACCAAAAACAGGCCCAAAACTATAGCAGAAGCGAGTCGTATTTCTGGAGTAAGCCCTGCAGATATTAACGTGCTTTTAGTTTTTATGGGCAGATAAAATAGACCATAATGTTCCACGTGGAACCATCACTTTAAGTTAAACCAATGTTCCACGTGGAACATTAATTGACTTTAATTAAATAGTTATTTTATAGTGTGTTGTGACTCATTCAATGTGTTGCTGGCTTGAGATTGGGTTTTATTTTCCGGTTTTTTGTGTTAATTTTCTCTTTTAACGGATAAAAATTTAGGCATTATGAAGGTAAAGGGTAATTTTTTGGATTTTCAGGAAAATAAATTTTTCAATGGTGAACTCACTGTTCAAGAGGGAAAAATTCAAAGTATTAAAAGAAATGGGAATGGTGCCGATCCTGCGCTGCCTTATGTCTTGCCTGGTTTAATCGATGCCCATGTGCATATAGAAAGTACCATGGTTACACCCAAATATTTTGCCAGCCATGTTGTGAAATTTGGGACTGTAGGTGTCGTTACAGATCCACACGAAATTTCTAATGTTTGTGGTGTGGAGGGTTTTGATTATATGTATAATGAAGCCCGGAACACCCCTTTAGGTGTGTATTTTGGGGTTCCTTCATGTGTGCCGGCTACCCCTTTTGAATCATCCGGAGCTACTTTCGACGCTGATACGATCAATCGTATTTTTCAAAATTACAATACCGTGGCACTCTCTGAAATGATGAATTTCCCAGGTGTTATAAATGGCGTTCCCGATGTAATGGGAAAACTTCAGGTTGCCCGCAACCATGAAAAGGTTATTGATGGACATGCACCGGCTCTGCATGGAAAAGCCCTGAAAAAATATATTGATGCCGGTATATCTACAGATCATGAGGCTTTTACATACGATGAGGCAAAGGAAAAGATTAGGTCTGGTATGATGATTCAGATTAGAGAGGGTAGTGCGGCTCGAAATTTTGAAGCCTTACATGAGCTTATTTCTGAATACCCTGAAAAGATTATGTTCTGCACTGATGATGCCCATCCTGATACACTATTAAATGGACATATTGACCGAATTGTAAAAATGGCCCTGGATAAAGGGCACAGTATTTTTGATATAATAAAAGCAGCCTCCTTTAACGCAATTAAGCATTATGAGTTACCAGTAGGATCTCTTCGTATAAATGATAGTGCCGATTTTATTATGGTAAATAACCTGACCGATTTTAATGTTCAAAAAACCATTTTGAAAGGGGAAGTTGTCTACGATCATGAAAAGAATACGCAAATTCCGACTACTCAAAATGTGGTAAATCGCTTTGAAGTTGACCCTATAAACGCAGAACAACTTAAATTACCCGATAAAAATGCACCTGTAAAAATTATTGTTGCATTGGACGGCGAACTTATCACCAAAAGTTTTACCGCTAAACTACCCGCGAAAGATAATTTTTTACAAGCCGACATCAGTCAGGATATTTTAAAAATTGCTGTTGTAAACCGCTACGATCAAATTCCAAAAGTGCAGGTTGGTTTTGCAAAGGGTTTTGGCCTTAAAAAAGGAGCCTTCGCCAGTTCAATTGCGCATGACAGCCACAATATTATTTGTGTCGGTGTAAATGACCATGATATGTTGATGGCCATTAATACGCTTATTGCCGAAAAAGGCGGAATAGGTGTTTGTGCTGACCAAAAAACAGATTTAATCCCACTGCCTGTAGGAGGACTTATGGCCAATGAAAGTATTGAAAATATGGCAGTTAAATATAACGAGCTCGATCAAAAAGTTAAAGTACTTGGTTCGGGTTTTCAGGCCCCGTTTATGACGCTTGCTTTTATGAGTTTATTGGTTATTCCATCTCTTAAAATTGGCGACCGTGGCTTGTTTGATGTCGATAAATTCGACTTTGTTGATTTGTATGAAGCCTGAATTATTTTTTGTTAAAATGATTTTTCAGAATTTTTGCCTTTGCCTGTCCAACCGATGATACAATATCATCATAGGGAGTTTGCTTTATTCCTTTCAGACTTTTAAAATCTTTATAAAGTTTTTCAATTGTTTTTGGACCAAGTCCTGCTACAGAATCCAATTCCGATTGGGCGAAATTTTGGCTTCGTTTATCCCTGTGAAATGATATACCAAACCGGTGAGATTCATTTCTGATATGTTGAATTACGCATAGTGTGGGTGAGTTTTTATCAAGGTAAAGCGGTACAGGATCGTCGGCAAAATATATCTCTTCGAGCCTTTTGGCAATACCGATAATTGCAATTCTTCCTCTTAAATTCAATTCTTCAAGGCTTTGCACTGCAGCATTAAGCTGGCCTTTACCACCATCTATTACAATTAATTGGGGGAGCGATTGGTTTTCACGCATTAATCTGCTGTATCGTCTGTGAATTATTTCCCGCATGGAGCCAAAATCGTCCGGACCCTCTACTGTTTTTATGTTAAATTTCCGGTAATCGCGCTTTGCAGGTTTGCCGTTTTTAAAAACCACGCACGCGGCTACTGGGTTGCTACCCTGAATATTACTGTTGTCGAAACCTTCAATATGCCTTGGCAGTTCTGTGAGTCGTAAATCTTTTTGCATTGTGGCCAGTAATTTATCCCGTCGTTCCTGCGGATTGGCTTTCTCTGCCTGCTTCTGCCTGGCCAAAGCAAAATATTTTGCATTACGTTCCGATAGCTCCAGGAGTTTTTTCTTATCACCTCGTTGCGGTACATGAATGTTAAGCCCCGGATAATCCATTTCAAATGGAGTGATTATCTCTTTAGCTGTGCTGTGCACTTTTGCTCTAATATCGGTAATGGCAAATTCCAGTAATGAGGCCGGATTTTCATCCAGTTTCTTTTTCACTTCAACTGTATGCGATTGAATAATAGCACCATTACTCACTTTAATGAAATTAATATATGCGGCCTTATCCTGGTTGTAAAGCGAAAAAATATCTACATTGTGAATGGATGGATTGACGATCGTTGACTTGCTTTTATAATTTTGTAGCAGTTTCAGCTTTTGCTTTATCTCTTCAGCCTCTTCAAACTTATATTCTGCAGCTAGCCTTTTCATTTCAGCTTCAAAATATTTTATTACTTCTTTAATATTACCTTTTAAAATATTCCTTATCTGATCAATGTTTTTACCATAGTCGCTTTCTTGCTGTAATCCTTCACAAGGCCCCAGGCAATTTCCTATGTGATATTCCAGGCAAACTTTAAATTTACCGGCATCAATATCATTTTTATTCAGATTTAAGCTGCAAGTGCGTATTTTATATGTCTTGTGTATAAAATCCAGAATGGCTTTCACCATTTTTACCGAAGTATAGGGGCCAAAGTATTCTGATCCATCTTTGACAACCCTACGCGTACTGAAAATTCGTGGAAAGGGTTCGTTTTTAATGCAAATCCACGGGAAGGTTTTATCATCTTTCAGCATTACATTGTACCGAGGCTGATATTTTTTTATAAGGTTGTTTTCCAAAAGAAGTGCGTCTTCTTCGCGGTCCACAATAATGGTTTTAATGTCAGCAATTTTGGAAACTAAAATACGTAACTTTGCAGTATCATGATGCTTTGAAAAATATGAGGAAACCCTCTTTTTCAGATTTTTAGCCTTACCCACATAAATAATTTTCCCATGTTCATCAAAGTACTGATATACACCGGGTTTGCCGGGTAAGTTAGAAATTATATTGCCTAACTTGTTGTTTTTCAAGCTATTGGGGTGTTTGGTGAATGATTACAATGCAAAGTAAAAAAACCTTTGAATAATACCGTTAATCTCAATAAAAAATAATATGTTCGTTTGTTGAAACAGATAAGCAAATATTTCTCCAACATAATCCAAATGTCTAAATTAAATACAATTAAGCAACCCATATCAAAGGAAATGGCTGATTTTCAGGTGTTTTTTAAAAGTACCATGAAAAGCACCACACCATTGCTTGATATTATCACCCGTTTTATTCTTCGTACCAAAGGTAAACAGATGCGGCCCATGCTTGTATTTTTAGCTGCAGGCATGCATGGTAAAATAAACGACGCTACGCATCATGCCGCAGCATTAATTGAATTGATGCATACTGCTACCTTAACGCACGACGATGTGGTGGATGATTCTAATTTTAGGCGGGGTTTTTTCTCAATTAATGCACTTTGGAAAAATAAAATTGCTGTATTAATTGGAGACTATTTACTTGCAAGAGGACTTTTACTTTCAGTTAAACATAAGCAGTATCACCTGCTGGAGGTTGTTTCAAAAGCAGTGGATGAAATGAGTCAGGGTGAATTATTGCAAATCGAAAAAGCCCGCAAACTCAATATCGATGAAGCGGTGTACTTTAAAATAATTGAACAAAAAACTGCAGCGTTAATTGCTGCCTGCGTTAAAGCTGGTGCTATTTCTGTAAATGCGCCTGATGATACCGTGCAAGCTATGGAGCAGTTTGGTCTCAAATTAGGAATGGCTTTTCAAATAAAAGACGATTTATTTGACTATGAACCCAATGGGCTCACCGGAAAACCATCGGGTAATGACATCAAAGAAAAGAAAATGACCCTTCCGTTAATACATGTTAAAAACCTTTTATCAGCAAAGGAACGACGCCAAATACTCCGTTTGATTAAAAAGAAAAGAAAAACAAAAAAAGAGGTGTTAAATTTAATAGAGCTGGTCGATAAACATGGGGGAATTACGTATGCGCGACAAAAAATGGAAGAATACAAAAATGGAGCAATTGATATTTTAAAGCAATTTCCTGAGAGTGAATATAAAAACTCATTGCTTGAAATCGTTGAATATACTGTATCCCGGAAAAAGTAATAATCTAAATTTATAATTTCATGAAGATATTTTCTCTTATGGCATTAACTGCCATACTATTAGTGCAGGGCTGCGATACAAAAAAACACAAAAATACCGAAGAACAAAGCCAGCAATCGACGCATATGCTATTGAGCACAGCATGGTACCAAAAAGCTGCAGAAAGAAAGGCCCTTTATTATCAGGCCTTCAATATTGCTAAAATGCGTGTTGATGAAATTTTAAAAAGTGACGGTGAAAAAAATAGTGCAGTTGTACTTGATATAGATGAAACGGTTTTAGATAATTCGCCATACCAGGGTTGGTGTATCGAAAACGACAGCACGTTTTCTTCCAGCTCCTGGGATCGCTGGGTACAGCAAGGTTCCGCTGCTGCTTTAAATGGAGCACTGGATTTTACCAACTATGCAATGGAAAAAGGTATGGAGGTTATATATATTTCGAACCGGCATGTTTCACAATTGGATATCACCTTAAAAAACCTGAAAGATAAAGGTTTCCCAAATGCCAGCCGCGAATTTGTATTTCTTAAGGACACTACTTCTGATAAAAGATATCGACGGGCCAGGGTGGAAGAGAAATATAGCATTGATCTCTTAATTGGTGATAATCTTGGTGATTTTGATCATTTGTATGACAAGCGTCAAAATCAAAATGCACACAAAGTCCTCGAAAAGCAAAAGGCTCTTTTCGGCAATAAATTTATTGTTTTACCTAACCCTATGTACGGAAAATGGGAGCGGCCCTATCAAAAAATGGATGGCGACTATGTGGAAAACCTTAAAAAAGTGTTGAAGTCATTCACTATAAAACAATAATTAACAGAGCCTAATCAACATTTATTTTTTTAAAAACGGCCCACTTTATAACTGTTTTTCATTATTAGCCGCCTTATTGACAACCCTTTGGGAACAAATTTTGTTACTGTTTGTGTATGCCTATCATCAGAAAGAAAATAAGAATGGGTTTTATACTAATGCTTTCAGGTATATTTTTGACAAGCATTGCTGGTATTCAATTGCACTATTTTCAATGTCATACTTCTGGTGATGCTGAATATTTAATTTCTTTTGCAGGAGTAGGGGATTACACAAGAACTAATGTTTTAAACTGCCAATGTAGTGTAGAACAGGCGTTAAATGGTTCATGTGAAAGCTGTCATTCCAATATTCCACTTCAAACAAACGACACCGATTGCTGTGAGCGTAATTCTACTTCGATGCAGCTCGAAATTGAATACCTTTACGTTTCTTCCCTGAAATTAGAATCACCTGGCGAAATTAGGTTGTATGATATATCTTCGGAATGCCTGTATGAGACTTCTGAAAACCAAAAGGATAATCAAATTTGTTCCCGGCCCGATTGGTTGCCGAATCCGCGCTATAGTGGCAGGTTTATTCTAATTGCAAATAATCAACTAAAAATTCCTTCAGCGTAATTTTCTTTTAAAATACTTTATTGGTTGTGCCCTGAGAGTTTTGGGGTGCTTCAAATTGTACAATTAGAATCTAATATTTAAAAGGAAATTTATGCTTAAAAATGTTATTATCGCTGCTGCGATGTTGATGTTTTATTCCCTTCATGGACAAAATGTTGAAGGATGGATATTTGATGGCGAATACCAAAATGAAAAACAACCTCTTGCAGGAGCAAATGTATATTGGGTGAACCAAAACACAGGAACAACAACCAACCAAAATGGTTATTTTACTCTTAAAACGGTAGACAATTCTAAAGCATTGGTTATTAGTTTTGTCGGATATAGAAATGATACTTTGAAAATATCAAACAACAGGGCTGTTCAACACAAGCTTATGCCTGGAAAAACACTTTCTGAAATTACTGTTCAGGAGCGAGTTAGGGCTACTACTATCTCAAAAATTAACCCCCGTTTATCGCAAACTATAAGTAGCAAAGAGCTTAATCGCTTTGCATGCTGTAATTTATCTGAAAGTTTTGAAACCAATGCTTCAGTGGACGTTTCATATTCAGATGCTGTGTCGGGGGTAAAACAAATTCGAATGCTGGGCCTCGATGGACGGTACGCTCAGCTTACGCTTGAAAATATTCCAATTTTACGAGGTGCCGAAACCGCTTTTGGACTCAACTATATACCCGGTACCTGGATGGAGCAAATCCATGTATCTAAAGGATCTTCAACCGTGAAAAATGGTTATGAATCCATAACCGGGCAAATTAATATTCAATACAAAGAGCCTATGGGTGATGAGAAATTGCATTTTTATACCTATGCCAATCAGGATGGGAAGTTAGAAGCTAATTTGGGCTATGCTTATGAAATTTCTGAAGGGGTGGCTACTTCTGTGCTTCTGCATACTGGTAAGCACATACGTAAAATGGATATGAATGATGATGGGTTTTTAGACAAGCCTATGGCCGATATATACAGTATTATGAATCGCTGGCAATTTACCGGAAAAAATACAGAGGGTAAGTTGGGGATTAGTTTTTTAAAGGAATCCCGGGAAGGAGGGCAAACAGATTTTGATCATAACAAGCGCAGATCATCGCAAAGTGCTTACGGAATTGGTATTGATGTCCAAAAACTCCATGCTTTCTCTAAGGTTGGTTTCCTTTTAAACAGACCTCAAACCAGCATAGGAACCATCGCTTCATTTAACTATTTCGATAGATCATCGTTTTACGGTAACCGTGATTTCAATACCGAACAAATTAATCTTTACACAAACATTGTCTATCAGTCTTTTCTGTTTAATACTTCACACACATATAATACCGGGATTAGTTTTGTTTATGACCAGAACCACTCTCTCTTCAGGGATTCTGCTTTTACTAATACCAATATTGTTCCTGGTCTGTTTTTAGAATATAATTATAAACCTACTGATAGAACTACCGTTATGGCAGGGATGCGATACGATTATAGCACCCTTCACGGAGGATTTTTTTCACCACGTTTTCACGTGAAACATGATCTTTCAAAATATATTACCCTTCGTGGAAGCTTGGGGAAGGGTTATCGTAACGCTTATGCCATTAGCGAAAACTCGAATTTATTGGCCAGTGCCAGAACCTTTGTTTTTGAGGAGGAAATTAAACAGGAAGAGGCCTGGAACTATGGAGCCAGCCTGGTGACTGATTTCTCGCTTTTTGACCGTGAAATAACCTTATCGGTTGAATATTTTTACACAAAATTTCTCAATAAACTTGTGGTTGATTTAGATCAGGATGATTTGGCCGTACTTTTTTATAATCTTGAAGGTAGGGCTTTTGCTGAAAATTTTCAGGCTGAACTTATGTATGAACCTTTTGAAAGGTTTGACCTTACAGCGGCATTTAGGTTAAGTGACGTAAAAACCGAAAATTCCAGTGGATTAACCCGCGATCCATTTGTCGAAAATTATAAGGGTCTAATATCTGTAGGCTACAGCACCAATATGAATAAATGGAAATTTGATGCAACTGTTCAGTTTCACGGTATGTCAAATCTTCCAGGTTCATTTCGAAGTAACCCTGAAAACTTTGGAATTGATGCGCCAGAAACATTTACAAACATCATTGCGCAGGTTACCAAAAACTATAGGTTCTGGAGCTTTTATGTTGGTGTTGAAAATCTCACAAATTACACTCAGAAAAGAGCAATTGTCAATGTAGAGAACCCTTTTGGCAGTGGCTTTGATGCCTCAATGGCCTGGGGCCCGCTGTATGGAAGAATGTTTTATGCCGGAATAAAATATATTTTACTAAAATAGAAATATTATGAAAAATTTAATTCGATTACTAACGCTGTTGTTGTTTGTGTCTCTAAATATTGATACGCAAGCACAGAAACCAAAGAAAATTGAGCAAACAGTTTTTACCTGCAATCTTGATTGTAGTTCATGTGAAACAAAAATTATGCGGAGTATTCCTTACGAGAAAGGAGTGAAAGACGTAAAAGTCGATTTTGCTAAAAAAGAGGTTGTTGTTGAATACAAAAAATCGAAGAACAGCGACCAAAATTTAATAAAAGCCTTTAAAAAAATTGGCTATAAAGCTCGTGTGAAGAACGACTCAATTAAACCTATATACCAACAAAAAGAATAATTTGCTTTGATTTATAAAGGTTTAATTTTTATTAATTATGTTGAGTTTGATAATTTGCAAAAAGAAGGCCCTGGTTTAACAAATTGGCTTGTGTCTTCTTTTTTAAAATACATTAATTCAAATATTCACCGAATAATTCGACAACCGCCTGGTTATATTTTGACAAGCTTTTTGCCTTTTTTATTTTCTTTAAAGGTTTATTTGCTTCTTGAAAGTTGTAACTCCAGTATTTCCAGAATTCGTTCATCTTCATTATAATTTGCGCATCACCTGAGCGTACTTTCTCATATTCGTATAAAAGTAAATCGTGCATTTTCAATAAGAGCCTGTAACGGTTTTCTGGATATTCGTCGCTATTAAGCTTAATCATTTTGGGTAATAATGGGTCGGCAATTAATCCCCGGCCAAGCATCCAATGGCTAATTTGAGGAAGCCTTTTGCACAACAATCTATAGTCGTTTACCGATTTAATATCACCATTATAAATAATTTCATGTTGCGTTAAATTAAGGCACTTTTCAAATGTTTCTAAATCTACTTTGCCCTTGTAAAGTTGTTTCCCTATGCGAGGATGGATGATTATGTTTTTTAATGGGAAGTCATTGAGCTTAGGAAGGATTGATAAAATACTGTTAGGATGTTCATTACCCAGTCTCATTTTAATTGATAGTTTCAGATTTGTAGCACTGCATACCCGCTCCAGTAAGTTTACAATTGCGTCCGGTTTATTCAGTATACCTGCACCCATGCCTTTTTTTGTAACCATAGGATAGGGGCAACCCAGATTCCAGTTCAGCTCTTTATATCCGGTTTCTTCAATGTGTTTGGCAACCAAAAGAAAATCTTCGGAATTATTGGTCAACACCTGTGGAATCAGGGTATTACCAACATTGTTTTTCGGGCTAATATCTCTGATATTGATTTTTTTTATTTCCTTTTTGCTGCTTAAACGTATGTAAGGTGCATAAAAATAGTCGACAGCGCTAAATAACTGAGCAAATGAGTTTCGGAATCTGTAATCTGTTAGTCCCTGTAAAGGCGCTGCGTGGATGAAACATTTCATCTGTTGAGTGCGTTAAAATGAAAGTTTTGTTATAAAAAAAAGGCTTCGAACATCCGAAGCCTTTCTTTGTTGACCCAAGAGGACTCGAACCTCTAACGGCTGGACCAAAACCAGCTGTGTTGCCAATTACACCATGGGTCATCCATAACGTGGTTGCAAAAGTATATTATTTTTTTTCACGTACAAAATCTTTTTTTAAAAAAATTAAAAAAACTAATTTTGTTTCGATTTAACCCATCGCCATGTTTAATTTTAAAACCGCCAATATAGCAGAGAAAATAATGCCTACCACTACCTGGAGCTATCCGGACAGGACCAGGGAAATTTTCTTAACTTTTGATGATGGTCCAGTTCCTGAAACGACGCCCTGGCTGCTCGATCTGCTTAACCAATATAATGCCAAAGCAACTTTTTTCCTCATTGGTAAAAATGTAGAAAAAAATCAGTACCTGTATCAACGTATCCTTGATGAAGGACATCAGGTAGGCAACCATACTTACAGCCATGTGAGTGGGTGGAAATTAGGGTTTAATAAATATGTTGAAGACATTCAACTCGGTAATCGGTTTATTAAAAGCCATTTATTCAGACCACCCTATGGCAAAATAACCCCAATGCAACTCAAGCATCTTAAAAAGCAATTCAATATTGTCTTCTGGGATGTGCTCTCTTATGACTTTAACCGTAAGATTTCAGGAGAGCGGTGCCTGGTGAATGTGCTTTCTAAATATAAAGACGGCTCAATAATTGTTTTTCACGATTCAATGAAAGCATTTAAAAACCTGGAGTATGCATTACCCCTGGTATTAGACCATTTTAAAAATCTGGAATATAAATTTGCTACAATAAAATAGTTTATTAGTTTTGCAACTCGATAGGGGAATTAGCTCAGTTGGCTAGAGCGCTTGACTGGCAGTCAAGAGGTCAGCGGTTCGACTCCGCTATTCTCCACTAAAGCGCCTTACAGAATTTACCTGTGAGGCGCTTTTTTTGTTGGGAATTAACTCAGGGGCGCAGAGCGTCCCGATGCAATCGGGAAGGTCAGCGGTTCGACTCCCGATTTCATCGGGATGAAGAAAGATGATGAAATCAGAGATTTCAATCTTTCTAACATCCGCTATTCTCCACAAGAAACCCTGCAGATTTTTTCGGTTTTCGGGCCATTTCGAATTCCCGCGTTACATCCCTTCAGCCACTCCATGGCCTTCGGAAGCGAAAGTTGATTATCCCATAATTTTGATCGCTACCAGAGTTCGTTGAGTCGCATTGCGGTTTTGCACGAGGGATTTGGAGCGAACGGCCGCCTTATGGTTGTATTAACGTAGTTCTCTGAGTAGCAAAAGTGCGAATCGAAGAGAACGGTTGCTTCCATTCGCACGAAAGCTCCCACTAGCCACTCTGCAACCTGATCGAAACGAACAATCTCAATGCAGGAGGCCATTTATGAATTGACGAGAACGGTGATTATCTGAGCAACAGAAACCCTCATAGGAAAAAGAACGACGATTATTTATTATGCGCCCTTTTTTTGTTTTTTTATTTTTTTTGGTCCGTACCAGAGCCATAAACCTGTAATTGAAAAAACCACAAGGCTAACACCCATTATTGATGTGTAAATTATTTTAATAATTTCACTCCCTGTGTCAAAAGCTTTGTCAAGCACAGATCCATCGTGAATATTTTCAATCAGATCACTTCTTCTGGTTGCTACCTGTAGAACTTCGCCGGTTGCCCCATCCAGCTGTATTCCCTGATAATGACCTTCAAAAACAAATTTTACCACACCTTTATCGGGCCGGGCATCTATTTTATTAATTTTTACCGGCAATGCAGGCCCAACGCTGTCGAACATTGTCTGGCAGGCTATGGTTTTTAAAGAGTCGAAGCTTAACCAGTTTGCAACCTCCGTAGAGGTACCTTTCTGTGTTGGAGGTAGAATGTATCCGTTACTGTTTTTTTTCCATCCGAGCAAGATACCAGAAACGGCAATTACTAAAATAAAAATTACAAGATTTAGCCCTGATATACGATGAGCTTTTCTGAAAACTCTAATAAGTTTGGCCTGGTTGCTGCGATTCATTTAAAAAAAATTATGTGTGCACAAAGATAAAATATTACAGCTATTATAGATGAAAACGGGCGATCAAAACCAGAGTTCATTGATTAAAAGTTTGTTGATCTGATGTGAAAAAATAAATAGTATTCTGGTTTGGTTTAAACTTTGTAAACAATATTTTCTTTAAATAATTATTTTTATAACAGAGAATTCACTCTTTTTTTAAAGGAAAAAGCATAAAATACTGAAATTTTGTGTGTAGTATAATATGTTTTTTTAATTTTGCACGAATTTTCCTTAAGAAAAACTGAAAAGCGAAAGGACGGATTTATGAGAGATAAGCAGGGAGATAAAGCGCTGTTTCGTATTCAGATAAACGGAATCACCGGGGATGAGAATCAATACCAGTTTGATATTGACAATCAATTGTTTGAACAATACCCTGAAGAAGAAATAAAAGAAGCTAAAGCCTCGGCAGAGGTTGTTTTGTTTAAACGGCCCAATGTCACAGAATTAGTTATATCAATTAAGGGGTATGTGTCGCTAACCTGCGACAGATGCCTGTCTGAATTTAACTATGACTTTAATTTATCGGAAACGGCAATATTAAAAGAGGCAGCGAAAAATCAGGATAATGAAATAAACATCATTATCTTTGAGCCCGAAAAAGGAGAAATTGAGCTTGACCAGTATTTTTATGATATGATCATGACCGCTTTACCCATTCAAAGGGTGCATGAAGCTGAAGAAGATTGTGATCAGGATATGATCGAGCGAATTGAAGAGAATAAGAGAAAAGGAGGGGATATTGATCCCCGATGGAATGGTTTAAAAGATTTAATTTAAATTAAGTAAAAATGGCACATCCAAAGAGTAGAACATCAAAGCAAAGAAAACACAAAAGAAGAACGCATTACAAAGCGGTGAAGCCACAACTTAGTGTATGTCAGAATTGCGGAGCTACTGTACAGTATCACAGAGTTTGCCCGGAATGTGGTTATTACCGTGGTCGTCAGGCTATTGAAAAGGAAATTAGTTTGTAAATTTTACGCTTAAAAAGATAGCCAGTGATTATAGGTATTGATATAATGGGGGGCGATTATGCCCCTGAAAGGGCAATCAAAGGCGTAATAGAAGCCTCCGAATTACTTGACGATTCCGTTGAGATTGTGCTTTTCGGAAATAAGGAGCGTATTGATCAGGTATGTGAAGCAAAAGGCTTCGATATCAGGAATTTTACTGTAGTTGCTACAACATCAGTAATTGAAATGAATGATCATCCCTCAAAATCGTTTCAGGAAAAGCAAGACAGTAATATCGTCAGGGGTTTTAAAATGTTGGCTGCAGGTGAAATTGATGGTTTTGCCAGTGCTGGCAATACCGGCGCAATGCTGGTAGGTTCGATGACAATGATTAAAACAGTCACTGGTATTGAACGGCCCGCTATCTCATCACCTTTGCCACGGATCGATGGTAACGATGGTTTATTACTTGATGTAGGAATTTATCCGGACACCAAGCCCGAAAATTTGTATCAATTTGGTATTCTTGGTTCCATATATGCTAATGGTGTCAGCCATAAGGTTGACCCATCCGTTGGATTGTTGAATTTGGGCTCTGAGCCGGGCAAAGGATCATTGCTGGCAAAATCTGCTTATGGACTTATGTCAAAGGCAACCCAATACAACTTTACCGGCAATATGGAAGGGTCTGACTTGTTTCGCAACGGAACTGCTGATGTGGTAGTAACTGATGGTTTCACAGGTAATGTGGTATTAAAGCAAGCCGAATCTGTTTACCGGTTAATGAAAAAGCGCGATATCGACGATGCGTTTTTTAATCGGTTTAATTTTGATCAATATGGTGGTACACCTGTGCTGGGCATTAATAAACCGGTTATTATTGGCCATGGTGTCTCCAAAGAAACGGCCTTTAAAAATATGATTATCCATACCCATGATGTCATTAAGGCCAATATCAGTCAACAAATTAAAGAGTTTTTAAGTCATGAGTAAAATTAATGCTACAATTACTGGTGTGTCCGGTTATGTGCCGGATTATAAACTAACCAATGATGAACTGGCCCAAATGGTGGATACTTCCGATGAATGGATCATGACCCGTATCGGAATTAAAGAACGTAGAATTCTTAAGGGCGAGGGCAAAGGAACATCAGATTTAGCAGCATCAGCAGTTAAAGCTTTGCTTGAGAAAACCAATACGCATCCCGATGAAATTGAGCTGCTTGTAACTTCTACAGTAACACCAGATATGCAATTTCCTGCAACTGCAAACATTGTAAGCGATAAAGTGGGTATAAAAAATGCCTTTAGCTTTGATATGAATGCAGGATGTTCAGGATTTTTATATGGCCTGGAAACTGTTTCAAAATTTATTGAAAGCGGAAAATATAAAAAAGCAATTCTTGTAGGGGCAGATAAAATGTCATCCATAGTCGATTACCAGGATCGCTCAACCTCTCCTATTTTTGGAGATGCTGCAGGGGCTGTATTAATTGAACCCACAACTGAAGATGTAGGTGTAATTGATTCAAAATTGCAATCCGATGGATCAGGGCGTGTACATCTGCATCAAAAAGCTGGTGGTTCTGTGAAACCGGCATCGCACGAAACAGTTGATGCACGAGAACACTTTATTTATCAGGAAGGACAACCCGTATTTAAATGGGCCGTTTCAAAAATGGCAGATGTGTCTGTTGAAATGATGGAGCGCAATGGCATTACCCCTGAAACACTTAGCTGGCTCGTGCCGCATCAGGCCAATATGCGTATTATTGAAGCTACGGCAAAACGAATGGGCATTGAAAGAGAGCAGGTGATGATTAATATTCAGCGGTACGGAAATACTACAGCGGCCACTTTGCCGTTATGCTTATGGGAATGGGAGCCACGCCTGAAAAAAGGTGATAATATCATTTTGGCTACGTTTGGCGCTGGATTTACATGGGGATCTATGTATTTAAAATGGGGTTACAACGGAAAACAATAAAGAAAATATACCAGATATGTCAAAAAATACTACAAATCAGCCTTCAAATGCTGTAAATACGATATGCGAAGGAACACAAATCACCGGAGATATTGTAACCAATGGCGAAATTCGCATTGACGGAAAGTTACAAGGAAACCTTCAGGCTAAAGGTAAGGTTGTAGTTGGCCCCACAGGTAGTGTAAACGGTGAAATAACTTGCAAAAACTGTGATGTGCAGGGTCAAATAGAAGGAAAAGTGGAAGTAGGTCAACTACTTTCATTAAAGTCCAGCTCAAAAATTTCAGGAGATATCATAACACACCAATTGGGCATTGAACCCGGAGCCAGGTTAAATGGTAATTGTAAAATGGATGGACAAACCAACCTCAGAGAAGAAACCAGAAAAAAATAAGGACAAAGAACCTGCATTTATGTCCTATGCCAGGTATTCGGGCATAGCTTTCCAAACAGGAATTGTAATTGGATTGTTTACCTGGGGAGGATACGAACTGGACAAATGGCTCGATACTTCACCCATTTTTTTAGCAGTAGGTTTATTTGTAGGTTTAATATTGGGCGTTTATTACTCAATAAAAGATTTTATAAAAAAGAAATAGCCGGAATTTTCCGGCTATTTCTTTAACTTTTATTTGTGCAATAAGCCTTAAACCAAATTAATATGTAATCCGCTTTATTTTACTGATTAAAAGTATTTTATTGATTCATCTTTTTCAATAGCTTGTATAACTTTATTGGCCAGACTGGATGCTCCAATTCTAAACAACTCATTGTTCAGCCAATCTTCACCCAGCACCTTCTCCACAATTGAATAATAAACTAAGGCATCCTCTACTTCGCGAATACCTCCTGCTGGTTTAATCCCAACTTTTCGCCCTGTTTTTTGATAGTAATCTTTTATGGCTTCGCTCATAATGTACATGGCATCGTGAGTTGCCGATACTGCTACTTTTCCGGTCGATGTTTTAATGAAATCGGCACCTGCTTCCATTGCCAGTAATGATGCTTTGCGTATTTGCTCAGCATTCAGATCTCCTGTTTCCAGAATAACTTTTAAATGAGCTTTACCAATAGCCCCTTTTATTTTTTTTGTCTCTTCAAAAACCAGGTTATCGTTACCATCTAAAAATTCCCCGACAGGAATTACAATGTCTACTTCGTTTGCACCGGCATCTACAGCCATTTTACACTCGTCAATTTTGATTAATGTAAAGGTTTGGCTTGCAGGAAATCCACCTCCAACAGAGGCAATGTTAATTTTTTCAGCTTTTAAATGCTTTTTTACATAGGGCACCATCGACGGGTATACACAGATAGCTGCTACGTTTGAAATATGCGAAAATTTTGAATTAAAGTCATTCACTTTTTCACACATATCCTGAATTTTCGATTCATTATCCGTTTCCGTAAGGGTAGTTAAATCAATAATATTCAGAATACGATTGTATACCTCTGTGTTTTGCAGTGTTTTACTTTCTTGCTTGATTTTATCAATGTTGGTTTTGATTATTTGGTCATCAACTGATAAATTGTAGTCCTGTAGTATTTTCATGTGTAAAAATTTAATTTTCAATAGTTATGATCTGTTGTTTTTAAGTTTTGGATTGGCTCTGTGCCGCTTTTGGTCCCGGGAAGTCTTTTTGTGCAGATTTTTTTGCAGGGCTTCTTCCAAATCTATATTCATTTGATTGGCCATACAGATAAGTACGAAAAGAATATCTGCCATCTCCTCTTCTGTATTCTCTGTTTCATCTTTTTTGAAAGATTGTTCACCGTATTTTCTGGCGACAATACGACCAAATTCTCCAACTTCCTCAGCTAGAATAGCAAAATTGGTAAGTTCATTAAAATACCTCACTCCATATTGCTTAATCCATTTATCCACCTTTTCCTGTGCCTCTTTAAGCGTTAACTGGCTATTTTCTCCGGTTTGCATAAATGTTTTTTCTTTTTTGCGTATTTATTGCATTTTTCACAAACGAATTGGCCTTTACTGGGTTTCACCTTCACCTTTTTATCCTTACACGCTTTTTTACTCATTATTCTTTATTTTTTGTATCTATTGGAATAGTTACAGGTCCGTCGTTTACCTGGTTTATAACCATGTGTTCTCCAAAACAACCGGTAGGAACATCTTTTTCCAGTCGTTCAGACAACTTTTGTACAAAAAAGTTAAAAAGCGTAGCTGCTTTTTCTGGTGAAGCTGCTTTAATGTATGATGGCCTGTTGCCTTTTTTCGTTTTAGCATGTAAAGTAAACTGACTGATAGCCAATATTTCACCATTTACATCTTCAACCGATTTATTCATTACCCCATCTTCGTCATCAAAAATTCTAAGTTGAGTAACTTTTTTTACTAACCAAAGGGCATCTTCTTCAATATCTGCATCCTCTATGCCCACCAAAAGTGTGAGCCCCTGACCGATTTTTCCAACTACCTTGCCAGCAACACTCACATCAGCAGATTGAACTCTCTGAATTACTAAGCGCATTTTTTATTACAAAAATACAGCTTTGGATCAATTATGAAAGACTTAATTGTAAAATAGGTCTTTAAACAATATTTCCCAGCTTTAGATTATAAGCCATTGTTATGAAACGAAAATGAACTGAGCTTGCGAGCTCACGAAGTAATTTAGCATTCTATAATACACACACGAGCGTGATAAAAAATCATCGTGAGCTCCCCCGCCTTCTGCGGGGCAGGCTATCCCGATTAGTCATCGGGACAGGTGCTGACCATTGAACCGAAAGAAGTAAGCTGATGAGCTTGCGAATAAAATCAAAAATTAAACAGATGAACCACTTGCACATACAAAACTTTAGCAGCCTTAAAATACATAGCTTTTTCTCGTTTTTTAGAATTGAAAATTGTAATTTTGTCAGTTAATTGTAAAAATGACACATAAACATGGATTCTGATATTCAACGCGTAAAGCAGCGTCATGGAATTATAGGTAATTCAGATGGTTTGAATCGCGCCATTAACATTGCAATGCAGGTGGCGCCAACGGATATGTCTGTTTTAATTACCGGAGAAAGCGGAACAGGAAAAGAAACTTTTCCCAAAATAATACACGAGAATAGCATACGCAAACATGCGAAATATATTGCCGTGAATTGCGGAGCCATTCCTGAGGGTACAATAGATAGTGAGTTATTCGGGCATGAAAAAGGTGCTTTTACCGGGGCTCATGATAGCCGGAAAGGTTATTTTGAGGTGGCCGATAAAGGCACAATCTTTTTGGATGAAGTCGCTGAGCTTCCGCTCTCTACACAGGTTCGACTGCTTAGGGTGCTGGAAAGTGGTGAATTTATTCGTGTAGGATCCTCAAAAGTGCAGAAAACCGACGTGCGGGTAGTGGCCGCTACCAACGTAAATATTGAAGATGCTGTGCGTGAAGGGAAATTCAGGGAGGATCTTTATTACCGTTTGAATACGGTCCCCATAATTATTCCACCTTTGCGTGATCGGAACGATGATATTTGGTTTTTGTTCAGAAAGTTTTCTTCAGATATTACCGATAAATATGGTATGCCTCCCCTGGATATCAGTGATGAGGCAATGCGGATGCTCGAAAATTACAGATGGCCCGGCAATATTCGCCAACTTAAAAATATTACCGAACAAATGGCTGTTATAGAGCGGGATCAGTATATAACTCCAGAAATTGTGCGCCGGTATCTTCCAGAAGTTGATGTGTCGAGACTTCCGGCCCTGGCTAAGAAAGAAGAAAGTCAGTCTTTTGCTTCCGAAAGAGAAATTTTGTACAAAGTATTGTTCGACATGAAAAAAGACATGTCGGACCTGAAACGGTTGGTCTACGACCTGATGGAAAACGGAGTTGATGAAGCTTCTAATAAGGAGGAGAATACCCAAATTTTGCGCGATTTGCATGCTCAAAAAACCAATTTGCCCTCTGAAATGCCTGAAAAATATCTAAACAAGGGATCTGAAATCAGTACTCCCCATGCCCAGCCACAAGAAGGACCATATACCGATAAGGAGAAAAACCATAAAGACCTGATTGAAGATACAGAAGAATACGTGGAGGAATCCTTATCGCTGGCCGACAAAGAAAAAGAGTTAATAACTAAAGCTTTGGATAAACACAAGGGCCGAAGGAAGTTGGCCGCTAAAGATTTGGGTATATCTGAAAGAACACTTTATCGAAAAATTAAAGAGTATGACATCGATGCTTAAAGTATTGAAATATTTCGGCCTTGCCATTGTACCGCTTATTTTTACAGCGTGTACGGTATCTTATTCCTTCACTGGTGCATCGATACCCATAGAGGCTAAAACATTTACTGTACGCAAAATCGACAATGTAGCACCTACAATAAATCCAACTTTAGCTAACGATATGCAGCTTGCTCTTATTGACAGAATGCTGACGCAAACCAGGTTAAACTCTGTTGATTTTAATGGCGATTTGATTTACGATATCACCATCACAGACTATGATGTAAAACCAATATCCATATCGGGTGGCGAACAATCTGTTGCGTCTGAAAACCGTTTGACTATTAGAGTAAAGGTTAAGTTTGATAACCGGTACGACCCTGAATCTTCATTCGAACGTACGTTTTCGCAGTATGCCGATTATACCAGCGACAGCAACTTTTCCGATGTTGAAAGCGGACTGGTTCAAACCATAATTGAGCAACTTACAGAAGATATTTTTAATGCTTCGGTTGTAAATTGGTAATTTTTGAATAAGCAAAGAAAGAGATTTATACATGAAGCCAGAAAGGTTTTACGAATTGCTAGAATATCCCGGAGAAATTTCCGGTGAAGATTTACCTGAAATAGAAGCCCTGGTAGAAGAATATCCATGGTTTCAGGCGGCTCATGCATTATTGTTAAAGTACCAGTTAATGAATGGGTCGTTTCGTTTTAGTCAGCATCTAAAACACATGGCCATTAGCACGGGTGACCGACAAAGACTCTATGAATGGTTACACCTTGAGCCTGCAAAAGTGATGTCGGTTTCCAATGACCCACTTTCCGATCAAAAGCAATTCGAAATTAACCTGCAGCAAGTTTCTAGTGCAGAGCTTGAGCGACAGGAGAACCGTCGTCTTAAGAAAAAAGAGATCGAAAGTGTTTTGAGCAACGAGGGATTACTTTATTTCGATTTCGATTATGTGCCGGCCGAAAGAGCAAAAACTCAAAAAGCAAAGCAGAACGAAATAACAAAAAGACATGATCTTCAGTCGCAAATTGATCAATCAGGCGATGAATTAACCGATGATACAAAAGCGTGGTTGGCTCATAATATTAATAGGGCACACCAGAAAGCCGGAAAAATAAAAAATGAAAAAGGCAAAAAAGATGAGATCATCGATCGGTTTATTTCTATGTCTGAACGCCAAAGAAATAAAGAGATTACAGAAGAAAAATCAAACGAGATTTTGAATAAATCTGAGGAAAGTACACGCGAAAGCGCTGATTTTATGACCGAAACCCTGGCCAAAATTTATGTAAAGCAAGGTTTATATGAAAAAGCCATAGCTACTTATGAAAAATTAAGTTTGAAATATCCGGAAAAAAATGTTTACTTTGCAGGCCGGATTAATGAGATCCAAAAAATTATCAATAATCAATAAAAGACGATAAAATGTATTATTTCATTTCAGCATTAATCATTGTAGTTGCCATTTTAGTGGTCCTGATCGTTTTGGTGCAGAACTCGAAGGGTGGTGGCCTGGCAGCTAATTTTGCGGGAAATACTCAAGTAATGGGCGTACGTAAAACCGCCGATTTTCTTGAAAAAGCAACATGGGTATTAATCGGTGTTTTCTTCCTGTTAAATATCCTGGCTGTGTATACCATGCCCAGACCTGAGCAAGAGCAAAATAAATCAGAACTCGAAGAAAATATTAATGTAGAAACTCCGGTTACTGCTCCGGCCCCGGAAGATATTCCAGCAGAAGAACCAGAACAGGAATAATTGAAATACCGACATACAACCTATAAGGCTGTCGCTCTATGGCAGCCTTTTTTTATGTTTTAATTTAAACAGGTGCAAAAGTGCCGGTTTATTTGTTCTCCATTTATAAATAGTTTTTTCCAATGAACAAAAAAATCAGAAATGTTGCCATAATTGCCCATGTCGATCATGGAAAGACAACACTTGTAGACAAAATTTTACACCAGTGCAAGCTTTTCGGTGAACACGAAAAACCGGGAGAGCTTATTATGGATAGTAACGACCTGGAACGCGAACGCGGCATCACGATACTGTCAAAAAATGTATCGGTTTCATATAACGATATCAAAATTAATATTATTGATACTCCCGGCCACAGCGATTTTGGTGGTGAGGTCGAGCGTGTATTGAACATGGCCGATGGTGTGCTACTTTTGGTCGATGCTTTTGAGGGCACAATGCCTCAAACAAGGTTTGTGCTCCAAAAAGCCCTTGAAATTGGTTTGAAGCCTGTTGTGGTAATCAATAAGGTTGATAAACCCAATTGCCGGCCGCTCGAAGTACAGGAGGAAGTTTTTGAGTTGATGTTTAACCTCGATGGCAGTGATGAACAACTTGATTTTCCAACCTTTTATGGTTCAGCCAAAGAGGGCTGGATGTCTGATGATGTTACGAAGCGTACGAATGATATAACTTCTTTGCTCGATGGAATTATAAAATATATTCCCGAACCAAAAGTAGAAGAGGGCCCCACGCAAATGCGCATCACATCCCTTGATTACTCTTCCTATGTGGGGCGAATTGCCATTGGTAAAGTTTTTCGCGGTATCCTTAAAGCCAATCAGCAGGTTGCCGTGATTCGTAAAGATAAATCTGTGGTGAAGCAGGTCATTAAAGAACTTTTTGTTTACGATGGCTTTCAGCGTAAAAATGTTGATGAAGCCGAATCAGGCGAACTTGTTGCCATCGTGGGACTTGAAAATTTTGAAATAGGTGAAACAATCGCTCATATTGATCACCCCGATCAACTCGATCCAATTGCTGTAGACGAACCTACAATGAGTATGTTGTTCACGATCAACAACAGCCCGTTTTATGGTAAAGAAGGAAAATATGTAACTTCACGCCATATTAAAGAACGCCTGGAGAAAGAGCTCGAGAAAAATCTTGCTTTACAGGTGCACGATACCGATTCGGCAGATAAATTTAATGTATATGGGCGGGGAATATTGCATTTGTCTGTGCTTATAGAAAATATGCGGAGAGAAGGTTATGAGTTACAGGTAGGCCAGCCTCAGGTTTTATACAAAATGATTGGCGCTCAGAAAAGCGAGCCTTTTGAGGAGTTGACAATTGATGTGCCCGACGAGTACAGTGGTACTGTGATCGAAATGGTGAGCCAGCGTAAGGGTGAAATGAAAAATATGATCCGCAAGGGCGATCGCATTAATGTTGAGTTTGAGGTTCCTTCCCGGGGTTTAATTGGATTGAATAACCAGGTGCTTACTGCTACTGCAGGCGAAGCTATAATGAATCATCGTTTTATAGAGTACCGACCTACTGTTGGACCAATAAAGGAGCGCCAGAATGGTTCGCTTATCGCAATGGAAAGTGGTACAGCCATAGCCTATGCACTTCATAAATTGCAGGACCGCGGTAAGTTTTTTGTGGCTCCGGGAGAAAATATTTATGCCGGGCAGGTCATTGGGCAAAATACCCGCGAGGGTGATTTGGTCCTGAATGTAACCAAAACCAAAAAACTCACCAATATGAGGGCAAGCGGATCAGACGATAAGGTGCTCCTGGCACCACCTATTGAGTTTTCGCTTGAAGATGCGCTTGAGTATATCGAAAAGGACGAATACGTGGAAATTACACCAAAGCGTATACGTTTAAGAAAAATTTTGCTGGACGAGAATGAGCGCAAAAGGGCTAAAATGAAAAGTTAAGAGAAGTTTAAAAATGACGTATAAAGAAATATATAATAAAAAAGGCTGTTTTTTAAGCAGCCTTTTTTGATGGTTTTTTATACAGTGCATTGACTTATGCAATCTACAATACTACTTAATCGCTCATGTTTGAGAAAATAGAAAGTGTTTTTTCCTTCCCGTTTTGAACATAGTACACCTTTATCTTTCAGAATTCCTAAATGATGTGATGTGGTTGATTGCTCTATCTGTAATTTCTGATGAATTTCAGTAACTGTCATTTTATTCCCATCTTCTAGAAAATTAAGAATAGCGATTCTCATGGGATGGGCAATGGCCTTTAACATGCTTGCCGCTTCCTCCAACTGGTCAATGTTTAATTCTGAGACTTTCATTTTGTTTCTTTTTACATATTAAGGATATCCAAATATATGAATATTTTTAAACTTAACTATTAGTTTTTTTATATTATATAGCACATAAAATTTTTACTGTTATGATTAACAGTACCATAGCAATTGGATAAATTGTAGCGTAAGCCACGTGTGGAGCATTCGATTTGGTCATTGGGTCAACCGCGGCAAGGGCCGGCGTACTTGTCATAGCTCCGGAGAGTGCTCCTAAAAATGAGAGTATGTTCATTTTTAACAGATACCGGTCAACCAAAACAATGAGAATCAATGGAAGCAGCGTAACAGCAATTCCATATCCGAAAAGTTGCGCTCCGTATTCCTGAAAAGATGCTACTATGTGGTTGCCGGCATTTGCGCCAACCGATACGAGGAAAAATATCAGGCCCAATTGCCGTAGTAATTGTGTGGCAGCACCACTCAGGGTCCAGACGAATGGGCCTGTTTTGCCGGTTCTACCAAGCAGTAAACCAGTGATTAAAACACCTCCGGTTAATCCAAAGCTAAAGGAGTAACTTCCCATCGAAACATTGATATGACCGATAATGTATCCCAGCACAACACCAATTGCAATAGGGAGAAAATCGGTGTCAGAAAGGTCTTTGTTTGAATTTCCAAAAATCCTGATAATTGATGGCATATCAACAGTGCGTGCCGATACAATGATTTTATCTCCCATTTGTAATTTTACTTGTGAGTCTGGCACAATATCGATGCCTGCCCGCCGTATCCTGGTTATAACTGCGTTGTAGGCTGAGAGGAGGTTTAGTTCCGGAATCGTCTTGTTGACCACATCTTTGTTGGTAACCAGTAAGGATCTCACAGCATGACTTTTGTGCAATGAAATATCTTCATCGGTTACCGGACCTATGAGTTGCTCTATTTTTTCAAGCGCGTCTTCTGTTCCTACAGCCCTGATAATGTCATTTTTGTATACAAGGGTATCTGCCTGCACAGTAGCAGGAACTCCGGCATGTTTGATGCGGCTGATCATTGCGCCGGTCATTTGTCGAATATTCAGGTCTTTTATTTTTTGGCCGTCTACGTTTTCATTTTCAACAATAAAATGCCGCTGTAGAATTTTAGGGTGATCTTTTTCTGCTTCTTTCTCAAAAGCTGCTTCTGCCTGATTGATATCCTTTTTTAATAATTTTGGAAGCACCCTCACAAAAACAATTACACCGATAACCCCAAACGGATAAGCGATGGTATATCCGATAGACGCCAATGGTGAGCCGGTAATGTCAATGGCAGCTGCCAGGCCGGGTGTGCTGGACATGGCGCCACTGAAGAGGCCCACCGCTATATTCGGGTCTAAATCCAGCAATGCAATTAGTAACCATGTTATAAGGCCACCGGTAAACATTACGCCAACGGACAGCATTGCAAGCCTGCGCCCATCTTTTTTAAAGGATGCAAAAAAGCCCGGGCCGGCCTGTATCCCAATTGTGTAAAGAAATAGTACCAGACCTATGGTTTGTATGGCATCCGGAACCTTGAGGCCGTAATGGCCAAAAATAAGTGCCACAAACATTACTGCCGAAACACCCAGGGATATGCCTTTTATATTGACACGACCCAGTATAAAACCAAGCGCAATTATGACAAATAATAAAAAGTTGTCATCGGTTAAAAAGTCCATTGGTTTATCGTTTTACGAGTTTTTGAGTAAATGTGTATGATGAAGATATAATTTTCACAATATAGGT
>Ga0209938_1000130_pt1 | contig 37862 bp, 25 predicted proteins | sample SalPonR2_C_D1_MG_FD_185708 | JGI IMG/M metagenome (GOLD analysis project Ga0209938, IMG submission 185708) | Salt pond soil microbial communities from South San Francisco under conditions of wetland restoration - Salt Pond MetaG R2_C_D1_MG... ... | reverse complement strand
CTTCAAACTGCATAACTAGCTATAAAACAGACTTTTACTAAAATTATATACAGATGAAACGCATTGCAATGATAAGTGGATTTTTACTACTAATCTTTGGATTAACCAGCCCACTTACGGCACAAAGCTGGATCAGTAAAAAAAGTCTTAACGGAGAAGGTCTTCTCGTCAAACAAGAAATGGACATCGAAGGCTTCACAGCCATTGGCCTGGGTATCCAGGCAGAGGTATATCTCAAGCAGGGGAACAATTATCAGGTTGAAATTGAGGCCCAACAAAATATTATCGACGCCCTGGAAAAAGAAGTGGATGATGAGCAGTGGGATATCAGCTTCCCGAACAACCTGCGGGTGCGCAATTATAAAAAAGTGACCATTTGGATCACCATGCCGACCCTAACCGATGTAGCGATTGGCGGTTCTGGTAAGATTATTGGCGAAACGCCCTTCAAAGGCCTGGGAGACCTGGAGATTTCCATTGGTGGTTCCGGGATGATTCAATTAGCTGGGGATGCAAAGGATGCCGAGCTCAACATCGCGGGCTCGGGGACGATCCAAACGGAGGACCTCAAGGTCAATAATGTTGAAATTAGTATTGCCGGCTCGGGAAAAACCTACATTCACGTCGATGATGGAAATATGGATGTATCGGTAGCGGGCTCGGGCAAGGTTTACTACAAAGGGAAAGCCCGCGTTAGTACCAGTATCGCCGGCTCTGGGTCAGTCAAGAGTATTGATTAGTTTAGGTGATTATCTTTTTTGGATGCGCCAAACCTTAAAGTCTTTGTATATGGAGGAGCGGGTGTACATATGCCTTAGTCCAATTCTTCCTTTATTACAAAGCGGTGCTGAGGAGGCATCCCAGCGTAGGGTCAAATGATCCTGGGCATCCTGCTTATTCTGAATGTGCATTTCTATTGTATTTTTATAACGGGCTACCTGAACATGGTAGGTATAAAAAGGCTTAAACAAGCCACTATTGAAGGTATCGGGGGGAATCTCGCTGCCAGCGAGTTTAGTCCTCTTTGCCGGCTCATACCTTCTCAGGCGGATATAATCTTCCCCTCCATTTGCTTTACCGACCGCATAGCTGATATGATAGGCATTCATATGCCGATAATAGATCCGCATACTGGGCACCCTTCTTTTTTCATTCCAAAGGCTGATGTCCTCTGGGTACTCCGCTCCCCCTTTACCCGTCGCGTGAAAGTAAATGATATTGACAAAACCATCTGAGTAATCGGCGCGGGTATAATCGAACTCGATGAGCATATTCCCTTCAAAGGTCTCTTTAGTCCATAGCACCGCGTGGCAGGTATCATTCTTGGCCTCCGGGCCAGCCGAATAATACATACCCATCGGGGTATTGTCAAGCACGGCTCTTTCCCCGTCCAGAAACCATTTTTTGGTCCAATCCTGGGTTCCGCTATCTTCAAATAGCAACTCTTTTTTTGTCCAGTTGGTCGGCTGCTTCTCCTCATCCCCTACTAAAGCGGTCTGAGATTTACAGGCATAGGTGAGTAGAAGTACCCAACAGGCTATTATGAATCGTTTACGGTAGAAAAGCATAGGATTAAAAGTTTAAGACAAGATAAGCTCCCTTGAAATCTTGATTCCTGGCTTCAATGGTAGTTTTGCCCGGAGCCGGTTTCAATTCGATAGTCGCCCTGCCATTTGCCATTTCAATCACCTGGCTGCGGGAAGGGGTTCCGTAGTTAATTAATAATTTACTGGGGCCGTCTTCCGAAAAGTAAATTCGATCCTCGTAGTCCAGGACCCGTCGCCCCTGCTTATCGACGGCGATGGCCTCGATTAGGTAATTACCATTAGCCATGGGGATCGCGCTTAGCTTAAAGTTCTGGGGGGATCCCGTCTTTTCAAAAGAATATTGCACCTCCAGACTATCTGCTGACACCGGGGCTCCATCGAGATACCCTTTTGCTAACAAAGTATTTTTTCCCGCTTCAAATGAAACGTCCCAGTTGAGGCCGGAGGCCGGAAATGCCCCCAGCCGCTTTTCTTTGCGTCCCAGGCTTTTTCCATTGTGCAGCAATTCCACACTGGTACAATTACTGAAGACACTAATATTTCTCGACTTCCCCCTGGGACCACTGCGCTGCGTCCAGGTATGGGATTCAATATATACAAAAGGCGTCTCACTCCAGTAGCTTTTGAACACGTAGTAAGCATCCTTGGGTTTCCCCTCCCGGTCTACCAATCCTTTTTGGTTGACAAAGGGTATAGGGTTTTCAGGCCGCAATGGGGTGCCAAAATCTTTGAAAGCCCATTGTGCATTACCGGCAAACCAGTCGGTCGTTTCGGATACGCTAAGGTGCCAGTCAAAAAGATCAACCAGGTAATTCTCCGTCCAATCCCCACTTTTGGCAATATTCTGGACGTTCACCTGGTTAATATCTTCGGCCCATTCGTCTTCATTCACTAGTCCATCTCCGTCAATGGGCGTTTCGGTATGCCGGCCTACGTGGCTGGAGCCTCCATATTCCATGTGCAGGAACCGGTCGTAATTATAGCGTTGTTTTTCCAGGGTAGGCCCGTAGTTTTTATATACCCCGGCGTACCAACCCGACCAAATAGAGGGCGAAAACACATCCACCAGGTCGCTACCCTCGTAGTACTTCCGAATACTGGTCATCCGGTAGGGATCTAATTCGTGAGCGATTTTATCCAATTTTCTCACCATTTCATTCAGCCGATCGGTATCTCCTCCCCCTTCGAAATCGGGTAGCCAGTAAATCTCGTTACCCAGTGACCAGAAGAAGATACTGGGGTGATTATAATTCTGAGTGATTTGTTCTTTGAGTAAGCGAACGGTGTTTTCATCCCATGCGGTATTGCCGCGACCGCCCCGACACCAGGGTAATTCATCCCACACGATCAAGCCTAATTCATCACAGGCTTTATAAATCTCAGGATCCTGTGGATAATGCCCCAGGCGGACAAAATTGGCGCCCATCTCCTTGATCATTTCCATATCCTTCCGGTGGAGTCGGTTCGGCACAGCGGCTCCCAGTCCGGCGTATTCTTCGTGACGGTGGGTCCCCCGTATTTTCAGTTTTTTACCATTCAGGTAAAAGGGTCCGTTTTTTTCAAACCGGTACCAGCGGTAGCCGTATTTTTGGACTAATTCATCCACCACCTGTCCCTCTTTTTCTAGATAGATATGCATCGTAAAGAGAAAAGGCTGATCGGGCGACCACAGCGTCGGATTTTCCAGTACGGGTAGCTCTAACAAGGTTTCTGAAATACTTTGCGCGGTTGAAAGGGGCTGACTACCGGCCAGTACTGCCTGTAGACTATCTTTTCCAAATACTTCGTAGCGAATGACGCCATCAAAGCGATTTTCTTCGGGATTAGCGATGCTTAGTTTCACCTGCGTTTGAGCGGCCGTTTCGCTGACTTCCGGCGTACTGATCTGCGCCTTTTGCAAATAGGTTTCGGGCACCGTTTTAAGCCAAACGTCCCTGGTTAGTCCCCCGTAGATAAAAAAATCAGATTTCTGGGAAGGGATGATCTCGGGCTTATAGCCATTATCTACCTTCACCAGTAGTTCGTTGGTACGACCTTTTTTCACGTAAGGCGTGATGTCTATTTCAAAGCCAAGATACCCGCCTACGTGCGACCCCGCCAACCGTTGATTCACGTAAACCTCAGCGGTGATATTGGCCCCTTCAAAATAGAGGAGATGCCTAAGACCAGCTTGACTGGGAATGGTTAATTGTTTTTTGTACCAACTGGCATCCCGGCGATAGCCCGGCAGATAATCGGTGGCATCCCATTGGTTCCAGGTATGCGGAAGGTCAACCCAGCTCCAGTCTTTTTGGTTTTGAAGATCTCCGACGGTGAAGCCGGCATCTTCCAGGTATAGCCAATCGCTATTGATATTCTCAAGACCTCTATCTACTTTATTTTTTTGGGTTGATATACCTTTTGCCGCCAGAAGAAAGAAAATGGCAAGTAAGCCGAACACCGGAAAAAATCTACTCATAACATAACGGCGTTTTGTTCAATGGCTAACCTTTTTAATAAGGCTTCCACATAGTAATAGTCTGCGTAAATAATAGGCACATCCACCTCAAAGGGGCCAGGTATACTGCCTACACTATGTTCTAATAAAAAAGGAGGGGTATCCGATTGATATTCGGGGCTTCCCAAAGTACTCAGGATACCATCTGCCCAGGCCAGGTATTGATCCCGGTTCGCGGGGTCATACTTAGAGAGTTCCAAAAGGCCTGAAGCAGCCACGGCGGCTGCCGAAGCATCTCTGGGTTCGTCAGGAATATTCGGGGCATCAAAATCCCAGTAGGGTATCAGGTCCTCTGGCAAATTGGGATGATTAAAGATAAACTGTGCTATTTTTTTTGCTTGCGCTAAAAACCGGGGATCTTTAGTTGCTGCGTATACTTCCGTAAAACCATAGAGTCCCCAGGCCTGACCCCGTGACCAGGCAGACTCGTGAGAGGCTCCCTGGTGGGTATGTCGGTTTCTAACCTCCCCGGTAAGCGTGTCATAATCAATAACGTGATAGGAGCTATTGTCCGCGCGGAAGTGATGTTCTAAGGTGGTTAGGGCGTGCTGGTAAGCAATCTTATGGAAGGTAGAATCGCCCGTTAGGCGGGTAGCTTCAAACAACATTTCCAGGTTCATCATATTGTCAATGATCACCGGGAATTGCCATACATCTTTGTTCCAGTCCCAGGAGCGAATGGCCCCTACCGTTGGCTGGTAACGCTTTATCAGTGTTTTAGACGCCTGGACAATCACGTCTTTATAGTGTTCTGAGGGTTCTACCTGATATCCTTTTCCAAAGCTGTTATACACCTTAAAACCCAGGTCATGGGTATGGGTATCCCATTTTTCCTTTTCCTGAAAGGCCGTCCATTTTTTTGCTGCTTCTTTTAGTCTTTTGTCCTCTGAAAAGCGGAATAAATCCCATAAGGTGCCGGCATAAAAGCCACTGGTCCACTGGCGTGAATTGGTTGCTTTTAAAGACCCATCTGCTTCTAAAGCTCTGGGAATCCGAGTGGAATCAATGGGGAATTCTTCAAGAATAGCGATGGCTTTGGTCGATAGCTGCTCTAGCCTTTGTTCCAGACTTTGCTCCGTCATTTCTGTCTTGGGCATCGGATGCTTGACCTCAGCGCATCCCATTAAAAAGAGCAGGAGACTAAATATTAGAAGGTTTTTCATTCAACTTAATTTAAAACCCGGACCTGTTGCACCAAAGCAAATTTACGGGAATATCCACCCTGGAAATAGTCCATAAAAAAATAGGGGCATATCTACCCAAAGGGAGAAGTCCCTGATTCCTATTAAAATGGGGAGCGTGGCTATGCAGCTTTCTTATCACTGCATGACCAACGCTCACCCTTTGTTACTCCAATCGTGCGTATGAAACTATTCTTACTGAACGATCAACTTAAGGGACATTTCGCCCTCTTCGGATTGAATACGGGCAATATAAAACCCTTTGTTTAGTCCATTTTGAGGCATCCAATTCACGCGGTGTTCACCCGCGGCTTGCTCATCCTCAACCAAAGTATTGATCAGTCGACCCGTCATATCATAGATACTGAATCTTACCACACTACGTTTTTGTAATTCATAAGTAAAGGTGGCCGTCTCATAAACGGGATTCGGCTGTACGCTCAACTTAAAGGTATTCGCAAGACGTGGTTCGAACACACTGGTCAATAGCTGACAACTTCCAACGGCCCCTATGGCACCACCGTCTGTACCCGCCGTAGCAGATGTAGCATCGGAGCTGTAGCAGGGATCAAAAGTAGAGAAATCAAACAGGTTACCAAAGTCCCTGGAAGTTCCCTCCAGAGCAATATCCTGAACAATAAAGTCAAACATGTCGGTAGCACTTGGGTCCGCATAGAGATCTCTTACGTACTGAATAATACTCATGGGGATACTATTCAGGGTAATTTCTTCAGAAAAGTAGGTATCCTCTGGATTATCCAGTCGCTGAAGAATCAAATCAGAGTAGACCGCTGGACGACTCACCGAGTCAATTCCATTCCACAAATCCAGCACATCCTGGGTATAGAAGATATTATTAGCCGCAAAAGTGAAGTTCGTCTCCTCGTAGAGCGTATCGATCGTAAAAATCTTATGCGCTTCGTTATCCGGCTGCGTTTGCTCATCCGTGTAGATCGGCGAAGTACCCATCATTAGCGGATTCATCAGGATATTATTGGTTACTTTAACCGTCAGGGCCTTACCAAATTGGAAAGCACCGTGTCTACCCACGTGATTGAACACGGTACAGTGATCAAATTCAACGTAATTGTGGGGGCCCGTAGCCCCCTGACTGCGGAGAATCCGGTCAACAATATTATGCATCACCGTTTGGCGAATAATGATGGTATCCTGTGCAAAGTTTCTGGAGTCAAAGGCACGACCATTCCCCTGCAGAATGAAGCGATTCCCCCCATTCCGCAAAATAGAATTGGTAATGTATACCTTACAATCACCAGCCCGCATCTGGATAAATCCGCCCCGGTCTTTTTCGATGATACAGTTGTCTACGATAATTCGATTACCGGGTGCCATCATTCTGATTAGTCCCCAATCGTGCTGTTCACCAGGACCTCTTTCCCCGGAAATAATCCAAAGATTCTTTAAAGTGAAATCGTCTTGGGCCCGCATGATCGGACGATAATTACCGGAGGCATTTGGGGTACGAGTGATAATCGGTTTGTTGTCCGTATCCGTTAAATCGACGGCTTCGATATGAATCGGCCAGCCGATATTGACCAATTGCTCCGTAGTGATGTAGACCACGCCATTTTCCAGTTTGTAAATGGTGTTACTATCTGTCCGTTCTCCAGCTGCGGTGGTATCTCCCGTAATAACCGGATAGATATCTGCCGGTTGGGTGGGATCCCCACTACCTGGAATCGTTACAACGCGTTGCCCCTGCACTTGCCAGGTAAAGAAAAGGCAAACGAGTGCTAAGCTAAGAGTGTAAAATTTTTTCATTTCATTCATAATTTAAAAATGAGTTTAAGTAAGTACTAAAGCTTTTATATATTTTATTCTTGTAATCTGAATTGTAGGCCAACCGTAGAGGTCCAGCCAAAAGTTTGTATGGTATTGATATAATTCTGATTCCGTGTAAAGGAAATATCCTGTTGGTTACTGATGTTATTAAAGTTCCAGAAGGCGGTCCAGTTTTTATTGATCTTTTGCTTGACCGAAGCATCCCAGCGCCAAAATTCCAGATTAAAGCGATCGAAGTCTTTGTTTGTACTGTAGCTACTGGCTTTTGTCCCCTGAAAGGCGCCAGAAATTCGAGCGGAGAAACCTTTAAAATCATAACCCACCGACATATTAAAAATATGCGGCGACTGGCTGGGCATACTCACGGTCCGCCGGTTATTGGTAAAAATGGTTTCAATCACCGGAGGAAAGGGAATGATCACCCTCGATTCTGAAGTCAAAAAGAAAAACTCCGTTTCTGAGTATAAGCGTGCGTAATTGATATTAAATACGAAGCCATTAAAAGGCTTAGGTAGAAAACTCAGGTTAGTTTGCAGGTCAAACTCATACCCCCATACGGCCGAATTCTCTAAATTGGTATAAGAGGACAACTGATATCCAGAATAATCTGGCCATCCACTGGCGGCGGCCAATTCAGGATCGGCCAATTGAATCGTCCAGGGAATAAAAATATTGCTAATCTGCTTATAGAAGCCCCCAAACGTGAATAACCCAAGTCCTCCCTTAAAGGTCGAAATAAATAAATCATAGTTTTGAGACCGGGCGTAGTCTAAATTGGGGTTACCTGCCGAAATACTAGTATTACTGTCATTTATTTGTGCCCGCGGCGTAATAAATTCAAAATCGGGTCTCGCTAAAGTAGTAGAATAGGAAGCCCGTACATCCAACCACTTTAATGGTTTATACTTCAAGTGAAGGTGGGGTAAGAATTCCCCGTAAGTCTGAGTCGTTACGGTATCAAAAGCAAAACCGTTTACCCCAAAGCGACCATTGATGGCAGAAATCACCGCGGAATAATTATTATTCGAATATTCATAACGGAAACCAGGAATCACGGTTAACTTATCTCCAAAATCCAGGCGAAACATAGCGTAGCCTGCGGTGATGCTTTCTTCTACCTCATAGTTATCGACCAGTACCCTGCGATCATTATTTAACAGTGGCTTTTGGGTCTCGAAAAACTGAAGGATTTTATCTTGATCCAGGGCGGCGTCAAATGCGATCTGGCTACCATCCTGATTCTCAAAATCAATGGTACTACCGGTGGCCACAAAGTTTTGAATGCTGATTAACTGGGCATTGGCGGAGGAAAAGATCAACTCGTCTCCACCAGTAGCCTCCCTATAAGCGGCCGAAGCATTAGCCGTAGTGGCCCCTCCTAAATAATAGAAGTTCTCTAACCTCCTGGACACATCACGTTCCCGATTAATGTCGAAATATTTCCCGCCAAACTTAAAGTAACCACCTATTTTATCCCCTAGCTTTAAGGGAATCTTGAAATTGACGAAATAAGTTTGGGAGTTTTCGAAAGTCCGGGTATCTCTAGTATCTAACTCATTTAAGAAAGCAGACTGCAGATCCGGATTGGCCGCCCCAAAAAAGGTACGTGGATGCCCGTTCCGGTCCAGATCGGAATCGTAAGATATCTCATTATCTGTAATCTCCATGGTAATATTTTGGGGCGTAGCCCCTTCCGTAGTGGCAGTAGAAATATTCCAGTCAATGATTACTTTATTAAGATTGTGCTGACCACTCAAAGCTACGGAGTATAAATCCAGCTGATTATCGATGGATTGCCCCGTGTAGAAAATGCCCGGAGCACCGGGGCTGTAGGTATTCGTTACCCGGAACTGGTCCCGCTCCGTTCTACTGTAAAGCCCAAACAAAGCAATATTAGATTTTCCCAGATCATAATCCAGGTTCAAACTACCGTTCCTACGCTCTCTGATCTCATCTCGGTCCTCAAAACGAAGGGTATTCCCCAGAATGTCCGTAATTCCAGTCTCCGGGTTCGTACGTCCCTGGGTCCAGCTGTTGCTCAGGTAGTCCCCGCCCCGGTTAAATCGTTCCACATTACCCTGGGCAACAAATCCCAGCTTATCTTTGAAAATACGATCACTGACCTGAACCAGTCCTTTGTAATCTCCATAATAGTTATTCAAATTGTTATAGCCGCCAAAAGCACGAGTCAGGAGTCGGAAATCTTTTGGTGCTTTTCTGAGTTTAAGGTTTACCGTACCGCCGATGGCTTCCGCATCCATATCAGGTAAAGGCGACTTAAACACTTCAATACCGTCCAGCAATTCTGGTGATATCAGCGAGAGATCCACCGAACGGTCCGTACTGGAGTTCGAGGGCAGTCGTACACCATTAACGGTAATGGCGTTAAATTTAGGCTCTACCCCGCGGATCACTACTTTTTGTCCTTCGCCTCCACTCCGATTAACGGACACCCCCGGAAGCCGGGCAATCGCTTCGGCCGCATTCACATCGGGCAGCTCCTGGATACGATCCGCCGATACAATATTAGCAATCGATTCGGAATTCAATTGTTGGTTAATGGCCTTGGCCTGCCCCAATAGTTGTGCCGACACGACTACTTCCTGCCCCATAATAGAAGAGGGACTCAAGTTAACGTCAATCACGGACCGCTCTCCCTGCTCCAACTGGACGGTAACTTCTTTGGTTTCGTAACCCAGATAGGAGACAACGATTACTTGTTCCCCTACCGGAACCCCTGTAAGATTAAAATTACCATCTATATCGGTTATGGTACCATAACCCGTATTAGCTTTCAAAAAAACATTTGCCCCTGGTAAGGTAGATCCTCCATCTGCATCAAGAACCTTTCCGGATACGATAGCAGTTTGTGCATTCATACTAACCGATGCAAGCAAAAGAACAATGGTATATGTAAGCGACCAGACGTACTGTTTCATACAATTAATTTTGCAATGTAGCAGCAAGGCTAAATTTTATTTTGAAATAACGAATGATTACATCTGTAAATCTAGTGTACAAAAAGCGGGAAATCGTCTACATTAGGGTAGACAACTGTACAAATCAGGGTAAAAACACCCATTTATTAGCGATTCATGTACTCGGAAGGCGTTTGATTGAAATGTTTCTGGAAACATTTGCTAAAGTAGCGGGTGTCTTTAAATCCAACCTTGTAAGCTACTTCAGAGACGTTTAGCTTCTGAGTCTCCAAGAGCTGGGCTGCCCGTTTCATACGCAGGGTCTTCATAAAGTTATTAGGCGTCTGATTGGTGAGCGCTTTCACTTTCGTAAAAAGTAAAGGCCGACTGACGGCCAGTGCGTAGGCAAATTGCTCAGCGGTGAAATTGGAATTGTCAATGTTCTTTTCGGCCACTTCCAGGGCTCTTTTTAGAAAATCTTCATCCGCAGAAGTAACGGTAATTTCTTTGGGTTCTAAATTCATAACCCGTACAAACTTTTCGCGCATAGTTTCCCGATTACGGATGATGTTTCTCACCCTTAAGCGCATCTCTTCCGGATTGAAAGGTTTAGTTACGTAATCGTCTGCTCCCGTTTGCAAGCCTTCATTCTTAAGGACCTGTGCAGAACGCGCCGTCAGAAGAATGATGGGTATGTGACTGGTCTTTACATCCGTTTTTAACTTTTCGCACATAGCCATCCCATCCATTTTGGGCATCATAATATCGCTTATGATGAGTTCCGGATTGAGCTTTTTGGCCTTAGCAAGACCTTCCACACCATTAATAGCGGTTTCAATTCGGTAGGTTTTCTGGAAAATACTCTGCAGATACTGCCGGACCTCTTCATTATCTTCCACAACGAGAATCAAGGGAGCGTCACTTGGAGACTTTTCCGTAGATTCCGCCAGCCAGGAAAAATCAGGGGCTTCAACTACCGGCCGGTTCTCCTGGAGAAGAACATTTTTAGGATTAATTTCAGTATCTGATATTTCACTCGTCTGAAAGTGCTCTTTACCCAGTGGGATTTCCACAAAAAAAGTAGTACCCTTACCTACCTCACTTTCTACCCACAATTTTCCCTGGTGTAGCTCAACCATTTGCTTGGAAAGTGCTAAGCCAATCCCAGTCCCCTTTCGCTTCGATAAGGGAATGGCCACCTTTTCATAATATCTTTTAAAAATTTGCTCGTGAAGATCTTTTTTAATGCCATTCCCGTTATCAGACACGCTGATTTCGACACTTTCTCTTTTTTTCCTCATGATAACGGAGATGACGCCCTTATCCGGGGTAAACTTAAAGGCATTGGAAAGTAAATTGAAAAAGACTTTCTCTAACTTTTCGGCATCAAACCAGGCAGATAGCTCCGCTTCCGGACTGTGAAAGATATATTTGATGTCCCTCATCTGAGCTGTCTCTTCAAAAAACCGGAAAATCTCCCCGGTGAAGGCCACGATATCCCCCCTGGCCGCCCGGACAGGGTCGTGATCTGCTTCTAACTTCCGAAAGGTCAGAATTTGATTCACTAAGTTCAGCATACGCTCAGCATTGCGCTTTACCGATTGTAGTTGGCCGTGGATGCCATTGGAGGTATACTTTTGCAGCATTTCATCCAGTGGGCCCAGGATCAGTGTAAGGGGCGTCCGGAACTCATGAGTGATATCGGTGAAAAACCGGAGTTTCATTTCATTGAGTTCCTTTTGTTGCTGTTTAGCCAGTCGCTCTAAATGCAGGCGATTTTTTAAGCGTATGAAAAACCAGGCTCCGTAAATCGCCCCCGCTAACAAGAACGCATAGATGATATAAGCCCAGATACTCCGCCAGGGAGGAGGTAAAACTTTGATCCTTAACTGACGTTCTTCCTCCTTCCAAATCCCATCACTATTCGTAGCCTTCACTTTAAAAAGGTAGGTTCCTGGCCTTTGAATGGTATATCCCGCCCTGGTTTGGCCGACCGTATAATTCCAGTCATTGTCCAGGCCTTCCAGTTTATAGGCGTATTTTATATTGCCGGGATTCGAATAATCCAATGCAGCCAACCCGATGGAGAAAATGGCTTCGTTGTACTTAAAGGTAAGGTCGCCCACTTCGTTCAGTACCTTGTCCAATACGGAATTATCGTCCAGAACCCTCACCTTTCTATTATAGACCTCCAAATCCGTAAAAACCAATGGAGGTATAAACTGACTATTTAATATTTCTGAAGGCTGAAAGAGGGTAAAACCATTCGTGCCTCCAAAAAGCAACTCCCCCGACTGGGCTTTGTAGTAGGCATTATAGTTAAATTCCAGATTTTGAAGCCCGTCAGCGTAGTTGTAGTTGGTAAACACCCCGCCTTGAATATCCATTTTGGAAAGTCCGTTATTCGTACTTAGCCATAATTTACCCGTTCTGTCCTGAAGGATACCAAAAATGGTAAGACCAGGCAAGCCATCCTTTTCAGTGTAATGGCGAAAAGTTTGATCATATGGATTAAAGGCAAACAATCCATTAGAGAAAGTGCCAATCCATAATATCCCGCTTTTATCTTCATACAGGGAATAAATCTTAAAATCTCCCAGGAACCGACGAAAGGACAGGTCATAGTCATTGATCGAATCCCTAAGTATCAGGTTTAAACCACTTTCCGTTCCAACCCAAAGGCGATGCCTGCTATCCTTGAGAATAATCCTCCCGTTATTTGAACTGATGCTAGTGGTATCTGCCGGATCGTATTGGTAGGCCTGAACTTTGTTACTCTTCAGATCAATCACATTCAAACCTCCACCGTAAGTGAGGGCCCACAACTTGTCTCCCTCTTTAAGTAAACTATACACATCATTATCCGTCAACAAATTAGGGGAGGCTGGAGTGTTTTTAATGTGACGAAAACTCATATCTGACAGGTTCAGACAACTAATGCCCTGGCGGAAAGTACCAATCCATAGCTTATCACCATCCTTCAACAAGCACTTTACACTATTACCACTAACGCCATTTTGCCCGGAATCCGCCAGATAAGTCTTGAAAGCCCCCGCGGCTCTGTTAAAATAATTCAAACCTCCACCTTCTGTTCCAATCCAGAAGTTTCCTTTTTCATCTTCTGCAAAAGAGCTGATGACATTGTGGCTCAGGCTATTTTCATCCGGAAGATGTTCGTAATTTTCAAATCGATTGAAAGCTGGGTCGTGGTAATTAGCACCACCATGATAAGTACCCAACCACAAGCCCCCACTATGATCAAAGAAAATGGACCAAATGGAATTATTACTTAGGCTACCAGCGTTGAGATCCTCCTTTACAAAGCGTTGAAAATGATCTTTTTCCGGAATATATTTGTTCAGGCCTCCCCAGGTACCTATCCAAATATCCCCATCTGGGCTTTTAGCCAGCGCTCTAACGCTATTGTTACTTAGCGAATGAGGATCATTACTATCGTACCCATAAAGCTTAAGTCCCTGGTTTTTTGGATTATACCGAAATACGCCACCCTGAGTACCTACCCAAAGTTGCCCCTCGTCGTCTCTGATAATCGATTGTACATCATAATTCGGTACCGATAAATCGTCTCGATACCTGGAAAGGAAAGGCCGTACTTTATACTTCCCGTCTTTAGTTACCTTCAGGCGATATATACCATGGGGCATGCCTAAGAGTAGATCACCGTTGTCTGCCTCAAAGACCACCTGGACGTTCATAGCCTCCCCCCCAGGAATGTCCAGTGGTACCTTAACAAACTGATCTTTATCTGATTGATATAAGTTTAGGCCATTATTCATACCCAACCACAGACGACCTTTTGAGTCTCGTAAAATATCTTGAACCAACTCGGAAGAAAGGCCATCCTCAAGGGTATAATTATGAAAGGTATCTACCTTCGCATCATATTTACTCAAGCCCTTAAAGTTACTAAGCCATATAGTGGATGCAAGGCTGTCAAAATAGAGCGTTCGAATGTCGTTACCACCGATGGTACCCGGTTGCTCCGGATCATTTCTATATACCGTGAATTGATAGCCATCATACTTATTAAGACCATCCCGCGTTCCCATCCAGATGTACCCCTCGGCATCTTGTGTAATGGCAAATACGGATCCCTGCGAAAGACCATCTTTTTTTTCAAAATGACGAAAAACGGCTTTATCCTGGGCGTAAAGCCCTCCCGAAAAGCACAAAAAGACGGCGCCGAAAAATATAGCAGATACCCTCTCAATAAACTTATGAAGTCCTCCCATAATTCAATCCTGGTCTAATCAATCTTCGAGGTAAATAACTATAATTAAAAGAACATATCCAATCCAATCACCAAATTTATAATCCCTTTTTAGGTCTTTCCCCTAAAAAAAATTAGGTAGACAATTAATTAAACAATTAAAGCTCTCGGGCGGATTATACGATTTCCACCCTAATAATAGACTTTTAATCGTACTTACTTTCCTAGCTTTAAGCCAAAGCAAATTAAGGTTTTTACCCAAAAAAAGCATCATGAAAAAAAATCATACCCGTAACTTCTTACTTATCCTATTCCTTATTGGGCTGTTTGTCGGCTGTCAGTCCAATACCGAGCCAACAGCATCCCCGCCTGCTGACAAATCAGAAGAAAAGGCACAGGCTATACTCCTGACGCAAACGGGCGAATTCGACCCCAATGACAAAACTAAAATAAGCGGTGATTACGTCGCCCGGCAACGGCTAATCGTCCCCCAAAATCTGGAACCGCAAAATAAATGGGTGATGTTCGAGGGGCCAGTGCTGGAAAACGACCTGATCGCTTATCGCTTTTACATGGACAGTCGGCATCGCAACGACATTTATGGGAAGCGGGTAAAAGATCTGGTCATGGATACCGTGGGCTGGCAATACCACGACATCATGGATTGGGGTTCAGATATCCTGAAAGTAAATCAATCCCTGGGTATTGGAAGTCCTGCCATTTGGTATCAGGATTCCTTGTATGCACTCTCCGAATATGACAAAAAAATAGTAGAGGTTACTTCACCTAATGCGGAAACAGCTTCCGTAAGAACCACGCTTACCGGACTAAAAGTGGGAGACCAGAAATTCGACCTGATCCAGAATTGGTCCTTACGAGCCGGCGAACCCTGGTCAACCATCCGATTAGAAGTGGTCGACGGTCAGCTGCCCGAGGGGATGTACTTTGCCACCGGTATTGTAAAACACCTGGAAGACCTGACTGCCGAAAGGGAAAACAATTTTTTATATGCCTTTACCTGGGGCGAGCAATCGTATCATAATGAAAACATGGGTATGGGACTAGTCATGAACCTGGATGATCAACCCGAAAAGGTACCTAATATCTGGAGTCATACCTATGTATTTAAAAATCCCAGATCGGAAATGAGTTACCAGTTTTTGGCCGCCTGGGAAAGAGATGTAATCGGAGTCAAAGACGCCGGTGCATTCGAAAATTTAATCCAACAAGCCTGTAAACCACTTCAATAAAAAACTTATCGTATGCCTGTATTAAAATTTGACGAAACTACCGCTGAACGTGTCCGCCCGGGGCTGGAACGCAAAATTATTCATACCGGGGCCCTAATGACCGTAGTCATTGACTTTTCAGACGGCCCCTGGGAAAAACCGGAGCCTCCCCACTCTCATCCGCATGTACAGACCTCCTACGTCGCCGAAGGAGAAATCATCTTTTACTGTGAAGGAGAGCCCGATCAGCACCTAAAGGCGGGGGATCTATTTGCCGTGCCTTCCGGCAAATCACACACCGTAAAGCTATTGACGGAGCGCGTCCGGTTGGTCGATAGTTTCAACCCACTTAGAAATGATTTCCTGACCTAAAAAATAATTATGCCCTATCGATTTGCACTATTATCAAGCTTATTCAGCATCTTATTTTTTTCTTTCTCCCAAGCACAGGATGTATCTAAAGAAGCCATCGCAAGTGCTATTGATTTTGACCGCCTGGAGCATCCTTATTTGTTCTTTGACAAGAGTGGCCTGAAGGAGATCAAAAAGAACATAAAAAATGATGTTGAAAGTGGAGAGCTTATGACCCGGCTTCTGACGGAGGCGAATAGCTTACTTTATATGCCGGTAGATGCTAAAATCCCGGAAAGAGGCACCCACGTTCGCGCGGGCTGGAGCGAAATCGACCGGGCGAATGAATACGAAAGAAAATTGCGCGCTTATTCCAGCCATGCCCAACATCTCGCTTTTGTTTACCAAATCACGGGAGAAGAGGAATATGCTCAAAAGGCTTTTGATTTTGCCGAGGTAGTCTGCCAGATGCCAGTTTGGGTCCTACAAGCCCACGAGTTTCCGATTATCTACAGCAGGGTTATGCCCTGGAACGTACCGGATAATCAAGTCAACTTCAACTTCGATATCAGAACGGCTGGTCTGGGAGAAAGTATAGCCTGCGTGTACGACTGGACCTATGAAGCCCTGGAAGATTGGCAGCGCGACAGAATTCGGGGTGCCCTATTGGAAAAAGTGATTACTCCGGTCAGAGGGGACTATGAATTCCACTGGTGGGCCACCTCCTACCGCTGCAATTGGACTGGGGTCTGTAATGGCGGGCTTGGTATTACCGCCATTGCGCTATTAAAGGACCACCCTACTCTGATCGACGTAGTGGCCGAATCCTACAATCGGATTAATAAAATGATGAATGAAATTGGCGTGGACGGCGGCTGGCAGGAAGGTGGCGGCTACCTACATTACGGGCTGCGCCACGCAACCCGTTTTGCCGTTTCGCTAAAGGAAGCCAGCGGCGGTCAATTCAATTTATTTAAAAATGAAAGGCTAAGTAACAACCCGGCCTCTTTTCTCATCTATTTGAACATTCCTCCCAACCGGGCCGTAAACTTTGGTGATTCCAAGGACAGAATTAACGGCAGCACCGATTTTTTTAATCTACTGACCAACGAGACGAACAGCCAGGAAGCCGCCTGGTACCGAAATCACATCCTGGGGCGGGGCCGAAACGTGTACGACCTGATTTTCCCAAGACCAGCTATGGAGGGAACTCCCCCGGAAAACCCCTCCCGACACTTCAAAAGTATCGACTGGTGGGTCATGCGTTCTGATTTCACCGACGTGAATAAGGTGTTCCTGGCCGGTAAAGCTGGTAAAAATAACGACCCCCACCATGGTCACCTGGATATCGGGCATTTTGTATTGTATTGGAAGGGACAAGCCTTCCTAAAAGATTCCGGACAACCTTATTACGATGAAGAGTACTTTGATGAGACCCGTTGGCAGTATCCCCAGGCGGCCAGCGCCGGGCATAATGTCATCATGGTCAACGGAGAGCAGCAGGTTCCTGGCAAGCTGAAAAACCAGCCCTTTAATCATGAGATCGGAGGTAAGGTCATCGAGTTCAAATCCACTAAAAAGCGCGATTACGTGCGGATGGATCCAAGCAATGCCTACCCCAAAAAAGAACTCCGTAAATGGCAGCGGCATATCGTATTGGAAAAACCCAATATCACCCTCTTGTTAGATGATATTGAGACACAAAAGAATGGTGCCCTGGTAGACCTGCGCTTTCATACGGAAGTCGAAGAGCAAATCAATCGGGATGGCTTCGCTATGTTAAAGGGGAATAATGACCAAATGGCATTGATCCCCACCGGTAATAACCCGGTACAATTTTACCAGGACCAGCATGCCTATCAGCCGGTACATGGCACCAAACCGTTTGAATGGCTACCCTATTTTGGGCTGCACACCAGAGCTGAAAAAGCGCAAAACAGAACGGCTACCTTAATTCTTCCCGTCGAAGATGAACAAGAAGCAAAGTCTATTCAATCGAGCCTTAAAATGTTGGAAGAAAAGGAGGGCCTCCTTATCCAATTTAAATATCGAGGGGAAAAGTATGCTTACCATTTTCATAAAAATCAAAACGGCTTACAACTCGATTGATTTAACCCAAAAACTATGCAAATTCACTCACTTTCATTCATTGTTCTGTCGCTATGTATTAGTTGTTTTTCATGGGCTCAGGAAGCTTCCAAAATCGTTTTTGAAGATGAAAACGGCTGCCTTCGCTACGTCTCCGATTCCGAAAATAATTACATTCCGGACTTTAGTTATGCCGGGTATAAAAACGGAGAGGTACCGCTACCCGAACTAGAGGTGGTCAAAACGATTTCTGCTATAGAAGGCGATAATACGGCCCATATCCAGGCTGCTTTAGACGAGATAGCCGCTTTACCCATGGATGAAAATGGTTTCCGGGGAGCCCTGTTATTAGAAGCGGGCGCCTACGAAATTCACGGTACGGTAGTCATTAGAGAAAGTGGTATCGTTTTGCGAGGCGTAGGCGATGACAGCGATCCCACCAGTAATACTATACTACTGGGGGTGGGAAATACGCCTACCGAAAGAGATATCATCCAGGCGGGGAACACACCCAATATAAGCTGGTCGCAGTCGGTCCCCGGTACGAACTCAACTGTAACCAGTGATTTTGTACCTGCGGGATCTCGTTCCCTGGAAGTGACGGCCCCCGAACTGTACAGCGAAGGGAACAATGTGATCATTCGACATCCAAGCACTTCTAAATGGTTGGCTTCTATCAATTTTGGGGATACAGATAGCGATGCGCCCTGGTCACCGGGAACGATTGATATTCTTTACAATCGCTACGTAACGGCCGTTGATTTTGCAGAAAACAAAATCGTCCTGGATGCCCCTATTTACGATCACTTTGAGCGGGACCTAGCACAAGCAGAGGTCTACGTTTTAAACAAAGAAGGCATCAAACAAAATATTGGTATCGAAAGCCTACGGGTTGATATTCAAACCGCAGGCCCATTAACAGAAAATCACGCTAAAAATGCCATCCGGCTGATCGGGGTAGAAGACAGTTGGGTAAGGGATGTCACCGCTTTACATTTCATTTATGCCGCTGTGGACACCCGGGTAGCCAGTCGAGTGACCGTTAGAGACTGCCGGGGGCTTCAACCTCATTCTGAAATTACGGGTGCCAGAAGGTATAATTTTGCCGTAGGGAGAATGTCCAATCAAATCCTCTTTGAGGGCTGCCACGCTACGCAGGGACGCCATTCTTACGTATCCAATGGGACAAGTAGTGTCTCTGGTATTGTTTTCTACAATTGTACTTCTGAAGTCGACTATTCTTCTAGTGAAGGACACCGCCGCTGGAGCCAGGGAATGTTATTTGACAATATCACCTTTTCCCGGTCCGAAACCAATACACTATTGGGACTTTATAACCGCGGGAGATTCGGCACCGGTCACGGATGGTCTGCTGTCCATAGTGTAGCCTGGCGTGTGAAGGTGCCGCTTTCGCGAAATATCAAATTACAAAAGCCACCCGGACGCCAGAATTATGCCATTGCCTGCGAGGCCTATGTAACCAACCTACATAATTTTCCCCATCCAAAAGGATACGAGGGCCTTACCCGTAAGACGCCCTTGATCCCCTCCCTTTATACCAAACAGCTGGAAGCCCGGCTACAGCAGGGGGTCCCCCCCGATGCTCCGGCTCAATTAACAGCCCAGTTTTCGGAAGGCATGGTGATGCTCAATTGGATGGATATTGCCAGCCGGGAAACGGGCTACAGCATTGAATGGTCTACTGATGGTGGGAATAGCTTTACCGAAATAGCCCGGCTTCCGGCCGATCAAACTGCTTTTTTGCATACAGACTTCCCCGATGTAGGTAGCCCCTTAATTTATCGGGTATTTGCCATTGGCGACCAATGCCCCTCCCCTTACTCCAACCCGGCACAGGTAGCAGTGGCCACCAGCACGGCATCCGTAGCCCTGTCCGATTTAAAAGTGTTTCCCAATCCCTTTCAGGATGCAGTTAATATCCAAACCGATGCGCCACTGAAGCAGCTTATACTTTTCGATAGCTCAGGCAAAGAGATGATGCAAAAGACAGCTACCCTTCGATTACAAACCGAGGGCCTGGCCAAGGGAGTGTACTATCTACAAATCATTGATCAGCAGGGTAGCACCCGTTTAATGAAAATGATCAAACAATAATTCCAAAATGAAGTTAAAAAACCAGGTTTTGCTCTCTTTTCTCTTAATCGGCTTCCTCTTTTTCTCTTGTGGACGTCCTCAATTCTTTGAAGGTGATATCAATAAACCTCATGTGATTTTAAAACTTGACGATCTGTGGTTTGAAAAAGGGCTCGTCCATCCGGGTTGGCAGCAGGTCGTTGATTTTCTAAACAAAGAAGGTGTGCAGGGTACTATTGGGCTGGTATGTAATTCCCTTGAAGAAGGCGATGAAACTTACTACCAATGGATAAAAGATAGGGAGGCCGAAGGGTATGAGATTTGGCACCATGGCTATTGTCATTGTAAGCCAAAGATCGATGGTGAAGAAAAAAGAGAGTTTCGCGGAACCAGCTACACCTACCAACTGGATCATCTAACAACAGCTCAACAGCAAGCCAAAGACAAACTGGATATCACCCTTCGCTCCTTTGGTGCACCTTATAATTCGACAGATGCCTCCACCGCACAAGCCCTGGCCCAACTGCCAGATATAAAGGTTTGGATGTACAAAGAAACCCAGAGCCCTACCGACAAATTTGTCCTCGATAGAATTCCGGAGGTCAATATCGAATACCCGGTTCACATCCCCGATTTTAAAAAGTTTAAAGCAGGCTACGAGCAATTCAACAAAGAACCCGTCCTGATTATCCAGGGCCATCCCCGTTCCTGGGTAGACGACCCAACTCGCTTTGAGGCCTTTAAAGAAATCGTTCTATTCTTAAAGTCGGAAAGGGTTCGGTTCACCACACCTTATTCCTATTACCAAAAGATCGGATCTTAAACTAATCAACATTGTAATCATGAAAAAATGGATTTTGGCTATTGCTGTTTTTTGTTTACCCATGGTAGTAATCGCCCAATTCTGGGAACATCACTGGATAGCAGACAACTACGTCTTTACGGGTTCTGGTGGAGATGCCCTAACGGTGAGCCAAACGAATTGTGAAGAGGGTCTAGTAGAAGTCACCGCCCCTTCCGCTGCTCCACTACCTGCTTTTAGCCCCATTATCATTAATCCCCAAAACCTGGATGGGGAAGAAATCACAGATATTACCGCCTTCTCCACCAGCCTCACCATGAGAGCCCGTAGTACAGCACAAGTAATTGTGGGCGCACTATTTCGGTCCGATGACGGCTCGTCTAATTTTCGTACCTCGATCTTGTACGACACCATTCCGGCCGGACTCGAAAGCTGGACCGAAATCACCATTGAATTCACCGGTGATGATTTGGCGGGCTTCAATCCCGACAACCTGCGCGACTTCTGGTTCTTTTTAGACCGTGGGACTGAAAATTTTGCCGGCAATGAATTGTATATTGACTATATCTCACTCGGAGGACTCCCCACTCCGGGTCTGGAGTCTACCTGTGCGGCGGGTAGTAATCCCAATGCGATAATTTTTGCAACTTATTTTTCTGGAAGCACCATCCAAAACATCAACACGGGAAGTACGGCAGGGCAGGTATCCACCTTTACCCTGGATACGATCTGTGAGACCCTGCAGATCAGTGTTACCGATCCCGAAAGCAGTCCATTGCCGGCCTTTAATGCTTACCAGCTTAACCCCTTTGACGAGAATGGAAATGAGGTCACAGATATTTCCGGCCAGGTGAATCTTAGCATGCGGGTTCGTTCCGCTGAATCGGTCCAACTCGATGTACTTTTTCGTTCTGGAGAAGGTAGCCAGGCGGAGCGCACCCGCCGAAAAGCCATTACGATTCCAGGGGATCTTGAAAACTGGACGAGTTTCACCCTCGAATTTTCCGAAGCAGAATACGAGGGCTTCAATCCAGCAGACTTGAGAGATATGTGGTTCTACATAGATCGCGGTGTGAGTAATTTTTCTGGTAACGAATTTTATATTGACCACATCGTCATTGGCGGTGAAGCAGACAGTACTCGTAATTCTCCCTGTGCGGCAGAAATTAGGTCCCAGACCTGGCAGGAAAACTGGAATACCGATCATCCAATTATCCTGGGCGGAGCCGAAACGGCAAAACTGAGCCTAAGAGAAACCGAATGTGAAGAATTAAAACTGGAGGTAAGTGATCCAACAAACGATCCACATCTGGCCTTTCGTCCAATTGTCATTCAGCCGGTTAATGAAAGTGGTGCTGTGATTACTGATATTTCGGACAACATCCAGGTAATTATCCGCGCCAGAAGCGCCGAAGAAGTGCCCGTTGGGGTCTTATTCCGTTCGGGGGATGGCTCAGGGGATTTTCGTACAGCCACCCTCACTCAAAACGTAAGGGGAAGCTTGGAAGCCTGGTCTACACTGACCTACACCTTTTCAGAAGAAGACCTCCAGGGCTTCGATCCAGAAGACTTAGTGGATCTATGGATCTTTCTGGATAGAGAAAATAATAACTTCCCGGGTAACGAAATCTATTTTGACTACATAGCTATTGGTGAGCAGCCGGATTCGACTGAGCAATCTCCCTGTGAGCTTCCCGATATCACAGCGACAACCAATTCTTTAGACTGGGTCGCCTTTTTTGAAGTATTTCCCAACCCCGTAGAGGATGAGCTACAAATCCGCTTCAATAAAAAAGTGACCGGCCAGGACCGTTATCGATTGCGTTTATTGAATGTCTCCGGTCAACTTCTTTTTCAACAGGACTTACCGGGATTAAATGATCAGCTCTCTTTGAATGTATCGGCTATACCTGATGGTATACTATTTCTTCAAATTAGCAATCGTCAACATCATTTTACCAGGAGGTTGATCAAGAAATAAGGAAGGGGTAAAAATATCTTAACCGAACAAATAAAAACAATGAGCAAGCTTATCAATAAAATACTTTTTGCCGGTCTCTTATTAGCCCTAAGCTGTCTATCTCCTACCGGCGATCAAAACGAAGTTGATTTCAACACCGATAATATCGTTCAGCAGGCCGACCAATACTTACAACAAGAACCGGTCCCACTCACTGACTTTCGTGCTGTACGCAGCGCAGGAGGGCCCCATGACTTTTATTCGGAAGGCGATTATTGGTGGCCGGATCCTGAAAACCCCGATGGTCCCTATATCCGCCGGGATGGGCAGACCAACCCGGATAACTTTACCGCTCATAGAATTGCTATGAGAAACCTCAGCCGCTGGGTGGCTACTCTGGTCGCTGCCTATAAAATCACCGGAGACGAAAAATATGCCAACCACGCCTTAAAACATCTGAAAGCCTGGTTTACCGATCCTGCTACCTTAATGAATCCGAGTCTACTGTACGCCCAGGCGATCAAAGGTAGGGTGACGGGCCGGGGCATTGGCATCATAGATACGATCCATCTCATCGAGGTGGCCAAAAGCATCCAGGTTTTGCAAGACCTAGGATATCTAAAAAGGGAAGATTTTAATGGCTTACAAACCTGGTTTAAGCAATTTGTAAGCTGGCTAACGACCCATCCTTTTGGTATTGATGAGCGAGATCACGGGAATAATCACAGTACCTGGTGGGCCGCACAGGTCGCCGCCTTTGCAGACTTAACGCAGGAAGAAGACCTACTAGAACTTACGCGTCAGCAATTTAAGAAATTATTGGCCGAACAGATGGATGGGAGAGGAGCCTTTCCAGACGAATTGAGTCGCACCAAACCCTATAATTACACCTTATTCAATCTGGAAGGTTACGCCGTTTTAGCACGTATTGCCTCCACTGAAGAAGATAATCTCTGGAAATACGAAACGCCAAAAGGCAGCCTTTATGAGGCCTTCCAATTTATGTTTCCCTACATAAAAGATAAGTCGGAATGGATAAAAGCTCCGGATGTGCAGTATTTCGATCAACTACCCATCCAGTCTGGTGGTTTATTGTTTGCGGCCCTGGCCTACGAGGAGGAAGCGTGGCTTGAAGTCTGGGAGCAGTTGAACCCGAAGGTGAAGGCAAATGAAATTGACCGCACCTATCCAATCCGACAACCGATTTTATGGGTAGATTGAAGTCTGGAGGCTAGCCCCCAGACTTCCCGATTTTATGGTTAAGGGTACTTACACCCCGGAAAAAGCACTGAAGCCACCATCAATCGGCACTACTATACCCGTAATAAAGGAAGCCGCGGGGCTGCAAAGCCAAATAACCGTTCCGGCCAGTTCTTCGGGCTCGCCAAATCGCCTCATCGGCGTATGTTCAATGATCGTATTTCCTCTCGCAGTAAGTTTTTCTTGCTCATCCAGCAAAAGACGACGATTTTGTTCTCCGATAAAAACGCCCGGTGCAATGGCATTCACCCTGATTTTTTCTCCATACTTATGAGCCATCTCAACGGCAAGCCACTTCGTAAAATTATCGATCGCCGCTTTTGCCGCTGCGTATCCGACGACCCGGGTAAAGGGTTGCTGCGCCGTCATTGATGAAATATTAACGATACTGCCAACTCCCTGGCTCGCCATCGCCTGCCCAAAGACATAGGTGGGTAAAACGGAGCCCTTGAGATTAAGCGCCACCACCTGATCAAAGTCATCAATGGACAGATCAAAGAAATTTTGATCCGGCCCGATTGTGGCACCGGCCCGATTCCCACCGGCTACATTTACCAGGATATCAATCCTCCCCCATTTTTCCAGGATGGTATCTCTTGCTTTTTCCAACTGATTTTGATCCAAAACGTCTGCGACCAGTGGCAAGGCCTGACCACCCGCCGATTGAATGGCTTTACATTTTTTATGTACTTTTTCGGAGGTTCTACCCAGAATCCCCAATTTTACGCCCGCTGCTGCCAGCCCTTCCGCCATGGCACCACCGAGTACGCCAGCACCACCGGTGACAATCGCCACCTTTTCTCGAATGTCAAATGATGTACCTTGCATTTTGATTATATTAGTCTTGTAAATTTAATAATATCCAAAGGTAGGATGGAATAGGTCGATAATCGTATCGGATTAGTGGGCAAAAAGTCTGATTCTCGATATTTTATCCCATTTAACCATCCTATAGTTTACATTTGGAAAAAGTAATAAATAAAATGGAAAACCTTTTTTCTCTCGAGGGTAAAACTGCACTGGTCACTGGCTGTAAACGCGGGATAGGAAAAGCCATGGCCGTAGGCCTGGCAAAAGCTGGCGCCCAAATTATAGGCGTTAGTGCCACTTTAGAAACCCAGGGAAGTGAAGTCGAAAAAGCCATCTTGCAAACCGGGCAGTCCTTTAGAGGTTATGCCTGTGATTTTGCGGATCGCTCAGCACTGCATAGTTTTATCGCTCAAGTAAAATCCGAATTTCCTCAAATAGATATCCTGGTCAACAATGCGGGTACCATCATGCGTAAACCTGCTGCCGAACACCCCGATGAATATTGGGATAAAGTCATTGAGGTGAACCTCAATGCACAGTTCGTTTTGAGCCGGGAATTTGGTAAAGAGATGGTCGCCAGAAAAGAAGGTAAAATAATTTTTACCGCTTCTTTGCTTAGCTTCCAGGGCGGCATTACAGTGCCGGGTTACGCAGCCAGTAAGGGGGGCATTGCCCAATTAACCAAAGCCCTGGCCAATGAATGGGGAAAAAACAATGTACAGGTAAATGCCATTGCTCCCGGTTATATCCGTACCGACAATACCGAAGCCTTACAGAAAGATCCCGTTCGATCCGAGAATATCCTGGGCCGAATTCCAGCTGGCCGTTGGGGGGAAGCCGAAGATATGGCAGGCCCCCTTGTATTTCTCGCTTCCCAGGCAAGCAATTACGTCAATGGTCACATCCTGACGGTCGACGGCGGTTGGATGGCCAGATAAAATTTATATTTCGAAGCGCAACTCATCAGTTGACTTCCTAACTAAAAATAAAACACTAATCATAATGAGTACCAATTACGAAGTACGTTACGCTACCAATCCTGAAGATTTTAAAACTTACGATACAGAAAGAATCCGTAAGGATTTCCTCATTAAGGGCCTCTTTCAAGAAGATCAGGTTCAGCTGGTCTATACCCATTTTGACCGCTACATTGCCGGCGGAGCTGTACCGGCAAATAAGGATCTTAAGTTGGAAACTATAGATCCTTTAAAAGCCGATTACTTCCTGGAAAGAAGAGAACTGGGCATTATCAATATCGGAGGAGCCGGAAGCGTTTCGGTAGATGGAAAAGCCATGAAGGTAGGTTTTAAAGAAGCACTCTACGTTGGCAGGGGGACCAAAGAGGTCATTTTCTCCAGTGACCATCAGGACCAGCCGGCGATGTTTTATTTAAACTCTGCTCCCGCCCACCATAGCTACCCTACTCAACTTATTAGCCGGGAAGATGCCGAAATCGTAGAATTAGGTGCGCTGGAAACCTCTAATGCCCGGACCATTCGCAAGCTCATTGTCAATAGCATTGTCAAAACCTGTCAGCTGCAAATGGGCATGACCGAATTAAAAACCGGCAGCGTGTGGAACACTATGCCCGCTCACGTACATGACCGTCGGATGGAAGTCTATCTCTACTTTGAGCTACCGGAAGATCAGGCCGTTTGTCACTTCATGGGACAGCCACAGGCTTCCAAACCCGTCTGGTTACACAATCAGGATGCCGTCATCTCCCCCCCCTGGTCAATGCACTGCGGTTCCGGCACCAGTAATTATACTTTTATCTGGGGGATGGCCGGTGAGAACCTGGACTACGGTGATATGGATGGTTTTGCACCCACTGAAATGCAATAATTCATTTCTCAGACCAAACAAAATTAATAGAAGTTGTTTAATCAACTACACTATGAAACCGCTGGCTATCTTTAGTTCATTGATTGCTTTCCTGGTCTTGGCTACCCCCGGTCGGGCCCAAGAAAGAATCCTCTATAAGCAGGTAGATACCATCCAACTATACATGGAAGTTTATTCCCCCGGGCATGAGGATTCCGAACGGCTGTTGCCCGGTATGGTATTTTTCTTTGGTGGGGGATGGAACAAAGATAACTTTGATCAATTCAGGGCGCATGCGAAATATTTCTCTAAAAGAGGAATTGTATGCTTTCTGGCGGATTACCGAGTCAAAACCAAGCATAATACCAGCCCCTATGAGGCGCTGAAAGATGCCAAGTCAGCCATGCGCTTTGTCCGGAAAAACGCCCGGGACTTTGGGGTAGACCCTACAAAGATCACTGCCAGCGGTGGCTCTGCCGGTGGTCATTTAGCGGCAGCAACGGCTTTAATCCCCTATCAAAATGATATTTCAGACGACCTGAGCATTAGTCCTATCCCCAATGCCCTCGTACTTTTTAACCCCGTAATTGATAATGGGCCCGGAGGTTATGGCTACGACAGAATTGGTGATAATTATCCCCTGTTTTCCCCCTTACACAATATTCGTAGAGGGGCGCCTCCAACCCTTTTCTTATTAGGCACCCAGGATAGACTTATCCCCGTGGAAACAGCGGAGTATTACAAAGTAGTTATGGAAAAAGTGGGCAGCCGATGCGATTTAAAATTATACGAGGGGAAGGGTCACGGCTTTTTTAATTATCGACACTTTGATGCTTATAAAAAAACCGTTCAGGCCACTGATCTCTTTTTGCAATCACTCGGTTACCTGGACAAATTGCCCCTGATAGACATCAAATGATCACCTTTCGGAAATAGACTTAACCTCAGTAGTATCTATCTCAAAAGATAAAAATGGACATGCAAAAATGTAGATCATCTATCCTGGTACTCTTATTACTCCTGATCATAATAGAGGCAAGTGGCCAGGAAAATCGAAGGCCCACCCGCATGAATGTTCTATTCATTGCTTTTGATGATCTTAGGCCCCAGCTCAATTGCTATGGGCAAAGTCAGATGAAAACCCCAAATATTGATCGATTAGCCGACGAGGGGCTTACCTTCAGAAGAGCTTATACACAACAGGCGATCTGCATGGCTTCCCGATCAAGTATATTAAGTGGTATCAGACCAGAGCATGCGCAACTATATAGCTGTGGATCGCTACAGGATCTCGCCCCTGATATCACCACAATGAATGAGCATTTTGCCAATAATGGATATACGACCGAAGCCATTGGAAAAATATACCATCACGCCTCCGACCACCGTGCACAGTTCGGAGACCGCTGGTATGACCCCACCGGCGACTGGGTGGACAGAGGATATGTAACCAAGGAAGCCATAGCAGAACAAGCAGCCAATGCGCGCTTCAATAAAGGAAAAAAAGGTAGAGGCCCCGCTTACGAAATGGCTGAAGTACCCGATAATCGGTACATTGATGGTGCCAATACCGATTACGCCCTTTCCAGATTAGAACAACTACAAAAACAATCGGCTCCCTTTTTTCTAGCTATGGGCTTTCATAAACCGCACCTCCCCTGGTGCGCCCCTAAAAAATACTGGGATATGTACCCACCCGAAGAGCTAGTGCTCAGTCCAGCACCAGAATACCCCAGCCACCTGACGCCCTATTCCCTCACGAACTGGGGGGAGTTGCGCAACTATTTTGGCATCCCACAAGGAAAGGATCAAATTTCTGAGGAACTGGCCCTTCAATTGCGCAGAGCTTATTATGCCAGCGTTAGCTATGTAGATGCTCAACTGGGCAGAATTATGGATGCCCTCGAGGAAAACGGGCTCAAAGAAAATACCATTATCGTCTTATGGGGCGATCACGGTTTTAAATTGGGAGACCATCAGGCCTGGAGCAAACATACCACATTCGAAATCGATACACAGGTGCCACTCATCATCAGTGTACCCGGTATGGAAAACGCAGGAAGGTCAAGCTCCAGTTTTGCTGGATTAATTGATTTGTACCCCACGCTTTGTGAGCTGGCAGACCTGGAGCAACCCGATCACCTGGAGGGAAAAAGCCTGGTGCCTATCTTAAAAGATCCCGGTGCCCAGGTTCAGGAGGCTGCTTTCAGTATTTTCCCCAGAAACCGAACCAACGAGAAAAAAACCATCACTGGTTTTAGCATGCGTACGCCATCGTTTCGGTATACCGAGTGGATACACATTGCTTCCGGTCGCCTATTAGCAGCTGAATTGTATAACCACCAAACGGACTCCCTAGAAAACTTCAATGTGGCCCGGGATAAAGCATACGCTTCCGCGGTAAAAACACTATCTAAACAACTGCACCGCCACTTTGATGATGCTATTCCGGGGCTTGATCAGCAACCTGTAACCCTGTTATACCCACCTGCCGATTTGCTTTTTGCCCGGCAACGGTACCAACAAAACGATGAAGCTTTTGTCCAATTAGTCAACGAAATTAAGGTAAAAGCAGACCACCTTATGGACATTGAACCTTACTCCGTCATGCAGAAAAAAAAGGTGCCTCCCAGTAAAAACAAACACGATTATTATAGCCTGGGGATTTACTGGTGGCCAAACCCTGATACAAAAGACGGCTTGCCATACGTACGTCATGATGGAAAAAGGAATCCGGAATACGATGATTTTGACGGGCCGGCTATCCGAGAGATGTCCAATGGTGTATTTATCCTTTCGCTAGCCTATTTCTACACCGGCCACGAGCCCTATGCTCAAAAGGCAAATGAATTGATCCACACCTGGTTTATCGATCCCTCCACTAAAATGAACCCACATCTGGAATACGGCCAGGCTATTCCCGGCATAACCGAAGGCAGAGGAATTGGTATCATTGAGACGGGGCGCTTATTGAAAGTAGTCGATGCCGCCGGATTACTGAAAGGTGCACCTTCCTATTCCGCAGCCAACCATGAGGAGCTGATGGAATGGTTTAAGCAATATAATCACTGGTTGACCAACAGTCAAAAAGGCTGGGACGAGCGTATGTGGCACAACAACCATGGCTCTTCTTACGATAGTCAGGTCGCTGGATTTTCTGAATTTACCGGACAAGATGCCATTGCCAAGATCATTCTTGACTCCGTAATTATCAAGCGGATTAACCGTCAAATACAACCCGATGGCAGCCAACCCTGGGAGCTGGAACGCACCAAATCCATGAGTTACAGTATCAAAAACCTGCTCCATTTGATGGAGAATGCCATAATCGCACAGCATTACGGAATAGATCTGTGGCATTACGAATCTGAGGATGGACGTTCTATCACAAAAGCGATCAGGTTCCTCATCCCATATATGTTGGGGAAAAAAGATTGGCCTTATGAACAATACGGAGGCCTGGAAAGTCAGATAAATAACTTCCAAGAACTCATTTGGGTGGCCCATAAGTTCCTCGATGACCAAGAAATAGACGAAGCCTTTGATATCCTGTTTGCGGAGGGTATTCGACTACCAGAAACAAGTCTGCTCTATCCTGTTTTTGGCAGCAAAATGGAAATGGATGCCCGATAAAACTATATTATGAAAAAAATTCTATTGCCTATTGCCTTATTTGGGTTTCTTTTCAGTTGCAAAACGGAAAAGAAAGAGGAATTTGGGATGCCCCCAAATGTCTTATTCATTATGGTTGATGATTTAAGACCAGAACTTAACTGCTATGGATCGTCTCAGATCATCTCCCCAAATATTGATCGCTTAGCCAGCGAAGGGCTTGTATTCCAGAGAGCTTACTGCCAAAATCCCGTATGTGGTGCTTCGCGCGCCAGCATTTTATCAGGCTTGAGACCCACCTTTGATCGTTTTTGGGACTATCAGTCTCAGGTAGATGAAGATGCCCCGGGCACGCAAACACTACCCCAGACTTTTAAAGAAAATGGATACTATACCCTGGCTAATGGTAAGGTATTCCATAATAGTTCGGATACCGAGGCACGCAGTTGGAGTGAAGCGGTCTGGACGGTAAAAGGACAAAGTGGCCGAACCATGTTAGATGAGGATTCCAAAAACTACATCGGCGGCACCCGCAACCGGGGGCCCTTCTTTGAGGCTCCGGATGTGCCCGACAATGCCTATCCCGACGGAAAAGTTCTCGAAAGGTCTTTGTCCGACTTGAAAAGGCTCAGTCAAATGAAACAACCTTTCTTTTTCGCGGTGGGATTCATTAAGCCGCACCTTCCCTTTTACGCTCCTAAAAAATATTGGGATCTGTACGATCGGGAGGCTATCTCGATTGCCGAAAACCGGGAAAGACCAGCCAATGCCCCAACTGAATTGGTAGGCTCTCCCGAAATTCAATTTTATCACGACAGAGATATTCCGTATAATAGTGGTGATTTTCACAGAACTGCCCGCCATGGCTATTATGCCTGCGTCAGCTATGCTGATGCTATGGTAGGAAGATTACTGACCGCCCTTGACGATTTAGGGCTTAAGGAAAATACGATCGTTGTACTCTTAGGTGACCATGGCTGGAACCTGGGGGAGCATAATTTTTGGGGTAAACACAACACCATGCATCCTGCGGTAAATGCGCCGCTAATCATCCGAGTACCCGGGATTACGGAAGGACAGCAATCCGAAGCCCTGGTAGAATTTGTCGATGTCTACCCCACCCTGTGTGAATTATCGGGCATTACCGTGCCGGAACACGTGCAGGGCAAAAGTTTTTCTCCGCTCTTAAAGGAGCCAGATCAGCCCTGGAAAAAAGCCGTTTTCTCCAGATATCAATATGGAGATGCCGTCATTACTGAAAAGTACATATATACCAAATATAGACAGGATAGCCTAAGCTCATCTATGCTGTATGATCTTGAAAAAGACCAGGACGAAAACCTTAACGTGGTTGATCAGCCTGCCTACGAAGCAGTGGTGAAAAAGTTGAATGATTATTTAAAAAAAGGGAGCCATACCTCCCCTAAATCTGAATTGTAACATGAAACGACGGACATTTATTCAAACCTCTGCGGCCAGTGCCGCAGCGCTTTCCCTTACGGGGCTACCCTTATCTGCTAAAAGCTATCGACGCATTCTTGGCGCTAATGATCGTATCCAGGTTGCGATGCTGGGCTGTAACCGCCGCTTCCCGGGATTACTGGAAGCCCTGGCCGAACTGGAAAACGTCGATGTCATCTATGTCTCCGACGTAGATGCGCGCCGACAAGAATCCGGGGCCGGAAAGGTCAAAGAAGCGACGGGCCAAATGCCTAAACAGGAAAAAGACATGCGTAAAATTTTTGACCAGGCCGATGTCGATGCGGTTTTCCACGCTACGCCCGACCACTGGCACGCTCCGGGGGCTATACTTTCTCTACAAGCCGGGAAGCATGTATACGTGGAAAAGCCCTGTAGCCATAACCCATCGGAAAGTGAGATGCTCGTCGACTGGCAAAAGCATACCGGATTGACCGTCCAAATGGGGACTCAGCAACGTTCGGCACCGGAGACCATAGAAATCATTAAGGAAATTCACGAAGGAGTCATCGGGGAAGCCTACCTGGCTACTGCCTTTTATACCAACAGCAGAGGTCGTGTGCCGACTGCCAGGCAGGTACCGGTCCCCGACTATCTCGATTGGGAATTATTCCAGGGACCCGCTCCCAGAACAGACTTTATAGATATCGTCGGTGATTACAACTGGCACTGGTTCTGGCGCTGGGGAACGGCGGAGACGGGAAACAATGCCACCCATGAACTGGACGTTGGGCGCTGGGCACTTCAGGCGAAATATCCGGAAGCCGTTTATGTAAATGCCGCCAAAAACCACTTCAAAGATGATCCCTGGACCATGTACGACACCATGGATGCGACCATTAACTTTCCTGGCGGTAAAACCGTCAAATGGGATGGTAAAAGTCGCTCCGGACATCCGACTTATGGGGCCGGTAGAGGCACGATTATCTACGGTTCGGAAGGGAGCGTTTTTCTCAATAGAGAAGGCTACCGACTCTATGATCGAAGAGGTGAACTCCTGAGAGAACGCAAAGGAGGCCCCGAAGCAGGCACTGCGTTGGGTGGTGGAGGTAGTATGACTACCCGCCATGTGAAAAATTTCCTGGAAACTATCCGGGGTAAGGACAGCCTAAATTGTCCTATCGAAGAAGGAGCCACCAGTACTAATCTTTCTCACTACGCCAACGTCTCCTACCGGGCAGGAAATAAACTGCTGGCTATTGACCCAACCAATGGTCATTTCCAGGATAAAAAAATAATGAAAAAGTACTGGAGTCGGGATTATGAAAAAGGCTGGAAACCAGAAAAGGCATAAGTCGAGAATAAACGATTCTAAGAAAATACATACAACAATGAAAGATAGATTAAATATTGTAATAATTGGACTCTTCCTGATTTTTATATCTCCTTTTACCTGCTCTGCTCAAAGTGAAGACGGTTGGCAGGATTTATTTAACGGGAAAAGCCTGGAAGGCTGGAAGCAATTGGGAGGAGAAGCCAATTATAAAATACAGGACGGAGTTATTGTGGGAACCACTAAGTATGGCACCCCTAATTCCTTTCTGGCTACCACCAAAAACTACGGCGACTTCATCCTGGAATTTGAGGTGTGGAACGATGCCGCCCTTAATTCTGGCGTACAATTTAGAAGTCTTAGTAAAAAAGAATACCAAAATGGCCGAGTACACGGCTATCAGGCCGAAATTGACCCCAGCCCACGGGCTTTCAGCGGAGGTGTTTTTGATGAAGCACGTAGAAAGTGGATATATCCTTTATCCCAGAACCCAGAGGGGCAAAAGGCTTACCGGGTAGGCCAGTGGAACCATTACCGCATTGAAGCCATTGGTCACGATATCCGCATTTGGGTGAATGGCATACAAACGACCAACCTGGTTGATGACATGACCCCCTCGGGCTTCATCGCCCTACAGGTGCATAGTATCAAAAAGGAAGAACTCGCCGGCCGCGAAATCCTATGGCGTAATATCCGCATAAAAACGGATGATCTAGCCGAGGAACGCTGGCCGCTATCCCCCCATGCGCCACAAGTTAACCTAATACCCAATACTTTGACGGAACAGGAAAAGCGGATGGGCTGGCGACTACTTTGGGATGGAAAGACTACCGAGGGCTGGCGCAGCGCCCGCGGTCCTAAATTCCCCGAAAAAGGTTGGGAAGTAAAAGACGGTGTCTTATCCGTTCTGGCTTCTGGCGGTGCCGAATCAGCCAACGGAGGTGACATCATCACGGAGGAAAAATTTAGTGATTTTGAGTTAATCGTGGAATTCAAAATTACGGAGGGTGCCAATAGTGGGATCAAATATTTCGTAGATGCCGAGCTCAACAAAGGTCCGGGCTCCTCCATCGGCCTGGAGTACCAAATCCTGGACGATAAAAAGCACCCGGATGCAAAGAAGGGCGTAGAAGGAAACCGAACCATCGCCTCGCTCTATGATCTTATCCCCGCCAGTAACCTGTCGGTACCTAGCCGGGGGAAAGATTTCCTGGGGATAGACACCTGGAATCGGGCACGCATTGTGGTGCGCGGCAACCATATTGAGCACTGGCTCAATGGCTTTAAAATGGTAGCTTACGAACGGAATACGCCTATGTTCCGAGCCCTCGTAGCTTACAGTAAGTACAGCGTGTGGCCTAAGTTTGGGGAGTTCCCACAGGGCCATATTCTCCTGCAGGACCATGGTGACAAAGTCTCTTTCAGAAGCATTAAGGTTAGAGAGTTTTAAGACCCAAAAGGCCGTAATTAATCGCCTTTTTCCTAAACTTGTTATGGAAGCGGTTTAAACTTTTTGGTTCAAGCGATCTTAAAAAGCTTGTAGGTTCTGGCAAAGCTCAATTTGAGATGCGTAGCCAAAGTTACGGATCGAAAATTAGCTGCCGTCCAGGTTCTATAAGACTTTAAGACTCAGCGAACTGAAAAAGTTTAAATCGCTTCAATATTTCTTCCATAAGCGAATAGATATGAAACGACGAGATTTTCTTTTACAAAGTAGCCTGGCCGCCGCAGGCTTGACCCTTAGTCAAATTAATGCCCAAGGAAACCAATGGAGCAAAAATGAGGTGATCCAGCTCGGCATCATTGGTACTGGTGCCAGAGGAACCGGCATCATCAACAATTTAAAACAGCTTCCCCAATTCAAAGTTGTCGCCTGCTGCGACGTACTTTCCTTCCGATTGGAAAAGGCAGTAGCCAAGGCCGGACCGGGTTGTAAATCTTACTCAGACTACCGAAAGCTACTCACTGACCAAGATGTGGACGCCGTCGTCATTGCTACCCCCTTATCTATGCACTATGAAATGGCCTTAGATGCGCTGGAGAGTGGCAAACACATCTACTGCGAAAAAACCATGACCTACGAAAAAACGCAGGCCCGGAATTTACTCGATAAAGTAGGAAATTCAGATCTCACTTTTATGGTAGGTCACCAGTACCGTTATCATCCGCTGTATTTACAGGTGGCCGATTTTATCCAAAGGGGTTATCTGGGGGATATTACTAATATCTATATTCAATGGAACCGCAATGGCGATTGGCGACGCCCTGTTCCTCACCCACAATACGAAAAGATGATTAACTGGCGGATGTACGAGGAGTATTCCGGTGGTTTGACCGCAGAGCTTCACTCCCACCAGATTGATTTTGTCAACTGGGTATTTGACACCCATCCCAAGCGGGTAATCGGGTTCGGCGGCATTGACTATTGGAAGGATGGGCGCGAAACTTTTGACAATGTGAATACCCTACTCGAATACCCAGGAGGCATGAAAGTCAACTGTGTGTCTCTTACCGCTAATGCACACGAAGGCTACCAGTTCAAGTTTAAGGGTAGCAAAGGTACCATCGAATTAAAAATTGATCAAGGCTGGCTTTACTACGAAGACCTGAATAAAAAAGAGCTGGGAACGGTCGACGGCGTTTCAGGAGCAACCCTAAAAAAACTAAAGAACAAAGAAGGATACCCCATCGAAGTGGAGAAAGAAAATAAAAGCTGGGACGGCACCCACTATGCCTTTATGGATTTTTACAATTGTATTCTTTCCGGCAAAGAACCGCTCTCTAATGTAAAAACAGGAGCCACGGCTGCCATCAGTGTACGTATGGCGATTGATGCCTTACGAAAAGGTAAGATGCAGCAGTGGACCTAAATTTATTTAAAAGCGCACTGTACTGGTTAGGATTGGAACTTTTTGACCAGATCCAGGGCGTTCTTGATCTTTTCCTGCAAAGCAGAAAAGTTTTTATTGGCGATGAGCTCCTTAGAAAACAGTTTTGAGCCCATCCCTACGCAGGTTACTCCTGCTTCAAACCAGGGCCGCAGATTCTCTTCGGTAGGCGCTACGCCACCCGTTGGCATGATACTGGCCCAGGGACAGGGACCTTTGACCGCCTTCACAAAGCCAGGACCACCGACCTGCGTACCCGGAAAAATCTTAACAACTTCCGCACCCAGTTCATGGGCTCTACTAATCTCGGTTAAGGTACCACAGCCGGGTGACCAGAGTACTTTTCTACGGTTACAAACCACTGCCATCTCGGCATTTAGTACAGGAGACACCACAAAATTGGCCCCCAACTGTAAATATAGGGCGGTGGTGCCGGCATCCATCACCGAACCAATACCCAGCATTAAGCCCGGTAATTCCCGGTGAGCAAATTTATTTAAATCGGCGAAGACCTCATGGGCGAAATCCCCCCGATTAGTAAATTCAAAAACCCTGACCCCCGCTGCAAAGCTAGCTCTTAAAACTTCCTTTGCTGTATCGAGATCAGAATGGTAGAAAACGGGTACCAGACCGGTTTCTTTCATTTTTTGGGCAACCTGGATTCTAGTATATTTTGCCATTTGAAATGTTTAAAGAAAGAAGCGTGTGAAAGTTATTCTTAGCTACCATAAGGCAGAATCATTTTTCACAGCACTTCAATCAAATGTATGAAACTTAGTATGTATTTATCTCGAAACTCTTCCGCTCGCATCTCCACTCATCAATTTCTCTACCTCCGCAACGGTCACCTGATTCGCATCACCATAAATGGTATGTTTTAGACAACTGGCTGCTACTGCAAAATCCAATGCTTTTTGGGAGTCGTCTCCATAAGTGAGCAGGCCATATATCAAGCCCCCCATAAAGCTATCGCCTCCACCAACACGATCTACGATATGCGTAATTTGGTAGGTGGGGGCTTCGTAGAGGGTCTCTCCGTCGTACATCACACCAGACCAACTATTGTGCGAAGCACTGATCGATCCTCTTAGGGTCGTGATCACCTTCTTCGCCCTGGGGAATCGTTCCATGAGTTGTTTTAGCACCGATAGATAGGCTTTCCCCTCGACCGATCCCCCCTGGGTGACATCGACCTTCTCCGGGTGTAATCCAAAGTGTTTCTCCGCATCTTCTTCGTTGCCCAAGATAACGTCACAACCTTCCACCAGGGCAGGCATCACCTCTTCGGGCGTTTTGCCATACTTCCACAATTTTTTTCGGTAGTTCAGGTCGGTCGAAACCGTAACCCCCATACGATTAGCCGTCTGTATCGCTTCCAGACAGGCATCTGCAGCCCCCTGGGAAAGAGCAGGTGTAATACCCGTCCAATGGAACCACTCCGCATCTTTCATCACCTCTTCCCAATCAATCATTCCCTTCTCAATGGTAGCCATGCCAGAATGCGCCCGATCGTAGACCACTTTACTACCTCTGCTCACCGCACCAGTCTCCAGGAAATAAATCCCCAGCCGTTCGCCGCCGCGTATAATGTGCTGAGTGCCCACGTTTCGTTTCCGCATTTCCATTATTGCACATTCCCCAATATCGTTATTGGGAATCCGGCTTACAAACTCACTGTGTAAACCATAGTTGGCCAGGGATACGGCCACATTACTTTCTCCACCACCATAAATCACTTCAAACTGGTCGGCCTGAGAGAATCTCTTAAAGCCCGGAGGGGCCAGACGAAGCATAATTTCTCCAAAAGTGACTATTTTTTTCATTTCAGTTTTGTTTTACTGGGTCCAAAGTAGATTCATCTAGTGAGGAAAGCTGGGAGGATCCGCCTCAGGCATCTTGACTAAATGAATTCACCTTGAGCCTTTATATTAATAGAATTATAAGCTGAATAAATTAGGAATCCACATAGATAACTCTGGTATAAAAGTCACGAGTAACAAGACCAATACCATGGT